>Ga0115012_10002323_pt1 | contig 11085 bp, 4 predicted proteins | sample TroAtlMetagenome_FD_88706 | JGI IMG/M metagenome (GOLD analysis project Ga0115012, IMG submission 88706) | Marine eukaryotic phytoplankton communities from Atlantic Ocean - Tropical Atlantic ANT10 Metagenome | ecosystem: Environmental > Aquatic > Marine > Oceanic | place: Tropical Atlantic Ocean...
ATGTTATTTCATTAATAACATCAGTCGCTATTTTCTTACCAAAAGAATCAAGTTTTAATCCTTCGAAAAATATCAAAGCATTATCAATCGACATCCGACATACATCCATTATGGAAAGACCACCATATCGGAATTCTCCAATAGGTTGATGATCACTCGAAAGAGTTACCGCCAACACTTCCTTACGAAGTCGTTGCCCTTCACATGCTTTACAAGATTGCGGACTCATAAATGAGCGTAATCGCCTCCGAGTAGCCTCACTACTCGTGCCATCATACAACCGACTTAGATTTTCTAGAATTCCCTCGAATGGCTTACGTGTTTGTGACTCTTTGCCGCTTCGCTTGAATGAAAATGAAATCAAATCATTGCCCGATCCATAAAAGAGAACTTTCTTAAAATGTTTTGCTAATTTCTTATAAGGCTTGGTCAGATCCTGACTGTAATGCAATGCAATTGTCCTCAAAATACTATTATAATGTGCAACCATTCGAGCACCACCCTTAGTCCATGGTAAAATCACACCATCCTCCAAAGACTTACCTTGATCACCAACCATCAATCCCTCATCAAAAACTGGCTTTTCCCCAAGCCCAGAGCACTCAGGACAGGCTCCATAAGGTGAGTTAAACGAAAAATGTTTCGGCGTCATCGAAACATAACTTTTGCCAGTTGCCGGACTAGTCAATCGATTTGAAAAACAGTGCTCTTGCCAATTGGTTTTATCTAGTTTCGAGTCCTGTGATAAAGCTACTATCTGGCCATCCCCCCATTTTAAACACGTTTCTACTGAATCAGCCAATCGACCACGCACCTTGTCACTCACTAATAGCCGATCTACCACAACCTCGATTGAATGTTTCTTTTTCGGTTCTAGAGGAACTCGTACATTCGCCTCCAATTCGACGAATTGCCCATCGATACGTGCCCTTACAAATCCTTCTCGGGCTAACCTCTCAAGAACATCCCTAAACTCTCCTTTTTGATTTTGAACAACTGGAGCAAGCAACATTAAACGTGAATCCTCCTTAAATCCAAGTAGCTGCTCAATAATATCGCTAGCACTTAGGCTAAAAATGGGCTCCCGACTATCGGGACAATGTGCCTGCCCAACATTGGCATATAGCAGACGCATATAATCATAAATCTCAGTTGTAGTAGCAATAGTAGATCGAGGGCTACCACCAGACGAACGTTGTTCTATTGCAATTGCAGGCGACAGTCCCTCAATATGATCCACTTCAGGCTTTTGCAACTGATCCAAAAACTGTCGTGCATATGACGAAAGGGTTTCCACATATCTACGCTGCCCCTCTGCAAACAAAGTATCAAAAGCTAGAGACGATTTCCCTGATCCACTCGGACCAGTAATAACGACTAATTGATCTCGTGGAATCTCAAGTGACAAATTCTTGAGATTGTGCTCCTTTGCACCAGTAATTTTGATGAATCCTTTGGCCACCGAAAGAGGTATCCTAGACCAAGGAGCTTACTTCGAGCAATGACAACTCTGAGAAAGATGAAGAATATTGCAATAAACCTAAATTATTTTAAAAAAAGGTTATTGATTCTGTTTATTCAAATAGCGCTGCAGAAGCGGCTCAAGCTTATCCATACCAACAGCAAGTATTATAACGATACCGATAATAATTTCCTGCATGTAATTTGGCCAATCCTTAATACTAGAACCATTTGCAAGACATGCCATCATAAATGCACCAATCACTGAACCCGGAATACTTCCAGCACCACCACTAAGACTGGCGCCACCTATCACGACTGCAGCAATAATCTGAAGTTCTAATCCAATTGCGACAGAAGGGTCTCCTTGTGTGAGTCGCGAAAATTGCATGACGCCGGCAAATCCAAAAAATGCACCAGCTATAGAGTATATAAGAATCTTATTAAGGTTAACACGAATACCACATAATCGCGCCGTATCCTCATTGGATCCAATAGCAAACACATGCCGCCCAAAAACACTTCTACGCAATAGAATTGCCATAAAAACCGCTAATGCTATGGCAAACCAAACACCATCAGGTAAAGGAAAAAAAGTTAAAGGAGACTGACTATTATCCATCAACCGATTAACAGATTCGAGCGGTAAATTCGGATTAACGGTTTGGTTATTCGCCAACCATTTAGAAAGTCCACGCGCAATACCCATCATCCCCAAAGTAACAATAAACGGCATCATACGAAACGTAGTAATTATACCTCCGTTAACAAAACCAATCATAGCACCCATAAAAATTGTTCCCGATATGACAGTTACAAATCCATAATTATACTCAATTAATTTTGCAGCGACAACACTAGCTAACGCAACCACCGAACCAGCACATAAATCAATACCTCCACTAACAATTACTAGTGTCATCCCCATCGCGCCAATCGCCACAATGACCGTCTGGGTAAGTATAGTTTTGAAGTTACTGCCCTTAAAAAAAACCGGCCGCAATTCATTGTCCAAAGCAAATAAAGCAAGCACAAGAAACAAACCAACAAATGGCCGAATTGCCTTCAGAAATTCTCTACTGCCAAGTCTTGAACAATTCATACTGCGACTCCCTCAATATTAGTATGACCAACTGCTGCCTTTATAATTTCTGATTCAGACCATTCCATAACTTGCCTAGTCTCAACAATAACTCCTCGACTCATAACTCCAATACGATCACAAACACCCAGCAACTCCGGCAGATAGGAACTCACAAAAATCACCGCTTTACCCTGATTAGCCAATTCATTCATTAGATTGTAGATATGAGCCTTACTCCCAACATCGATCCCACGAGTCGGTTCATCCATAAGTAAAATCTCTGCTTCATGATGAAGCAGCCGACCAATTGCAATTTTCTGCTGATTACCTCCTGATAGTTCACCCACAGGCTGACTAGCGCTTGATGCTTTGACTTCAAGTTCACTTATTAGTTTTTCCGAAGTACTTATTTGCAACTTATCATTTACAAATCCAAGATAAGAAACCGATTGAAAACGCGTTAATGTTAAATTATCAGCCAGACTTCGATTAAGTAACAATCCCTCCTCTTTCCTATTTTCACTAAGTAATCCAATACGCTTTGCTAAGCGCCTAGCTGGAGATGAATTCGTATCTTCCTTTCCAAATAACGTCACACTACCTTTAACCAAACGATCAAGCCCAAAAACCGTACGCAACGTCTCTGTACGGCCTGCGCCAACTAATCCGAAAACACCAAGAATCTCACCAGCACAAAGCTTAAAATTAACATCCTTAGGCTTTGCTAATCCGGCTAAATTAGAGACTTCCAAAACCACTTTACCAATCTTACGACTCGTACGAGGATAAATCTCTGAGACCTCTCTGCCGACCATCATTTGAATAATTTCATCAATACTAATGCCCGCCATTTCACCACAACCCACGCTCATGCCATCCCTAAGCACTGTAAAACGACTGGCTACGCGCTGGCACTCCTCAAGAAAATGACTAATGTATATCACACTAACACCACTGAGGCTCATATGATCGATTACTCCAAAAAGATTTTCGGCATCCACACGTGTAAGACTACTAGTTGGTTCATCCATAATCAGAACTCGCGGCTCTCCAACAACTGCCCTCGCTATCTCTACCAATTGCTGCTGAGCAATGGTGAGCGAATGAACCGGCACATCCATGGGCAAATCCGGCTGGCCAATTTCCTCAAGTGCATTTTTAGCCAGACGACGACGCTCTTTAAAGTTCAACCACCCTAATGATTCAGGCTCTCTCCCTAGTAATATATTTTCCTCTACTGACAACTCTGGGGCAAGATTGAGTTCCTGATAAATCATCGCAATACCACTATTCCGAGCATAAAGTGGATCACTCGGAGTAAATAATTTACCATCTAATTCAAGGATACCGCTGTCTGGTAGATGCGCTCCACTGAGCACCTTCATCAATGTGCTTTTACCTGCGCCATTTTCACCTATCAATGCGTGCACTTCTCCCGATGCTATCTCCAAACTCACACCTCCAAGAGCCAAAGTTGAGCCAAAACGTTTGAATACGTTTGAAATACGTAAACGAGGCTGCTTACTAGAATTATTTACAGGCATCCGAACGAATCAATTGCCGGAACCAAGATATTTTTCTAAAGGTGGATTAAGTAATTCCTGCATTTCCGACTCACTCATATTGGCTTTAGTCACCATTGCAACACCTGTATCAATACGCTTTTCAACCACATCTCCAGCAAGATGACTTACAAGTGTCTTTACACCCAAATACCCCATCTTAAGTGGATTCTGCACAACGAGACCTTGAACATCACCAGCTTCAAGATCTCGAAGCGATTGCACACTTGTATCAAATCCAACGATCTTAACATTACCCTTAGCTTTACCTAGATCACGGAGTGCTTTAGTCATTGATACAGTCACGGATTCGTTGGGACAAAAAATACCATTCACCTCAGTATTGTATCGGCTTAATAGGTTCTGAGATGCAGTATAAGCTAACTCCCTTGTTGCCCCAGCATACTGGTCAGAAGACAAAACTTTAATATCTGGATACTTCTCTTTTATGGCATCCAGAAAACCTTGCTCACGGTTTGTAGTGCTCGCCGAACCTACAGCATAACGTAACATCAAAACATTGCCCTTCCCATTAAGTAGCTTGCCCAGATAATCTCCACCCATTTTACCTCCAACATAATTATCTGTAGAAACAAAACTAGCATACTTATCTGACTCCAATCCGGAATCGATAATTACTACCGGAATCTTTGCATTGCTTGCTGTCTCCACAGGACGCACTAACGCTTTGTTGTCCAACGGCGCCAACACCATTCCATCCACACCTGAAGTTATGAAATTCTCGACCACCTTAATCTGCTCATCACGATCATCCTCTTTTAGCGGCCCTTTCCAAATTATTTTAACTGACTGCCCTTCTCCCTCAAGTTCCTGTTTAGCCTTAATTGCACCAGCATGAATAGATTTCCAAAATTCATGAGTCGTACCTTTAGGAATAACTACAATTTTCAACCCATCTCCAACTAATTCACCAGAATTTGATCCACAACCAGATATAAATATCAGCGAGGCAAATACAACCCCCAAAAGCAATGACTTCATGAACTTCAGGCTAGGCTAATAATAGCGTCTCATACAATCTTTTTGCCTGTAAAAAGCACTGCAATAGAAAAAAATAAATGATCGTATTATATTTTTATTTATTGCTCTAGTTCACGTCTTGGACGAAAAGCCATCGAAGTTTGCAACGAGAAATGGCATACACATCCTGAACTAGCCTCGGGTATTAAGACTAAACCCTGTGCAGGTAAAATATTTATCCAGCAACCAGGCCGAGTCGGGGATAGAGACTGAAACTCACCTGTCTTAGATTTACCAAGGTCAAGAACCGTTGGATTTGCCGCTCTAAAGAATAAGCAGTCACCTGCCCCGGTAAGCGTGCCACAACTATGTCCTGGCCGTTTTAGGTTCCATCCTGTCGCTTCCCCCATAGGCCCCAGTCTCTTACCTGTGGCCAATTCGTAAATCGCTGGTTCCGCAATTAGACGCTCACCAAGTATTACTGGATGATGTACCTGTTCTCCGTGAGTGAATGCTCCGGGCAAGCCCTTGAGATGGCTTGCTCTCCAAAGTTCATCCCCCGTCTTAGATGAGTAACAATTAACTCGATACAACGTATCATTGTCACTATCTAAATGGCTTCCGGTTACCACTAAATTTTCTCCAGAAGCCGCTACAAACAATATATTACGACATTGCTCCAAACCATTTTGAAGCGGTCTTGACCATAGTTTCCCTCCTGTTTTCGAATCGAGACAAACAATTCGAAGATCATTTTCCTGAAGTATTTCAAGCGAGTGTTGCCCTGTTCCATTGATAGACTTAGTTGTCTCAACAAAAAACACACAACCCTGAGAAAGAGTAATTGTTGGGTTTAAAATAGTTCCCCCTTCGTATGTCCACCTGCCTTTTGCAAGACGGGTTCCTTCCAGTGGAGCAGAAAACAGGTGAGTGCTAGTAACCAAAGGTTGATTGTTATTATAGTCCGTACTAATCAATTCACGATCTGGCTGTGTTCTTGATGCTGTTACTAATTGTGCTGTTCCATAAAGACGATTGTCCAATAATGCCGTGTACCCCCAATGACGTTTTTCACCTGGAACAAAAATCGACACAGGATAAGTTTGAGTCACTTTACCTTTATCAAGATTAATTATTTGTACACTGTCTTTCACAGCCACACATAATTGACTTTCATTCACAGACATATAACCAGCATCATATGGCATTGAGTAACGCTGCGAATCAGGTAATGGCAACCTCCAAAGCTCTGTGCCATTGTAGGCATCTAATGTAATTAAAATATTCTCACCAGGGATAATCAATTTACCTTTTGCAGCTAGTGGAGCTGGTGCCCGTAAATGACGATCTACCATCGGAGCCGCACCTGGCCCCCCGAACCATTGTAGTACAAGATCACTTTGAACCAGCGTATCTCCGCTGTTACTTGTATTAGCAGGATTACCGTACTGATGAGTCCACTCGCCAGCGCCAGCTAAACCTTTAGATATATAAGGCTTTTCATCAGGATGAAGCCAAACCACCCCGTTATAGGGCTGAAGCATTCGCTTCCATTCATCACTTGCTAAATGACTTTTGTTTTTACCAAGTAAAGCACCTTCGGACACAATGAGATTCGCAAAATAATCAGTAAATGGAAATTTATCACTTGAAATAAAACTAATAGATACCCGATTACCATATACCCCGTATTTTGCTAAATTTTTTCGAGCCAAGTTAACTGTCTGAAGATCATCGCTCACACCGATTATATTCAACTGCGTTTTTTCTGCTAATGAAGCACAAAGACTTCCATCAACTAAGTCCGTCACTAACGCCCAACCATGTTTAGTCCTTGCCAACTCCGCTAAGCGCTTGGCCAAATTCAATGGTGCCAACTTCTTCTGCTCATTTTTTTGAGACGCTATTTTAACCTTAGCAGGAAGATTCGAGAAACAATAAAGAGAACCAGTATCAGTACTAACTAATAATCGCCCCGCAGAATATGCCAATCCTCTGGCTGTACCCTTTACATTGGCTGACCATTGAACTGAACCATCAACAAGCGAACGTGCCTCAACAAAACCGGATCCACCTAGCACAATGCAGTTAGCCAAGGCGATAATCTGACTTCGATCTAAAACTTTTATTGACCATTTAACTGCAGCGATTCTCTTTCGCTTGGCAGTATCAAGAGAATCACCAAGTTTGCCTAACTGGCGTTGCAAAAAAGCACGCCTGTTCAAAGAGAGCCCCTTTTTATTCAGTTCACGCTTGAGTAAATCAATTTGTTTGATAGTAGAATTTGCATCGATACCAGCCTTACGGTATTCCAATCGATCGATCGATCGAACACCATTCTTGTCCAACAAAAAACTGTGACTCGGAGATGCTGCCATTGCCTTTCCTTTGAAAGATGCAAGCTTCCCCTGAGGTCGCAACTTATGATTAGTCAATGACCCGTCGTTGCCAGGACCAGAGAATAATTCATTATCTATTAGCACAGCAAATGTGCCACCCACTCCATTAAACGACTTAACCAAGCGGCCTGTCCCACTATCCAAGGCAACAGGATTACCACGACCAGTAGGAACAAAAATCATAGTTTCAGAAGATAATAAATAACCCTGTGGAGACACATTAAGCTGCTGTCGCCAAACAACAGATCCATCAATCACTCTAAGTGCAGTCGCATAAACCCCCTGAGAAGGATAAAGCCCTGCAGTCGCATAAATTACACCGTTTTTCTCCACAAGCCCGGTACGAACTGGCCAAAGTGAAATCATTCGCCCATTGCCAGGAATACGCCAGTCGCGTGGACCAAGGTGTTTACGCCAAAGTAATTGGCCATTCTTGGCATTGACGCAATATACATGGCCATCATCACTCCCAAAAAAAAGAAGCTCACCTACCAATACGGGAGCATAACGAACTGGACCATCCGTCACATATGACCATTCCTCCATACCCGTCGTAAGATTTAAGCAACGTATCGTGTCATCAGTGCTTGAACCCAACCAAACAAACTTCGCATCTGCAACTACATGATTAACCCAATCATCTGTAACTCGTGGCTGAATTTCATCAAGCTTTTGCCAATAGCTGCGTTTAGCCGGTGAAGTCCATGCCGGGGTGGGAACTGAAAGATTGCGCTGCCATGTCTGAGTCTGAGAAAATGAAAGACTCTGATTGGAATATCCAGCACGACCCATTCCTGCACGATGGCTTGACCAAACTGACAAATCGTAAGCTTGAGTATGAATCATCAAGCTAAGTGTTAGGTAAAAACTAAAACAAATTAACCTCACAAAACAAAGTCTACAGTGCAATTAAAGAAAAAGACAACCGCTTGGTAAGTTTATAAGAACTATTTCAACTAATCTAGTAACCTAATACGATAAAACTTAACCGAATCAAGTGAGGCATTAGTTTCAAAAATCTTAGTCGTCTGATCATCTTCCGAAGTAAAATCAGCTAAGTAAACCCAGCTTTTATCAACATTACCAGATGTCTCAATTGCGTAACGTCTTGACGGCGACACACGAACAGTAATTTTTATTTTTTCGCTAAAAATATTTATAGACTGTATTGCAAACCGGTCTTCCTCATTATTTGGGTCTGTACCTGTTAAAAACTCATTAAGATTGGTCACCCCATCAAGATCGGCATCACCAATCGCATCAGATGCATCAGATGGATTCAATCCATAAGTAATCTCCCATTTGTCAATCATACCGTCAGCATCGAGATCATCAACAGTGACCTCTGCATTTTTTCGGCCTGCTGTTGGCAGAGCTGAATACCAGTTCTCCGGGTCATCTCCAAATTTAAATATTGAAGATCTTTGAAGAGAAAGACCGCTTCCATTTGCATTACTAGGCCAAGGGCTAACGTTGTCGTAGCTAATTCTCTCAACCGGAATATATGGTACATAACCAGCATCAACTTGATCAATCCCTTGTGTGTTGTCAGGACGCAATAGACTGATACTTTCACCACTATTAGATAAACGGCCTTTTAATGGGCCAATGAGTTCGACTTCTCTTGGAACATTATAGTAATCACGAAATCTAGATTCTAGCGATGGATTGATAATAGGATCAAAACCCACCAGTAAAAGATACCCATTACTAGGCAAATTAATTTCACTAGGAAAAGCTACGCTAATCCCACCTGATAGACGCCACGTATTTAAGGGTTCAATAGGATTAAAAAGCGGAACAGTACGATTACTAATGTTATGCAATTCAATATATTCCAATTGAGCTTGGCTTAATCCTAAAACACTAGATGAACCTTCATATTGTATCTCATTAATCACTATCGGACCAATAATTGGTAAAGAATTTTCAGAACCTTTTCCACTTCTAAAAGCAGCAAGCGAATTCGGCTCATCATTGCCAAAGGTACGTTTTTCCAGCGGCGCAAACCTCATTCCTTGACTTGTAGCCACAATACCCACTGAAACTCCATTTGCCGTAGGAGGTATTGATTGAATTACACGATAACCTGTAGGCTCTTGGTTTGCATTAACAGCAGAGAGATACAGCGTGTCTCCATGTGCTGAATTCAAACTAAAACCAGATCCATTTTGATTAAAATCGCCCTCATAAAAAACAGCATAACCGCCAGGAGAAATAGAAGTGCCCTCAGAGATTTTAAATTGAGATCCAACACCTGTTGAATCGCTCAATAACCAACCACTCAAATCGATCGTAGATGCACTTATATTTCGCAATTCAATTGCATCCTCAAGCGGATAATCGGTATGCGATAATACTTCATTAAAGACAATATCAAGAAGAGGCAAATAGTTACTAGCACCAGGCGTCGGGGTATCAACAAAGTCGACATAATTTTTTGCCCCATCTGGCAAACGCCCACGAGAAATACCATTAGCCTGATTTATAATCTGAATCTCATCAATCGGATTACGACGACTACCATATAGACGAACTAACTCCCCACTTCCTCGCAAGCTAAAATTGAGATATTGCGATCCTGATTTAGTGTCGCCATTAGCTATCCAGCGCACCCATCCTCTGGGAGATATAAAAGTACTATCCGGAATGATATACTTAGTACGCCCAACCGCAGTGGGATCATCGGTCAAGGAAAGCCCGCTAAGGCTCACAGGAGAATTGGATGGATTATATAATTCAAACCAGTCCGATTCAGAATCTGGATTAGCCATCCATTCATTAATGACTAGTTTAAATGGATCACCTAAAATAGCTTTTGAGCTATTCTCTGTTCCAGGCGTGAGCTCATCAAGTAATTGCCATTCACCAAGAACTCTGCCTATAGATTGGCCCGCAATCTGAAAACCATACTCAACCGAATCAACCACGAACCCATTAGGATCGAGCATATAAATGCCTCCACCTTCAGCCGAAAGCGAAAAGCCTGTATTGGTCTTACTTGCAGGAGCTCCCCCATCACATAGGACTACTAGATAGCTGCCTTTGCCTACCTTAGAACCAATAGGAAACGACCAGTCATTTAAACCATTCAAATCCTTGGATAAACGAACACCATCAAGAGAAATTGTCTTATTCGTATCATTATAAATTTCTATCCAATCACTTGAACCAGTTTTACTTAGAGCTAACAACTCATTAAAAAGTGGCCCATCGTAATTAGGTAAAATGTTTGCCCCCCCCGGTGTTGAGCCACGCGTAAACTTAACGCGTCTACTCCCTCCATCAGGCAACAGCCCTTCTGACACTCCAGGTTTTTGCCGACTATAATTCATTACAGCAAACTCAACCCCCTCTGCGGTAATTAGAGTAATTGTTGCATTGTTGTTTGGCAGTGATAAATCCAAATGATTCCATCCTGACTTCATATCCAACCATACTCTTTGATGTCCTTTAGGCGGAATAGTAGCGATTCGATGCAAGCCCCCCACTGCATTATCCACACGAATGTGTAACCCAGTAATTAATACCGGAGCAGTAGCATGTGGATTGTACGACTCGATCCAATCGCGATCACCTTCATCAGGATCAGCCATCC
>Ga0115012_10002324_pt1 | contig 11082 bp, 16 predicted proteins | sample TroAtlMetagenome_FD_88706 | JGI IMG/M metagenome (GOLD analysis project Ga0115012, IMG submission 88706) | Marine eukaryotic phytoplankton communities from Atlantic Ocean - Tropical Atlantic ANT10 Metagenome | ecosystem: Environmental > Aquatic > Marine > Oceanic | place: Tropical Atlantic...
CTAATGGGTCAGTTGGTATGCATACACCCTCCGGGGACCCCAGGACTATGTACGCAGGTAAGTTATGTGAGTGCGCCCGCTGGATCCAGAGGCGTTGTTGTTGTGAAAGGTTGATGGGTATTTTAGATGTACTACGGGTGGGTAAAGATTGTATATATTTATACTCTACAAAACAAAAGCCCCCGGGACCGGAATAGAACGCATCAGGAACCCCCCCGTGATCAGGGTCATTAATTTTCCACTTATAAATTTCTTTAGGAAGTTTTTTGTGGATTTTGTTTATGAAGTCCTTTTCTTTCAACTTTTGCTGCTCGCTCTTTCATGAGGAGTTGTAGATCATGCCAACGATACATACGTCTGTTTACGTCATCCCAGAACCAACCTTTTTGTTTTGAATCAGGCATTTGAGTAGTATACATGATGCGACAGTATGTGTCGCACCATGTACGCAAGTTAATTACTTAATGCTTTCAAACACTGTTTTAGCATTGTTGTAATCATCGTCAGTTGCCCACCCAACTTTTTCAACTTGGATATTATAGAACTTTTGTCCAGTTCTATTTTCAGTTCTAACCGAAGACATTTTCCATAAAGCTGAAAAACGATCTCCACTTAGACCGGCAATTTGAGTATTCCATTCTCTGGATACTCGCAACTTAGAAGATGCACAGTCAAATAAGAAAGGCACGTCCAGGTTTCCTGATTCCGCGTCTTTCCTAAGTAACAAGTGTGAGTGAGTCTCAGTAATATCATAATCCTCTGGATTAAGATTTTGAGCTTTAAGAGATTCAATAGCGTCTTCTTTGCTTGCAAAGCTACCTGCTAATCCTCCACCTTTCTCACGCTTCTTCCACGCTACAAACTCTTCAGTAAACCGTATGTTTAACACATAGATTGACTGCCCATAGTTTTCTCGCGTTACAGTATTAATGAAGTCGCCAACTTTGGCCCCCTCAATGTACTCACTGTGTTGCTCGTCAACCTCATTGCTAAGCTGTTGTAATTGCTTAACTCTAGGAGTTTGTAAATGAGCTGCAGTAATGTTTTCATTACCCAACCCGCTGCCTTTTTCTACATGCGCCGGCACTTTATCGCTTACTAATGTAATATCATTCATCGTAATTTCTCCGTTTTTCGTTGATATTATTATTTCGACCTGAAGTTCATTCGGGTCAGTTCAGTTGCTTCTACGCCTGGGACTTCATGTCCCATTTGTATTAGCTCCCTATAGGCTGTCGCTGACATGCGTTTTTGCATTAACTCGAACTGCCCAGTGGCAAGTACGTGCTCATGCACCGCGTCCCAGTTACGGACTGTAGGGACTATTTCCTGTTTAATGGAAACAGTACACGCGTCATTACCAACCCGATCAATTCCTTGGTCTTTAAGGTTAATAATAATCTGTGTTTCTAGATCGTCCTTTTTTGTTTTAAGGACTTTCTCTTGTTCATGTAAATCGACAATAGATTGTCGGGTTGTGGCTAATTCATTTAGCATTTCATCCATATTCATTAGTGTATAGTCTCCGAAGATGAGGGTTTTGCAAGAGTAATCTCATCAGTTAAAATTAAAGCTTCCTTGCCAGCCTTTTCAATTAGGTCTACCAAAGTCTCAGGTAGTTCTTCTTTTTTATTTGCACGCTCATGTACTAGTTCAGTTACTGCAAAAACTAAAGCAATTGCTACTGCTTCTGGAGGGCGTTGTAAAATTTCTATAATATAATCTCGCATTTGTTCTTGTAGAATGTCGAAAGGTATATCAGTTTGATTTTTTGTCATCGTTTAATTCCGTTAAAATGTGTAGCAAATTTTCCATTTTGCCTAGTTTACTGTTTAATTTTTTGTATACATCTTCTTCCCAGGTTTTATGTGCAGCAATAAGAATTGTTTCTGTTTTTTCTTTTTGACTTGCTCTATATATACGTTTATTAAATTGTTGAAAATGTTCTGCATTATAAGTAGGTGAACACCATATAGCTGTAGTAGCTTTTGTAAGGGTAAGTCCATGCCCAGCTGATTGCGGATGGCAAAAGAGTACTTGTATGTGGCCGGCTTGAAAGCGTTCTACAATATCTTTACGTTTGTGTGCAGGTACTGATCCATCTATAAGCTCGTATGTAATGTTTTGTTTTTCTGCTAATTCTATAAGAGCGTCTCGTTCATGTTTCCAATTGAAAGCAACAATAGAATGTTTACGTGCTGCTACAAGTTCCATAACAATGTCGTAACGTTCTTGGTGTAAATATTGGACGTTACCGTCTTCGTCGTACACGCCCCCTGATACTAGTTGTAGTAACTTTTTAACCCGGGCCCCTGCATGTACAGCGTTAATGGTGCCAGATTTGGTATATAAAACAGATTCTTTAACAAAGATGTCGTACATAGCTTGTACCTTTGTGGATAACTTTGTACGCATAGTTCGGACTATGTTTTCTGGGAGGTCTATGCAATCTTCTAATGCATAGCGAATGGTAATGTCGCTTAATTTAGCAGCGACTGCTTCTTCGATACCAGGCTTGTCAATCCATTCGTTGGCAAAGCCATTAAAACGGGGTGTACAAACCTGATTACGAAAGGCCCAGTACCGATCTCCTAGATGTTCTCCATCATCTACAAGAAGTACTGGATGCCACAGGTCTAAAATAGTATTACTATTAGGAGTGCCAGACATGGCAACCCTATTAGTAAAATGTGAGATAAGTGATCTAATATTTTTACTGCGTTGTGCTGATTGGTTCTTAAAAGCAGTAAACTCATCAATAACGATTGTAGAAAATTTTTCAACATACTGTGGATTTTTTTGTAAAAAGTTAACAGCTTCAAAGTTAGTGATGACCATATCGAAGGAATCATCTTCAAATATTTTTTTACGATTTTTAGCATATGCTACTCCAAAATTAATATCAGGTTGAAACTTGTGTATATCTTCTGCCCATGCTGCTTCTAATATTGAAAGAGGGGCAAGAACAAGTGTTTTACCTGATAAGTTAATATGGGCGTCAAGAACTGCACGTGTTTTACCTGTACCAGGATCTGATGTAATAAGACACCTAGGGTGGTTAAGAATAAAATTGGTGGTATTGGCTTGATGCTCATAGGGTGGGGGTATAGAGTGTTCGTCGGTCATTGTTCTTTTTCCTCGTTATTAACATTCGGTGTTAGTTGATTGAATGTTAAGTGGTTATTATACTAATTTATAGCCCATTCGCAATAGGGATTTTCTCCTTTACCAAATGAACACCATCTGCAACTATTTTTAGACGGATTAGGTGGAAACTTAGTTGCTGTTGTCATAGCAATTGCTCGCTCTTGTAGTTTTGGTAAAAACATAAGAGCCTGATCTCGTGTGTATGTTTTCTCCATGGTAGTGCCATGGTCTAAATACCACATTTCTGTTTTAGCCATTTCTAAATCTGGGTAACGTAAAAAGCTACCAATAGCATATGTAAGTGCTTGTTGTGAGTGAGCTATTTCATTACCGTATTGTCTGCCTGTTTTATAGTCTATTACTCGTGCTGATGTTTCTGTTTCTTCTACATAAGCATCTAGTTTTACTCTTGCCCATACACCTTTTTCCATCCAGCCACAGGGTTCCCAGTCAATTGTAAACCCCCATTCCCCTTCTAACTCTACAACAGCTTCATTAAAGCCTTCACGTAAATCTTCAAATTGGGTTTGAAATTTTTTAAGTGTGTCGGGTACTTCTTTTAAAATCCCCCTTACATAATCTTCAGCTTGTTGGTGAATGTCAGTACCACGTGCAGCGGCCGGGCCGAAGTCTTCTTTTATTTTTTTAACTTTTCCAATATATGAACGATAAGCGCAAGTTTCATAGGTTTTTAAGGCGGAGTAGGACCAGGCTGGGATTAATCCCAACTCTTTTGGGGCCTCAGTCTCTATTACATTAATGAGATCTGGGCGCTTGTCTTGTACAAGCTCGGTCATTTGTTATACAGCCTTCCTAGCTAGTTTTTTGTAATAGTAAATTATCTCTATCTTCAAAATGTTCTTTAATTAAAGAAGTACGAATATTGTCGTCTAATTTCCAAGTCAATACAACCCCTCTGGGTATAGACGCATTTTTATCTGCACTTACTCTTTTTCTAGAAGTTTTAATATTTAACCTAGACATAGCTTTTGTAAAGTCTCTTGTAGACAATTTATTACGGCTATCAGTAAGGATGTCATAAACTAATTTAAACTGAGACATGGGTATAATTATTTCATTACCCACTTCTGCTATCCAATACTTAAGGTATCTTTGTGCTGTACTGATACCCCCTGCATCAAAGGTGTTTGTAAGTGGTATATCTAATACTTCTGTAAAATATTCAAGGTTGCGTTGACGTACTGCAGCTGCAAACTCTTCAAGTACAGACATTGAGATGTTTTTCATTTGTATTTTAGCTTCGTTTTCTAATGCTGTGTGAGCCATACGTTGGTCTACTTGAAACTTGTTTAACACTCCAGCAAAGATATAAAGCTCTTGTTCAAGGTTACCTATATTATTAATAAGATCAGCATTTGCATTTTCTAACTTTACTTCCTGGCGTGGAGCTACGTTGTAACGTCTATCGCCTTCTTCTATTTTGACTGCGTCTGCTCTATTAGTTAAGAACAAGAAGTTACAAAAGCTTGGTAGTTCTATTTGATTAGAACGCATTGCACGAATAGTTAGGTTGGGTTCAGTAATTTGGTGTTTAAGTTTATCAGCCATTTTACCTATGCTACCTGCGTCTCCCATTCTAAATTCATCTACTACTAAGAAGAGTGCTGTTCTCATATACAAGTTGAATTGTTCTTCAATGTTTTCTAGGGCCCGCATGGGTGTTTGTTGTTCTCCGAATAATGGCTTAAGTACTTTGTGTACAAACAAGCCTTTGCCGGTCCCGGGTACGCCCGTAAAGATCCAAGCAGTCATAGCTTTGTTTTTGTTTTGATAAATATAAGCTAACCAATTAACAAAATGTTCAAACTCAGTTTTACCATTACCTAATACATGCATTAGGAGCTGCGCTATGTGTGGTGTTATTGTGTGTAATTTTTCAGCTCCCCCGTAAGTTAACTCAGATACATGCTCTTCCTGATTTAACATGTACTCAGTTTTTCTATATAAGTTTACATAGTAAGGAGCTTCATCTAACTCAATACCCTTGTTATTGCTTGGATCAAATACGACCCTAGCATCAGGAATGTAATCCAAGGAAGGGCGATTATGAGAGCGCATAAAGTCATCAATAGACTGCTTATTGGTGGGCGTGAGGGGGTAGTCGTTGGTAAATTGTTGAGTTGTTTCATCGTATATTCCGTTATAGTAAGTGTCAGTGTAAAAGTCGCGTAATGCGACAGGTTTTATTTTTTTATCTTTATCAATTTTATCTGCAAAAATTTCAAATATATTTCGATAAAAATCTGGGTCGGCTTTTTGTATCTCCCATACAGGTTCGCCTTTAAAGTTGTACATATAATGAGGGTTAGTTAATACAAAGTAGTATCCATTGCTATCGCCCCCATTAACATTGCAGTTAACATAAGGTTCATTAACTCTTGATATTTCAATAGTCATTTTATCTGGGTTTTGTAACACTTCTTGTGCTTCTCCCCCTATGCTTACAGTACTTAATTTACCTGTCTTTTTGGGTAAGTTAAGTTTTTTACGTAATCCATCTTTAACCTGGACGCCTAAGTTATGTACGCGTTCTGGGTTAACATGAACTAATAGTGGTCTAGGATCTAAGGTTACCGAACCACGTTCGACTAGTACAAACCTATCCCCTGAGATGGGGTCTTGTATGTCATCTTTAAAAGTAGGTGGTGCTATATAAATTATTTTAGAATTTTCAGCAACACTAGGATCTAATTTATAAGATAAGCTTTGTCCATTTGCAGACAAAGATAACTGGGATGACAAGATGTCGGTTTCATAATTTAATAATTTAAACCATTCTTTTAGTATTTTAGGTTGAGTAGGTTGATCTAATAAGAAGAAAAAGTGCATAGATACTTTATCTTTTTTAAACCCTAAAGATGCACTTGCTTGGGCTATGTAACTTACATCTTGAAAACATTCTGGTAGTTGTGCAATTATTTTTTCTGCTACTGTGCGTACATCTGTTAGGCTACCGGGCATTTGTATACCGTCTATATCAAGGATTAATAACTCTGTTGACGCTACACGGTCAGCCATCATAGCTCGTGATTCGTTTTTAAGTGGGTGTTTTAATAAACCTTTGTGCAAACAAGCACCAGATGCTGCTTGTGTTTGTAGGGTTTTTAAAAACTCTTGTAAACCTTTTTTAGTTTTAGATACTTGTACATGTTCAGATGTAAAGTTTTTAGTAAGTGGGTAAGGTGTAGTACCTTTATTTGATATTTCTTTTGCAAGGCGTTGCTTTGCTTTTAAGAAAACTAATTCCATATAATTCTCCAATTAATTGTTAGCTTGTTTAGCTTCGTATATTTCTTGTCTATCTATTTTAACAGATTCATCTGCATTAAAACCTAACTTAACCTGTTTAGGGCCTAGTGCAGTAATAGTAATAACACATAATTCTTCACCATCCTGGTGTAAAACTACTGAGTCATGCTTACGTCTTGTTAGTACTAGATTGCTCATTTGTCATATCGTTGGCTGTAGCCCCCTTCAGCATCTAGTGGTAAATCTGAACACCAAGAAGGAGGTGTTTTCATTATAGCTAGTATTTTATCTAGTGTCTTGTCAGAATCTATATTAGAACCAATTGATATGATTTCATCGTGTACTTGTAAAACAACTTGTACTTCAGGTAAAGATTGTACATCTAACATTTGGTCTACAATAACAATCCGGGCCAGGGCTTGTACGATGTTTTCTGTTAGTCGTGCACCGTACGTTTTTATCATTGTTTTCCCTGAGTTGTACATAAAGTTACCATCAACAAAATCTAAGTCTGGATATTTAAGAAACATTTCATTTGGTAGTTGTATGCAACCGGGTTTAATAATTAAGGGCCCATACGGTCTCCCTTCTGGATTTCCATTATGGTTCATTGTAAAAAGTGCTTGCTTACATGCATTCCAAAGCCGGGGTATGTTTGGGTACATAGCACGGTATTGAGCAACAATTGAGATCGCAGTACTTTCTCCTACATCGACAGACGGAGATCCATTTTTAAGGGTATCTCTAAATTTATCAGGGCCCATACCATAACCTAATCCTAAAATAGCTGTTTTACCTACATAACGTTCAAGTTTGTCAGCTTTTGTTACAGGTCTACCATATATTTGAGAGGCAAATTCACTGTACACATCACGACCGGCTGCAAATGCATCAAGTAAGTCGGCTTCTTTGGCCAGCCATGCAAGCATGCGTGCTTCAATGTTTGATAAATCTACAATATAAAGTTGTTGTCCTTCAGGGGCCATGACTGCTGTACGCAAAGCCGATCCCCGGGGTAAATTTTGTAAGTTAATACTTTCTGTACCACCGAAACGGCCAGTATGTGCTGCATAATAACGCAAAGGTACAGAGAAAGTGCCATCAGGATTAGTGCTTTCTAAGAATCTTTGTGCACGGGTTTCTTCAATACGTGATTTTACTGCTTCTCTACCATCCCAGAGATGTTTGTATTGGGGGTACATGTTTTGCATTTGTATATATGCAGAGTCAGTTTTACTAAAAGCGGGTATTTGTTTGCCAGTTGTAGGACTTTTCTTTGTTGGTACAGTAATGCCAAGATCTTCTAGATAGTGTGCAAACTTTTGTTGAGATGCCATGATCTCACGGGTTGTACCAGAATCTTCAATCGCTTGTGCTGTTTCTTGTTTAATTTTTTCTTTGTGTGCAATAAGCATTTCTTTATCTAAAATAAGCTTGGGTTCTACAAACATACGCACAGTCATATCGATAATATCTAACTCAGTTTGTGGGTAACCTTCCATCATTTTGTGATATATCTGATAAGTTATATCTACATCTTGGATACAATAGCCCCCAATTTGTGCATCAAGCTCAGGATCTAAGTCGCGTACGCCTTTAGCATTAATAAGTTCTTCCCCTTTACGTAATCTTTCATCGTTTGGAAAACAACGAACAGCTACATCTTTCAGTCGTGCAGATTGATTTGGGTACACGCCCCGACTCAGGGAGGCGGTGTCGTAGTAGTACGCTGGGTAAAAGCCCAGATACTGTGTAAGTATGTAAGCATCAAATAAGGTGTTGTGACATACAACTGCGGTTTCTTCCCAGGGTATTTGTTCAAGAGCATCTTGGTATTGGTCTTCTCCAAACCACTCTGTATCTCCCTCATTAAATTTTAAACCCACTCCCCATATTTTAAAATCAGGGTGGTTAACGTATTGTACAGTCGTCATCTTAGTCAGGGACAGTTGTACATCGTAGTAAGTTTCAAAGTCTAAGTATAATAAATTCATAAGTTTTCCTTTCTTAATTTTTCCATTTGAACACACCAGTCCTCATACTCCCCCTTCTTTGCTCGCTCCCATCCAATTTGCTTACTGTGTACCATATTGTAGGCAACACCTTTGCTGACCAACCTCCACTGTATGTAGGGAAGATGTTCAGGGCTGTTGTACCTATAATAGGCAAAAGGATTTCGTTTTACGTAGACTCGATTATCCATAATTTACAGTTGACATTCATCCTGAATGCTTTATGTTTTTTAAGTATGACACAATTAAGTGTTATATAACAATAAAGGTGAAAATATGGCAACTTTTACAAGCGGTCAAGCTGGTAGCAATCAATCTTTCAAACAGTTTCCAAGTGGAACTATGGCAGTTAGATATGCAAAAATAAACGTTACTGCAGCATGTAACACCAATGACGTGTATCAAATGGTACAAGTTTTTTCTGGTGAAACTGTGCACGATGTTAAAATTAAATCTTCAGATTTAGATGGAGGTACTGATCTAGTATATGACGTCGGTGACGGCTCTGATACTAACCGGTATATCGATGGTTCAACATGTGGACAAACTGGAGCTTCTGACACTACAGGTGTAGCAGATTTAGCACCATATGAATACTCTGCTGATGACACTATTGATATTCTCGTTGAAGTAGATCCAGCTACAGATGTAGCAACTGGAACACTTGAGATGTGGGTATACGTATCGTAAGTTTTTTAGCTTAATTAAAGGGGTCTTTATAGGCCCCTTTTTTTTGCTGCTTCATTTGATTTAGCCATAGGTTTTTTAAGATTATGTTCACTAATAAATTTAGCCCATGACTTATCCCAATTTGCATGATTCAAAGTTGCAGTTTTAACATCATCAACAGAAATATCATACTTTTTAGCAGTGTTACGAACACCCATAGCTAAGCAATCATCATGAACATCATGCATCCAACGTTTCATAGCACCCATTAGTTATCTAATAGTTTGCTAGTTAACACAGTGCTATTCATTTCTTCCTTAACTTCATCAGGTAAAATAGCATTTGGATCAAACTTAGGTAAGTTAGAAGGAACAGAAGGTTTAGCTGTTTCAAACATTTTATCTAAATAGCTTTGGGGAACGCAGTCTTTACCTGCAGGCCATGTATCTAGGAATCGTTTAAGTGTTGTGCAACTTTTTAACAAATGTTTTATTTGAAGTTTAGATTCGTTAATCTTTATAGTACCTTCAGCAAACTTATTAATATTATTTACATCTGTAGAAGATGAAATAATTATAGGGTTTGTATAAGACATTATGTTATCTTCTGCAGACCATATATTAGACCGATCATGGTTTTGTATAAACTGAATAGGCTCATCTAACTTTAATGTTAAAGGTACATCGCCATCTAGATAGCCATCGCTTGGTGCGTTTTCGTTATCATCATAGCGATTGGTATAACTTGGATGCCAGTCGCCAAGCATAAAAGTTAATGATTCTTCATCTGGTCGGTCTGAGTTAATAATAAAATGAACTTCTCTAACTTGATTAAAATCTTTGGGGCCTTGATAGCTACCAAAATATTTTTTAGGTGAAAATTCTTCATGAGCTTTTTTAGGATATTTAAACCTAAATAAACGCTCATGCAATTCCATGTAATCATTCATTAATTCACGTTCTTGAACCGAATAAAATGATTCCATGATGGACTTTAGATAATCTTGTAGACCACTATTGTCTGCATATACTTTATAGATTTGCTCTTTAAAATTTTGAAAAATTTTATCTTGCAATTCTCCACTCATTCTTACACTTGCCATAATTATTTCCTCCAATCTGGCTGGACTTCTACCCATTTAAGTTTTGGAGTAGAGTAGTCTAATTTATAAAATTTACGTGGTTTTTTAGTCACTGTTAATTTTTCGTGTACCATTGTTTTTTTCATAACAAATAACACAACAGAGGCTGTTAAACCACCTACCATAGCAGCAGCCATGCCACTAAATGTACCGTAAAAACACACCATTAAGGTGAGAGTAATTAGTACATCAACAAAAATGTCATTACCTATTGTTTTACGTCCGCCCGCTTTAAGCGTAAGTAAAAGCAGCCCTAACGCGCTGACTATGCCTATTGTTAGCATTTCTAGCCCTCCATGTCATATATGCCATATAGGCAAATTGAATTAATTCGATAAGTATCCACAATGCAGTGGTTACGCTTGATACAAGACTATTCATATATTTCTCCAAATAGTGTAAATACTAACTCCAAGCAAAAATGCAATAGAAGTTAGGGTAATAAAATAGTGAGTAGTACTTGCAATAGCTAGTAAAGCAAGCAGCACAACACCGCCAGTTAAAACAGAAATTCCATAATCTTTAAAGTCCTGTTCAAATTTTGATGATTTCGCCATAAGGGGCTTCTCCTTCATGAGTTGTTATCCACAAAACCGGATAATTTGGTTGTTCTCCAAAATCGCTAGATTCAAGATCTGTAAGATAGATCAAAGCACTAACATTTGGATAATTTTCGTTTATGTATTCAATACCGGGTGAGAAACAAGTTCCACCCCTGCCTACCATAGTAGTTTTAAGAGGAAGAGACTCGCGTGTGTATTCAGTATAATTTTGTACTTCAGTGTCTACTTCTACAAAATGAACTTTAGTAGGATTAGTATCAAGAATAATAGAAGAGATTTC
>Ga0115012_10002325_pt1 | contig 11080 bp, 7 predicted proteins | sample TroAtlMetagenome_FD_88706 | JGI IMG/M metagenome (GOLD analysis project Ga0115012, IMG submission 88706) | Marine eukaryotic phytoplankton communities from Atlantic Ocean - Tropical Atlantic ANT10 Metagenome | ecosystem: Environmental > Aquatic > Marine > Oceanic | place: Tropical Atlantic Ocean...
CGACCAAGAGGAGAAAATCTACGTTCAGCATCGCCTCAAGGAACACGGAGCAGAAATCTGGGAATGGTTTGAGCGAGGTGCCTACTTCTACATCTGTGGCGACAAGACCTACATGGCCAAAGATGTCCATCGAGCCTTGATTCAAATCGCCATCGACCACGGCGGCATGTCCGAAGAGGATGCGACCCATTTCATTGGCGATACGATGATGAAGGAACAGAAGCGCTACCTTCGAGACGTGTACTGATCACGTCATCGGAAGTGGGACGCTCACGACCGGGATGCCCGCATCACCGGCCATGTCCATCATGTGTTTGGTCCACACCGATTGAGGGCCAGGAAACGCCAGCATATGGGTGGCGTGGCGCATCATGCGTTCTCCCAAATCCGCCACGGCTTCGGGGCGTCCAGAATCCTCGGCTTGATTCGGCCGAGGCTGGGTCCAAGCTTCACGAAACACAGCAACGGGGATGTTTTGGTTGTCCGCCCAACGTTCGGCGAGGTAGTCCACTCCACTGGCTCCGCCAAGAAGAATAACATCAGGGAATCCGTTGTACTTGCACCACGTGTTCATCTCGTCTTCGAAGAAACTAAAATCGTAAAATTGTGAGTTCCCGCAAACGATCAAATTGATGATCTGCCCGTCCTGATTGAGGTCTTTTCCAGCGAGGGCCTCAATGACCTCGGTTCCCGTCAACGTCCTTCCGCTCATGCACAGCCATGGGCGTGTCTTGATATCAATGTTCGGCGGGAAAAACAAAAAATATGCATGTTTATGGAAATAAATAACGGTTTTATGTCGTGATTTCACAACAGAATTTGAGTTCTACAGTTGTATTCGTCGGATTGCAAAGGCATAATATCGTATCAAGTCGCCACGGATTCCATGGAGGAGAAGATTGGATTCAAGGCTCGCTTTTTCTCCATGATGTTGAGGTTGGTCACGCTCGGCCTCATCGCTGTAGCCCTTTTTATCTCAACCGACGGTGTGTTCATTGCCCTTTTGCTGTTCGTTTTGGTGGTTCCTTTTGAGAAAATGTTCCCTCGACATAAGGGGCAAAAAGTCCGACGTCCTCGTCTTGATACCGATATTGGCTACGCCCTGGTTTCTCCTCTGATGGGTCTCCTCACTGGGTTCGTAACCATTGTCATTGGAATCCTTAGTTTGGCGTGGATTCCGGGCCTTCTCGTTCGTCCCTATGTGGAAGAAATTCCAGAATCCTACATGCCCATTATCGGTTTCTTGTTGTTCGATGCCTTGGTGTATTGGACGCACCGATTTTATCATGAAATTCCCATTCTCTGGAATTTCCACGCTATCCATCACTCAACTGAACATCTTGATTGGGCGAGTGGCTTTCGTGCCCATCCGCTGGATGGTACCATTCTTGCCCCAGCGTTCTTCTTTCTGATCGCGGCTGGGTTCTCGTTTGAGTTGACAGGAGCGCTCGCCGTGGCTCAGTTGATTTTGGGCCTCTTCCTCCACGCCAATGTTCGATGGAAATTGCGGTGGCTTCATCGGCTCATTATCACCCCTGAATTCCATCATTGGCACCACACGAACGAGCGTGATGCCATCTGGTCAAATTACTCAACGTTTCTTCCTTTGTGGGACCAACTCTTCGGGACGTACTTCATGCCCAAGAATCGCCGCCCGCAATCCTACGGTGTGAATGAACCAATACCTGATGGCATCATCCGGCAACTTCGTCATCCATTCAAGGGTTGGCGAAATCCACTGTGGTACCTTCTGCATCCGTTCAAATCCATACGAAGGGGGTTTTCATTTGCTCGGATGATTCTCAAATCCATGAGGGCTTCCATGTTTCGCAAACGAGGCTCGAAGCCATGGGACTTGTATCCCCGAGGTGCGGGGGAAATGGCTGAAAACGAATCAGAACCCATTACAGCGTTGTGATTTCACCGTATTCGCCCGGTCATGATATGGTTCTGTAGGAATCTCGTTTTGTCGTGTTATCGCACCGCTTTGCTCATAGATTGCTTCGGTTGCCCGTAGGCTATGGGATTCAAGCGCGTCCTGATTGCAAACCGTGGTGAAATCGCCCTGCGCATCCTCCGCACCCTTCGGGACATGGGCATCGAAGCCGCCATCATTCATGGCCGAGAGGACCGCCTCTCCTTGCCCGTTCAAATGGCCGACATTGCGTATCCGAACTACCGCACCAACCCGCTTGATTCCTACCTTGACATTGAAGCGGTGGTTCAAGCGGCCAAAGAATTGGAATGCGATGCCGTCCACCCAGGATACGGTTTCCTCGCCGAGAACGCCGCCTTCGTGGCCCGCCTTGAAGAGGAAGGGATCACCTTCATCGGTCCCGCTTCGGGCGTCATCACGCTCCTTGGCGATAAAATCGAAGCCCGAGCCGCCATGGAAGCAGCCGGTCTACCGACAGCCAAAGGCTCCTCTGAACCCATTTCAAGCGCCGAGGTGGCCAGTTCGCTTGCCGACGAAATCGGTTATCCAGTCATCATCAAAGCCGCTGCTGGAGGCGGTGGCATCGGCATGCAGATCGTCCAGAAAGCCGATGAGTTCGAAAGTGCCCTCAAACTCTGCCAGTCCCGTGCTAAATCGGCGTTTGGTGATGAACGGGTCTTCGTGGAGAAGTACATACAAGGGGCGCAACACGTTGAATTCCAAGTCTTGGGTGATGGGAAAAAGGCCATTCACTTTGGAGAACGCTTCTGTTCCATCCAACGACGCCATCAAAAGTTGGTTGAAGAAGGCCCTTGGTTGACCGATGAGAAGCGAGCTGAAATCGGCGACTTGGTCTGCAAAGGCGCAGAGTCCGTGGGTTACAAGGGCCTTGCAACCTTTGAATTCCTTCGAGACGCCAACGGAGATTTCTACTTCCTTGAGGTCAACCCCCGGGTCCAAGTTGAACACACCGTCACTGAACTCATCACCGGACACAACCTCGTCGAGTTGGGAATTCGTGTCGCTCAAGGGGAAGCCTTGCCCCTCAAACAGGAGGACATCGCATGGCGAGGCCACGCTATTCAGTGCCGCCTTAACGCCGAGGACCCTCGTGAATTCGTCCCCAGTCCGGGTCGGTTGTGGGAGTGCCATTTCCCAAGTGGGTTTGGTATTCGATGTGATACACATGCCCACCCCGGCTACGAAATGCCGGGTTGTTTTGACTCGCTGCTTGCCAAATTACTGGTTTGGGGCCACAACCGTGAAGACGCTGTTCGACGCATGAAAACGGCGTTGGATGAGACCATGATCACCGGCGTTGAACATCTGATTCCGCTGCATCGTCGCATCATGGATGAAAAGGATTTCAACAACGGCGACATCACCATTCAATACATCGACATGCACCAAGAACTTCTTGGATGAAGGGGGGAGATGGTATGAGCGTACTCATTGTTGGTAGCATTGCTTACGATTCGGTTGAATCTCCTGCCGGCTCTGTGGAGCGGGCTTTGGGGGGTTCGGCCACGTATGGAGGGTTGTCGTGCCAATTTGTTCAGACCTTGAATGAACAACCTTCTACGGGACTTGTTGGCGTGGTTGGCGAAGATTTTGCCACCGAGGACCGAAACATTCTCTCATCGGCCGGTATCAATCTTGACGGTTTAGAAGTGGCGCCCGGGGAGACCTTTCGTTGGGAGGGGTCCTACCATGGGGCCATGGCTGAAGCGGAAACGCATGCGACGCATCTCAACGTTTTCGAACATTTCCAGCCGGCTGTTCCCGACCATTGGAAGCAACCATCGGTGTTGTTTTGCGCTAATCTTCACCCCGAAATTCAACGCATCGTCATTGAACAAACCACTCCTGCAAGGTTAACGATGCTGGATTCGATGAACCTTTGGATCAACATTGCCAAACCATCGCTGCTCGAGGTGATGACGGCGTCAGATTTGGTCATCATCAACGATGGTGAAGCACGTATGCTTTCAGGCGATGATAACCTCATCCGGGCCATGCATGATTTGGCTGAGCGTACCCAGACCTCAACGTTGATCGTCAAGCGAGGCGAACACGGAGTCGTCGCCCTTCACGAGGGGGATCTCTTGGCCCTGCCTGCCGTCCCTACGGCCGATGTTGTGGATCCGACCGGTTGCGGCGACACCTTTGCAGGTGCGCTCGCAGCTCATCTTTCCAGCGGGGTGGAGGCGCTGACTTTGGACGAATTACGAAGTGGCCTCATGGTGGCGACGGTCATGGCAAGTTTCACCCTCGAGGCCTTTGGTACCGAAGCGCTTCGTCATCTTGAGCCCGACCGTTTCAATCAACGCCTCGCCTCCTATCGGAGCATGCTGGGCCACTGACTCAATCGTCGTCCAATCGTGGGAGGTGGACCTGCTCTTCATCAAGGGCACTTGAGCGGAGGTCACTGAACGACATCGTTTCGAGCCGACCTTCTTCAGATTGGCTCAGTTCATTTGCAGTGGCTAGAAGCAAGGCTTCTCGTTCTTTCAGTCGGGCTGCTTCTTCGGGGGACATCACGCCACCTTTGTCTTGGGAGAGCGACTCCATGACATGCTGGTTGGGCGAAGGAGAAGAGGCTGCAGCCTGCTCACGGAGCGATCCTGAGGTCTCCGTCGTGGCATAGGGGCGTGGTCGACCAAGTTGGGACGCTCGTTCAAGCAACCCTGAGGATGTTTCACGAATTCGATTGAGCATGCTTGTGGAGCGTCGCTCACGGGCGACCAGTCGATTCGTCCTTCGTGGCCGGAAGGGGGATTTCTCAATTGAGGTTGGCTCCCTCGGCTTGAGCATGGTGGTTCGTGGAGGATTGCTCGGAGAATGGAGGGCAGGTTCTTGTTCAGGTTCAACTTCAACCACGGCATCGATCGCTTCTATCAACTCAGCGTCAAGTGCCAATACGTCCAGTTCCTCCTCTTCGACTGTATCCGTTTGAAATCCGGGGATATGGACACCATCCTGGCTGACAAACGAGGGTAGGAACGCAGGGGCCTCTTGAGGCACCATCCCCTGGTACATCGGAGGCGTTGGTTGAGGAATGAGAACGGGGTGTTGAAGTGGCGCTGGACGATGGTCGGGGGGGTAGGTTGTGGGTTGAGGTGCAGAAAGAACCGGTTGAAAACTCGGTATGAATCCGAGCACAGAGGGCGTCTCCACCGGTTCGGGTTCAAGGGTTGGTGTCCAATCCGGTTCGGGTTCGATGGCCGTTTGCCCTTCGAGCACAATGCTGTCCTCAGCGAGGAACCGGTCAACGGCGGGAGGAACTTGAAGCAAATTGGGTAGGATGGGGGCCGGGCTGATGTCTTCGTCCCCCCACGCCCTGTTGTAATCGTTTTCGATGGCCTTCAACTTGATTCTGACTTCGGCCAGTGTGTTGTTGTTCGCAAGGTGCTGGAACATGAAACTCAAGCGGTTGAGGAGGCGCTCGTTTCCGTAGAGCACATGCGAGTCTCCCGATGAAGCATGGATGGTCAACGTCGGCTTCTTGGTCAGGAGGCGAGCCATGACGATGGCGCCTCCTACTCCCATTGAGGTGAATCGATAGATGGGGGGAACCATGATTCGGTATCCAATCCACATCAAAGCTAGGCCGAGAATGACCAACCAAGCCGGGATCAGATTGGTGGAATGGTGCTTCATGGTGCTGATGGCCTGGAGTCGCATGTCCACCGTGGCATTTTTCTTCCCTTCAATGCTCAGCATCCGCTCATCCAAGGTGATTTTCACCCGTTCTGAAGGCTCTGCCAACCGGAGACCAAGGAAAAGTTCCTTGTCCGCCTCGCTGGTTGGTACAGTCTCCTGTCCAATGTCGCGCATCCCAAATCCGAGCCGGCCGTACGGGGTTATCAAACCACCGCTGGTGGTTAGGGTTCACCCGTGTAAAATCCTTGACCGCACACTTCGCCGTCAACCGTCGAGAAGACCGACGACAGCCGAGCCCATGATGCGTGGTTTTGAATCCAATTGAGCGATGAGCACCGACGGAGGGTTATCCTTGCGAATGAACAATGGTTGGTCCCAATCAACCACTAAACTTCCTTCCTTGGCTTCGGTCACGCGGCCTACAACAAACTGAAGGTCAACGCTGGCGTGAATGACATCGCCTGCTGCGAGCACGCGCTTTTGGAATGGAGAGGTGGTCAACTTGACTGAAGAACGAGCGTGCTGCTCCACGGCAAGTGGTATGGATACATTGGCGCGTTTGTCTTCAACGGGCGGATGAACGATGATGGTGCTGCCCGTCAAATGGTCTTCCTTGGTGTTGCGGAGTGCAAGCCCAACGCGGTCACCGGCGGTGGCGACTTCCACATCGTCGTCCATCACTTGAAGCGATTTTGCGTTGCCCGTGCCATCGGCCGGTAACAAAAGCACTTCGTCGTGGACCTTGACTTTTCCAGATTGCACGTAACCGATGGCGACCAAGCCAATGCCTTTCACGTTGAAATACTGGTCCACGGGAAGCACCAAAGGAGCTTCTGCATTGGCCTCAAGCACGTGTTGGATGTCATCCATTAGGGCGTACATGCGTTCCCTGAGATGGGTTCCGTCGTTGGACTCAAAGGTCCAATCCGCCAAACCGGCTTGTTTGAACAACATTTTCACTTGGTCCTCATCAACCCATTCTCCTGCAGGGGGATTGATCACAGCGAGGCCTCGGCGAATGCCGGCGCTCGCGAACGCCACCAAGACTTCGCCAAAGGTGGCATCGATAGCTGAGACCTCAATGATGCCTGCTTGAGACGTGGAGAGGGCATTGAGGAAAGGTGGCAAACGCTCGGGGTATTTTGCCGGGCGAATCAGCGAAAGAATACGAGCGCCATCGGGGCCGTTTTCTTTGTTAACATAGGTATGAACGTCGCGTTGGTCGGCCGCTTTCGCAATGCTTCGGGCGAGTTCATCCGAACCGATGACGGCGATGTTCAAGACGACCATGCACGGCCGAGTTGGCGTCGCTTGAAGAAGCAATGGGTGCTCAGGCTTCTCGTTTTGCCTTTTGAGCAAGCATGTTGTCTCGAATGGCTTTGGCCTTTTCCCATTCAACGTGTTCTTCATCGCTTTCGGGCGTGAATTGAGGGACGGGGATGGGTCGCATCATCGAATCGATGGCGACGAAGAAGAAGTAACCTTCGCAAATAATGCTCTTTTCCCAGGTGGCTTTGCTCATGGTGTAGGCGGTGACTTTGGTGCAGGCCGTATGACTGCTGGTGTAGACCACTTGGCCCGATACTTCCAGGAGATCGCCTTGGCGGGCTGGAGCAATGAACGTGAGGGTGTCGATGGAGATGGTGACGAACTCGCGATGGGCGAATTTTGCACAGGCGATGCCACCGGCTTTGTCCATCAAGGAGAGCAGTCGCCCACCAAACAAGGTGTTGTAGGCATTGGTGTCTTGAGGAAACACCTCTTCGATGAGGGTCACAGGTTCCGTTGAATATGGCTCCATGGTGGCTCCAAGCAGTTCACCCTCATAACTCATGTTCACAGCATAGGGGGCAACCAAGCGAATAAGGCACCGAGTCCGGTAAGCGACGAGATTTTAGGGGGTCAAACCCTCGCGAAGGTGCAGGTGACACCATGTCAAAGGAAACACACCCGAAAACGAAGCCAATTTTCTTGATGCTGTTAATGCTTCTCGCCCCGTTTGCCTCAGCCAACGTTACCACGTTTGGCGACGGGAACACGAGCGTCGATATCGAGATACGAGATGGCAACGACCTCCAAAACTTGGTCGATGGCGCCATTCATCTTCCCGATGGAGAAACGGTCACTGGAGCGTCCATGACCGTCTCCACCAACATGGCTGAACACGGTGCTAACTCCCGAGTTGATACAGAAATCAACGTTGGTTATGGTTCAGGTGAAAGAGTATGGAACCCCGATTACAACAACGAGTTCACCAATTTTTCCGACAAATCTTTGTTCAATTATGAAGAAGGAAGCCAAGCCACCCCTGTTTCGTTGGCGGCTGAAGGCTTCCTTACTGATTTTGAAGGAACGATGGCCGGTTTTAGCGATGCCACCGAGCCAGGCCTCATGCCTTCCAGCGGCATTGGATGGGAACACGGCTCCCTTTCCGCCAGCGACGTGCCAGCAGGCTGTTCCTCTGGTGAGGAATGCTGGGGTACTAACCTTGCAGACAACAATTACACCGATGACAACGACGATGGTAACAGTCCCCCTTCCTACCTTCCATTCATCGTTTCAATGAACAGTGCGGAGCTCTTTGTTGATCCCTTGTTGAAGGATAAAACGGCCTACTTCGACTCATGGCATAACCTCGAAACCTCCATCGGTTCCCAACCCAACAGCAAGCGATTTTCGGATTGCGCTTACCTCGAAATTCGTTCTTCTCCCAACCCTGGCTTCCCGCCTGACAACTCCGGGTTTGATTACATCTCGATCAATCAACAAGCCAGCACAGGGTTGTCGATGGGCACCAACTATGCTCAAGGTGGCGGCGGCGCACAAGGCTCGCAATGGGATGGAAAGATTTCCAGCGGCTGTGCAGGCTTGCGAAACGGCACGCAACCCTGGAACTGGGGTCTCGCCGGTTCCTCGACCACGGCTCAAAACCCGACGGGATGGGCCACCATTGCCGTTGACCTGAACGACTACATCGACGAATACGTGCAAATCCGCTTTGTCATGGACCACACCGCCCGACCTGCTCTCAACATTGACGACAACATGTCAGGTTGGTACGTTGACAACTTCCGCCTCGGCGACCTTCTTCCTCAGACGGCCAGCATGACGGTCCGAGGCATGACGCCCTCCACACTCGGCGGCGATAACCATCCGAATGGATACGGCATTCTCACTTTGGAGGCAGAGACATCCCTTACTGCAACCCTCACGGTCGATGTCCTCGACACCAACAACAACCCGGTTATGGGCAAGGACGGGTCCATGATGACTGGGCTCTCAGGGGACATCATCGAACTTTGGAACATCGATACGGCAGACTACCGTAACGTGAACCTCAAATTCAATTTTGATTCAGGCCCAGACCGGCTTTCCACACCAATCTTCCACGGGTTTAGCATTGGTTCCCGCGTTGGAACTGGATTCAACTTCACGGCCATTGGACCGCAGCAAATCGATGACGGTGTTTGGACAACACTGGGCGGTGGCGAACCCATGATTTACACACCAAACATCCAGCGAGATGCTTACAGTCCAATGTTGGAACGCAGCAAGTTCAGCTACCCCATAACCTCAGTGACCCCCATGATACAGGATGACTGCACCGAGTCGCCTTCCATCGAAATCACGCCAACTGGACTTTCGACCAGCGTTGCCTTGCAAGACGGCGTGAAGACCACGTTCGCCGCCCCTCTGTTCGGATTTAATTCCGTGATCTCCTATCAAGGCCCTTGCGATGTGGGCGGCATGTGGTTTGACCTTGAATTCGGCCACCATGCAAGCCATTTGCGCATTGATGTCGCTGACGATGGCGATGTCGACTACGGATTCATGGAACCGGCGTTTGACATGTTCGGCCGACAAACAACCTTCGTTTCCGGCACCGTTGACAATGTCAACTACGCAGCGGACGGCGCCTCCCTCACCCTCGGAGTCAGTGGCCAAGCAACTGGCGGCTTCTTCATGCTCCCGGAAGGCGCTGAAGTTTCCTCTGGTGATTTCGGAATGGACCAAATTTCCATCCGTTCAAACAACGATGTCACCGAAGGATTCGAACTCTCGCTGATGGCAGGTTCTCAATCGGTTGTGTTGGGCGACATGCCCAACAGCACCAGGCTTGTTCAAGAAATGCTTGACCAACCCATGGACTTCAAGGGAGCATTGAACAGCCTCCTCACCAACCCCTCCGTGGCAGGAACGCACCAAGATGAATTTGGCCGCTACTGGGTCATGTTCCGGTTCATGGTGGACTCGCCCAACGGTTCTTCCGGTACGTCCCTTGACCTTGTTGATTTAGACATTGTTTACAACTACTCCACCGTGCTCAACTCGGGCGATGGGTTGGACATTGAATTGAACCAAGGAATCGCCTTGTGGACTGGTGGTGCAACCGCTAGCGTCCCTGTTGCGGTCTATTCGGACACCGGTGGTGGCGTGACCTTGAGCGACCTGAGCGTCTCATCAAGCACAGGCTACAGCAACACGCTCTCCTTGACCGACAACCCCGTCGGGCTCTACCCCAACGGTGACATCTACGAAGTGGTCACCACGCATGCGGTGGACCCTGCGACGGGAGGTTCGCTTTCCGAAGCATGGCTCACGTTTGAATCAGAATCAGGCTACATCAAGTTCTCTTGGAGCGAGTTCATGTCGTTCAGCGAAGCCAGCGATGAACACGATCACGTTCAACTCGAATCCACCTCTTCCGTCGCCGATATTGCCAACGGGAAGGAAATCACCTGGCACTTCCGCGTGAACCCCACTTGGGACGATACGCCGGCGGTCCGAATGTACGCAGGTTTGACCACCACGAGCGGAGTCAACGGTTTGCCTGATGCGGTCTTGCTTGAGCCAACCATTGGCAACGCCGTCGAAAACGATGCAGGCCTTACCTCGTTTGAGTTGCAGAACAGCATTGGTTCACCGCAAGATCTGACCGGGGCTGAGTCGGGCCAAGACATCAACCTCATCGGACAAATTCGTTTGGAGGATTTGAACGAGGCTCCCGACCCCAGTTCGTATTTCCTTGTCCTTGAGTTGAAGCACGTCAACTCCACCGATGGAAACATAACCATCGAGTGGGAAGAAGTGGCGAACCGCTCAGGCGTGATCGGTGGAGACTTCAACTGGAACGTTGACCTTGGTGCAGCTGCAGGTAGCGAGACCTACCGCTTTGCCGCCCGTGGTTATGAAGGTGGAGACCTCCTCTGCCCACCATCGCTGTACAACCCCGATGAAACCTGCGCCATTCCCTTCGACATAACCATCGACACCTACGAGCCCAACCTCCTCGACCTTCAAGTGCTGAGCCCGGGTACGGATTCCAACGTAGATTCAAACTGGAGAACACTGCTCGATGACACGTGGGTGGTTCCACAGGCCAACCAGCAGATCCGCATGTCCAGCCAAGATCTTCCCAACCCGCCCGCAACCCTCGACCTCCACCTTTGGGTTGAGAACGACCACGATGCCAACAGCGAC
>Ga0115012_10002326_pt1 | contig 11078 bp, 8 predicted proteins | sample TroAtlMetagenome_FD_88706 | JGI IMG/M metagenome (GOLD analysis project Ga0115012, IMG submission 88706) | Marine eukaryotic phytoplankton communities from Atlantic Ocean - Tropical Atlantic ANT10 Metagenome | ecosystem: Environmental > Aquatic > Marine > Oceanic | place: Tropical Atlantic Ocean...
AACATTATGGATATATAAGCTTGCCTAAATTTTATATTAATTTTTCTGACAAAAAAAGTAGGAATTCGGCCAATGACGTAAAGAATGAAATAATTAAGTTAAAGAATAATGGTATTAGTGGTCTAATTTTAGATTTACGAAACAATGGAGGAGGATCATTGCAAACAGTTGTAGATATTACAGGTCTATTTATTAAGAGAGGACCAATAGTTCAGGTTAAATCTACAGGAAATAGAAAACAAGTTTTGTACGATAAAGACCCTCAAGTTGTATGGGACGGTCCATTGGTTGTCTTGATGAATAAAATGTCAGCATCAGCATCAGAAATATTAGCTGGAGCACTACAAGACTACAACCGAGCAGTAATTATTGGTAATGAAAAATCGTTTGGAAAAGGAACAGTTCAAAATGTAATTGATTTAAATAGGTTTATCTCAAATTCCTCCTATGATCTTGGAGCATTAAAGATAACTACAGATAAGTTTTATAGAATTAATGGAGAATCTGTACAGCTAGAAGGTGTCAAAAGCGATATAGTTATCCCAGACTCATATAAATACATTTTTAACGGAGAAAAAGATGAAAAAAATCCTTTACAATGGGATAAAATAGGTCCTGCAAACTTTGAAAAGTGGACTAATAGAGACTATCTTAATAAAATTTCAATTGAGACTCAAAACAGAATAGATTCTGATGATTATTATTCTTTAATTAATGATAGAGCTCAATGGTTGAAAGATCAGCAATCAAGTAAAACCATCTCATTAAATTTTAATTCATATAATAGTTTTCTAACTAAACAGAGAGCGATAAATAAAAGGTTCGAAAGTCTAAATAAATATGAAAATAAGTTAATTTTCAAGCTTTTAAAATCAGAAAAACAGTATGTTGTGTCTAATAAAGAGCTCCTAAGTAATAGGAATAGGTGGCATAGAAATTTGACAAAAGACCTTTACCTTGAAGAGGGTGTAAAAGCTTTAGAGATGTTATCTTTATTAGATAAGAATCTTATTTTAGCAAATAATGACAAACATTTAAAGTGATTCCTTTCAATAAAGTAGGTTCCGTATCTTTTAATAATCTTCCTTATTATTTTTCACTGCTTTTTATTTTTACTTGTTTTTTTATTTCTGTTTTTACTTTTTTTATAATCCCAGATAAAACTGCTAATGCAAATACCATGAACCTTAATATTCAATCAATGAAACCTGGATTTAGTGTTCAAATTTTGACTGTACCTAATTTTGAAAATAAAAGTTTTAATTCATATTTTTTTGGTCTAGAAAACCCTATAGAGCAATACCCTATAAATCAGTATTCATTTACTCAAGATTCTATAAATTTCACTTTATACAATAAGTTTGATAAAGTATTCGAAAAAAAATCATTGCACTTGTCAAAATTTTATAATAAAACACATAATAATGCACCAAATAATGTACATTTAATTAAAGATAAAATTTCAAATGATTATATAATTAATCAAAATTTTTTATTTGGAACTGACTTATATGGAAGAGATCTTTTTAGTAGAGTGTTATTAGGGACTAGAGTGTCTTTATCTATTGGATTAATGGCTGTTCTAATTTCAACTATAATCGGAATATTTTTTGGATCTATAGGAGGATATTTTGGTGGCATAGCAGATAAAATTATTGTATATATTATTAATGTATTTTGGTCAATTCCTACCCTTCTCCTTGTAATTGCTATATCCTTATCTTTGGGTAAAGGCTTTTGGCAAGTTTATATTGCTATTGGTTTTTCTGTTTGGGTAGATGTCGCTCGATTAGTTAGGGGTAAAGTTATTTCAGAAAAGAATAAGGACTATATTTCAGCTTCTAAGATTCTAGGTTTTGATAATATTTATATTATTATATATCATATTCTCCCTAATATAATTGGTCCAATTTTAATCATTGCTGCTGCAAATTTTGCTTCTAGTATTTTACTTGAAAGTGGATTAAGCTTTCTTGGAATAGGAACTCAACCGCCACTTCCTAGCTGGGGTTATATGATTAAAGAAAATTATCAATATATAATTTTAGGTAATGCATATCTAGCTTTAATTCCTGCAATCTGCTTGGTTTTTTTAGTATCTAGTTTTATGTTTTTATCTAATTATTATTCTGATAAAAAAATTTAACTACCATTTTTCTTTTTTGGATGAATCTATTTTTATGTAGCCTGCAAAAAGTATTGTAAATGCCAACATACTGGATCCTCCATAACTGATAAATGGTAATGGTATTCCAACACTAGGGAAAATTCCTATTACCATAGATATGTTTATTGCAAAGTGAAATAATATCAATGTTATAACACAATATGAATATATCTTATGAAAAAAATTTCTTTGAATAGATGTTCTCTCTATTATTCTTAATAAGAGTAAGTTAAAAATTAAAATTGTTGTTAGTGAGCCAACAAAACCCCATTCTTCTCCTATTGTTGCAAATATATAATCACTATGTTGTTCTGGAATAAAATCCCCTTTTGTTTGCGATCCTTTCAAAAAACCTTCACCTAAAATTCCACCTGACTTGAAAGCAAGTTGTGATTGATTTGTATTGTAACCAATTCCTTTTAAATCATCATCTAGGCCAAGTACAACATTAAACCTGTCTCTATGTCTTTGTTCAAATACATTATTGAAAATAAAATCAACACAAAGAATAAATATTATAGAACTTATAGTGTAATATATTAATCTTGTTTTTTTTAAGCCTTTATATATTCTATAAATTAAAAAAAGTGTGAATAAAATTGATAAAAATATTAACATGTTGGTCTTACCAAATAAAATTGTAAGTAAAAATATAATGATAGATCCTGTAAAAATATTCATATATATTGATGGTAGTCCAACTATATGTAAAACCAAATAAAAACCTAAAAATATAAGTGCCGTCCCAGGATCTGGTTGAATTACAATCAAAATTAATGGTATAGATATAATTAAAGAGCTATAAAACTGTATTCTTAACTTTTTAATGTCAGAGTGAATACTACTTAGATATTTAGCTAATGCAAGTGCTGTTATAGGTTTCATGAATTCAGATGGCTGGAAACTAAATCCAGCAATTGAGAACCAAGATCTTGAACCATTCACTTCATTTCCAATAAACAATACACAAATTAGTAAGAAAATCATAATTAAATAAATGATGCTTCCATATTTGAAATATATTTTTATGTCAGGCACAATACACAAAAAGAATGTGCAAATACAGATAAAAAAGAAAAACAATTGTTTGCCAAAAAAATTATCTAATGAGAAAAAACTCATTCCTTCAAAGTATGTAGATGAATAAATATTGACTAATCCAATAAACATAAGACAAAGAACTAATATGCATGATACTATGTCAAAGTTTTTTATACTACTCATTAATTTTAAAGTTCTTTTTCATATAAGGTTTTAAATATTCTGAAATTAAGTTTCCATCAACTATATATTTCTCTAACCATTTTCTTTCAATGTCTTTTTTAATGAACTTTTCAATCATTAAGCTAGAAATAGGAGCAGCCCATCTTGATCCCCAATATCCATTTTCAATAAATACACAAATTGCAATTTTTGGGTCATCTGCAGGTGCGAAACCAATAAAAATTGAATGATCAGTGAGTTGTTTTCTTACTCCATCAATTTTGATAAAATTTTCTGCTGTACCAGTTTTACCGGCAATTTTAATCTGATTTATTTTTGAATTTGTTGCTGTTCCCTTTTCAACTACGTTAACCATTCCTTTAATAATTGGTTCAAAATATTTAGAATCAATAAGAGTTTTATTTTTTTCTCTATAATTATCATTAATAGAGTCATTATCAATTTCTTTAACAAAATGTGGTGTAATATACCAGCCTCTGTTTGCTATAGTAGCAGCAAAGTTTGCAAGTTGTATTGGTGTAGTTAATATTTCTCCTTGTCCTATTGAATTAGATATAGTTGTAACAGCTTTCCATGAATTGTTATACCATCTATTATAGTAATCAGAAGTAGGAATAAAGCCTGGTTTTCCAGTTGGATGATCATATCCTAAATAATTACCAAATCCAAATGATTTTACATAATCAGTCCATTTGTTTAAACCAATTGATGAGCTTTCATAATTTTCAATTATAGCCTTGTAAGTTTTTGCAAAGTAAGTATTACATGATGTATATATTGCATTATTTAAATCACTGAATGTAGCTTCACTTGTATGGCACTTCATAAAAGAATTCTTTGCGTAAAAATGACCACCATTACATTTAAATGATGTTTCTTCTTGAATTACTTTTTCCTGCAATCCAATTAGTGCATTAATAATTTTGAAAGTTGATCCAGGTGGATATTGACCTTGAAGCCCTCTCTCAAAGAGTGGTTTTCCGATAGAGTCATTATTTAATATTCCATATTGAGAAGATCTTTGCCTTCCAACTAAGAGACTTGGATCATATCCTGGTGAATTAACTAGAGCTAGTATTTCACCAGAAATTGGCTCTATTGCTATGATACTTCCATATTTATTTTTCATTAACGAATCACCATATTTTTGTAAATCAATATCAATACTCAACTTTAGCTTTTTAGGTGGATTAGGAAGGGTATCGTAAATACCGTTGTTATATTTTCCTATAACTCTATTAAACTTATCCTTTTGAAAATAATTAACACCTTTTTTTCCTCTCAATAGTGACTCATAGGTTTTTTCAATTCCCTGTCTTCCAATCATTTCACCAGACTTATAGTATGAATTAGTATTAATTTCATAATCATTCACCTCACTTATATAGCCAAGTAGATTTGAGGCAGTTGAATAGTTATATTTTCTTTTTGAATTTTTTTGAATAAAAAAACCACTTAATCTCCACATTTTTTCTTGTAGTTGAGCGTATTCTTTTTTGCTTATGGTAGAGAGAAAAACTGAAGCTTTTATTTTAGAAAACTTTATAGCCTTTTCATATCTTAAATTAAATTCATCAACACTAATCTTAAGATCCCTTGAAATTTTAATACTATCAGAAATTTTAACATCTCTTGGTACAATTAAAATATCGTAGTAAGGTTCGTTTGATACAATTAATTTATCATTTCGATCATAAATATATCCCCGTTCAGGAAAATTATAAATTTTTTGAACTGAAGCTTTACCAACTAGATCAGAATTTTCTTTATTGATTACTTGAAGAAAAAACAACTGAATAATTAAAACAGAGGAAATAATAATTATGAGTATCTGAAGAAATTTATCTCGCATTTTTGTTAAAAAAAATAAGTATAAAAATGTAAGATAAAATTATAGAAATTATTGTACTTAAAAGAGTTTTTTTAATTATCCAATTAAATTTTTCAAAAGAAAAAGCTTCAACACTAAATAGCAATAGTTGATGTGTAAAATACATTAAGATCAAGAAAGTTAATTTTTGGTATAGACTAGTTTCTCTAACATAGTCTGCTGTTTTTCTAACCTTACTAGCATCAAAATGACCAAATGAAAATTTCAAAAAGTAAATTTTAAGGACTGATGAAATTAATAGTGAAAATGTTATAATTCCATACGTATTTGAAAATAAATCTAGAATTAAACCAGCAAAAAATATATAAAAATACATTAATGACTTATTATAGTTAAGTGGGAAAATTATAAGGAAAATCAAATAAATATTTGGACTAACTCCAAAAATCAAAATATTATTAAAAATCAAAATTTGACTTGCTATTATAAATAAAAATCTAAAAACAATTAATTGATTAATATTGTTCATTACTATTTTCTAATTTTTTTATTTCATCCTTAAAATTATTTTTAACAACATAAACATTTTGAATTGAACCAATTTCTTCAAATAATTTAATTTTTATTTCAAAATAATTGCTTCCGACTGGAAGAATATAGCTTTCAATTTTTCCGATTGTAATGTTTTCAGGAAAAATTGCTGACATACCACCAGTTTTAATTGTATCATTAATTTTAATATTAGCACTTTTTGGTATATCAAAAAGAGTTAATATATCAGAATCATTAGCATCCCATCTAAGCGAACCAAAGTGGTTAGTTCTACTAATTTTTGCATTAATTATTAAATCAGTATTTAATATAGATATCATAGTTGAAAAATTTTCAGATGTATTATTTATTATACCAATTACACCATTGCTTGAAATAACACCATCATCAATTTCTATATTATTTTCATTTCCCTTATTAATTGTTATAAAATTTTTTGAAAACTTAATACTATTTGAAATAACCTTGGCAGATGTATAAAAATAATTATCCATTGATTTCAAGGAATCAATTTTATCATTTTGATAATAATTATTTCTTAAAAAATTATTTTCACTAATTAAACTTTCATTAATTTTTTTTAAATCAAAATATTCAATTAAAGTTTGTTTTTGTTTTTTAATTGAATTTACTAATGAATTAGAATAAAAATTAAACTTACTATTGTGATAATAATTTTTATCTATTATCTGTATTATTGAAAATAAAAGAAGAAAAGTAAAGATTAGAGAGTGTACGTTATTAATTAAAAAATCGATTATTTTTCGCATTAAAATCTATTTCACTAATACGTTTTTATATCGATCGATATTTTTTAATGTAATTCCTGTTCCCCTAACAACTGCCCTAAGTGGATCTTCAGCAATAAAGACAGGTAAATCAGTTTTTTTTGAAATTCTTTTATCAAGTCCCCTTAACATTGATCCTCCTCCAGCAAGATATATACCCGTATTATAAATATCAGCGGCAAGTTCGGGCGGGGTTTGTGATAATGTTTCCATTACAGATTCCTCAATTCTTATTATTGACTTGTCTAAGGCTTTTGAAATTTCACGATAACCAATTGAAATTTCCTTAGGTTTACCTGAAAGAAGATCCCTGCCTTGAACAAGTAAGTTTTCTGGCGGATTTTCTAATTCATCAAGAGCTGAACCTATGCTAATTTTGATTTTCTCAGCAGTTCTATCGCCAATAGATAAGTTATGCTGTGTTCTCATGTAGAATACAATATCTTCAGTAAAAACATCACCAGCAATTTTTACTGACTTGTCACAAACTATACCAGCTAATGCAATAACTGCTATTTCAGTTGTTCCACCGCCAATGTCAATTATCATATTACCCTTTGGTTGGTTTATATCAACACCAATTCCAATTGCAGCAGCCATAGGTTCGTGAATTAAGTATACTTCTTTTCCATTTACTCTTTCAGCAGATTCTCTTACTGCTCTCATTTCAACTTCAGTTATGCCTGATGGAATACAAATTACCATTTTTAATGATGGTGAATAAAATCTTTTATTTAATGTAGGTATACTTTTAATTAATTGACCAATCATTTGCTCTGAGGCATTAAAATCAGCAATTACACCATCTTTTAAGGGCCTAATCGTTTTAATATATTCATGAGTTTTTCCATGCATTAATTTAGCTTCTTTTCCTACCGCAATAATTTTTCCAGACTTTTGATCAATAGCGACAATTGAGGGGCTATCAACTACAACTTTATCATTATGAATAATTAATGTATTAGCAGTACCTAAATCGATCGCTATAGACTCAGTCCAAAAATCAAAAAAACTCATATTATATATCCAAGACTTAAAGTTAGTAAATTAATGTTTAAAGTGCCTATTACCAGTCATTACCATTGAAATTGAATTATTATTACAAAAATCAATAGATAATTGATCTTTTATTGAGCCGCCAGGCTGAATCACTGACTTTATTCCATTTTTTGATGCAATTTCAACACAGTCTGGAAATGGAAAAAATGCATCACTTGCCATAACAGCACCTTTAAGACTAAATTTAAATTTTTTGGCTTTGTCAATGGCTTGATTAAGTGCATCAACTCTTGAAGTTTGTCCGGTTCCAGATGAAATTAACTGATTGTTTTTTGCTAATACAATTGTATTTGATTTGGTATGCTTACATATTTTGGATGCAAATAATAAATCTTCAATCTGCGATTCACTAGGTTGATTATTTGTAACAGTATTTAGATTTTTATGTGAGTCTGTAATAAGATCTTTATCTTGAAATAACTTACCATTTAGGCAAGTTCTAACAGACGTTTTTGAAAAATTAATATTTTTTAGTTTAAGTATAATTCTATTTTTTTTAGATTTTAAAATCTCTAAAGAATCTTTATCATAACTTGGGGCTAGTATTACTTCAAAAAATAAATCATTAATTTTTTTTGATGTTTTAGAATCTAAATTTGTATTTGATATTAATACACCACCAAAAGCAGAGATAGGATCACCCTCAAGTGCTGACACATAAGCTTCAAAAATATTATCTCTTGATGAAAGCCCACATGCATTATTGTGTTTAAGAATAGCAAAGGTTGGTTTATCATCCCAAAATTCGGCTATTATATTAACTGCTGAATCAATATCTAAAAGATTGTTATATGATAATTCTTTTCCGTTAAGTTTATCAAAAACATTATCCATATTCCCTTCAAAATAACCTTCTTGATGAGGGTTTTCTCCATACCTTAATATTTTCTTAACCGTTAGCTTTCCGTTATTAAAATACTGTGAAATAAGATTATCGTAATGTGATGATACCAAGAAAGCATTAAGTGCATATTCCTTTTTTTGATTAATGGAAAAACACCCTTTATTTTCATCCAGATCATTTATAAATCTATCGTATTGATTAATCGAAGAGACACAAACAACATCATTAAAATTTTTTGCTGCAGCTCTGATTAAAGAAATACCTCCAATGTCTATTTTTTCAATTATTTCATCATGTGATTTAGAATCATTGACAGTGTCTTCAAATGGATACAAATCAACAATTACAAAATCAATTTCAGGTATTTCATATTTATCCTTTTCATTATTATCATTTTTAGAATTTCTTCTATGTAAAATACCACCAAAAATTTTTGGATGTAAAGTTTTAACCCTTCCTTCAAATATTGATGGGTAATCTGTAAGTTTTTCAACTTTTTCAGTTTCGATTCCGATTCCATTTAGATACTTTTCAGTTCCTCCAGTGGAAATTATATTAATTTCCAAATCAGAAAGTTTTTTTGCAATTTTGTCAATTCCGTCTTTGTTATAAACTGAAATCAGAGCAAATTTTTTAGCTTTTTTTATCATTGTGTGTAAGTATATAAATGTAATATTTTATAAAAAAAAAAGCTGCAAAAAAGCAGCTTTTTTTAATTGTATTTGAATATTACATCATACCTGGCATTCCACCACCACCCATAGGTGGAGCTGGAGGTGCATCCTCTTTAATATCTACAAGAGCACACTCAGTTGTAAGTATCATACCAGCCACTGAAGCAGCATTTTCTAAGGCGACTCTAGTAACTTTTTTAGGATCAATAATTCCAGACTCAAAAAGGTCAACATATTTTTCAGATTTAGCATCATATCCAAATCCACCTTTACCATCTAAAATTTTTGCAACTACAACTGAACCTTCTCCACCAGCATTTTCAACAATTGTTCTAAGTGGAGCTTCCAGAGCTCTTGAAATAATTTGAATTCCAGTTAATTCATCATCATTAGATGATTTAATTTTATCAAGTTGTTTCCTTGCTCTAATAAGAGCAACACCACCACCTGCAACAATTCCTTCCTCAACTGCTGCTCTAGTTGCATGAAGCGCATCATCAACTCTGTCTTTTTTCTCTTTCATTTCAACCTCAGATGCTGCTCCAACATATAATACAGCAACACCTCCAGCTAACTTAGCTAGTCTTTCTTGCAATTTTTCTTTATCATAATCTGATGTTGTAGTTTCAATTTGAGATTTGATTTGCCCAACTCTAGCTTGAATTTCTTTTTTCTCACCTGATCCATTTACAATTGTTGTATTGTCTTTATCAATTGTGACTCTTTCAGCTGATCCTAGCATATCAATAGTTGTATTTTCAATGTTAAATCCTCTTTCCTCTGAAATTACTGTACCACCTGTTAATATTGCTATATCTTCAAGCATTGCCTTTCTACGATCACCAAAACCTGGAGCTTTAACAGCTGCAATTTTCAAAGCACCTCTAAGTTTATTAACGACTAATGTAGCTAATGCTTCACCATCAACATCCTCAGCAATCACTAGTAAAGGTTTTCCAGACTGAGCTACTGGCTCTAAAATTGGAAGTAAATCTTTCATAGCTGAAATCTTTTTGTCATATAGTAAAATATAAGGAGATTCAAGGTCTGATTCCATTTTTTCAGAATTTGTTACAAAGTATGGTGAAAGATATCCTCTGTCAAATTGCATTCCCTCAACAACATCAACATATGTGTCGGTACCTTTTGCTTCCTCAACAGTAATAACTCCTTCTTTGCCAACTTTTTCAAATGCTTTCGTAATTAAATCTCCGATAGCACTATCATTGTTTGCTGAAATGGAAGCAATTTGTTGAATTTTTTCAGATGAGTTACCTACTGTTTTTGCAGATTTATTTAACTCATCTACAATAACGGATACAGCCTTATCAACACCTCTTTTCAAATCCATCGGATTAGCACCAGCTGTTACATTTTTTAGTCCTTCATTAACTATTGATTGAGCTAGAATAGTTGCAGTTGTTGTACCATCTCCAGCAAGATCATTTGTTTTAGATGCAACTTCTTTAACCATTTGAGCACCCATATTCTCAAGTGAATCTTCAAGGTCAATTTCCTTTGCAACTGTTACACCATCCTTTGTTACTTGTGGACCACCAAACGATTTACCAACAATAACATTTCTGCCTTTTGGACCCAATGTTACTTTTACTGCATTAGCAAGTGCATCAACACCCTTTTTTAATCCTTCTCTTGCTTCTATATCAAATTGTATTTTTTTTGCCATTTTAATTTTTTTTTAATTAAACAATTGCGAGGATATCACTTTCCCTCATTATTAAATAATCTTTGTTTTCAAACTTTAGTTCAGTACCTGAATACTTTCCGTATAAAACAGTCTCTCCAACTTTAACCGTTATTGGATTATCTTTTGTTCCAGATCCTACAGCAACAACGACACCTTTCTGAGGTTTTTCTTTTGCTGTATCAGGAATTATTATTCCAGATGCTGTCTTGGTTTCAGCTTCAAGAGGTTCAA
>Ga0115012_10002328_pt1 | contig 11077 bp, 7 predicted proteins | sample TroAtlMetagenome_FD_88706 | JGI IMG/M metagenome (GOLD analysis project Ga0115012, IMG submission 88706) | Marine eukaryotic phytoplankton communities from Atlantic Ocean - Tropical Atlantic ANT10 Metagenome | ecosystem: Environmental > Aquatic > Marine > Oceanic | place: Tropical Atlantic Ocean...
AGGACGTCCCGACCGGTGTTTCCCCAAAGCTAGCGTCGAGGCTGAGCACCATGTCTCCGACGTAGGTGCCGGCAAATTCGTGTTGAACGAGCACGCCACCCACGGTGTGGGCCAACCGTGAACCGTCCGGAAGGGCGACCTCCGCAGTGATGTTGTGGATGCCCACATCAATGGAATCGTCATCGAAGGCGGATCCGCTCAGGACCCAAGCGTCGTCGGCATCCGAGTTCCAGGCCACCATTTCGACAGGCAGTTCCTCCCCGCCGGGGCTTTGGACGAGGGCTTCAAAGCTGTGGATTTCACCGAAGGGAAGAAAGTCTCCGGATGCGGGGCTGATGATGCGGATCGAGGCACCGGTGTAGTCGATGATTTCTTCTTCCTCTTCCTCGTCCTCTTCTTCGGAACCTTCTTCGTCATCCACGGCATCAATCACGCTTTCGTCGAGCGACGAAGCATTCAACTTCACTCCATATTGGGGGCTGCACGCCGAAATGCTGAACAAAAGAAAGAAAGATGAGGTGGTGCGCACGCGAACTCCAAGCTGGTGGCATCATGTCACCGGTCGGGCTCATCCGCAATGCTTGTCCGTCAACGGATTGCAAGAGTGAGCACACTGGTTAGCCAAGGGCCCTGCATGTGGAGGGCAGTGTGCTTATTTCCTTGATGATGGCCGGCGCAGCGTTGGCTCAAGATTGCGATGTTCGTGCCATGAGCAAGGACATCCTTGCTGCAGGACCGCACGAAGCGGCGCCAATGTTTGTTCAGTTCGCTCAGTGCGACGGTGCCGCTGCCGCAAAGGTGGCTCCCAAAGTCATTCCCTCCCTCATTGGAGAATCCGATGGCTTCGCTGCCGCGATTGCCGCCCTCGAAGTGGGTGCGGGCGAGACAGTGTTGTCGTGGATGGACAGCCTGCAGCAAGACGAACAGTCGCGCGCCATCCGCGCTCTGGGCAAGCAGTGTCAGGAGTCGGAGACCGTACAGAGCTTTTTGGTCGATGTTCACGGTTCGCTGGGTGCATCCTTTTGGACCAACCGCTGGTACCGCGCACTGACCGAGTGCCGTTCCGAAGCGATCACGGGTCTGTTGACCGCGCACGTGGATGCCGGACCCGGCGAAGACCGCGGTGCGTTTTTTGGTGTGCTGGAAGCCTACGCAATCAACGTCGGTGCCGCCGCCGTTGAAAAATTGGCGACCCTTGCCCGCGCCGAGGAAGACCAAGAAATGCAGGCCAATCTCATTGGGGCATTTGCCGACGCCTCCCAAGTGGGCACACTGGCCGGGATGAACAACGACACGGCAGCCCTCGCGGCTTCAGCGATTCGCGGCATGGGACCATCTTTGCCTCCCAAGTCCGTTGAACAAGCGCGGATCACATTGGCGGTGCTTCAAGACGAAGCGGGCTCGGACGCCTTGGTTGTTCATCGCTACAAAGATGTTCTGCAAGACGATGGTTCGTTGTTGTACGGCGTTGTGGTGATGGAAGATGCAGTCTGCAAAAACGGGAAGCCTTCCCAGCGCTACCACGTCGCTCCAGCGGTGGACCAGGGCCAAACCTGGCCAGACCAGCTGGAAGAGAAAGTGAAGTCCACCGTGGAAATCAACTGGACCTTGAACTTGGCCGAACGCTGCAAAGGCGAGGGAACGGTCAAGTACTTGGTGCCCGATGCCCCCTTTGCCGACCGCGCAGCCATGAAGCTTTGGGTCAAAGAAGTCACTCGGACCAACGCAAACCCTGACGTGAAGCGGTCGATCCGCGTCGACCAGCAACCGGTCGCACTCTAAGGGGCGTCATGCATGGGTGACCCGTCTCAGTGCGGGTTGCCGGTCATGGGTACAAACCGGACCCGAATCATCGGGGTTGCGGTTGGCAATCCGCCGTCTTTCCCGACGGTCCAGAGCATTTGCTCGTCCCGGGGGCCGGTGGGGATCAGCATGCGACCCCCTTCGGCCAGTTGGTCGGTGAGCGCCGGTGGGATGTCGGTGGGGGCCGCGGTCACGATGATGCGGGGAAAGGGCGGCAGCCCTTCGAGGGCCTCGAACCCGTTCCCCACGCGCAGGTCCCAGGTTCCTTGTGCGTGGTCGTGGAGGGTTTTTTCGGCACGAAGGGCCAGCTTCGGGCGGATTTCGACGCTCGTCACCCGGCAGCCAAGGGCCGCCAATACGGCGGTCTGAAACCCGGACCCGGTGCCTATTTCCAGCACCCGCATGCCCACCGATACGCCCAGGGCGTCGGTCATCAGGCCCACCAAATACGGTTGCGAAATGGTTTGCCCTTCGCCGATTGCCACCGGGCCGTCTCTGTAGGCCAAGTCACGGTTCTCCGGCGGAATGAACCGGTGCCGAGGCACCGTGCACAGGGCGCCGAGCACCGCCGGTGATTCGATTCCCCGGCGCTGAACTTGCGACTGAACCATGGCCCATCGCGCGGCTGCATGGTCCATCAGGAGGGCGGCGGTGGCAGGGCTTTCTGGGGTGTGTCCGTTGGTCCGGAGTTGTCGCCGTCTTCGTCTTCTTCGGGAGGAGCGGGGATGCATTCAAAGCTGATGGTTGCATCGTCGCCCTCGCCGGTTGCGTCGACCTTTACGGTGTCTCCCGGTCCGTAGCCGCCGGCCACAATGGCTTTGGACATGGGGTTGAGCAAGTACTGCTGGATGGCTCGTTTCAGCGGTCGTGCACCGAAGGCAGGGTCAAACCCCGCGTCGCAGAGGGTTTGCTTGGCCGAGTCAGTCACTTCGAGCTCCAAGAAGCGATCGGCAAGCAAGCGCTTCACTCGTTTGAGTTGGATGTCGAAGATGAAGCTCATGTCGTCGCGCGTGAGGGCATCGAACACGATGACGTCATCGATCCGGTTCAAGAATTCGGGTTTCACCGTGCGCTTGAGTTCTTCCAAAACGGCCGCGCTGGCTTTTTCCCGGTCTCCTTGGGCGTCCATGATTTTCCGAGCACCGATGTTGCTCGTCATGATCAGAACGCAGTTTTTGCAGTCAATCGTTCGGCCCTTGGAGTCGGTGATGCGGCCGTCATCGAGCAGTTGCAACAGGATGTTGAACACATCGGGGTGAGCCTTTTCAATTTCATCGAGCAGCACCACTGAGTAGGGGCGCCGTTTGATGGCTTCGGTGAGTTGGCCGCCTTCGTCGTAGCCGATGTACCCCGGAGGTGCGCCAATCAAGCGGGCCACCGAATGCTTTTCCATGAACTCCGACATGTCGATGCGGAGCATGCTCTGTTCGTCATCAAACATGAACTCGGCGAGCGCCCGAGCGAGTTCCGTTTTTCCGACGCCTGTGGGGCCCAAGAAGATGAACGAACCGATCGGGCGGTTGGGGTCCTGCAGGCCCGCTCGCGCGCGCCGAACCGCATCGGACACTGCGACCACGGCATTGTGTTGACCAATCACCCTGTCGTGGAGGTTGTCCTCCATCTTTAGGAGTTTTTCTTGCTCGCCTTGGGTGAGCTTGGAGACCGGGATGCCGGTCCATTTGGCCACCACGTCCGCGATGTCGGCATCGGTCACCATTTCGCGGAGAACGCCGCCGTCTTCGCCTTGCATCTCGGCCAGTTTGTTGGACTTCTGTTCGATGGTGCTCTGCAGTTCTGGGATGTCCCCAAACTTGAGTTTGGACGCGCCTTCGTAATCGCCGTGTCGCTCGGCAATTTCGAGTTGATGAGTCGCCTCTTCCAGTCGTTCTTTGGCGTTGCGAATGGCGTCGATGGCTTCCTTTTCGCTCATCCATTGGGCCCGCATCTCATTGGCTTCTTCTTCGAACTCGGCCATTTCGGCGCGGATGGCATCGGCCCGTTCAATGGCGGCTTTGTCCGTTTCTCGGGACAGGGCCTGAAGTTCGACTTTCATGCCTCGAATGCTGCGTTCCAAGCTGTCGATGGGCTGGGGCAGGCTTTCGATTTCCATGCGAAGCCGGCTGGCGGCCTCGTCGATCAAGTCGATGGCTTTGTCGGGCAGTTGCCGGCCCGAAATGTAGCGGTCGGAAAGGGTCGCTGCGGCCAAAATGGCGTCGTCGAGGATTTTGATTCCGTGGTGGACTTCGTATTTTTCTTTGATTCCGCGCAGGATTCGAATGGTGTCGTCCACCGAAGGCTCTTCGACCAGCACCGGCTGAAACCGGCGTTCCATGGCTTTGTCTTTCTCGATGTGTTTGCGGTATTCGTCCAGCGTAGTGGCGCCGATGCAGCGCAATTCACCACGGGCCAAGGCGGGCTTGAGCATGTTTCCGGCATCCATGGAGCCTTCCGATTTGCCGGCACCCATGAGGGTGTGAAGCTCGTCAATGAACAAGATGATTTCGCCGTTGGTGCTTTCGATTTCGGTGAGCAAGGCTTTGAGTCGTTCCTCGAATTCACCCCGAAATTTCGCCCCGGCCACCAAGGCCGCGAGGTCGAGCGACAGAACTTTTTTGTCGCACAAGCTTTCGGGAACGTCCCGCATCGCAATGCGTTGCGCGATGCCTTCGACGATCGCAGTCTTGCCGACCCCAGGCTCCCCGATGAGAACCGGGTTGTTTTTGGTGCGCCGACTCAAGACTTGAAGGGTTCGCCGAATCTCATCGTCTCGGCCGATGACCGGGTCGATTTTTCCGTCTCGGGCATCTTTGGTCAGGTCTCGCGTGTACTTTTCGAGGGATTCGTAGTTGGATTCAGCGTCCTCGCCGGACACCGATTGCCCACCGCGCAGAATGTTGAGCGCTTCGCTCAGGCGGTCCGAGGTGAGGCCGTGGTCCCTCAACAATTGGCGCGGTTTGTCGTTCACTTCGTTGATGGCCAGAAACAACACTTCGGTGGCGATGTGCGAATCGCCCAAGCTGTGCGCGATGGCATCGGCCTCATCAAAGACCTTTTGCAACTGGCTCGAGACCCGAGCTTGGGCGCCCCCAGAGACGGTCGGCAGGCCGTCAACCAGCACCGCGGCTTCGCGGGTCAGTGCATTGACGTCGGCTTCGATGTGTTGGAGCAGGGACGCGACAACGCCCTGGTTCTGGGTCAACAACACCAGCAGCAACTGGTGCGGACGGATCTCTGGATTGCCTTTTTTGCCCGCCAGGCTTTGGGCATCTGCAATGGCTTCGCGGGCTTTGACGGTGAACCGTTCGAATCTCATGGGATTTCCTCTGGGCGACGACCGATGCGCCCTACGCGCTCAACCCGTCGCCTATCAACTCTATTCACGAGCGTACCTCGGTCCAGCGAAACAACCATGGGGTGGGCTTCCGCCCCACGGTTGTATGCGGTACGGTGGCAATCATGTTTTGGGCATTGGCGATCATTGTTGGCTGCGGTACCGGCAGCGGGACGGAAACTGAGGTGTCTCCGCAACGGGCGGCTGCGACCGCCGATACCCTGCGGAACTGCCTGAAAATCGCGGGTGGATTGCACAGCCAAAACAAGTTGGATGCGGCGGTGGACCAGGTGTACGGTTGCTACGAGGGGCACTTCGCCCCGATGGAGCCGTTGCTTCGGGCGCAGAACCGTCGGGCCACCCTGTCTTTGGAGTACGGGTTCGGTCGGTTGGCCGTAAACATGGGCAAGCGCCGCGGCGATCCCGCAGGAGAGGCCGATCAGCTTTCGGATCGAGTGGAGGCGGTCATCGCTTCGGTTCAGCCCGTAGATGCAGGCCTGCCCGCCAGTCCAGCCACGCCCTGAAGAGGGATTGAACCCGGTGAAAATCGCACGCCAGACCGCTCGGCGTGCTACGGTGTCAGCGGATCGGGAGGCTGTTTATGCGGTTGCTGTCTTTGGTGTTTTTGGCCACGGCGTGTGGTTCGACGGACGACTCTAAACCCCAGGATGTGGGCCCGGAGCCCGAAGACACCGGAGCGGTGTCCATGGTGTTTGTGGACCAAGACCGGGATGGCGTGCTGTCAGAAGACGACTGCGATGACAACGACTACCGGGTGTACCCGGGTGCCGATGAGATTTGCGATGGCAAAGACAACGACTGCGACGGTGACACGGATGAGGGCTACGACGAAGACGGCGACGGTGCGTTGAGCATGGAGTTGTGCGAGGACGTCGGGACGGATTGCGACGACACTGACCCTGCGGTGCCAACCGATGAGATCGCCTACGACGGCATCGATCAGGATTGCGATGGTTCGGACTTGTCGGACGTGGATGGCGACGGCCATGCGGGCCGTTCTGCCGGAGGAAACGATTGCGACGACGAAGAAGCGACGATTCACCCCGGTGCGGATGAAGTGCCGCGGGATGGCATTGACCAAGATTGCGACGGCGTCGATTTGATCGACGGCGATGACGATGGATTTGAAGCCAGTTCCCACGGCGGCACCGATTGCGATGACGCGGATGCATCCATCAATCCGGATGCGATCGATTGGTTTGGGGACGGCGAAGACTCCGATTGCGACGGCGCGGACGGGGGCCTGTATGAAGCTGCGGATGCCCCGGTCGTCATCAGCGGTGCCGCGGGCGAGTACGCGATGTTTGGGCATGATGTGGCGATTTGCGACCTGGATGCAGACGGGAAGTCTGACCTTGTGGTTACGGCGCCGTACGACGGCGATTACAACGGCGCTGTGGGCGTGTTCTACGGCCGGCATGCCGCCGATTGGTCCAGCAACATGACCCTGGACGACGCCGGGACGGTTCTGCGTTCAAGCGCGACTGCGTGGGGATTCGGCGCTGCGTGCGCGGACATCAATGGCGATGGCTTGGACGACCTTGTTGTGGGCCAAGGCGAGTTGCAGTTCGGCCCCTTTGTGTCGGACTACAGCGTCCACATCATGTACGGCGTGGGCGGAATGTTCCCCGGCATGATGGATGACTTGGATGCGGATGCTTCGTTGTCGGTTGATTTGGGTGCCGTTGGAGGCGTGGGTGAAGTTCAAGCCAGCATGATGACGGCTACGGATCTTTCCGGCGATGGAACCGCCGAGATCATTGTCGACCAAAATGACGGCGGTACGTTGAATGGCGAGTCGGCTGTCTGGATCATTCCGGGCGGTGACTACTCGGGCATTCAAGACATGGAAGGCGTCATTCTTGCGTCGTTGGGTGACCCTCAGGGCGACACAGTGAGCGCATTGGGTGGCAATGGTTATTCGATGGCCATCGGACAAGCTGGGTACCGACCCGGGATGCCGCTGGATGCCCCCGACCCCGATTCGTACCCGCAATCCGGGAAAGTGGCGATTGTTGGCTTGTTGGCCGGCGAATTTGACGCCATCAGCGACGCAGCCGACCGGGAGTTTTCGGTCGATGGCGCAGCGGGCTTGGGTCATTCGCTGAGCTTCGGCGACTTTGACGGCGATGGCGACATGGACCTCGGTTTGGGTGCCCCGCTCGCTGACGGCGGAGCCGGCAAGGTGTACATCCTTTCGGACATCGATTCTTTGGTGGACGATGGCGGCCCAGTGCTTGACTCAATGGACGCTGTAGACGCCGCGGCCGCCGCTTCTCACAGCGTTGTGGGCTTCACGGGCCTCGGCACCGGAATGGTGTTGGGCGGAGACATGGACGGCGATGACGTGGCCGATGTGCTGGTCGCGGAGAGCGGTACAGACGGTGTCGGAGCGGTGTGGCTGTTGTCCGGGGCTTTGATGGCCGAAGGTGAAAACGCGATCATGGACGTGGCTGTGTTGGGCATCAGCGCCCAGTACTCCAGCGAACGCCTTGGCGAAACCATCGCGGCGGCAGACTTGGACGGAGATGGCATCGATGACCTGGTGCTGGGGTCCAGTCGCTACCCAAGCCCAGCAGAGGTTGGCTTGGCGTTGTCGGGTCGCGTGTCGATCTTCCTGAGCAGCCGGTACTGAACGACGGCTATCGCGCCTCTTCGGGGGCGATGCCCACTTCTTCGTCCAGTACACTTCGGGTTCGCTTGTAGAGGAACTGCGCTTGCTGTGGATTGTCGCCAATGCAGACCACGCCGAGCTTTCCGAACTCTGACAGCGCACCCATGAGGTGGAAGACCACGCCCCGTTCTGTGTTCGCGTGAAAATGAAGGTCATGGTAGACGCTGATGTCGATCAAGTCGTCGGGTGACAAGCCTTTGTACGCTTCGGATTGGAGCGTATCCGAAGCGTAGTAGTACTTCGGGTTGCCGTTTTGGGCGTAGAAGTCGCCGGTCATCATGTCGTAGTTTCCGTCGGTCAAAAACCGAAGCGTCAAAAACGGGTGCGTCGTGCCGCCTTTTCGGAGGTTCACTTCGATGGCGTAGTGTTTCCAACCGCCGTCTTCGGTGGGCACACTGACGAAATCGGTCGCGAACCGGCCCAATACGCCCTTTGAGGCCAACACTTCTGCGACGCGTATTCCGTAGTTTTGAATGTCGAGACGGTAGCGTTCGTTGGCGGGGAATGTGCAACCGAGGAACACTTGGCCAGAGGGACCGCCCAAGACTTGGTCGTGAGTGGAGATGGCTTGGGCCCCGCCGATGGCATTCACGCGGCATTGGCAAGACGGGGACTCCTTTCGTTCGCCTTCGACAAAGCATTCGACAACGCCGCCCATGTCTTCGTACTTGGCCTCGAAGCTTTCCCACGTTTCGCCTTTTGCTTCGAACTTCAGTTCTGGCAGTCGGTTTTTGATCTGAGTTTCCAGGTCATGGGCCGTTGTCCCATCGATGCCATCAAAATAAAACAGGGCATTCCCTTCACCAGAGAACCCTTCGTTTAGTTTCACGACCGCTCGCCGCAGACCGGGGTCGCGGCCTTTCAGCGTTGCAAGGGCCTCGACAATTTCGGGAGCGCTCTGCAAACGTTCGAATCCATCGGGAAACAGGACTCCGGCTTCGCGAAACGTTTCTCGGCAACCGGACTTGGTGCCGAGATCGAGCAGTGCTGGATCGTTGGCGTACAGCGGGATGTCCAGCTGAACCGCCAAAGAGCGTTCCAGTGCGCTTGAGTTGAAGCAGACCATGTGAGCCGATGGAAACCGCCCGATGATCTTTTTGATTTGCCGCTGCATGCGCGGCCTGGAGAGGATTTTTCCACTCAGTGGGACGCTGGATGCATCCGAGCAATCCATGAGCATCAACCGCTTTCTGGCGTGGCTTGTGGGGATGCCCGACAACAGGTGGAGGTAGTAGTCCACCACGGTGGGGTGGATGGCTTGGGAAGTCAAAAACAGGACACGGGTTCGTGGCCTGCGCAGCAGCATCAAGAAGAACAACAGCCGCTCTTCGTAATGGTGGGCCCCCGATATTTTTTTCAGTTCGCGGGGGTCCATCGAAAGGCTGGGCACCACCACAACCAGGTGTTCGCCCCGCAGGTCGTGCGAGACCTGTTGGTACATGGACGGAAGCTGTTGCTGCAGAGCAGCAAAGGCCGCAAGTTCTTCGGGGGATCCGGGCGTTGGTGTCAGCACATCACTACGCTACAACGAGGCAGGCCCTCGACTCAACGGATAGTCCAACACCGGAGGGGCAGATGAGCCAAACAGACCGCTTTGAGCTGCGCGTTGGAGACCACTGCGACCCGGTGCGGGTTGGCGGTGATTCCCTGGTGGTGATCGCTGGACCGTGCGTCATAGAGTCGGAAGAGTCGGCCCGAAAAATAGCCTCTGAAATGGCCAAAGTGTGCGATGAAGCTGGACTTCCATTTGTGTTTAAGGCGAGCTTCGATAAGGCGAACCGAACGGCTGTTGATGCCTTTCGGGGTCCGGGCATCGACGAGGGTTTGGCCATATTGAAGCGGATCCGCACGGATTTCGGCCTTCCGGTCACGACCGACATTCATCGGATTGATCAGGCGGCGCAAACGGCTGCTGTGGTCGACCTTTTGCAGATTCCCGCATTTTTGTGCCGGCAGACCGATTTGTTGCTTGCGGCCGCCGAAACCGGTGTTCCGGTGAACATCAAGAAGGGCCAGTTCCAAGCGCCTTGGGACATGACTCATGCGTTGAGCAAGGTGCGTTCCGTCAGCGACGCCGGCGTTATGCTCACCGAACGCGGCACGAGCTTTGGCTACAACAATTTGGTGGTGGACATGCGTTCCCTCGCTCACATGAGGGCCTTGGGGGTCCCGGTGTGTTTTGATGCCACCCACAGCACTCAAATGCCGGGCGGATTGGGCGCTTCGAGCGGGGGAGACCGTTCAATGGCGCCGTTGTTGGCCCGGGCTGCGGTCGGTGCTGGGGTGCATGCGGTGTTCATGGAGGTCCACGACGACCCGGAAAACGCTCGGTCGGATTCGGCCAGTCAGCTGAGGTTGTCCGAAATGGGTCCGGTATTGCAGTCGCTGGCCGGATTGCACGAGCTCAGTCCGATTCGGTCTGGCGCCTGAGGATTCGTTGGATGCTTCGGCGGTCCATGCCGGCATTGCGGGCGGCTTCGGATACGTTCCCGTTCGCATCCCGCAAGATTCCCTGAACGTATTGGGCCTCGAAAATGTTCAGCCATTCCCGTTTCGCCTCTTTGTAGGGCAAATCGGTTCGGATGGCGGACATGGGCGTGGTTTGGGTCGGTGCGGGAAGCCAACCCGAGGGCGGAGCGCTTCCACTGCGTTGCAGATTGGGTGGCAAGTCGGCGATGCCGGCGACGCTTCCTTGACTGAGCGAAGCAATGAAGCGTGCGCAGTTCACGAGTTCTCGGACGTTCCCGGGCCACGGGGCCGAAACCAAACGCTCCTCGGCTTCCGCTGATAGCGTCACCGGCTGTTGACCGGTGTTGGACGCTGCCAAGCTCAGGTAATGGTGAACCAAGGGCAAGATGTCGGCCTGACGCTCGCGCAGCGGTGGGATGTGAACGCGTGCGCCGTTCAACCGGTGGTACAAGTCGCGACGGAATCGCCCGGCGACGACTTCGGCTTCGATGTCCCGATTGGTGGCAGCAATGATGCGCAGATCGGCCCGCTGGGGTTCGGTCCCGCCCACGGAACGAAATGTCCCGTCTTCAAGAAGGCGGAGCAGTTTCACCTGAACGGGCGTGGGCAGTTCACCGATTTCATCCAAGAAAAAAGTACCGCCGTCCGCCGCGCGGGCCAACCCCGGCGTGGTGGTCGCGGCTCCGGTGAAGGCACCGCGTTGATGCCCAAACAGCTCTGACTCCATCAGGGTGGGGGTGATGGCCGCGCAATCCACAACGACCAAGCGTTTGCGGTTC
>Ga0115012_10002329_pt1 | contig 11076 bp, 15 predicted proteins | sample TroAtlMetagenome_FD_88706 | JGI IMG/M metagenome (GOLD analysis project Ga0115012, IMG submission 88706) | Marine eukaryotic phytoplankton communities from Atlantic Ocean - Tropical Atlantic ANT10 Metagenome | ecosystem: Environmental > Aquatic > Marine > Oceanic | place: Tropical Atlantic...
AAAATATTCTTTTAATAATGATTCAAGAGAAAAGTAAGATTTTAAAATATAAACCTCCAGGAAGTTTTGAAGAAACTAGATTTGAAAAGTTACATAATATTATATACAATAATTCTGACGAAGGATCATTATCTATAGCTCTATCTATAGCTCAGCTTATTAAAGAAAAACAATCTAAAAAAGAGAATTGTGTTTTAGGTTTAGCAACTGGCTCTTCACCTCTAAGTGTTTACAGAGAGTTAATTAGAATGCATAAAGAAGAAGGACTTAGTTTTAATAATGTAATTACTTTTAATTTAGATGAGTATTTCCCATTAAGTAGAAACGATATTAACAGTTATGTTTATTTCATGAATGATAACTTATTTAATCATATTGATATACCTAAAGAAAATATTAATATCCCAAATGGTGAAATTCCATTTGAAAAAGTTAGAAAATCATGTAATGATTATGAAAAAAAAATTATTAAAGCCGGAGGAATAGATCTTCAAATTTTGGGAATAGGAAGAACTGGTCATATAGGTTTTAATGAACCAGGTTCTCATTTTAATTCTCAAACCAGATTAGTTAAGTTAGATGATGTAACGCGTTTTGATGCAGCAAAATCTTTTCAAGGAATTGAAAATGTTCCAAGAGATGCTATAACAATGGGAATTCAAACTATTTTAAGTGCTAAAAGAATAATTTTAATGGCATGGGGATCAAATAAAGCCTCAATTCTAAAAAAAGCGATAGAAGGAGAAATTACGGCTTTAATTCCTACTTCATATTTGCAACATCATAAGAATACAACTTTAGTTTTAGACAATGAGTCATCATCTGAATTAACTCGAATTAAAACTCCTTGGTTGGTAGGAGCTTATGAATGGAATCTTGAAAATAGTGCAAGGGCTGTTATTTGGCTTTGTGAAAAAACTGGTAAGTCAATACTAAAATTAACTGATAGCGATTATAAAGAAAATGGAATGGTTGAATTATTGAATATCAGTGGATCTAGTTATGATCTAAACATTAAAATGTTTAATAAATTACAACATACAATTACAGGTTGGCCAGGAGGGAAACCTAATTCAGATGATTCGAAAAGACCTGAAAGGTCATCTCCTCACCCAAAAAAAATAATAATTTTCAGTCCTCATCCAGATGATGATGTAATATCAATGGGGGGAACTTTTGATAGATTAGTTTCTCATGGAAACGAAGTTAATGTTGCGTATCAAACTTCTGGAAATATTGCTGTTTCAAATGAAGATGCAAGTAAGTTTTTAGAAGTTACTCATGATATGTTTACTGATAAAATTAAAACAGAATATCAGGAAATAATAAATAAATTTAAATCTAAAGGGACTAATAATCCCGACCCAAATATTATCAGAAAACTTAAGGCTTCTATAAGAAAAAGGGAATCACTTGGAGCAACAAGATATATTGGAATTCCTGATAATCAGGTTCATTTTTTGAATCTTCCATTCTACGAAACCGGAACGGTATCAAAAAATCCAATTTCTAAAAATGATATTGAAATAACTAAAAATTTAATTAAAAAAATAAAACCTCATCAAATTTATGCTGCTGGTGATTTAGCAGATCCTCATGGAACTCATAGAGTTTGTTTAGAAATAATTTTTAAAGCAATTAAAAGTTTAAAAAAAGAACCTTTTATGAAAGATTGTTGGGTTTGGTTATATAGAGGTGCTTGGCATGAATGGGAAACTTATGAAATTGATATGGCTGTTCCCATGAGTCCAGATCAAGTTTTAAGAAAAAGAAATGCAATCTTTTTCCATCAATCTCAAAAAGATGGTGTGATGTATCAAGGAAACGACCAAAGAGAATTTTGGGTTAGAGCAGAGCAAAGAAATGCAGAAACTGCTAAAAAGTATCGAAATCTTGGTCTTTCAGATTATCAAGCAATTGAGGCCTTTAAAAGATATCATATTTAACTTTTTAAAAATAAACTTTTGAATAAGTATATATTTTTAGTTTTTTTATTTTTTACATTTTCAGTTAATGGTCAAACTAAGATTAGTTTAAAAGACTCTATTTCGATTAGCAAGGTTTTAAAATTTCAAGAAGAGGCATGGAATACTGGAAATATAAATAAATTTATGGAGGGATATTTAAAATCAAATAAAATAGTATTTACTGGATCAAATGGATCTATATATGGTTGGGAAGAAACAAAAAAAAGATATTTAAATAAATATTCAAATAGGACTTTAATGGGAAATTTAAAGTTTAAAATTATAAATTTTCAAAAATTGAGCGAAAAAATAATTCAAATGCAAGGAAGTTTTTATTTAAAAAGAAAAATTGAAGATAGTAAAGGTTTTTTTTCTTTAATATGGAAAAAAGAAAACGAAAAGTGGTATATAATTAGTGATCACACATCAGTTTCAAAATAATTTTTGTAATTCATTTATTAAATTTGTCCTTTCTTTAAAATATTTTATGTTTTTAAAAAAAAATATTTATTTAATCTTTCTTATTTTTTCTTTTCTTTCTTGTGAAAAAGAAATATCTACCTCTCCAAATGTTATTTTTATTTTAACAGATGATCAAGGATATGGAGATTTAGGTGTTTATGGAGCTGATGATATTTTAACTCCAAATATTGATTTTTTAGCTTCACAAGGAGCAAGATTTACCTCTTATTATGCGACTCAACCAGTATGTTCTGCTTCAAGAGCATCTATTTTAACTGGATCATATTCAGATAGGATTAGTATTTATGGTGCATTTATGCCTAATTCAAAAAAAGGTATTAATAGTAAAGAAACTACAATTGCTGAAATGTTAAAAGATAAGGGATATTCTACTGGAATTTTTGGAAAGTGGCATTTAGGTGATGCTCCTGAATTTTTTCCAACAAGGCATGGTTTTGATGAGTTTTTTGGAATTTTATATTCTAATGATATGTGGCCATATCATCCTGAACAAGGAACAATTTTTAATTTTGATGATTTAAAATTATATGAGAATGAAAATGTATTGAAAGTAATTGAGGATCAATCATTTTTAACTGAAGCTATAACAGATAAAGCAATAAACTTTATAGAAAAAAACAAGAACACTCCTTTTTTTCTGTATATCCCTCATCCACAACCACATGTTCCTCTTTTTGCTAAAAATAATTTTCTAGGTACTCAAGAAAGAGGTATTTATGGAGATGTAATAAATGAAATTGATTTTTCTTTTGGAAGAATTTATAATGTTTTAAAGAAAAATAATTTGGTAAATAATACAGTAATAATTTTTACATCAGATAATGGCCCTTGGTTATCATATGGAACCCATTCAGGATCTCCTGGAATTTTCAGGGAAGGTAAAGGCACATGTTGGGAAGGAGGCAATAGAGTCCCTGCCATTATTTCTTATCCAAAGAAAATAAAACCTAATACCGTTATTAAAGCTCCAGTTATGGGTATTGATTGGTTACCAACTATAAAAGAACTTTCAAATAGTAAAAATTTTAAATTTAAAATAGATGGAAAGTCATTAGTCCCATTATTGACAGGAACAACATATAAATCTCCTCATGAAAATTTATTTTTTTATTATAGAGAAAATGAATTACATGCCATCAGACATTTAGACTGGAAATATTATTTAAGTCATTCATACAGAAGTTTAAATGGTAAAATGGGAAAATCTGATGGGACGCCTATAAAATATGAAATGAATTTTTTAAAATCTCCAGAGTTATATAATTTGACTAATGATCCTGAAGAAAAAAAGAACGTTGCAGATTTATATCCTAATATTGTAAAAAAAATTGATAGAATATCAGATTCTATAAGTTTAATTTTAGGAAACAGTTTAAAAGGCATTAAAGGGAATGAAGTAAGACCCATAGGACTAATTAGTGATTAAAACATTATTCTAATGATCAGATCAAAATTTATTTTTTTTATTACATTTTTAATTTTTTCATACTCATTCTTATTTAGTCAGGAAAATGAAGTAATGATGGATTCAATTCCTTTTGGAGCTATTATTCAATCAGAATTGGGAGGAAAAAGATCAAAATTTTATGGCAATACTAGATTTACTTTAAATCAGGCTTATTTTTCTAATTGGATTTCAGGAGGAGAAAGTTCAATTACGGGGTTATTTGGAATGGATTATAATTATAACTATTCTGATAGAAATGGATTAATTTGGGACACAAATTTTTTGTTATCTCTTGGTGCAACTTATATTAAAGGAAATGATTACACAAAAAAAACTGATGACAGAATAGAAATTAACTCATTAGTTGGAAAACAAATTAATAGATTGTCAAGTTATTCAGTTTATGTAAATCTAAAAACTCAATTAACACCAGGCTATAATTATCCATTGACTTCAGGTGAAGAATTTAACCGAGAAAGAATTTCAGAATTTTTTTCACCAGCAATTATTCAAGGAGGCTTTGGTCTATATATAAAAAAAGAACCGATTTATTGGATAAATATGTCACCTTTAGCAGCTCGAGTTATAATGGTTAATCCTAACTATACAAATAATTTAAGTGAAGATCAAAAGTATTTCGGAGTTGACTCTAATAAAAGAAGTAAGTTCTTTTTTGGAGCTTCAATTACGGGAAACATCAAATTTAGTCTAATGACTAACGTTACTTTGGAAAATAAATTTAACACCTATATTAATTATTTAGAGAAAACAAAAAATATAGATATTGACTGGAATATGGATTTTAGATTTAAGGTTAATGATAAGATATCTAGTAATTTAATTATACATTTTATTTATGATGATGATTTAATTAAAAAACTACAAATAAGAGAATTGTTTGGGTTAGGTATTAATATAGATTTATAGAATTAATTGGTTCCTTTCGCTTGATTTACAAACCAATCAAAATTGTAATAAGTTAAAAACACATTATAAACACTTCCCTGACCTCTTGGTTCCATTGCTAAAACAACATTCTTATTTTCATCAACAAACCTTATACAAGGTTTATTTTTATTCATTAATAGTGGTTTTGACCAATTTTCCTGAGAGTAGACAACTTTAAAATTTTTTGATTCTAAGTAGGCTTTTGTTGAAATTAAATATTCTTCTGCTTGTTTTAAATTTAGATTTTTTTTACTCCAAAATGATACTTCGACAAGCTCATCATTTTTTTCAACAAGGGAATTATTTCTAATAGAATATGAAGTCCCTTTACCTAAAGAAAAGTTTTTATATTTTTTTTTATTTGTCTTTACATAATCTTTTGCAGTCTTAATAGGCATTTTATACTTTAGAGAGTCAAATAAAATTTTTTGGCCTTGCAAAAAATTGAAAGATAAAATCATTAAAAATGAAAGAAATAGTTTGTAATTATAAAACATTATTTTTTATTTAGTTTTTTAACGTTTAAATTTCAAATGTATTATATGATTAAAAATTTAATTATTTGATTCCAGTAATTATTAAAGTTCCACCCCAGTCTTTTTTTTCTCCAACTTTCCAAGTTTTAATTTTATAGAATCCAGCTTCAGAAAAGAAATTTTTCCATTTTTTTTCAGAAAAAAGACTCATTATTGATATTCCGCATTCATTCGGCCATGAGTGGGAGATTTTATTTTCATAATAATAATCAATACCTATTATAAGTCTTGAATTTTTTTTAAGCCATGATGAATAAATATGCTTTATAAGTTTTTTAGGGTTTTTGAAGTAATAAAAAACTTCCATTGAGTGGACTAAATCAATTTTATTTTTCGGTTTCCAATCAAGTAAATTTTCACAGTAGTATTTATTCTTTTTATCAATAGATTTTGCTTTTTCAATCATTTTTTGTGAACCGTCAACTCCAATAGATTTGATGCATTTATTAAGTTTTGAAACTTTCCGTACAACCCAACCATTACCACATCCAGCATCTAAAAAAGTAAACGAATTTAATGTATTTACTGAAAATTCAATCATATTATCTACTGATAACTTATGGTTTTTTTCCATACCCACATCTTTTCCATTAATAGCCCAATCACTAAAAACATCTATAGGAGGTCTTCTTCTCATTTTTTAAATTTATTTCCCTTGTATATCATATATGGTATTGGGATAAATATAGAAATACTCCAGATAAGTGATGCAGTTATTCCATCATAGAGAATATAAAATAAAAGAAAAATTAAAAATGAATATAAAGTTAGTTTAATAAAAAATTTTTTAAAAAATATTAGATAATTTTTTAGGTCAAATTTTTCTTGTTCTTCTTTTGACATTGTATTATATCCAGCAAGTAAATATTTGGCATTTTTTGCATTAATGGTATAAGCAATGATAACAAAAATAATTTCACAAAATAATACAGAAATAAGAGCAATTGTATCAGAATCCATTATATAAAATTAAGATATATTTGAGAACCAAGAATGTTTTCCAAATTTATTTTCGGGAATTGGTTTTTTGTGTTTTAAATACCAATTTATTCCTTTTAATACTGAATTAAGATATTTTTTCAACATCGGTTTTATAAAAAAAAAATAATAAAAAAGATAAATTAGTTTGTTCTTATTACTGAAGATATAAGGGTATACTTTAATTTTTAGAAATACTTTTTTATTTCTGAAAAATATTTTCCATTCAACTTTGGATTTTTCACCATTATTTTTACCAATAAATAAACTATAGCCGTAATTTTCATTCCATTCATAGAACTCTCTAATGTATTTTAAATCATTTAAATATATAAGAATATCTTTTTTTTGATTTTTATTCCAATTAATAACTTTATTTTCTTTGCAAAATGGATGAAAAAGATTTAAGTGTGCTGGAGATGATATTAGATTCCACAATTTTTCTGCTGAAGAATTAATTTCTATTTCATTAGATACAGGGATAATCATTTAAGAAAATCTTACTTTTTTTTTGGAGGGATTCTGCTCCAGTTTCCACTTCCATCATAGTCAATTGGATCAACTGGATTAGTTTTATTTGATTTTGATTTATTTTCTGAAAATCCCAGGAAAAATGATAAAATAACTGCACCAAAAATAACAATACCAAAAATAAATATTACAAAAAGGCTCATTATTTATTATTGTTAATTATTTGCTTAATATATCCACCAGCAGCTAGAATAGAAGGGACCCAGATACCAACATATAATCCTTCTTCCTTTTGTCCTGAAAACCATAACCAAACAGAAAGACAGAAACTAAAAAAAGCTGCACCTAAAAGAATATAATCTGATTTTTTTAACATAATTAATTAAATTAAAAGTTAGTTTATTGAATTTAAGACTTAATACTTTTAAAAGTTATAAATTTATAATTCTAGTTTTATAAAAAAAAATTATGAAGATTCTAATTATAGGAGGAAATGGAACTATTGGAAAAAAAGTTTCTTCTTTTCTTTCAAATGAAAATAAAATAGTTACTGCTGGAAGAAATAGTGGGAATTTAAAAATTGATTTATCCGATAGTAATTCAATTAAAAATTTATTTGAAAATAATAATGATTTTGATGCTGTAATTTCTATTGCAGGAGAAGCTGTTTGGGCTCCATTTAACGATTTAACTGAAGAAGATTATTATAAGGGTATAAAAAATAAAATGATGGGCCAGGTTAATCTTGTAAAGATTGGACGTAATCATATGAATTATGGAGGATCAATTACCCTTACTACGGGAATTTTAGCAGATAATCCTGTAAAAATGACTACCAGTGCTGCTCTTGTAAATGGAGGGATTCACAGTTTTGTAAAAGCTGCTTCTTTGGAGATGGAAAATAATATAAGAGTTAATGTTGTTTCTCCTGGTTTAGTAGAAGATTCTGCAGTGAAGTATAAAGATTATTTTCCCGGATATGAGATTGTTAAAATGAAGAATTTAGCTGAGCTTTATGAAAGAGTTATTAAGGGAGAACAAAATGGAGAAGTTTTTAGGATTTATAATTAAAAAAATTAACTTTTTTTATTGAAATTTAAGTGTCCATAAACTGAAATAACATGTAATAAAATCATTCCGTAAGCTAAATATAAAAAAGGAGAACTAGGTATCCATACATAGACAAGTATTAATCCTGAGTAACACATTATCCCAACACAAATAAGAATAATAATTCTAATTATAGAATCTTTTGAAATATTTTCCCTAGAAAGAGAAGTAATAAAAAGACCAATAATAATTACCCATAAACCAAAAAATCGATATATCTGTTTAAGATAATCGGGTAGAGTATTATTTATTTCATAACTAAATAATTGATCAAAAGTCATTTTTAATCTTTCTTCATTTGCAACTTGATCAAGCATCCATGGCTCATCAACAATCATCCATCTAACACCAAGCACTATCATTGTATAACCAATAATTAATAATGGAATAGAAAATACTTTTTTCATAAATATAAATTTAGTTAATTATTAAAGTTTTATTCTTTTTTTTTCCATTTTTCATTATTATCAATATAATATCTCCAAATTGAAACTACTCCTAAAACAAAAAAAATTGCGGAAAGATTACCATAATCAAAATAAAGTAAAATAGTTCCAGTTGTTATAAAGAAAAAAAATCTGTATTTATATATAAATTTCATAGTAATTAATCACAAAGTGAGTTTAACTTGCTTTTAATTCTTGTTTTTATTTTACTGTCAATATTAGGAAATTGAGATTTTACTTCATTTTTAAATTCTTTACTTGATAAAACATAATGGCCGCAGATTTTAATCAATTGAACTTTTTCTTTTAAGGGATTGAAATTCTTATTAACCCATTTTTCCCAGCGTTTAGAATTATAACATATTTCCCATAATCTATCTAGAATGTCAGGATTTTTAATTTCATCCAAGTATGTTTGAGTTTCAATAAGACCAAATTCTGGAGCAATGTTTATTGAGTCTAATCCTAATTTCATCTTTTCCTTAATTAATTTTTCAGGAATGTAGTCTCCATTGTGTTCCTTAGATTTTAAATTATGCTTTTTTGCAATTTTGATCATAGAAATTAATTTTCCTTGGTCATATAATCCAGTATTATATGTTGAAGAGAGTGAAGTTCCAGATTGAATTACTAAATACTTAATTTGATTAAATTCTGAACTGTTTAAATTTTGTTTTAAATCCAGAACAAGTTTATCTAATTCAGATGCGTTAAAAGGCCTTATACTTTGCTCTGTTCCAACTTCAAATTCAATTTTAGGATTAATATTATTACAAAATTTAATCATTTCTACAGTCCATTTCAAACCACTATTGTAAGATGGATATTTTTTCCATGGATCTATGTGAATTATATCCATGTATTTACTGTCAAATTCTAGTGATTCATAACCATCATCATCAATATAACCTTGTCCTGGTCCAGAATGATCTCTTTTTAATTTAATGTCTTTAGCATAAATTGAAAACTCTTTAGTAGTCCAATTGTTACAATAACCACCATTAAATTCTATTTGTCTTCGACTGGGGATTAATCCTATTTTATGATTTGTTGATTTTTGAAACTCTATAATAGCATCAACAATATTTTTTGACATAGGACCAATAAAAAATTTAATATTCATAGAAATTTATGCTAATTTTAGTCTCCTCCCCAGGAATCTTGAAAGAAAATACCGACACCTAATTCAGTCCAAAGGTATAACAGAAAAAATACAACTATTAGAATTATTATTTTCTTCATATGTGTTTTTACTTCATTAACACATAATTTATTGCTTGAGGACTTCCTTGTAATGAGCTAAAACCTTGGATTATTTTATTATTGTTTTTTATGGTAACAATACAACTAATATCTTTTCTTAAAATTTTTAAAAAATCCTCAACCTTATATTTGTCATTTTTAGCTATATCTTTTAATTCTAAAATTTTAAAATCACCATCCACAGTTTCAGAGTTTAAAACTCTAAAATTTTTATCTAAGACTCTTATTACCACATAATAATATCCTGAACTTTCTTTGAAATATTTACTACTAATTGAAAACTCTATATCAAGGTTCTTGTATTTAACTATTTTAAATTCAAAATCGTTAAATTCTCTAAATTCAATTTTCCCATTTGCATAAACTCCTCTTGCTTTTGAAGTATTACCATAGTTCCACTGAGCTATGGAAATACAAGGAATTAAAATGAATAATGTTAAAAGCTTTTTCATATAAAAGTGTAATATAATAAAATTATAGGTTGATATTTTTCAAAGAATCCTATAATTAAAGTTCTTTTTTCCAAAAAGCAATACCTCCTGCTTGTTTGCCAATTTTAACTTTATCAATTAAAGTTTTTTTATTAAGGTCTATAACATCAACAATTCCAGGTTCACCTCCTATTCCCTCTACAGAAACAAAAGCAAATTTGCTGTCAGTGGAAATAGCTATTCCATGTGGAACAGAAGTTGAATTCTTTATTTTATTTATCAAAGAACCATTTTTTAAGTTCCAAATTGCTGTGTACCCAATACTTTTTAATGTCGCAAGCATATATTTTCCATCAGGTGAAATTTCCACATTATAAGGACCTTTTTCTGCTTTGATTCTTTTAGAAATTTTCCATTTATCGATATCTACTTCAATAATTTCATCTGAACCATTTCCAGCGATATAAAGAAGATTTTCTTTAGGGTGAGGAATGACCCAAGTTGGTTTAACTTTTGAGTGGACCATTTTACTGTTATTAATTTTATCATGATCCATATTAGAGTGATCCATTTTTGAATGATTATCAAGATTAAGTTTTCTTGAAATATTAAGTGATAATGCATCTATTTCAAATAATTCTCCAGACATCATTGCAACAGAATATTGTTTTAACCCATCATTTGAAATTCTTGAGCCATGAGGCATACTTCCAGTTTTAATTTGAGTAATTTCGGTCATAGTTTCAGCATCTACTACTGAAACAGTAGATGGTTTCATGTTTCCGTGTAAGTTAAAGTTTACACAGTATAAAAACCCTGTAACTTTTGAAATTTGCATTGAAGCAGGAAATAGACCAAGGGTTGTTTCATCGATTACTTCATTTGTTTGCGTTGAATATTTAATGAGTTTTCAATAAGGATTTCCATGGGCTAGAGTTAAGTACCAATATTTTCCATTTGGATCAATTGTAATTCCATGCGGACCTTCAATTTCAG
>Ga0115012_10002331_pt1 | contig 11071 bp, 4 predicted proteins | sample TroAtlMetagenome_FD_88706 | JGI IMG/M metagenome (GOLD analysis project Ga0115012, IMG submission 88706) | Marine eukaryotic phytoplankton communities from Atlantic Ocean - Tropical Atlantic ANT10 Metagenome | ecosystem: Environmental > Aquatic > Marine > Oceanic | place: Tropical Atlantic Ocean...
CAAAGAAGAGGATTTGGACTCCGAAATAACGGTCCTCTGAGAAAGAGTCTTTAACTTAGTATAAATATAGGAAAAAGCTAGTAATATGGCTGCCATTGTAACAGATCAATTTAGGATTTTAAATGCAAATAACTTTGTAGAGACTGTAGAAAGTCCTGCAAATTCTTATTACGTATTTCTAGGATTGACAAATCCAACTACAGTTGGATTCGGTAGAACGAATAATTGGGATGATAATATACCAAACCCAACAGACAGTATTGATATAGTAAATCATACTGCTGATACTATGATGTTTGGTAAGAAAGTAGGTGCTGCTAATATTCGTAGATTGGTTAGAAGAACAAATTGGATTCAAGGAACACGATATGAAATGTATCGTCATGATTATAGTGGATCAAGTCCTGCTCCAATAACACAATCTTCTAGATTATATGATGCAAACTATTATGTAATGAATAAAAATTACAATGTTTATGTTTGTATTGATAATGGATCCTCTGGAATTAGTACTACAGGTAATGCATCTCAAGATGAACCATTATTTACTGATCTAGAACCATCTGCTGCTGGTAGTAGTGGAGATGCTTATGTTTGGAAGTATTTGTTTACTGTTTCTCCAAGTGATATTATAAAATTTGATTCTACTGAATATATAACTGTTCCAAATCAATGGGCAACTAGTACTGATTCTCAAATACAATCAGTTCGTGATAATGCTGATTCATCATTAAATAATAATCAAATTAAGAAAATCTATATTGAAAATCAAGGATCTGGGTATTCTGGTGGATTAGGTCAAGAATTTGATATTGTTGGTGATGGAACAGGAGGTAAAGTAGTTATTGATGTTGTTAGTGGAAAAATAACTAAGGCTATTGTATCTTCTGGTGGTAAGGGTTATACTTGGGGATTTGTTGATCTGGGTAGGATTAATTCTACTTCTTCAGTATCAGCAAAACTAATCCCAATTATTCCTCCATCAAAAGGACATGGATCTGATATTTACAAAGAATTAGGAACTGATAAGATCTTAATTTATGCTAGATTTGATGATAAAGATAAGGATTTTCCAATTGATACTAAATTTTCACAAATTGGTATTGTAAAAAATCCAACAGTTTCTGGATCAGCTACAACTTTTACAGATAGTCAATTTTCATCATTAAATTCTATTAAATTTTCAAGTGTTACTGGAACTGCTCCTGTTGCTGGTAATTTAATTACACAACAGCAAACAGGTGGAATTGCTAAAGGGTATGTTGCATCATATGACTCAGAAACTTTAGTTCTTAAATATTATCAAGATAGAAATCTTTATTACAATGCTACTTCTCATGATCAGACTGATTATGTTGGAGTATCTACGTCTGGTAAAGTAGTACCTTTTGAATCTTCAGCAACTCAAGTGAATTTCCCTAGTGGAAATGGTGCTATAGACACTAACTTTAATGTAGGTATTACTACTGTAAATAATAAAGTTATTAGTCTTGGTGTTAATTTTGCAAATGGACTTGCTAGTCCTGAGATAAATAAAGGATCAGGGGAAATAATCTATCTAGATAATAGACCTTTGATTGCTCGAAACACTCGACAAAAAGAAGACGTTAAGATCATCCTGGAATTCTAAAGAAAAATGCCACAGAAGACGAATTTAAATGTAAGTCCTTATTACGATGATTTTGATAAGGCAAATAATTTTTATAAGGTATTATTTAAGCCAGGTCAACCAGTACAGGCTAGAGAATTAACCACCCTGCAATCTATGTTGCAGAATCAAGTTGAATCTTTCGGTAGTCATGTATTTAAAGAGGGATCAATGGTGGTTCCTGGTAATATTAACGTTGATACAGATTATCATTCAGTAAAGATAGAAACAGATCATTTAGGTATACCAGTAGCATTATATGCAGAACAATTAAAGTCAGTAAAATTAAAAGGTCAGACATCAGGCATTGTCATTTCTGTAAATGGGTATGCATTACCTGCATCTGGAACTGATATTACAGATTTGACATTATATGTTAGTTATTTGGATGCTGGTCCAGATAATACTATAAGAACTTTAGATGATGGTGAAGTTCTTATAACACAAGATGCATTTGTATATGGAAATACTCCTGTTAATATTGGAGATACTGTAGCTACTGTTAATGCCAATGATGCATGTGCTATTGGTAGTGCTGTAAGTATTGGAGAAGGTGTATATTTTATTAGAGGAACTTTTGTCGATGTAGCATCTGATGTACTTGTTTTAGATCCTTATGAGAATTTACCATCATATAGAATAGGATTAAATGTTCAGGAAGAATTAGTCAGTGCCAAAGATGATGCATCATTATTTGATAATGCTAGAGGATTTACTAACTATGCAGCACCAGGTGCAGATAGATTAAAAATTTCAACAACTTTAATTAAAAAATCATTAAATGATTATGATGATAAGACATTTATTGAATTAGTTAAAATAGATAAAGGAGTAATTAAGAAATTACAGAATGATTCGGTATATTCATATCTTGGTAAAGAGTTTGCTAGAAGAACATTTAAAGAATCTGGTCATTATACGGTAGAACCATTTACTATCCAACCAACAGAATCATTAAATGATGGTATATCTAATGAGGGTGCTTTCTCATCAGATAGAAAAACAGATCAAGGTAATACTCCTAGTGATGATTTAATGTGTTATAAAGTATCACCAGGTAAAGCATTTGTTCAGGGATGGGAAGTTAATAGAAATGGTACAAGTATACTAGATGTAGATAAGCCAAGAGAGAAAGAGACTGTTGATAGAGCTAATGTTCCATTTACCGTAGGTAATTTATTAAGAGTTAATAATGTATTTGGAACACCATTTATCGGTGTTAATAAAAACTCTAATATTATTTCCTTTACAAACTATAGAAAAACTGCTGCTTCACCAACAGCCATACCATCTGGATCAACTGTAATAGGTCAAGCTAGAGTTTATTCTTTTGGTGTAACTGATGCAGCATATACTAATTCATCTACATCTTGGGATTTATATCTTTTTGATATTCAAACTTATCAACAATTAACTGTTAATAACTCATTAACTAATGCAGAATTACCAGCAACTTCATATGTTAGGGGTGTAAGTAGTGGTGCTACTGGTTATGCGGTTTCTGCTGGAGGTGGTGCAACTACTGTTACTTTAACACAAACTTCTGGTACTTTTATTGAAGGAGAACAAATTATTATTAATGATAATGATTCACTTTCTAGAAGTACCGTATCTGTAAAAGTTTGGGAAGTTTCGGATATTAAATCTGTATATCAGGATACATCAGCAGAAAGTGGATATACTGCAGACTTTAGTGCTGATGCTGTTTTGTACCCATCAACTCCTAAAGGATTTAGTAGTGGTGATGAAGTTTTTGTAACATCAGCTGGTGCTGTTAGTGCTCAAGGTAGGAATTTCTTAGGTATTAGAAGTGATAGTATTATTGCATATCCAATGTCTGTTGCTGCTCATAATGGTTTAGAAACATTTAACCGAGTGGTTTCTGTAGAAGCAGATGGTCTTACAATGAATGTTGCTGGAGTTAGTACCATCACAGGTGTTACTGATGGTGGATTACCTGCTTCAGGTACAGTATCTCCAACTGGACTTAGAGTTATGACTCCTACGATTCTCAATAATGAGAATTCTGGACTTTATGCACCATTAGGATTTAATGATGTTTCTGATGTAAATCTTGCAGGATCTACATTATTAGTAACAAAAGCAATAACTGGCGAATCTACAAATGGTGCTGGTCAACTATCATTCAATATAGCAAGTAGTGGAATTTCAAGTGCATTCTATAGTGCATTTGATGCTGAAAGATATTCCATACACTATGCTGATGGTAGTATAGAAGATTTAACATCAGATCAATTCGTATTGACTAATGCTGGTGGGACAGTAACTATTAATGGATGTACGGCATCTCAAAGTAATGTTATAGTTAATGCAACAATAAGAAAAGATTCCATTCAGAATAAACAAAAAGTTTATGTAAGAAGTGAGAAAATGTCTGTAAATAAGACACTTGTTGGTGTCTCTACAGTCTCAAATGGATTAACTGAGAATGCTTACTATGGACTTAGAGTTCAGGATAAAGAAGTATCATTAAACGTACCAGATGTTGCAAATATTGTTGGTATATATGAATCTTTAGATACTAATGTACCAATTTTAGACAAATTAATTTTTGTTAATGGATTGGGATTAAATACTAATTCTATTCTTGGTGAAAGAGTTGTTGGATCTACAAGTGGTGCTGTTGCTCAAATAACATCTAGAGATTCTGCAACACAAATTGAAATTGGATATTTGAATGATAAGAAGTTTATTATTGGCGAAACGGTTACATTCCAAGAGTCTAATATTATAAGTGTTTTAATTGATACTACTTTAGGTAATTATTTGAATATTACTGACAGATATAGTTTAGATAAGGGTCAAAGGGAACAGTTCTATGATTATTCTAGAATAGTTAGAAGAAGTACTTTTGGTGCTCCTACTGGACAACTATTGATAGTTTATAACCAATACCAAGTTCCAGCTGCTGATAGTGGAGATGTATATACTGTTGAATCATATGATGATGAAAGATTTAGTCAAGATATTCCTCATTTGAAGAATGGATTAAGAGCAACTGATACTATTGATTTTAGACCAAGAGTTCAAAATTGGGGAACAACTGCTACTTCTAGTCCATTTGCATGGGCAAGTAGACAATTTGGTACTGCTGGAGTTAATCCTACATTAGTAGTTGCTCCAGGAGAAGCTTCTGTTCTTGGAATGAGTTACTATCTACCAAGAATTGATAAATTAGTTCTTACACCAGGATTAGATGAAGATGGTATTGCTCGTGATAAGAGAGGTAAATTTGAAATAATTCAAGGAGTTGGTTCATTGCAACCAGGAGTTCCAGCAACCATTGATAATTCAATGCATGTTGCAAATATTATATTACCTGCATATCTTTATGATCCAGACGATGCTAGAGTAGTCCTAGTGGATAATAGAAGATATACTATGAGAGATATTGGTAAGATTGAAGATAGAGTTGAGAATTTAGAAATAACTACATCTTTGAGTCTTTTAGAACTTGATACTAAAACTTTACAGGTACAAGATGCAGATGGTCTTTCTAGATTTAAGACTGGTTTCTTTGTAGATGACTTTAAGAGTAATGCATTTGTAGATGTTGATAATGATGATTGTAAGGTTGATGTTAAAACAGATGATAAGGAATTACGTGTTCCTCTAGATTTCTTTACAGTTAAACCTGAATTGGCAGTATCTCCTGATATTAATATAGAGACTTGCGATTTTTCATCAAATCTTAATCTATTAGATTCAAATTTACAAAAAACAGGAGATTTAATAACACTTAAGTATGAAGAAGATGGGTGGATTGAACAACCATTAGCATCTAGAGTAGAGAATGTAAACCCATTTAATATGGTTGAATATATTGGATTTATTGAATTAAATCCATCAGCAGATACTTGGGTTAGAAATGTTTATGTTGATGGTGGTGAAAGGACAGTAACTGGTGAAAGAGGTGGATTTGTTGGTGAATATATTGATACTGTTCAAATTGGTAGTAGACCAGACACTCATATTCGTTCTAGAAACGTTGCATTTAGTGCAAATGCATTAAGACCTGTTGCTAGGTTCTATCCATTCTTTGATGGAACTAGTGGTATTGATATTGTACCTAAACTATTAGAAGTTTCTATGGATACTGGTATTTTCAATAATGGAGAAACTATAGAAGCATATAATGGATCAACACTTGTTGCATCATTTAGAACATGCCAACCAAATCATAAAACTGGTCCAAATTTAGCACCAGCAACAACATTTAATGCTAATCCATATAATACAGCAATTGATTTACCAACTTCATATGCAGCATCTTCTACAGTTGTAAATGTAGACGTTGCATCATTAGTGGAAGAAGCTCAAGGTCAATATTTTGGATATGTTGAAAAAGGTACAGTATTAGTAGGAGCATCAAGTGGTGCTCAAGCAACTATTACTGATCTTAAGTTAGTTGCTGATACATTTGGGGATTTATTTGGAGCATTCTGGTTTAGAAATCCATTAGCAACTCCACCCCCAAGTTTAAGATTTAGAACTGGTACTAGATCATTCAAATTAACATCAAGTGAATCAAATGCTGAACCATTACCAGGAAGTCTTTTAATCAGTAGTGGTGAAACTACTTACCGTACAAGTGGAATAGTTGATATTTACAGCCAGACCTTGGTTAGAGTCGTTGCACCACCCCCACCACCACGTAGATGTGACCCTCTTGCACAGACATTTACTACAGATACTAGTTCTGGGTGTTTCTTGACTTCTGTTGACCTATTCATGGCGAATAAGGATGCTTCACAGAAATTAAGGGTAGAACTTAGAACAGTAGAATTAGGAACACCAACAGCTATATTGGTTCAAGAATTCTCAGCAGTTACACTTGATCCATCACAGATTAATACATCTACAGATGGAACAGTTGCAACTAATGTTAAGTTCCCATCTCCAATTTGGTTAGAACCAGATACTGAGTATGCATTGGTACTTCTTGCACCAACTTCTGATCTTTACGAATCTTGGATTGCTAAGATGGGTGAAAGAACAGTTAATACAACAACCTTACCTGATGCTGAGAGTGTTATGGTTACACGTCAGTACTTGGGAGGAAGTTTATTTAAGTCACAGAACGGTACAATTTGGACTCCAAGCCAGTTTGAAGATATGAAGTTTAAACTTTATAAAGCACAATTTACTTCACAGGCAGGAAGTGTTTATTTCTACAATCCATCACTTGGAAAGAGGAATAATGTAATACCAAGATTGCTTCCAAATTCAATTAGAACTCTACCAAGAAAGTTAAAAGTTGGAATTACTGAAGTAAGTAATGCTAGTATGATGGCACAACTTAATGTTGGTAGAAAGGTTAGTGAAGATAATGGAACAGGGATTCATGGATATATTGAGAAGACTGGTGGACCAGCTAATACTGTGGCACTCAGTAATGGTGGTAAAGGGTATGGTAAATTAAGTGCTACTACAAATGGTGTTCCTACCTATGCTATTACTGGTAATGGAACTGGTGCTACACTTAATGTAACTGTAAATGGTTCTGGTGTTGTAACTGGTGTTGCTCGTGTTGATGATGGTAATGGATATGTAGCTGGTGATACTATTGGGATTCAAACATCTTCAATGGATAAAGGTGCTGGATGTGTAGTAACAGTTAGTGCAACTAACAAGATTGATACGTTATACTTGACAAATGTTCAAGGTCAAGAATTTACAACTGGTAAAGATTTAGTCTGGTTTAATGACGCAGGAACAGGTGTTGCTGCAGCAAGTACTGATATTACATCTTCTAGTGTTATTAGTGATTTCTATAATGGTAATGTTATTGAGGTTACTCAATATAATCATGGTATGGAAGCAGATAATAACCTAGTTACTTTGTCTGATATTGAACCAACTGGTGCTCCTATTCTTACAACTACTGCTTTCAGTATAAGCGAAACAGGTAATATAGGACTTGCTGATACTACTTCATTCTCAACATGGAATGGTGCTACAGCAACTTCTGGATATGTTAGAGTTGAGAGTGAAGTTATGTTCTATAACAGTATTGGAAATGGAGTATTAGGTATTGCAACTAGAGGTTGTGAGGGTACTCTTCCAAGACAACATCCTGTTGGTGCTGTTTCTAAGAAGTATGAATTAAATGGATTCTCATTGACTGGTATTAATACTGATCATAATCTACCTAGCAATTCAACTTTAAGTAATGCTAGTGATATTGATAAGTATTATCTAGAAATGGATCGTGGAACACAGAACGGTGATGTAGCAAATTCTATGACTCAAGGTGACGGATTATTATCATTTACCAATGAAAGATCTGTTGGTGGAAATAATATATTTGCCTCACAGAATTTCCAATTTAATGGTATTATCCCATCATTTAATATTATTACACCTGGCGAAGGTACAGCAGTTAATGCCCAATTAAGGACAGTTTCTGGTACTAGTGCTGGTGGTTCTGAGATTTCCTTTAGAGATCAAGGATATGAAAATATAGAAATTAATGAGTATAATAGACTAACATCTACAAGATTACTCTGTTCTCAGATTAATGAGAATACTAGATTAACCTCTCTACCTAAGAATAGATCTGTAACAGCTTCTGTTAGATTTACTTCAGATAATACTAATACATCTCCAGTATTAGATACCAAGCAAGGTATTTCCTTTATCTTAGAAAGAAGTAGACTTAATGATCCTATCGATGATTATGCAACAGATGGTAGATCTAATCAAATTACTGGTGATCCTCATGCTGCTTGTTATATTTCAAAGAGAATTGATTTAAAACAACCTGCAACTTCAATAAAAGTTCTAGTTGGTGCTCATAGAAATGATAATTCCGACTTTAGAGTTTTATATCAATTGTTTAGAACAGATTCTGGTGAAGTTGAACAAGGTTATGAATTATTCCCTGGATATGACAACTTAAGAGATACTGATGGTGATGGATTTGGTGATGAGATTATTGATGTAACACGTCATAGTGGATTACCTGATGCTGTTGTTGGAGCAAGTAGAGATGGTGAATTTAATGAGTATCAATTTAGTGTTGATGAACTTGATGAATTTACTGGGTTTAAAATAAAGATTGTGTTTAGTGGAAGTGATGAAGCAAATCCACCTAAATTACAAGACCTAAGAGTTCTTGCTTTAGCATGATCCCTGTCCAAGATCATAGAAATTTATATAGAGATGAAGAATCTGGAGCTATTATTAGCACAGATTCTATTGCTTATTCTCAATATATAAAGACCAGATCTAAAAAAAGAACTGAAAGGGATGAAATTGAGGATATAAAATCAGACATTGCTGAGATTAAAGGATTGTTAAAAGAGATTGTTAGGGATAAAGGATGTTAGGAGTATAAATATACTTTAGATCCAGATTTTATATTAAATGGCAGCTGTTTATGTTAGCAACCTTGTTATAAACACTTGTGCTACGTTTAAACAAACGTTCACATTAGAAGATAGTGGATCAAACTCTCCTCTAAATTTAAGTGGTTATACGGTTAGATCTCACATGAGAAAGCATCCAGGAGCATCAACGTTCACTGATTTAAATGCTGCTATTCTAAATGTTAATGATGGAACAGTAACGGTTGGACTTACGACCAGTCAATGCACTGTAATGAAACCAGGCAGATATGTATATGATGTATTAATAACTGATAGTAGTAATACTACAACCAGTGTAGTGGAAGGGTCTGTTCTTGTTAGGAAAGGAGTGACTCAATAATGCCAGATATTAAAGTTAGAGTTGGTCAGCAAAATGCTGTAAAGGTTGTTTCTTCTATTGCAGGAAGTCAATCATTGACTTTAGGTAATTTATCTGATGTGAATGCAGCTGGAGCCACGAATGGTATGGTTCTTGTATATAATTCAACTACTGGACAGTGGGATGCCACACTAGAATTAACTCCAGGAGCAACTCAAAATTTAGACATTAACGGAGGTAGTTTTTAAGTCATGGCAAGTATTATAAGAGTAAAACGATCTACAGGAACGGCTGCTCCTTCTGCCTTAAATTTTGGTGAATTAGCATATACAGATGGTGTAGGAACCCACGGTGATAAAGGATATAGATTATTTGTTGGAGATCAAGGTGGTCTAGGTGGAGATGTTGATGTAATTGGTGGTAGATATTTCACAGACTTATTAAGTACTGGACCAGGTTTAGTTGCAGGTCAAACAAACCCAACAACTGCTGCTAATGGATTTGTTGCAATTCTTGACCAGAACAGAAAAGTTGATCAATGGAACGTAGATAATTTAACATTAGATTCAAATACATTATCATCAAGTAATACTGATGGTGATATTATCTTTAATCCGAATGGATCGGGTGAGGTAATGATTCCTGATGATACTTTCATCGGATTTGGTGGTGGTGCAGATGGAGCAGCTGCTGCTGATGCAAAGATAGAATATGATGAGAATGGTACAGATAAGGTTCAAGTAACTGGTGCTAATTGGAGATTTAATAATCAAATTCAAGTTAGTGAATTAGACGTTGTTGGTGTATCAACTTTAAACAGTTCTGGTGGTATAACAACTACTGGTGGTGACTTATATGTTGGTGGTGACTTATATGTACTAGATGACTTAGTATTTGATGAGTTTACTGCAAGAAATGCAAAAGTAACTGGTATTTCTACATTTAATTTTGTAAATGTTACTGGATTCTCTACCTTTACTGGTGGAGTAAGAATTGATAATATTGGTATTTCATCCAATGTTATTCATACCAAATCTGGTGGCGGCAATGTAATGTACATTGACCCATATCCAGATGGTTTAAGTAATGAAGGTACAGTAATTGTTAAAGGTGATTTACAGGTAGATGGTACAACCACATCTGTTAATTCTACTAATGTAACGATTAATGATGCTATAATGAAGGTTGGTGATGTAACCAGTAAGAGAACTGTAATGACAGCAGTTGGTTCTGGTACTTCAACAATTGTGCTTGATTCTGTTGTTGGTATTAATACCAATGATACTCTTACTGCTGCAGGAATGCCTGGTGCAGGTACAACAACAGTTCATTCATATATTCCACCAGCTAGTGGATCAGGAATTGGTACAGTCTTTATTAACGGAACAACTACTGCTGGTATTAGTACTACAGTTCAAGTAACTGTTACTCATGCATATGACACTAATACTGATCGTGGTATTTCATTCGATTATAATACCAGTTCTGGTGTAGGTAATAATAAGACTGGTTTCTTTGGATATGAAGATTCAACTGGTAAACTTACATTTGTTCCTGATGCAACTATCAATGCTAGTGTAGTCAGTGGAACAAAAGGTTTCCTAGATATTAAAGGTATTTACTATCAATCTGGTGATTATGCCACCAGTGGTGTGGTATACTTTGATGCTAATGGATTGCAAAATTCAACAGTAGCACCTGCTGCTGGTATTA
>Ga0115012_10002333_pt1 | contig 11067 bp, 9 predicted proteins | sample TroAtlMetagenome_FD_88706 | JGI IMG/M metagenome (GOLD analysis project Ga0115012, IMG submission 88706) | Marine eukaryotic phytoplankton communities from Atlantic Ocean - Tropical Atlantic ANT10 Metagenome | ecosystem: Environmental > Aquatic > Marine > Oceanic | place: Tropical Atlantic Ocean...
GCCGACGGTTCGTGGTCATCCGACATGGATTTCATGTACACACCGCCCACCTACGAAGACTGGCACGGCTGCGATGTGGCGCCCAACGGCGACTTGTGGACGGTGGGCGGACGGATCGCCGCCCGTCCCCTCACGTCGGGGGTGATTGGATTCCAAGGCGCATCCTTGCCATCCGCACCCGCGGATTGAAACGGTCTGAACATCAGGTTCTGACTCAACTTGTGCCACCCCACCCCCGGTCCTCTTGACGGCAAACAATCTCACTCAGTGGTCAGCGCAGCTGCGAAACAGTAAACAACGAACATGCGTCCGCTAGTTTCACTGCTATGGCTCCTTGGGTGCGCACCCGACGAGGCAGAAACCGGCTCTCCGTCCAGTCCCGTGGGGCCATGCGAGGCGGGTGCGAAGCCTTCTGCGGAGGCCGGCCACGGTGAACTGCGCTTCATGCATTTTGAGGAAGGCCACCGCACCCCCATCGAACTGGTCCATGGCCCACAAGGTGGATTTCATTCCACCATTGCCGTTCGGGCCCAACAACTCGATCCCGACACCGCCTACGTCATTGACCTAGTGGGGACCATCGATGGCCTGGAAATGGGCGGAGGCACTCCGCTGTCCAAGTTTCGGTGCAACCACCACGCCGGTGCCCAAGAGTTCACCGGTGGCTTGTTGATCTGGGATGCCCAACCCGAAGACGTGCACGACCGCGTGGCCACCGTGGCTGTGTACGTCATTGACCCCAACCAAGAAACCGGCAACGGACACCCTGTCATCGTTGCCCAAGACACCGCCGAGTTCACGATTTGGGACCCGGCCCTGGAGAACTGATGCGCTGGATGCTTTTCTTGACCCTGGCCGCGTGCGGAACCAAAGATGCCACCGATTCTGGCGCGGCAACCGGCGGCGCCGAGCCCGTGGACTGCACAGAGCGTTCCTACGACTTGCCCTCCACCCGCGGTGAAGTCAACGGCGTGTGGGATGCCGCTCGCGGCCGCATGGTGTTGTTCGGCGGCGACGAGGGCATGCCAAACAACTGCATTCCGCGCCCGGAATTCCTGGATGAAACGTGGGCCTTCCACCCCGACTGCGACAACTTTGAACAAATTGCCATCGAAGGGGAACGTCCCCCGGCGCGAACACGGCACGCCAGTGCCCTCGACGCCGAACGGGGTCGAATGCTGATCTTTGGCGGACGGTGGAGGGAAGGCACCAGCGGCAACTACACCGTTCTCACCGATATGTGGTCGTTCGACTTGGAAACCAACACATGGACAGAGCTTCCATCCGAAGACGGCCCGCGCCCCAGAGTCACCCACTCCATGGTCATTTCAGGCGACCAAATGCTGGTGTACGGCGGAAATTCAACCGCAGCGGCCACCTCATACTTCCCGATGGCCGACCTGTGGAGCTACGACCTCATCGACCACACTTGGACCCGACTCGAAGAAGAAACGCCGGCCGGTAAACGGCACTTTCACGCCTCGGCAATTTCAGACGATGGCGGCAAAATGTACGTCTACGGGGGCGGCGATGAAAACGCATACCTGGGCCCATTTTTCGGTGACTTGTGGGCGTACCGAGTCGAGACAGGAACATGGAGCATGCTGCACGACGGCGAGGGCGAAGCGCCCTTTGGTCGCATCATGCCCAACATGATCTTCGATGGAGCGGCGAATCGACTGCTGCTCTGGTCGGGCCACGATGACGGCAACCTGGGCAACAGCAACCAGGTCTGGGCCTTCGACTTGAGTTCCAACACGTGGAGCCCTTTGACCGATGGCGACGCCTACGCCAACCCGGCCTACGGCTTCTGCGACTTCCCTCCGGACTTCGTGGAGGTGGACGTCAATGCACCCGAGCGCCGCTATTTTGGCGCGGCGGTCTTGGCCGACACCGAGCTCCTCATTTTCGGAGGCAAAACCGACTGCGGGCAAATCAACGACGCGTGGAGTTGGGATCTCGAGACACAAGAGTGGACCGAGCGCAGTGCAGCCACCTTCGGTGAAGTCTGCTTGCGCTCGTCGGCCGGAGACTGCGAATCACTGTGCTTCTAAGCGGCCATCAGTCCAACTCAAACGAGGTGGACGCTTCGCCGTTGTGGTGGTCGGTGAAACTCGCGATTGCAGCGTAGTTCCCGTACGAGATGCCCGACTCCATCATGATGTCCGCGTTGAGGGATGCCCCAGGCTCCAACACGTCCTCTTCGATGGCTTCTGTGCAAATGGGGTATTCGGTGGCTTCCACTCCTCCGTGGGGACCCGATACGTGAATCTCCACCGCGTCCGCCACGCATCCGTTGTTTCGGACCACCGTGCACGCGAACGAGCCCGCGTTTCGAATCTCCACTGAAAACTTCACAGCATCTTCCACCGAGCAGGGCGAACAGGGGCCATCCGGGCCGTTCGCCGTGACCGCGTAGCGCAACGAGTCTTCGGGGCAGGACTCGGAAGGATCCGGCGGGGGGCTTCCATCCGCGTCGGCATCCGCATCCGCATCCGCGTCGGCATCCGCATCCGCATCCGCATCCGCATCCGCGTCGGCATCCGAATCCGAATCCGCGTCGGCGTCGGCATCCGCATCCGCGTCGGCATCCGCATCCGAATCCGCGTCGGCGTCGGCATCCGCATCCGCATCCGCATCCGCGTCGGCATCCGCATCCGCATCCGCATCCGCATCCGCGACTGTGGCCGATGCGGTGTCATCTTTCTCAGCCGGGTCGCACGCAGCAACCGTAAAGCCCAACACCAACCAAACGCTCAACAGAATCTGTTTCATCGAAACTCCCTTTCGGGCATTGTACACGGCGGTCCATCGCTCGGGGCGAAGCACCGTTGGGGATGACCACCAAGCACACTTGCTGGGCGTCCCCCTCCATTTGGAAAACCGAAGACTGCGGTTGGTGTACTCTTCGGCCATGACTATGCATCTTTTGTTGTTGGCACTGTTGAGTCCATCTGCGGCTCATGCAAACGGCCAAACGACGCATTTATGGATCACCGACACCGCCGTTACCCACGTCGAAAATGAATCTTTGGCTCAATTGCTGTACGAGCAATCCAACAGCCTGCGCGTGGGCACCATGTTCCCGGACGGCGGCTACGCCATCGGTCACGAATACGCGGAAGTGGCGCATTGGGAGCCGTTCCAAGACCGCTTCCGAGACTGGATTTTGGACCACTACGACGACCCCTCTAGCCCCGAAGCCGCCCCCCATGTGGCGTTTTATCTGGGACTCGCGAGTCATGGCATGGCCGACCAGGTGTTCGACAGCATGTACATGGAGCGGTCGAGAGTCTACGACGCAGATCACGGGTGGTCCGAATCAGCCGAGTCTTTGGACACCTCACAAGACGTGGTGTTTGCCGACCTCACCAACCCGCAAACCGTGCCCACCATGGAGATTCCATCGGTGTTGCCGGAGTTGTTTGCCGATGCCGGCGTTGCGGTCGATATGGCCACACTCGAGGACGGCCAAGGCTGGCTGGAAATTGCCGTGGATGGGGTGACTGGGATGAGCGAAGTGTCCACCTTGGTGGACAGTCACACAGAATCCTTCCCTTGGGGGTGCAGCCACCTTCTCGACGAAAATGCACCGGGAGCGCCTCCCTTCGAAGCCCGCATGGTGGCCAAATACTGGGAAGCCTTATGGGCGGGCCTGCACGGTGAAACCCCTCCTCTGTCGGTCATCGGATCATGGCCGGAACCCCAAGCCGAAGGATTCCCGCACGAAGCCGGCGATGTGGAAGCCAGGGTCTCGTTGGTGTTCAACCGCGGACTGTACGAAGAAACGGTGACTGCCGACCACTTCACCGCCGAAACCTCTGCGGTTCCGGTGGGTCTGGACCTCGATCTGTTTTACGGCGACGACTCGCACGTGGTCAACATCGCGCCTTCAGAAGGCTGGCTGACCGATGCCGTTCACACCGTGGCCGTGAACGGCGCACTGGGCACCGACGGTCGCACCCAAGACGAACCCTTCGAGTTGGAATTCAACACCGGTTCTTACGCGGAGACCGACCCAAAAGAATCCACTGAAGGATGCGATTGCAGCCACGCCAACGCACCGAAGTGGAGTTGGCTGTGGCTGGTTCCGCTCTTGGCGATGCGGCGGCGCTGATTATTTGGCGGCCATCGGCGTGGACATTTCCAGGGCCGAAGCCAAATCCGCCCACAAATCCTCAATGTCTTCCAATCCCACGCTGAGCCGAAGCAAGCTGGAACCGATGTCGCCTTCGGCTTGAGCGGCCTCACCAACGATTCGGTGGGTCAAACCCGCAGGATGCTGGATCAACGAGTCGGTGGAGCCCAAACTGACCGCAGGCGTGAACACACCGACCGAGGCCATCACCGATCGAGCCGCCTCGTAGCCGCCCGCGAGATCGATGGAGATCATGGTGCCCGGGCCGCTCATCTGACGACCGACCAACCCGTGCGGGTCGCATCCGGGAGCCGTGGGAAACCGAACGCGAGACACGGCCGGATGGGCCATCAGCCGATCGGCGAGCTTCACGGCGTTTTCTTGCGCCGCTCGCACCCGAACCGGCAAGGTCTGCAAGCCGCGATGCAGGGTGTAAGCCGCCATGGGGTGGAGGTTTCCTCCGGTCAAAATTCGGACTTGGCGAAGCCGGGCCGCCCACTCCTCGTTGGTGGAAAGGACACCGGCCATCACATCACCGTGACCGCCCAGAAATTTGGTTCCGGAATGGAGAACAATGGTGGCACCGTGCCGCGCGGGCTGCTGCAAGACGGGCGTGGCAAATGTGGAATCCACCATGACGGCAACATCGCCAGCACTCCTGACCACAGCTTCGATGTCGACCAACTGGAGGGTCGGATTGGCCGGCGTCTCGCAGATCACCAAAGCGGTGTCGGGACGAATGTGATCAGCGACGGTATCGGGAGTGGCCCAAGACACTTCCAGGCCCAACAAGCCCGATGCCAACAAGTGGTCGGTGCCGCCGTACAAAGGACGCACTGCGACCACATGCTGACCCACCATCTTGGCGGCCAACAACGCTGCAGTCACCGCAGCCATGCCACTGGCAAAACTCACCGAAGCATCCGTGCCCTCCAACGTCGACAGCGCACGCTCGAAGCGATCGACGGTGGGATTGAACAATCGTTGGTAGACACTGGAACCGGCCGGTTGGCCGCCGGCAGCCATCGCATCAATGCTTTCGGTGGCCGCTGGGAGGTCGGGCGTCTTGTAGGTTGTCGAGAGGTCAATGGGAGGCACGTGGGCTTCACCGATGCCATCGCGGCCGGCGTGAATGGCGACTGTATCGGGATGCATAATCGAACCTCGTTCTGTTAAAATGTTCCTTTACAGTTTATGATTCGGTTTATATGAAATCCATCGAATAGAATTGGGAATATCATGCCAGAACTGCACTTTGACCGAATCGACAACAACATCTTGGCGGCATTGCAGAACAATGCACGGATTTCCAACAAGGAATTGGCCGCTGAGGTGGGCCTGGCACCCTCTTCATGCCTCGAAAGGGTCCGCCGACTGCAGCGCCAAGGCGTTCTGACAGGCTACCGGGCCAGCGTGAACCCGCGGGCCCTCGGTGTGGGCTTGCAAGCCTTCGTCGCCGTGCGGCTGTCCCAACACTCCAGGGAAACGGTCCAAACCTTTCGGGCTCACCTGCTGACCTTGACCGAGGTGGTCAGCGTGTACCACATGGGCGGAGAGAACGACTTTTTGGTTCACGTGGCCGTTCGAGACGCCAACCACCTGCGCGATTTGGCGCTCGATGCATTCACCACCCGGGCCGAAGTCGCCCGAATGGAAACGGCCTTGGTCTACGAACACGTTCAACCGCCGGTCTGGCCAAACTACGCCATTTTGGACGATTGAGGCCTACTCGGCTTCGTCTTCGCCTTGCATGTAGCCGAGTTGTTCCAGCATCTTTTTGGTCGCATCGTCCAGTTCAATCCCCGCGGTGCGGGCTTCGGCTTGGTACTCCAGCGGTGCACTTTCGGGTGGTGGAGATGTGCTGCGCCACGGACCCTGCGCGTCCGCGCCTCCGGTCGGCGTGAACGTGGTGCTGGCGTCGTAGGGCAGCACCTGAAACGAATCGCCGGCCTTGACCGTCCGCTTTCGCTTGGCCCCCGACTTCAACACGACTCCCTTCTTGACTTCCACCGTTCCGTCAGCCGAAGCGACCCATGGACGACCCCACACCTCTTCGGCTCGGGCCGACAGCTTGGCTGCGCCCTCCTTGTCGGAGGCGTACAGGTCCGTCACTTCCAGTTTGTCGGTGTCCGAAGCAAACAATTCCATGCGGTTCTTTCTCAGGTCCCACTCAATGCGTTTGCCGTCTTCATACAAGCTGATTCGACGGGTTTTGAACCGAAACGTTTCGGCCGGGAAGGTGCGCTTGGGGACCGGCGCCCCTTCCATCGCGGGGTTGAGGTCCAGGCCATCCGAAGCGGCCATGGGCTGCCCCGACCAAGACGCAATGGTCTTGGCGATGTCGTGGATGCCCACCGCCTCGTTGATGACCTTCCCTTCAACCAAGCCTTCTCCCGACACGATCAACGGCACACGAAGCTGCTCGGCGTACAAGCTGTGGGCGTGCCCCCAACTGCCGCGCTCGCCAAACTCTTCTCCGTGGTCGGAGGTGACAACCCAGCGCTGTTTTCGCTTGGCTTTGTCGAGCACCTCGTACAATCCTTTCAACTGATCATCCACGTAGGCGATCGACTCGTCGTACTGGGCGAGTTGGTGGGCCTTTTGTTTTTCGGTGAGCGGCTTTTTGAAATGGGCGTAGTAGTTTCGGAACCGACGGTCTGATTTGGCGGGCGCACGGTCAAACATTGTGTCGAACGGCGGCGGCGGGTCGTAGTGGTAGTGCACGTCGTAGAAGTGCAAAAACAAAAAGAACGGCTTGCCCTCTGGCAAATCCTCAATCCAATCCACCGCACTGCCAATGATGTCGCTGGCGATCACATCGCCCTTCAGGTTCTGCTTTTCGGTCTGAATCCCGTGATCATCGAAAAAATCAAACCCGCGATCAAAGCCAAATTTTCGGCTCACATACAGGGTCGCAACCGAGGCGCCCGTGGCGTACCCGGCTTCTTTCATTGCCTCCGGCAGCACCCGCACGCTGGGGTCCAATGCCAAATGGTCATCGGTGACTTGATGGGTGACCGGCAGTTGGCCCGTGAGCATGGTCAAATGCGCGGGCAGAGTCCACGGGCTGTTCGAACGCGCGTGGTCGAATCGGGTGCCCGATTCCGCCAAAGAGTCCAAAAACGGACTCGTTTTGCGGTCGTGACCGTACGACGAAAGGTGATCGGCACGAAGCGTGTCGATGCTCACCAAAATGACATCGGGTTGCACGGCATTGCCCACCGCGATCTCAGGACTGCCACCGGTGCAGGCCAACAAACTTACCAGGAACGCCACCATGGCCACCCCGCTGGAAGAAACCAAAGAACGAGCGGGATCATCCAAGCCATGACCACCACGCCCAACCAAATTCGCCACTTTTCGGAGACAAACGCCTCCCAGACTTGCCGGGGACGACTAACCAATCCGGCTCCATAAACCATCAGAAGCGGCTCCAGGGGCACACGATACCGGGTCAAACCAGCCAGCGCGGCGATGGCCGCGCAGTGGTACAGCAGAATCAACCCCGTCACGAGCCCATGCCCTCCGCGCCCGCGAGCGACCAGAGCAAAGGCGCCCCCAAGCAACAACAAACCCGAACCCAACGCTTGGGCGAGAATCAGCAGTTCGTCGAACCACTGGGGCAGGCCCCGCCAGTTCCCCCACCGCAAATGGCGGGTCATCAACGAATGAGGGTTCAGCATCTGAGCCACGCGCAACGGCATCCGCGCCGCAAACGCCAGCGGATTTTCTTGGATCCATTCTTTGCCATTGACCGTGTTGCACGTGTCCCGCTTGATCACCGCCTTTCGGCCGGCGCACTGCACCCGCCCCTGCGACGACTGGCGCTTGAATGCGCGCTGGGAGAGGTAGCCATTGCCGTAGTCGAATGTGATGGGGCTGAAATCGTTGTTGCCCAACCACATCATTTGTCCGAGCGTGCGGTCCGAAATGATGCGGGTTTCGAACTTCTTGGAAATGTACACGCTGTACGGCGCCACGGTGAGCACCGCGCCCAACACCATCACCGCAACCTGTTTGTGCGCCTTCGCGTTTCGGAAACGACCCCAAAGCAGGGTGAACGCAAAAATGGGCAACATGTAGGTGGCCACGCCACGAAACAGCACGCAAACACCGCCCATCACGCCAACCAAAAAAGCGCCTTTCAACCAACCGGGGATGCCTTCTTTGATGGCCTCACGGGTCTTGTCCAAAGTCAACAACAAGGCGAGCAACAGCGTTCCGTACAACACTTCAGACCACATGCTCATGGCGAAAAATGCCATGTGCGGACTGAGCGCGTACATCCACGCCGCGATGCGCGAAGTTCGACGGCGGTGCACTTCATCCCAGTCGCCATAAGCGCGACCGACAAGCCGGTAGATCAACACCGTGCACACACACGCAGCAACGATTTGAGTGACCTTGGTCGTCCCGCCCAGGCCCGTCAACCATCGATGGGCGGCCATGATCATGGGATAGCCCGGCGCCCACAGCCAACCGGCACTGCCAACCATGCCCTCTCCGTCTACAATGCGGCGAGAGATCTTGGAATAGGTGCACTCATCCCGTGCGCAACCCCAGTCCAACCACACCAACACCGGCGTGATTCGAATGATGAAGCCCACGATCACGGCCGTCAGCAGCGATTTGTCGTTCCACCATGGAGATTGCTTGGTCATGGCCCCCGGCGTAACCGGCCCACAAAGGGACTCCCAGAGGAATGCACAACCGTCGGCAGGGGTTTGCCCGGCATGATTCGTTTTGCACTGTTGATTTGGTCGCTGCTCGCACCGGTGACGGCTCAGGCCGCACCCAGCATGCGGTCACTGCCGGATGCCGTCGAAATCCACCAATCGGAACAACCCACATTGCCCGACGGATGGGCGACCGTGCCCTCTCCGCTGGCCGACGTTCACGCTGCGCCCCGCGACAAAGGCACGGCCCTGCGACTGTCTCGCCACATCGCCAAGCGGCTTCCGGCTTTGGCCGACGAACTGGACCTGCCCGTCGGCAATCGCGTGCACGTGATCATCGCCCCCACGCAAAAACTCTTCCATTCTTTGCAGCCTGGACGGCTGCCCGACTGGGCCGATGGAACCGCATGGCCCCACCGAGGACTGATTTTTCTCCGCGCACCCCGCTTGCGAGGCCACACCAACGAAACCTTGGAAATGGTCCTGGAACACGAACTCGTGCACATCCTCCTGGGACGCGCATTCGGCGCGCGCCCCGTCCCCCGGTGGCTTCAAGAAGGGCTCGCTCAACTGAAGAGCGGCGAGTACTCGGCCGAAACCACCGCCACGCTCGCCAAAGGCATTTTGGGCGACAACCTGATGAGCATCCATGAACTCTCGCGGGGTTTCCCTGACAATGCGCTGCGGGCTCAGTTGGCGTACGCCCAGTCCGCCGACTTGGTGGCGTACATTCAAAACACCTACGGCCCCTCCGCGATCAACGCCTTGATCCGAGAATTATCCCGCGGAGAACGATTCGCGCCCGCCGTGCGGATCGCAACGGGTGACGTCGTGGACGACATTGATGTGGCCTGGCGGGCCCGTCTGCAGTCCTCACCCTTGGGCCTGTCGCCGCTCTTCAGCGAAGGCATTTGGTGGGGCCTCGGGGCCTTTTTGGTTCCCGTCGCCTGGTTCGCCGTTCGCCGACGAAACCGCCGGAAGCTCGAACGCTGGAAAAGGGAAGAAGTTCTGGAAGATGCGCTGTACCGTACAATCGACCGCGTATTCAACACGGACGACGATGACGATGACGACGACGACGACAACCCCGACCTCGACCCACGAGACGACATCGGTCCCGCAATTTGGACGATACACTGACCGATCCCTCGGCCTGCTGGCGCTGTCCGTTGGCATGATTCTCGTGGGCTGCCCTCAGCCCAACACGGCCGAGGAAACCGCACCGACGCCCGCGCCTGTCGCCGCACCGACCCCTGGACCGCCCGTGGGCGGCCCCGATGCATTGCCCGTACGAGCCCCTCCCCCAATGCACCGGCCACCACCCAGCAGCGAAAGCGTGAAGTCCATGGCACCAAAATGCAGGGTCGATCGCGCCGAACCCCTCCCGGCCTCGCTCGTCCCCAACCCCAGCAAAGCCAAACGGCGTTTGCAGAACGCCGTGGTCCTTGTGGGCATGGACGGACTGGAGCCAACCTTGGTCGACCGCATGACCGACAGCGGCGACTTGCCCAACTTCAAACGGATGGGAACCGAAGGTTTTCGGACCTCAATGCGGGTGGGTCACCCCATCGTTTCTCCTTCCGTCTGGACCACCATCGCCAGCGGCTACGCACCTCGCACCCACGGGATTCCCGATTGGACCGGGCCCGACGGCAGCCCTTTCCGCTCCATGGACGTCAAAGTGCAGCGATTGTGGGACATCACCACCGCCAATGGAAAAACCGCGTGGGTATTCAACTGGTTGCTCACCATGCCGGTGTCCACCATCAAAGGCGTGATGACTTCCGAAGAGCTGGTGTTCACGGGGAACCTCGACACCGAAGGCAATCATGCCCCGATGCAAGACCCGACCATCACCACCAAAATGCTGGTCTCTCCCACCAGTTTTTGCGAGACTGCGGCCAAGCAGGTCCCGGACATCGATTGGGTCAACACCACGAAATTGGCGTACCAATTCGACCGCTATTCCGCGGTTCGGCACCCCATGATCCGCGACGAGACCGCAGTGCGCATGTTCGAAAGCTTGATCGGATCGCAATCGCCCGACTTGGCGATGGTGTACCTGCAAGGCGCCGATGCACTGTCCCACCGCATTTGGCCGTTCACCGACGACAAAGCCGTCGCCAAAATGCGGGCCGATCCAGGGATGTGGCAACGCAGCAATGACGCCCTTTCCCGCCATGAGTTCCACAAACGCAGGCGTCCGTTCAGCGATGGCCCAACGACCGAAAAGGAACTCACCGAAGGCCGAGC
>Ga0115012_10002337_pt1 | contig 11061 bp, 9 predicted proteins | sample TroAtlMetagenome_FD_88706 | JGI IMG/M metagenome (GOLD analysis project Ga0115012, IMG submission 88706) | Marine eukaryotic phytoplankton communities from Atlantic Ocean - Tropical Atlantic ANT10 Metagenome | ecosystem: Environmental > Aquatic > Marine > Oceanic | place: Tropical Atlantic Ocean...
TACTTTCATCAGACGTTAAGTCTTTACCTAACTTAAACATATTTATGCCAGGGGCTTTTTCATCTCCTTCAGATAAAAGAGATTTAAAATCTTCTATTTCTATGTTGTCGGCTGGTTTAATAATTAAACTATCACCCATATCAACAACTAAATCTTTTTGATTAATATTACCGTAAACTTTCTTTTCAGCTTCAGACGTTGCATCTGTTACTTTTTTAATAATGCCTTTAATAATTTCTTTACCACCACTAGCACTTGCTAATTGTATTCCATCATTTTCTGGTAAAGCGTTTAATTCTTTTTCAGCATCAGTAACTTCATCAACAAGATTTGCATTAGGATCAACAGGAGATGTTACTTCTGAAGGATCAGAAGGTGGGCTAATAATGTTTGCAGATAATTTATCTAAATCAGTTGTTGGTATTGACATCTGATGCTCCTTCTTGATTTGCCATCATAGCTCCAGCACCACCAGCCGTAGCTACTGCTGGTCCAGTAAATAACGGCTGTCCACTAACATTTGCTTTATTCTTCATTTTATCGGTAAAGATTATGCCTAGTCTATCTTCGTAATAACCTTCAGTAAAACCACCGACTTGTAACACTTCTACCTTTGCTGACTTGTCTAATTTTTTTACAACTTCTTTTGAATTACTTGGTAATATTTTATCGTACTGATTGTTCATACCTTGCCTAGTAAATTGACCACCAGGATTATTGTAGATAATATTTCTTGATGCTTCTAAAGTTTCATCAAATTGTGCTTTACCATCTGCAATAATCTTATTAGATAATTCTTCGCTAAACATCTTTTTTATTTCGTTTTCAGATACAGCCCTTGGTGACATCAATGTCGAATAGCCTGGTCCAGATGCTTCATTAACCATATAAATAGGTTTATTAGGATCATTAACGCCTTTTTCTAGCAACGTAATATCTAATTTTAATATATCAGACCTATAAGCTGACGGGTATCTAGCGACTTGTACATCACCACTTGTCCAAGCTATTCCATCATATCCTTCATCAATAGCTTTTTTAATCATATATTTTATAGACATCTGGACCCATTTATTATCACTATCTACAAATGGTGCTTCTAAGATATCTGGGTTTACTAATTTTTTATTTGTATTATCAATACGAGATAATTCTTTCAACCTTTCCATAACTTCAAAAGGTGGAATTGATGTTAAATATGTTCCAAGTTCTTCTGCACCTCTTTCAGTTCTTGTTTGTCTAAATCTTTCATATATATAGTCTGTTGTTTCTAAATTACCTGGTCTATATTCACCCATTGGAAACGGTACATTTTGTAAACCAAATTTTTCAGCAATTTCGTTAGCTTCTTTTCTCGCATCCATTAAAAGTTTTTTGGCATTTTCGTATTCGTCAGTACCTTCTCTTAAACCAAATTCATCTCTTTTCTTAGCGTAATCACTTTGTAATTCTTCAATGTATAAAATCTTTTTTTGGTTTAATGGGTCACTTGGATTTCTGACATAACGGTCCTTTGTTCTTATATGTAATAGATATCCTTCATCATCTGGAAAATGACTAGGAGAAACTTCATTCGATGGTGAAATTTGCCTGTTTAGGTTTGGAACAGTTAATACTATTTCTCGATAGTTTTCGCCACCAGGTTCAGTATACTGACTATACCTTGTTACTTCGTTATCAAATTTTATTAAATCGTTTTCTCTAGCATATTGTTCTGCTTGTATTTGAATTTCGTTTAAATCTAACGCTTGTTCGCTAAATAAAGCATTTTTGTAACTTTTAGATTTTTCTTCATTTTCATAAAGATTGTAACCATATACATCATTCCCTTGAATAACTAAGCCTGTATTAGTATCTGTTCTGCGTACTATTGGGTCCTTGTAATATTCTTTTTCAGCATCAACTCTAGCATTATCCATACTAGGTGGGTATGTAACTCCTGGATTTCCAGGGTCATTATATTTGTATTCTTCATCAGTAAATATTTCTTCAGCTAGTTCCTCTAAATGATTTTCTCCGTGGGCTTCTTGTGGTGTAAGGTTTCTTTGATTTCCAAATGTTAATTGAGTATCAGCATCGGTTCCTGTCTTAACAACTTCTTCTACTTCTATACGATTTTTTTCTGCAAACTCTAACATTTCTGCTTTTGTTATATCTGTTCTACCCTCAAAAAAATCGTCAAAGCCTGTCCAATAAAGCTCATCATCTTTAGCACCTTTGTTTATTAATGTGGCTCTTAATTGTTCAAAACTGCCTTTTGTGCCATCTGGTAAGTTTTTTATCTCATCTGTAAGTTTACTGTAAAAACCTATATAATCCTGTCCACCTGGACCAACAGCACGACTTACTAATTTACCAGCACCAGCTATGAGAGGATCGGGGTCCATACCCGTATTTAATTGAACACCACCTTCAGCCATTCTAGCTTCAGCATTTTTACCAGCCTGTATAATACTATTACGGGCTTTTTCAAGCAGTTGAGGGGTTTGCTTTATATGTCTTATAGTATCAACAATACCACCTAGTACAGCACCCTCTACAGCGTTTCCTAATCGACCTTGTAGACGTTCATAAGCAGAAGCATCTTCACCTACACGGGTATCAAATATTTCTAATACTTCGGGTCCTACACCCAACTCTCTCATAAAGGTAATAAACCCACCTTCTTCTGGATTAAAGTAGCTGTCACTAAATGCACCTCTTATAATGTTTTTAGCTGTACTAAATCCTTTAACGGGTGAAGCTAACATTCCGACACCAAACTGAACAAAACCCCTGGCAATATTATTTACTGCACCTTCTGGTTTATCTACTTCGGGTAAGCGTGGTGGTGGTATTTTTAAGCCAATAAAATTACCTATATCAGATATTGTTTCACCAGCACCTTCGATAGCATCTCTAGCACCTCCGACAAACACATTGCCAAAGTCTGTATTTTTCTGTGATGCTGTTATATTCTCTTGCATCTGCTCTGATGTTTGATTGGTCATCTCTACATTTTGACCAAATATATCCCCAGGAAAAGTACCAGGACTAATTACGTTACCGTTCTCTCCAGGCATAACGCTTACATCACTACCGTATTGTCTCATATCCTGGCTTTTTAAATATTCTTCAATTAAATTAGTCATCGCTATATAGGCTTAAAGTTTCTTTTAAAATGCTTATTTGGCTGTCTAGTTGATTTGTCTTACCTTTAGATTTTTTAGTTAATGTTCTTATATAAGACGGTATTGGGTCGGCTGGTGCATCACTAAACCAACCACCACTAGGTTTCGCAGTAGGGCTATCTATTTCCCCTCGAACTTTCATAAGAGTGTTAAGCATCAACTGAATTTGATCTTCAGTAATATTTTCAGCTTTTAAATCTTGAAATTTGTTTTTAAATTGAACGTCATCAACTTGTGGTAAAATAGCTTTTATAACACTTACAGATTTATTTTTTTCCTTTAGTTCTATTTCTGGCTTTAACCCTGTATTTAAGTTATCAACAATTTTTTTAGCTTCTGCTGACCAAACAATAGATTGTGTTGTGCCATCAATTAATGATTGTTCATACATTGCACCTATTTGTGCTTGAGCTTCATTCTTCAATTCTATGTTTAATTTAGCTTTACCTTTACGGTCTAAAATTAATACGTTTTCTTCAAACTGAAACGCTTTATAAATAACATTTTTTATGGCTCGTTTATATTTTTGGTCAGCAAAGCTCTGAGCATCATTAATTAAACCAGAAGCTGTTGTTTTAGAAAGATTACCAGCATTAAATTCTTTTAATACATCCTCAGTTGTAAGGTTAGTTCCCATAGCTTCAAGACGAATAACTATTTCGTTAACATCATCAACGTCTGCACTATTTTGTGTTTCTTTAAATTTAGCCCATTGTTCTATTTGTGATCCTGTGCCTTCTAAGATAACACCACCGTTAGCGTTGATATAATCCCCCATTAACATTTCTGCTTCTTCTGTTTCGCCCCTTAGCCATTTTGTGACAGCCTGTCCTAGAACATCTTTAACTTCTCTGACGTTGTTATTTATTTTATTTATTTGTTGGTTTTGATCAAAGTTAACTTTGTTCTGATGTTCGTTAAAAAGGTTTTTAACTATGTCACTTCGGCTTTCACCTAATTGTTCTAATATATTTAAACCAGATGCCATAGCCATTGAAACATTACGGCTCTCTGAATTTTTAAGTAGCTCTTCCAGCATTTTACCTTGCATACCAGGGATGGCTTCTGATTTTAATATTTCATCCAGCATTATTTTGTTTGCTACTTTTTTAAGGTTTGTATCAAAGTTATTGGCTATATTCTGCAATTCGCCCTGTGATAGTTTAAAAGTAGAACCTTCGGCTAATCTTTTGTTTTTAAATGACGTAATCAAAAAATCTAACATTTGAGGATCGTTTGCATTAGCTGATATTAAATCAAATAATTCATTATCATCCATTTCTATTTTAGCAAAAAACTGTGATTTAGATTTAGCGTATTCATTATTGGACCATTTATCAGCAAAGCTCACAAATTTAGCATTAGCCTTTATACCACCCGATGCTCGTAGCTTACGGGCTGTACCTGGTGATACATCGTCTAAGGCTGATGAATGACCTTCAACAATGGCTTTTAATTTATCTAACAATTTATCGGGTTCGTAGTCAGCATCAGAGCCAGGTTCATCTAAACTGTCATTAAACGCCTTTATCGTCTTAGACATTTCCAGGCTCATCATATATTCTATTTCATCGGTGACAGCCGTTAATGATGCATTACGGGCATATTGACCAAATACTGTTGTTTGATCGCCAACTACGTCTATTTGCTCACCACTTTCTATGCTAGTTTTTATCTGATCCTTTGTTGGAGCATTTTCTGCACCGTATTCAGCACCTTGTATTTTAGCTTGACCTTCAGCTATTCTAAAAAAGTAATTGCTCATTCTGTCTAGGGATTGAGACAATGATGCCATTGTTTGTGCCTGGACCTTGGAAGCAGTAAAATCTACTTTAGGTACTCTTATTTGTACACCCTGGGAATTATATCTTTGTAGTTCTTCAGCCATTAAAATATCTTCTTTAAGACAGTACTAGGTGCATTAGGTCCACCAATCATTTCAGCTTGTGTAAACCCTTGACCAACAGTTGATAAAAATTGTAACGGAGCTATCTTCATTACCGTATTAGCTGATGCTCTGTATTGACCAGCCTGGTATTGTGCCATTCCTTTAGCCATCTTCGCATTTTGTCTTAATGCAATAACATCCTTTAATGCGTATCTTCGGTTATAATTATTTATTAATTCTGTTACGCCACCACTTGAATAAGGGGCTAAACCTCTAGCTCCAGCCCTGGCAACATTGGCAGATATAACAGCGTTCATTCTTCGCATTACTTCTACACTTTGCCTTTTATATTCTACAGCATCGGCTCTGCCTTGTATCTCGGCTTGTTTAGCTTCAGCTTTAAGTTGATCGGATTTTGCCTGGTTAGACCTATAACTAGCTACTCCACTAACTACTGCTGATGCTATCGCTACATAAGTTGCCATCTATAATCCTAACGCTAATTTAAAATCAACAGACAGCACCGTAAAGAATACTGGCTTTGATTGACTAATTGTTAATTTTGCATCGGTATCGTAACCCGTTAATCCGTGCATCTTTTTCATACCCGTAATAGTTGGTACAGCTCCACCACCAGAATAAGGTAATGTCTGCAATGGAACTTCAAAACCATTAATGGTTAAATTCTGTGTACGATAGAGAAGGGGAGTTGCTTCTAATATACGTTTCTTCTGGCTGATAGAAACACCATCGGGCAATCTAGGTTCTACTGGATTGGTGATAACCTGGACCGTAAAATCCAGACCAGCTTCTATATAAGATGAGGGCTGTGCTGATGTTGTAATTGTACCAGAAGAGTTTACCGTTACATCACTCTCAACGATATCATCCCTTATAACCTTGGCTGTCTTAGCGTTTAAATGAGCTACTAGATTATAACTGGTTCCACTAAAACTGCTCGTTTTCTGAACCGAACTATCGGTAGTATAATCATCATCAAATACTTCCAGGTAATATTTTGTCGCTGAATTAATAGTTCTTTTTACAACAACGTAGATTGTATCAAGATCAACCCCAATATCTATGAAAGTGCCATCAGTTTCGGCAAATGATGGAGCTACAATGTTTTGCTGTTTGTTAATCATATAAAAGATTAATTTGCCACCCAAACCAGAACTGGCAGAACGATAGCCCGTTGTACTTGTACCGTTTACAATCATAAGCAGATCGCCTTCTGTTGTGTCGGTAGCTGGTCTTATAGCCATAGCTAATGGGTCAACAATTAAATGTGAAGCTAGTACGCTGACATTTTGAGAAACATACGATAATTCAACATCTGAAAAAGAAAACTCTCTAAGAGCTTTACCCTGGCGTTGAATAAAAAATGTACCACCTTCAGTAGCAACTGGTTTTATATTTGGTTTTGCACCTCTCTTAGTTGTGCTTTTAACAGCCACATTGGAAGGTGTAATAGGGTCTAAATCTGCCTGGGGAATAAAGAACTCACCACCAGTAGTAAATATCTGCAAGTCTCTTCCAGAGCGTAAAGCAGTAATCGTATTAACTTTGTCTGTTGTTAACGTCACCTGGAAAGCATCGTCATCTAAACCTTCTGTTGGTCTGAAATTATAAGGATCACCAACTTTAGAACCCCATAATGTCATTGGCTCAACAGACGTACCACCAAAATACAATCTTCCTTCGTGAAATGTGCAAGTATGTGGATACCCACTATTACCATTCCAGTTGTCAGACCATTCTGACTCAATACTATAATCACTAGCATTTATGGCATCTGTTGAATGAAATGGTATTAATATATTTACTCTGGCTTCTGTATTAGAAAGCATATCAACTACTTCGCAACTGCCAAAACCTTTAGGCTGTGTAACAATAATTCTATCATTTTCAAAAACTGATACTCCATAAGCAGTACTAGAAAATGTAGCTTTAGCAACACCCGATGTTGCTGAAAGGGTAACCGTTGGACTACTAGTAATTGATGTACCACCAAATGTTGTAAAACTACCACCCCATACACTCGGCTTTACCTGTGGTTTGCCTTCAAAAGTTATACTAGCTATGGTCCAGTTTGTATCACCAGCACCCCTTACAATAGTAAATGGTGCAGTAGCACGATGCGTTAAAATCATTGTATCAGCGTTTTGTGTGTAACTTAAACCTCTTAAATTAGTTGCTGTAAAAGTAGATACTGTACGGTCCACATAGTTGTTACCCGAACCATTTAAGTTAGTTTGTAAAACTCCGTCTTTATATACCGTTAAACGTAAATTTGTCGCTGATGTCAGCATTAGTAAAAGCAAATAAGTTTGCCCTGTGGAATACTCAAATGGGATTAAACGAATAGCATCCGTTACACCAGGTGTACCAAGATCGCCAACATATTTTAATCCAGGTCTACGGCTAAAACCACCCTGGGGTTCAAATATAACATTCTTAGCTTTTTCTACAGAGCTATAATACTGCTCAATATCAACACGCCCACGCAATAACGGGTCAATCTCACCTATCGTAAAATTGCTTTGATATTGTCTTACTCTGCTCATCTAACATCCGTTAATAGATAATCGCCAACAACTGACGGTGTTTGACCACCAGCATCTATGTTACAGGCTTGTCTAAAAAAACCACCTCTAAGATTTTCGGTTACAGTACCCAGGGCTATTTCTTTCCAGTATTGCGATTTGGTAGTCTGGTCCGTGATTACTTCGGCTAAATGCCAAGCCATTTGGTAGCCTAAAAGATTAACAAAATAATGTGGCATCAAAGTTTCACCAACAGCCTTTTGATAATCTATGTAGATCGTTGTACTTTCTGTCATTAAAACAGCCGTACCGTCTGATGCCTGGGCTATTTCCCAATTCTTATAAATAGGTGATCCAGCAGAACTAGATGTCCTTACAGCCCGTGGAACCCCGTTAAGCATATCGTTAGGCAATGTAAATTGATAGGTCCACTCATTATTCGGTGTTGCTGTCTGCCTGGTTAATGTTGCTTTAGCAACCGTAAAGCTCCAGGGATACATTCCTAAAGTTGTTTTTTTAATATCGGGATAAAGAGTTGAACAGGCTGTTGCCTGTGTCGAGCCATCTGAAAAACTGCTGATAGCACCAGCACCTAATAATAAAAGTGCCTTGTTACAAATTTTAACGTCTGTATCACCAGAAGCCATTTAAAAACTCCGTTATAGGGTTGGGGAAGGGGAGAAAGCTAATCGGGAAACTCAGTCCTTCCCCAAATTTTATTTAGTCACTATCAGAGACAGCACCAATCACAGTACCATCGCCACAATCAACTACACCACTAGCATTTGAAACAACGATATGCATCGTTACAGTTCTAGTACCACCAGTTGCTCCGTGTACAATAATCATATCTCCGACACTTAGCGTGTCAGATAAATCATTAAAGTACCCAGAAGCATCTACAGCAGTATGTGCTTCGGTTGTTGTATAGACATATAATGCTGGAGTTGTTCCAGCTTTAGCCTGTCCACCTAATGGAGACCATCCACTTCTTGCAAAAGCCATTTTACTACTCCCTACAGGTTACGTCTACAAGACCGTCTGTATCAATTACAGATGCACCCATAGACAACATTGAAGTTACTAAGAAAGAAGTTTTTTCTGGAACATAATTAACCTCTGTCTTAGGAGAAATGCCAACTGCACAAGCAACTGCCATCTTATGAAATGCATAGCAAATTCGATCCGAACTTCCGTCTATAGCAAGACCTCCTTCGTCACGATCACCGATCATATGAACAGAAAAGCCTAAGAAACTATTAATTTCTCCAGCTACTAATGCTCTCAGATTTTGATAATCTCCACTTACGGCTCTTTCATCGCCAAGCAATCCAGACAAGTTATTTGCGTGAATTACAAGATGACGGTCCGTTGGTGGAACATTTTTCGCATCCAGGGCTTTCTTTGCTGATAATATTTTACCAACATTTAGATTTGAAGCTGTAGCCGAACCTGTTGTAACCACCGTGTTTGCCACAGTTGTTCCAGCAGATGCAGAAGATAAAGCATCAATAATTACCTGGTCTTGCCTTCTACCAATCGCATTACCGACTACAGAAGCCAATTCTCTACGCTCGTCAAAATTTACCTTTTGCTGATTGAATATGTCGCTGTACTCTGAAGCGTTATAATCAGTTAACGAAACGGAAGTTGTGCCAAAAGATGTATTTAATGGAACAACATCTGTCTGTGGTGTACGAACAGTAGCCTGTCCTTTTCCCACATTTGGAAAGTTAGCTGTTGAACCAACTACTCCAGTTCTCATCCTACATACGTTATTTAAAACAGCAGAACCTTGATAGGCTTGTTTAACCTCTGCATCGAATAACTGTATGAAGGCTGTTGATAATCCAGTACTCATAGGATTTTCCCTCTTTATTGTTAAAATTTAAGTTAAACGCCAGTAGGTTATAGTATAGATATACTGCCTTGGACTTCGTTACACGCTAACGCAACGATGCATTTCTGCATAGCCAGTACTGCTCGAATGAGTTGTAGTACACTTAATCCATAGCATACCCTTTAGAGTTTGTACAATAAAAAAAATGGTGAGTAAGTATAATCGGTACAGCTACTTACCCACCAAGTTTTGATTAGGAGGAAATATGCTTTTAATTGCCGTACCGAATATGAAATTCTTTTTCTACCTTTCTAGTATAATCTGGATCACTACCATAGCGTTCATCGCCCATCATACTATCCATTCTAGCTGTAAAGTCATCATCGCTTTCTTTAACGTCTACGCTGTCAACCAATGGAATAGGGGATAAGTCACCCGATAAATTTTTAAGTTTAGAAATTAATTTTATGCCTTGAGCCGTATTGCCCCAGGTATCCATCAATTCACCTTCTTCTTTAGAAAATACACCCTGGTTAACTTTGCCATCAATCCAATCTAAGTTTTGCTTTATAACAGCCTTACCGTTATTACCTAATTTTTTAAGCTCTTCTTCCGAATTGACTTTTTCTTGCTCTTCGCCTTGTCCAGCGATTTCGATGACTTGGGTGACAAGTTCGTTGAAGTCATCTTGACTAATGTTGTTTTGCTTGGACCATTCCGTAAATTTTCCCACAACTGGATCATCTTTAGTCCAACCATTTTTATCCAATACTTCATAATTATATTCCTCTGGTGCTTTATGTTTACCTTGAGATAATTTTTTTTCTAGTTCGCTAATAGATTTAAAAGCATCATCAATCCTGGCTTCACCCTTTTCCTTATCCCAAAACTTTTCTGGAATATTTTCGGGTCTTTCTGCTACAGGGTCTTTTGCTTTATGCTCTATGCCTTCTTCTTTATTATCTTCATTTGCTGGTTCTTCAGCCCTCATATTTGCTAATAGACCTTTATCTTCTACAGGGGTTTCCTGTACAGCTTCTTGACTATCTTGGCTCATTTGCTCTCCTCACTCTTAGTTCTATTTCCCGAATAATGCTGTTCTGTCCTTCTCTTAAATAGCCATAAGAAGGATCGGCATTAGGCACAAAACACGGCTGTTCTAAATATCGGTTCCGTAAATAATGCATTAACTTTTGACCTGGTTCAGTTTTAAAAGTCTCAAAAAAGAACTTGTCCAGTTCTGATTGTAGTTTTTGATTTTGTACTTTCATTGCCTGGTCATTGGCATTTACGCCATCCCAACCAGGCTCATTAATTGACGTTATTCGATCAGCTTGGCTCATTAACTGCTTCCTCTATTTGTGTTGTATCCATTCCCTGTTGTTCTGCCATAGCCTGTGCTGTAGCCATCATCTGCTGTTGCATCTGCACCCGTTCCTGTGGCGTAGTTCTTAAATTTGCTGGTATCGACAATAAATCAGCCAGGTAGTCTCCGACAGCATCTTGTTTAACTAATGTCTGACCAACTGGACCTAATGATTGTGATATCTGCATAAACGACATTACATCATTTACACGGTCCATATTCCCAGCCATAGCCAACGGTGAAGTCGGCAA
>Ga0115012_10002340_pt1 | contig 11056 bp, 10 predicted proteins | sample TroAtlMetagenome_FD_88706 | JGI IMG/M metagenome (GOLD analysis project Ga0115012, IMG submission 88706) | Marine eukaryotic phytoplankton communities from Atlantic Ocean - Tropical Atlantic ANT10 Metagenome | ecosystem: Environmental > Aquatic > Marine > Oceanic | place: Tropical Atlantic...
ATTGATACTTTGAAGTGCTAAATCATGCCTATAATATCCTGGAGTAACTGGAAATGCTCTACCAATTTTAGGATACCAAAGACCTAGAGAGTCTCCAACAAAAGCTGACTTACCATTAATCCACGTTATATGGTGGGGAGCATGACCTGGAGTATGTAATGATTTTAATTTTGTCTTTCCTAAATCTAATTCGAAATTGTTCTCAGCTGAAATTATTCTTGATTCAGGAATTGCTAAAGGTTTACCATATAATTCTGCTACTTTTCCTAAAAAATCAAGACTACCCAACCACCATTTATCTATATTTGAAACATGATATACTGCATTAGGGTGGATTACTGCTTTAGCATTTTCACAAACCTCCATTATATGACCTCCTCCACCAAAATGATCTAAATGAATGTGTGTAGGTACGATATAATCTATTTCTGACAATGCGATTCCTGTTTCTTTTATCCCCTCTACCAGATTATCATGTGAACAAGCTGGACCAGTTTCAATTAATGTGATTTTATCATCTATTAAAATATAAATTGTAATAAATTCTTTTTCATTGTTTGGCTCTAAATCAAACCAAAATAATTTGCTATTATGCTGATTGATTTCTATTGTCACAGTACATCATTGAAAAGGGGTTTAAGTGGACCGACGGCCTTAAAGAGAGCTTCTAACATGTATTAGTCCGTTGAGTCGATGAAATATATACTTGTGACCGGCGGAGTTCTTTCTGGAATAGGTAAAGGAATTACCTCGTCTTCTACTGGCCTACTACTGCAACGTGCAGGATACAAAGTTACAGCTGTCAAAATTGATCCTTATTTGAATGTGGATGCTGGAACCATGAATCCCTATGAACATGGTGAAGTTTTTGTAATGACTGATGGTTCTGAAGTTGATTTAGATTTAGGAAATTATGAGCGATTTTTGAGTTGTAATTTAACAAAAGATCATAACATTACTACTGGAAAAGTTTTCAAAAATGTAATTGAAAAAGAGAGGCATGGAGATTATCTCGGCCAAACAGTACAAATTATTCCACATGTAGTACGTGAAATTGTAGATGGAATACAAAAGGCCGCAAAAGAGGCTAAGGCTGATATTTGTATGGTTGAATTAGGTGGAACTGTAGGCGATATTGAATCAATGCCCTTCATGGAATCTGTAAGACTATTGGGAAGATTAGAAGGGAAAGAGAATGTTATGGTCATACACACCACATTGGTCCCAGTCGTAGGTGCTGTAGGTGAACAAAAGACAAAACCTACTCAGCATTCTGTAAAAGAACTACAGGGACTAGGAATAAGGCCCGATATTATTGTAGGAAGAAGTAGTACAAAACTTGAAGAAGATATCGCTACTAAAATTGCATTTTTTGCAGACATACCTCGTGAATGTGTAATCTCAGCTCCAGATGCAAGATCAATTTATGATGTCCCTATGGTTTTTCTGGAACAAAAACTTCCTGAATTAGTTGAAAAACGCCTAGGGCTAAAACCTAAGAAACCGGATCTAAAAAAATGGAAAGACTTTGCTGACCGAATTTCAAATGGTAAAGAAACCGTAGAAATAGCATTAATAGGAAAATATACTGATTTGAAAGATTCCTATATTTCTCATGAAGAATCTCTAAGATATGCAGGAGCATTACTTGACTGTAAAGTCAAAATAAGATGGATTGAGGCGCCAGATTTAGAAGATAGTGGAAATACTGAAAGCCTTGAGGGAGTAAATGGAGTTTTAGTTCCAGGTGGATTTGGAAGTAGAGGATCTGAAGGTAAAATTATGAGTGCAAAATGGGCTCGTGAAAATAAAACCCCCTATCTCGGCGTTTGCTTTGGATTTCAACTGGCAACGGTAGAATTTGCCCGTAATGTTTTAGGATTAAAAAATGCAAATTCTTCTGAATTAGATCCAGATGGTGAACATCCTGTAATTGATATTTTACCTGAACAAGAAGGTGTGAAAGATATGGGAGCTACTATGAGATTAGGGGATCATGAAGTGGTAATCTCTGGTGGAAAGGCTAAAGAATTATACAAAAAAGACATTATTTTCGAAAGGCACCGCCATAGATATGAAATAAATCCCGAATATATTACTCAAATTGAAGAAAAAGGTATGAAGTATACTGGAAGGAATAAAAGTGGAAGACGTATGGAAATATTAGAATTGGAGAATCATCCTTATTTTATGGCATCTCAGTTTCATCCTGAATTCAAATCAAGGCCAGATAATCCCTCTCCATTACATTTTGGTTTAGTGAAAGCCGCTTTAGAACATAATAAAATAAACTAAATTAATAAGGGCAAGCTTATTAAGCTATTATTTCTGGCAGTATTATGTCTGATGAAGAAACAGGTAACGATGATTTTCCAGATTTTAAAGGAAAACCAGACGTAGAAGAAGATGGATTTACAACTTCTGAAATAGGAATTAGTGTTGGAGGTATTTTTTTGGTTGCAGGATTTATATTAGGACTAATCCGATTAATGGCTCTTAATGGAGAATCAAACCAAGCAACTTTTGATACTAACTTAGAGCAATTATACCTAGGATATCTGTTAATGTTTATTGGAATTCTAATAACTACAGTTATTGGTTTTGGTGGAATGTTCAAAAGAACTATTTCCTCATTTACTTCCTCAGAAGAATAATTTAGAATACTGTTGTTTTAGACATAGTGATAGTCATTGTACCATCACTTAAAGTATATTCATAAACAAAAGTATATGTTCCTGAATCTAACGCAGAAGAAGTTAAAGTAAATGATAATGATATCCCTCTAATGGCGAACAAAGATTCAAAATCCTCTGAAACATTGTCAAATGTTACTAATTCAGTTACAGTCCCATCATCTTTATCAATCTGATATTCTAAAGCTAAGGGAAAATTACTCTCAATTGCACTAATCTGAGGAGTCAGATCATGCCTTTCTCCTTGATGGGCGCCTAAATTAACTGAATGAGTAATTGTGCTACTAACTGCTATTAATGTAATAGACATTAAAAGACCTGAAACTAAAAGAAGTTGACCTTTTTTGTTCATTAGGCCTCCCTATATCCATACCATAAATGTAAAGTTAAATCCCAAAGCTCATTATCACTCCAAACTATTCTAAAAGAAGTACTTACCTCGCCTTCTGGGACTGCTCTATCGACAATAACTTCATTTTGAGAACCATGGGTAGCTTCTAACCTATAAGAGACCGATGAAGGCAATCCTGAATCAAGATACTGCTTTATTGCCGAATTATTATCTGTAGCTAACCACCATGATAAGGTTGAACTATTATGCTTAGATGATATTGCAGCATCTGAAGGTTCCCAATTGTCCAATAATTCTAAAATTTCCATTCCTGAAAAATAAAGGTCATTCTGCCCTGAATTGTCCGCATCACTTGTAGGTAAAATATTTACAGCTACATTAACTGCTGAAGTAAATAGAACGCCGACTAACAAAACCTCCAAAACATGCATTTGTCCTTTAGTATTTCTCATTAAATTAGCTCCTAAATTTGTGGAGTTATCATTGATGTAGTAATACCTGCTAATTCAAAAATAAACCAACCTAAGAATAACAAGAATGAAGCTCTTAAAAGTGCAGAATACAATTTACCTGTAGACATAAATCCGGCTGCCATTCCCATTCCTGTTCCTTGAATTATTAAACTGTAAAGAAAAACTGTTGATATCCAAACTTCATTCATTTCTCTAATAGTTAAGTTACCAATCGACATTGATCCTGAACCGCCAGTAGCTGCTGATGAATCTACAATAGCTGGAATGAAAGTAGAAGCTAGAACTAAAATAATTCCAAGATAAACAAAGAATGAAGCATAAATAACTGTAACATAACTTCCTACTTCTTGCCTTCTTTCAGTTTCAAGTGCCTTAATTTCACGTGCATCATAAGAAGCTGCAAGTAAAATATCTGAAATTCTACCACCTGCTCTGTTTGCCTCATCTACCATTCTAACTGCTCTGGTGACAATAGGCGAAGTAACTCTTTCTGTAAACATTTCTAAAACTTCTCCAAAAGCAACTCCCCAAGAAATCTGTGAAGACATTTTGTTAACTTCATCGTTTAGATTACCATATTCTCCTTTAGCTAGAGTTTGAATAGCTACTGTCATACTAAGACCACCTTTCCAATATTCTGCTAAATCTCTTAGGAAATCAGGGAATTTTTCTTCAACCCTAGCCCTAATCTGATCTCTACGGTATCCATAAATTCCATAGGGTAAAAACAGTGAAATCACTCCAAAAACAACATAATCTATTGCTGAAATTTCTGGGAAAGAACGGAACCATTCATTAGCTGTCATTTCATTCTCAATACCGTCCACCATAGGATCTGAATCTACTGATTCATTACTTTGTATTGATGGTAAACCTAATCCATGTATTGCTTCAATACGATTCGCCTTACCTGCTCCTTCATCATAAGTTCTCCCAAAGGTAAATGAAAATTGACCGTCATTCATATCCCATGGATTGTCAAATTGCTTGTCGCCATCTGAATCTACTACTAGAGTAGCTCCATCGGTAGTATGGTTGATATTAGCAATCATGAAGAAAAATAAAGCAAAAACTATAGAGAAAAAAGCAACAAAGGCTGGAGCCCAATCTGTTACTTTGTCTCTGACTGATAACCATCTGTTAACTCTGCTGTATTCCATCCATCTTCGCTTTACACCAGTTCGTTGGTCACGATATATTTTCTTCTCAAGATTGCCCTTAATAGCCATTAATCGTTTGATACCTCCGAACTTAAACTATAGAATAAACCTGAGAAAATTAACTGAATTACTGGAAAACCACCAAAAACTAAAAAGTACATATGGTGTTGTTCAAGTTTCATACCTGCTCCAGAAACCCAGAACGTAATAACTGCAATAATCATAGCAAAAATTGGTAAAGCAACTGCAACAACTACGTAAGCTTCTGAAAACAAGGCCATTTGCTGTAATACGTCCTTAACATGAATTCTATTTTGCTGAGCATAATATTCTGAACGATTAAGGAAATATAATTTGAGATTTCCCCCAGAAGTAACGGTTCCTATAATTCCTTGAATAAACTCAGCAAATCTTTCTGAAGGTGTTCTATCTACAGCTTCTTTTAAAGTTGTAACCAAATCTCTTCCTATGAATTCCATGCTGTGATAAATCCATGCTGCCTCATTGGATATTTCTCCATAAATATCTTTATTTCTTGCTAAGGATTTAAACGTCATTGAAGGTGTAGCATTAGCTGCAGCCATTGCTGAAACATAACTTGCTGCAAACGGAATTTGCCTATCCATATTAGTCCCTCTACTACTTTCTAATAGTGCTGGAGTCAAAAATTGAACTAAAGCAATTAAACCAGGTAATACGAAAACTAACAGCCCAATAAGTGCATATTGAATTATATCTGATATTTCAAAAGTTGATCCATCTGTCTTAGTTGGATCTTCCATTGTTTCAATTTGTGGAACTAAAACTCCCACAATAACAAGTGAAAAAGCGATACCTCCTAGAAAAGCAAGAAGCACTTGCATAGCCGAAGATGCGACATAATCCTCTGGAAGTAAAGGAATTCTTGCCTTAATTAATTGATTCTTTAATTCTACAGAATCTTTTGTGACCATTCGGCCAAACCATCCCAAAAGAACGCGGCTGAATGTTTCAAAACCAGTTAAACCAACTAGAGCCATGAATGCCACCAACGTGGGTTTGCTGAACGCTGAACCCTATTTGCTAGCTTGGCTTTTAGACTATTCAATGCTTTAGATGCTCTTTCTTCTTCTGAAGAAATCGCTTTTTCTTTTTTGTCTGAAGCTTCTAATTTAGAAATGTTAGTTTCTGCTTTAGATTTCTTATTCATTTCTGAACGGACGTCTTTAAGCATTCTTCTACCTTCAACTTCATTTAATGATGATACGTCGCCCAAGCTTATCTGTTTAGCTAAAGGTTTCAATTGCTTTAATGGAACATAGTATGCTTGATCCTTTAACAAATCATTTTGTAACCTTGTTTCAACCTTTTCCCTTCTTTGTTCCTCTTTAGCAATTAAATTAGCCCTCTTAGTAGGATCATCTGTTTGTGAAATTTTAGCATCATTCTTTGCTCGTGCAGCTTGTTCTTTAGCTTCACGTGTTTGATATTTTTGCCTAACTTTTGGTGGGAAATCTGAAACATCAACTTCTGAATCATCAGAGCGCGATAAATCTAAATCTCTGTCTTCAACTTTGCGCCTACGTTTCTTACCTCCAACTTGCATATCTTCGTAAACTCTTCTCATTACATCCTCAGGATGTACATAATACTCTGCAACCACTTTAGCAAAATCTTTGTAATCTCTTATTCCTTTCTTCAAACACCATTCAATTACTAATTGCCTTCTCTTGGTTTCATCCATAATCTCAACACGGTTGAGATTAGCCTTCATCATTATTTTTTCAAATATGTATGATTTACCTGTGAAAACGAATTCGTCGACTGTGTTATCCCATCTAAATGCTTCATTAGTTAATAATTCATGAGAATGAGGATCAATACCTATAATCTCGATAATTCCTTTATTTCTTCTGACACGTTTTCCACCAACTCTTGTCTGAATTTGAATAGAAATACCATCTAAAGCAGGTATCAAAACACGAGGGATTTCAATCGGTTTATTTTCCAAACGGTGGACTAAACTCTGAATAGAATCTGCGTGGAATGTGGAATATGTTGTGTGACCTGTAGCCATAGCCTGGAAAAGAACATAAGCTTCAGCACCTCTAATTTCTCCCACAATAATGTATTCTGGACGTTCTCTCAAAGCTGCACGTAGTAAATCATACATGTCAACTTCTCCAGGTGCTTTTGTACCGCTTCCTGCTGATTCTCCTCCGAAACCTTGTCTAGTACAACCTGGAATCCAATTTGGATGTGGTAAATTTAACTCACGTGTTTCTTCAATACTAACAATCTTATGTTGCCATGGAAGGAAAAGTGAACATGCATTCAAAGATGTTGTTTTTCCTGAAGCCGTACCCCCTACAAACAGCATAGACATCCCATATTGCATCGCAAGCCAGAAAAATGCTATTTGCATAGAAGAAAACGTTTTGAATTCAAGTAAATCGACTGGAGTAAATGGTTCATCTCTGAAACGCCGTATTGTAAATGTAGAACCTTTGGTAGATACTTCTCTACCTAATGTCATAACTATACGAGAACCATCCATTAACGTTGCATCAAGAAGCGGTTCAGCTATAGAAATGTGCTTTCCACAACGTTGAGCCATACGAATTATGTATTGTTCTAACTCATATTCATCTTCCCACATTACATTTGTTCGTAAAGATTCAAATCTTCTGTGATAAACGAAAATTTCAACACCTGGACCGTCACAAGAAACATCCTCAATATTAGGATCTCTCATCATAGTGTCAATTTTACCATATCCTATCAAATCTCTTTCAATATAATAATGGATTTTTTCACGATTACTCTTACGTGATTTGAGTCTATAACTATCTAAAATATCATCAACTGCTTGTTTCAAAAATTCTTCTTGAGATTCATCAAGAGTGTCTCTTTCAATATTCAGTGCACGCTGTAAAACATCTTTTATTGTTTGCAAGTCCTCTTCTTCCTGCTTTGTTGCTTTAGGTTCAACAACATAATAAAATCTAGAATAATCTCTTTTATCGAATAAAACTCTTACATAAGAAAAAGGAGGTCTAACTGGATAAGTATCTAACTCTTCAAAGTCTTCTCCTATATCAATATCGTCCATAACTAGGTCATGAATTACACCGTCTTTCTCAGCTGCCTTACGCTTTTTAGCCTCAGCTTTCCTTTGCTTGTTTAACCTACGACGTTCTCTCCAGGAAAGTTTTGACTCATCAATTTGTTCTTCTTCCTCACCAATTAATGCAGATGCTCCGTCCAATGTTTCTTTTGCTGCACTCATATCGTAATTCCTCCGGTGTTGGTTAACTTGACAACCTTTAGGTTTTCATCATAAGATATCACTATATAAAACCGTTCAGATATAACTGAACTTGAATTTGGAGTTTCAATAGAAGTAGCTGGATATAACGGAAAATTTACTTCAAAAGAGCCGCCACGTGGGTAAAGTGTTGTCACTTTCAGACCATCATTCAAACCAACTACTTTGTACTGAATACCGTGATCAGATGCCTCAATACCAGTATCTAACATAACGACTGGAGATGAATCTGGATATTCACGAATTGTATTAAGTAAATCCTCTACAGCCAATTGAAAGTAAAGTGCAAGTTGCTCTGCTTCCTCTTGAGCCGTATTAGAAACGCTACCATTTAGCATAGTACTTGATGTAAGCATCATTGAAGACAGAATTAACACTGAGATTAATGCAGTGTAAACATATCCAATTAACTGAGAAGCTGCAGAATCATCGGAGGTTAAATGTAACATGAATTGTTCTCTCCAAAATTCTAAAATCAAAAGCTGTTGCCTGGGTGTAAACTATATCTTCTTCAAAACCCATATTAGCTGCAGTTGTTGATTTGTCTGATGATATGGTATATGTATCTGATTCAAAGCCCCAGTCAGTATTATAATATGTTGTCAACGCCCTATCACTATCTCCACTAAATCCCATTCTAAGTTTATAAATTTCAAATGATGAATCTTTTCCGCCTTGATTTCTTGCTTCAAAATTATAATTTCCTCCAGCTACTGATTTAGCTCCAGTCATATTGTAATCTGTCTGATACAACACAAAAGAATCATATGATGGGTTGCCTATTGTGCCTTTGTCAATTGCACGAATAATAGGTTCAGAAGTAACTGAAAACTCACTACTTGATCCTGGCATTTTACTGACAATTCCACCATTAAACAAACGCATCTTGTAAACTCCTGAAACTGATGAATATTTGTAGGATAATGAATCAACACCATAAATGAAAAATCCCCCAACAACTGTACTATTTGCTGTACTTGTATATGTGGCTGAAGTTCCATAAACTAAAGAAGGAAAGCCCGAAACTATATGTGATGATGATTCTCCTTCCCATTTAGTTCCATTAGGATAAGAAATAGTTATATCAAAATTTTCTATTACATTATTGTTATCTAGTATTCCAAAACTTTCAGCTTCGTTTTCAACGCCAACTATTTCAAAAGAGGACCACTTAGTTGTTTCATAATAATAGCGTATTTCATCTAGATTCTCTCGAATAACAAAAGTCCCTGCACTGAAAGAAACTGTTGATGAACGTGAAGTCCCTTCGCCTTGAAGTATAACTTGATCTAAGTCTGCATCAAAATTTAAAAGATTATTTTGTGAAGATGTAAATATCGCATAAGCCTCACTTTCTTGAATCTGCGGAATGCCCCATGCAAGCATAGTTCCAGTTATTGAAACCATAATTGCCAATATCAAAACTGTACCTATAATCGGACTAACGGCATCTTCTGAATTGCTGAGAAAAGGCTGACGCTGCACAGATAGCCATTATGGGGGGTTCTAAAAAATGATTGCTAATTTAAATTAATTTTCTTCAAGCCATTTTTCAGCATCAATTGCAGCCATACAACCCATACCTGCTGCAGTAATTGCTTGACGGTAACGTGTATCAACAACATCTCCAGCTGCAAAAATTCCTGGAACATTGGTCATCGTATTTTCTTTAGGGACAATATATCCATGATCATCTAACTTAATTTGGCCATCCAAGAAATTTGTCATTGGTTTATGTCCTATTGCAATAAATGCCCCATCACATTTGAACATTTCTTCTTCATTAGATAAGGTATCCAACAATATTACGCCTTCAAATTTACCTTGTTCTCCAACCCATTCTTTAACAACTTTATTCAATTTCCATCCGACCTTTGAATTCTCACGGGCCCGATCTGCCATAATTTGCGAAGCTCTTAATTCTTCTCTTCTGTTAACTATTGTAACTTTACTGCAAAATCTTGTAAGGAAAGTAGCTTCTTCCATTGCTGAATCGCCTCCTCCTACCACTATTACTTCTTTATCTCTAAAAAAAGCTCCATCACATGTTGCGCAGGTAGATATTCCCTGACCTTTGTGCTTCTCTTCATTACCTGCATCAAGCCAAATTGCTTCGGCCCCAGTTGTAATAATTATTGATTTAGTCAAAAATTGTTCTTTGCCCACATTTACTTTGAAAGGATTAGAACTTGTATCTATAGAGTCTACATTTTTATCAACTATATCACAACCAAATCTAGCTGCCTGAGCTCGTAATTCCATCATCATTTCAGGCCCGCCTATGCCTTCCGGATATCCTGGGAAATTTTCTATATCACTAGTTAGCATTAATTGACCTCCGCTTGCAAAACCTGCAAACAATTTGGGATTGAGCATTGCTCTTCCAGTATACAAGCCTGCAGTATATCCAGCAGGACCTGAACCTATGATTATTACTTCCTCTACAGATGACATAAAATCACATAAAGAAGACTGCTAAAATAAGATATGCTACTTATTCAATAATCTAGCAGATATCATAAAACCAGTATGGCCTAAGATATTTGTATCTGGGCGTATGGCGTCTAATTTTGTTTGCCATTTTCTATGCATAATTTCACTAATTTCTATTTCACTCCATTTACTCAAAGAAGATAACAAATTTTCAACTTGATTAATTGTTGGTACATAGCACAAAATCTTGCCCCCTAATTTTAATGAGTTTTCTGCCCAAATAATTAAACTCTGAGGATCGGGTAAATCTAAAATTATTGAATTACAAGATATTGATTTAGTCTGATTTGTTAATTCTTCATTTCTTAACTCTACTAAATCTGAATAAGGACTTAACTCAAGATTTCTTTTTACAATATTATGATGTTTTTTGTTCTTCTCAAAAGTAATAATTTTTCCATCGGGAAATGCAGCTTGTGCCAAGGCTGTGGTGAGTGCTCCAGAACCTCCACCCGCCTCTACAACCACATCATTTGATTTTATATCTAAATTATAAACAATCCAAGCTATATCTTTAGGTGAAATGATTTGCGGGCCTCGCTTTAAATTCTTTTGAATATCTGATAAATTATAGGGAA
>Ga0115012_10002345_pt1 | contig 11048 bp, 3 predicted proteins | sample TroAtlMetagenome_FD_88706 | JGI IMG/M metagenome (GOLD analysis project Ga0115012, IMG submission 88706) | Marine eukaryotic phytoplankton communities from Atlantic Ocean - Tropical Atlantic ANT10 Metagenome | ecosystem: Environmental > Aquatic > Marine > Oceanic | place: Tropical Atlantic Ocean...
CTTTACAGAATTTATTTTTCTAACTATTTCTCTTCTAGAAGGGGTCCATCTTGAGCGAGTTATGGTGGGAACTTCGATTGAATTTGTAATGAAGAAAGGAAATTCAGTTCTGAGTCCCTCGACTAAATGATTGTCGATATTTTCACCAGAAGTTAGTTTCCCTAATATTCCAGAAGAAATTCTTTCTAATATCTGTATTACGATTTTTTTTGTAATTTGATTATCCACTCCAATTGGCATTAATTCATCAAAAACTGTAGAAATTAAATCTTTATCAAGAAGTCTGTTTGGAGAAAATTCTGTCCATGTGGATGGTAAATCTTGAAGAATTCCTCCAACTTGATGGCTTGGATTACCTATACCGAGTTCAAGAATTCTATGAATAATTAGACCAATAGTGGAAGATTCTGGTAAGTTTGACTTTGAAGATTCTTCCATTTTTTCGTCCCATTCTTTTGTAGTGAAAATTGAAAAATTTGGTAATAATGATTCATTTACTACACCTTTGAGCTCTAGTAAATATCCCTCAGGATTTTGGTCTATTGTTGAAAGTTTGTGAGGGGCAATAGTAATTCTTGAAGCAGTTGTAAAATCGTAATTCTTTATTTTTTCTTGTTCTTGGCTATCATGTGCCTTTTTATTTAGATTAATGTGCTTCATAAGTGGAGAAAGAATATTAATTTGTGATTTATTTTCTACATTGAAGCATTCAGGATGGTGATATACAATCAAACTATTGATTGATGCTCCACCGATAAAACCATTATTAGATAGTTCTGAAGGATTGATTACTAGATTTTTTCCTGTTTTTGATTCAGGTATTTCTTCGGATTCTAGATCTTTTGGTTGAAGCCAAGGACTGGAGATTTCTTTTCTTTTCCAAGAAGACTGTCTAATTGCTTCTATCCACATTTGGCCTAGTTGCGTTCTTGATTTACTATATTTCCAAGGAATTTCTAATCCTTTATTTTCTATCCATTGAGTATTCTTAGGAGAGCCAACAATAATGAGTTGATTTTTAGCACGAGTTGCAGCGACATAAAGAAGGCGCCTTGCTTCTGCATCTTTTCTAGAAGTATGAATTTGTCTAGCATGTTTCCAAATAGCTGATACAGGTTTTTCGGATGATGACCAAGGGCTTGGATTACCAGCGAAGATTTCTGGAGAAACAATTATCCTATTTTGATTTTCTAAAGTCATAGAAACTTGCCTATCTGAAAATAAATCTGCTAAAATTACTACCTTGGATTCAAGACCTTTTGAGCCATGAATTGCCATTAACCTTACACAGTTCTTATTAGTAATACTCTTTGATTCAATTGAAATATTTGCCTGATTTCTTATTTCGCTAATTTTATCCGCGATTACAATTTTATCTCCACCAAAATCCGAAGAAATTTGTTCTATCAATTCAATGAATTCTGATACATCTTGAAATGATGAATCGTCATTATGTGCCACAAGAATATCGGAGTAATCTACAGTATCTTCAATAATTTGAATTAAATTTCCGGATGAAATTAATGAAATCCATCTTTCAACCAATTTTTGTTGTCTATTATTGTTTGTAAATTTCTCTAATCTGAATAAGAAATTTGTTTTTTCCTGAGTATTTAGGAAATCCTGTAGTTGGAGGTCAGTCATTCCAAGAAGTGTAGAACGAGCGACCCATGCAGCTGCATTTCTGGAGTGTGGCCTAGCTAGTAATTGAATAAGGCCATCTAAATCAGAAATTACTGGTCTGCTCAATAGAGGACCTTCTCTGTCAGCTTGGGCGGGAATGCCTTGATTTCTAAGATGTTTTAGTATTGGATCTCGAAGTTTACTTCTACTAGCCATTAAAATTAATATATCTCCCAAATCTACTTTCTCATTTTGTGGGATTTCTTTCCAAATTCCATCTTTATCCATTACCCTAGTTGATTCGCCTGATAACAGGGATTTTACTCGTTTTGAAATCATTATAGCTTGCCTTTCAATTGAATTTTGAGAGTGCATTAAAAATGGATCGCAATATGAATTCAGATCTATTTCTGGAATATCATCTGGAGAATTATTTTGTGGACAAATCCACTCAATTACCCCTGATTTACCTTCATTTGATTCTGAAGGTAAGAGATTTTGAAAATCTGCATAATAATCGGATTTTGGGAAAAATCTGTGTCTGAAAGAAAAGACATCTTCCCACCAATCATTCATTACTTGTAATAATCCTGCACTTGTTCTGTAATTTACTTGCAGAGATATGAGTCCCTCACTTCTATTTTTAATTTCTTTTTGGTTTGGGAAATGTTCTCCTTCGGGAGAATTAAATGGTATCCATTTCTCAATTTGTTTAATATTATTGGATGTTAGCTGTGAGGCTCTAATGATTGAAAAATTATCGGAAATCATAGAATTTCTACTTGCATCGATTCTTCTTATTTTTGGATTTCTTGTTAGTTCTGAGATATCCCTCAATTCATTGGAGTTGATTTTCCTAAGAATTTTTGAGTATTTTCTAAATCCTGAAACTTCTGCTTGACGGAACGCATAAATAGATTGTTTCATATCTCCTACAAAGCAAATTGTTGGCTCCCAATCGGTGTTTGGATTATTACCTTCTTCCTCGAAAATATTTCTGGGCCCCCATAGACGAGAAAGGATTCTCCATTGTTGTGGTGAATTGTCTTGAGCTTCATCAATTATGAAAGCACGATATCTACGTCTTATTTGCCTTAATAGATTGTATCTATTTTCCAAATCTTGGCGTATTTCTCTAATTTTTGAAAAACTAATTTTTTTAGAATCATTTGTTCTCTCCATTTCTTCTAAAGTAGAGAATGCCAGATTGATGTGATTATCCGTCCAAGGTTCAAAATCGCTATTATCTAAAATTTTGATAATTTGAGATGGGTAGAATGTTCTACAAACATTGGGGCATTTATCTAAAAGTAATTCAGAAAGTAATTCAGAAATATCAGAATAATCATGTACTTCAGAACGTCTTTTTATAGCGCTAATTATTCCTTTGAGTCCTTTTAAAATTAGTATGATATCTGTCATATTTGTAATTTCTGAATTTAGGTTATATCCAATAATGGGGGACTTAATTGGAGGTCTTTCTGGTATAGGTTCAGATATATGTGTGATTATTGGGTTTTGGAAATTAGGAGATTTATATGGATCTGAATAATCTAGAATTAATGCTAATTCTGTATGATGGAGAATTCTCTTTCCTATATCTGTCTCACATAATTTTTTTATTGAATTTACGCAATTAATTATTCTATGTTTTATCTTGTCTTTGGTGTTTTTTTGTTTTATTCCTGCCCATGAAGGGATACCAGGCTCCCAATCACCATAATCTGGCAACTTATTGTGGGGGAAGATTGTCAATTTATTACTAAATAGGATATTACTGATTGATAGCATTACTTTACCAATCCACACTAACCTTTCCCATTCATCTTCAGGAGGACCTAAATCGGATAAATCGGTAAGAAAGGAAATTCTAGTTCCTGCTTTCCAACCATTAGGAGCAAAGAAAGTGATTTGCGATCTGATTATTTCGCAATATTCATGAATTTGCGAATATAATTCTTCTGAAAAATATTCAATATCTTGCTTTCCTATTGAATTAGTGATCTTTGAAATAAGTAGTTTGGGATCTAGTTGGCTATTAGAATTTTTGATTTGCCTCTCTGCTTCCTCGATAAATAATGATTTTGAAATAATAGTTTTTAGTAACTTTGTAATACTAGAGAAACTCGAATACTGTGCAGCTATTCTATCTCTTGATTCTAATATTTCCTCGACCAGATTTGGGGGAAGTCCAGCATCGATAGCATCGCCAACTCGTGATTTTGAGCTTGAAAGTCTCCAAATTGTATTTATCGCTTGATTATGGATATTATTTCTCTGAAAATCTGAAACTAATTCTGTGCCCAATTTATCATCAAGTAGGCTACGAAAAGGTGTTACTATTTGATTGAAAAACGAATCAATTGTTCCGATTGGTGCATCTTCAATTAACATTAGCAATTGTTCAATAAAACCATGACTCTTTACTCTGAAATCTTCATCATTACCGTCATTCCTAGAAAATGATCCATACTGTATTTCGCTGATTCTTTTTCTCAGACGATCTCTCATCTCATCTGCTGCTAAATTTGTAAAAGTTAGAAGGACTACTTCATTAGGGAGTAATCCTCCCCATTCTTCCAGATTTATTCTATCAGAACCAGCTGAAATCAGGAAGCCTCCATCTAGATTTGATGGTCTTTCGGGTGTTGGAAGAATTCTCGTTGCTCTTTGATCTTCACAAAGATAGTGCTCTATGACCCTTTCAACGACTGTACTGGTCTTACCAGTGCCCGCTCCTGCATCAATTGCAATATGAGAGTCAAGATTTAGGGCTAATCTTTGTGCTACATTTAATGTCATAATTTTTCACCTACCATAGCAACTGGACAGATAGATGAAACTTTACAGAATTTACATGCTTCTTCTGATGGTGTCGGGTGAACTCTTCCCTCTAAAGCACCGGCTGCAGATTTTAGAATTAGTGATATTCTACTTTCTAGCCATTGACGAAATTGGTATTTTGATTTTAGAATATTGGTAGTCTTGCCAATTGAATACTTTGGAATTTCCTGTAAAAATTCAGGATGAATTTCGACAAAATGTTCTGTATTATGGCCCAAAACAGAGATTCCAGCTCCAATTACCAAATCACCCGGATGAGTTAATTCCCAAATTCTAGAATATATGGCCAATTGAATTTCTTCTAGAAGTCCTTGTTTATGTCTTTCGATAGGATTTTTATCTGATGTTTTCAGCTCTCTGATAATTATTTTTCTTCTGGGTTTCCAATCCGAATTACTAATATTAATTGGTGCAATAGTAGTAGATCCTTCAGTATCAATTATTTGTTTACCATTATCAAACGGTACTAAATCTACTCTATCTATCATCCCACTAATCTTAATTGGTTGAATATTAGTTTTTTCTTCCAAAAATTCTTTTGTTAAATCTAGCATTACATTAGATTTATTGTTTTTTAGAATGTTCCATTCAATTGCTATTGGGATTGAGTATGAGAGTTTTCTCTCGGCTTCAATTATGCTACCAATCCTACCACCAGGATTAATTGAAATGGGATTAGAAAGCCACTCTGTCCATTCATTCTTTTTTAAACCGGTCAATCGACGCAATCTATTTATTGAAACTGCGTCTGTTCTTTCGAGCCATGGTGCTAATGAATCCAGATCTTCTAAAGCAAATTGGAATAATTCTGATTGATTAATTTCGCTGGAATAAATGTTTGCTGGGAAAATAGATTCTTCAATTTCAGATATTGACCTTTCGCCCCCCTCTTTCAGACCTAATACTCTTGAAAGTAATTTATGGTGGATTTTATGTAGTAAATTACCATGAGTTCTCGGGTCTAAGTCTTCTTTCTGTTTCTCTTCTTCATTTGCATTTAAAGCAGAAGATAGCCAGCCCCTTCGAGGGCATATTATCCATTCCAGTAACCTACTTGCTGACCAAATTTCGATATTTTGTTCGGGTTTTTCTGATAGGCCGTTTCTAGTATCAAATGCAAAAGAGTTCGTTGGTTCTTTCATACCACCTTTGAATCTATTATTGATATCATCTTGTAATTCTCTGTCATGAGGTATTGTGATTGATAGTGGATTAATTGGTATTTCGAATGGTTTTTCCATTTCTGATATAGATTTACCATCATTTTTTCTATTTTCTCTAGGTAGTGTAAATAATTTCTCTTCTGATTGATCTATACGTTTTACTTTGTCTAAATTTAGTTGATTTATGTATTCTTGAATGGGTGCTGCTAAGGGAATTGAGTTGTCATCACTAGGATCTAGAATTACTAATCCCTTTCTTGCTGAATTGAAAATATGAAATAGATTATGACGAGCATCACGAATGAGTGAATCAGGTCTCATAATTCCTAATTCATGCCGTTTATCTTCTCCTAAAAAGGCGATTTTGGGAATTGTTAGATTCCAAGAATTGCTTGAAGTATTAGATAAAATTACAAAATCTGAATTACATCCTAATGCTTCTTGTGGGGATAAAATTCGTAAATTTTCCGTGTATGGAGTTTTGTTGTTAGGTAAATCTATATTTCTTATTAATTCAGAAAATTCCTCAACCCACTCTAGGCCATTGTTAGGAATTGAATGATTTAATTTTGTCTGGATTTTTCTCAAAGTTCTATACTCTTTTAATATTGCTTGAATGACTCCAATTTCTAAGACTTGTAAATCTTCGAATTTGGACACTTCGTATTCTATATTAATCTGAGAGAGAATATATTTCATCCAATCATCTCCATTATTAGTAAAACTGGGATGAGGTAAATTTACTCCTGAAATACATCCTTTCCAAAATTCTTTATTTTCTAGGATATCTCTATCCTCTTTAGAAAGAAGTGCCTGGTTTGTTTTTGCCAGACATAGCAGCCACCATTGTGTAGATTCTTTTTCAAATGCCTTTCTGGAGTCGGATGGAGTTCTACATAGCGTTTCTAGCCATCTCAATAATGATCCAGGTCCGCCCAATAAATGATTATTTCTAGCGGATTGAGTTAAAATTTCGATACTTGGGATTGGATTAATCTCTGGATTTGAGGGGTGTTTGATAGTTGTTGAATCTATTATTGATATTGTTTTTTGTAATGCCAATAATTTCAAAGTTTCTAGTGAGAATGAATTATTACCGTGGCAAAAATTTGCTATAAAAGATAGCCAATATCCTACAGGATGATGTTTAACAGTGGTGTTGTTATTTCTAAGCTGAATTCCAAGTTGTTTCAAATTTCTGGACCATTTTGTTCTATTCTCCTCTAATTTAGGATCTATAATCAAAAATGATGAGTTTGGATTATTAGATTGAATTTCTAATACTTGACTGAGAGAATTTTCGAATATATGATTTTCATGATTAATTTTTTTTATGATTAAAGCACTTGAATTTGAATCAAAATTGTTTTTTGGTTTATGATTAGGGACCCATGTTGGAAGAAGTTTTTGATCTGTTATAGGAAATTGATCAAGTAGAAGAATTCCGTGGTAGCCTAATCTAAAATTGCCGGGATATGCTAATTGGTGAATGGGTTTATGTCTAGAAATTTCGATTAGCATATTACATCTAGAAGTTGATATTACTGGGCTGTGGTTTAGCATAATTATTCCATCAATATCTCTCAAACTAAATGGTGCTTCGTCTGATGACTTTAGTCTCCTAGTGATTCTTGAAGAAACATTGTCCGGATGGGTTGAATTAAGATTTAATTCTAATTTATCTATTATTTTTTTGAAGGAATCAATTCCAAAACTATTCCAAGATGATATTTTATCTTCTTTTGATAGTTCAGTGTATAATTTGGATAATGATTTGGTTTTATTTCTACTCCATGGTATGCTGGCAATTGGATTAAGAATGGGGAATTCTAATCTTTCAGAAGCTAATGAGCATTCTGTATTTAGAATTGAGTTCCATCCCCCGTTGAGGGGCAATATTCTCGGTAGCCTAAAATCCTCAATCAAAGTAAATTCTAGAGATTTAATTGTGTGATGAAGATTTCTATCGATAACTAAGCCTTTGTCTGAAAGTTGAAGGATGGATTCTTTTCTTGCTTCTTCACTGGAATAAATTATTAGAATCTTGGGCGGGCCACCTTGAGATATTGAAGTTAAATCTCTAGACTGTAAAGATAAGTGAAGCGATAGCCAGTCAGGCATAGGTCCTGGAATTACTTCCTCGTTAGTAATTTGATACTTCTCTGACATCATACTGACTCCCTGAGCGTAATCCATTATTGGCTAGGTTAATTAACCCAATGGTAAATAATAACAAATTCAATTACGTCTATTAGTAATTACAGCCGCTATTACTATTGAAAGATAAATAAAAATGGAAGGGAAGGATAATGATTGATTATTATTAATTTCATCCGAGCTCCAATCAAAGATTAAAATCGCTATTAAATCATCTCCATCCCAAATATTAGGTAATTGTATAGAAATATTACCGGAAAAACTGGTTAATTCAAAAGCTTCGTGCAAAACATTGGAGTAATTTTCCTTTCCATTAGCTCCATCTGGATAATTTATTGATTCTTCTATTATCATTATCCAAGGAGTGATGTTGATTGTAGATTTAACATCAATAACATTTTCTGACTCGTTATCTTCAATTAAATGACATTGTTCAGTGCAGTGAATATTAAGTTTTGAAGTGTCCCAGTAAAATTTTCTACTATTATTTTGGTCTATTGAAAAATCTCCTATTGAAAACGAAATTTCTCCATTTAATTGATTGGATGATTGGATTGCCATTGAAGTAGAATAATCGGTATTTAGGCTGCTGGATTTTGTAGTTGTACCTAAATGCATTCTTTCTCCATCAAAAACAGTAGTAGGGGCCACTCTAGAAGATGTTAAACCATATTCAGATGATATTCTGACTGATGAATTTCCATATAGTGACTCCCATCTATAATCTGTTTGTTGACTACCAAATGGATCTCTGACTTCAAATTTATATCTATGATAATTTATTTTCTTAACATTTGAGTTTGCTGTTATTTCATCTACAATAGATTCAGTAATTACACAATTTTCACACCAGGTAGCAGTATAAGTCTCAATTATTTGAGGTAAATCAGATACCTCAGATTGTACTGATTTTATAGAAGAGTTGTTAGAAAGAGGGATTGTTAGGCCGCCTATGGTGCCACCTATTTGTCCATCTCTAGCATCTTCCCAAAGTGATTGGCTGGCAGCTGTAGCTTGTATAGGAATTAGTAATAGAGATACTAATAACACGGATAGCAGTTTTTTCACAGTTGTCCGAGGGGAATTGATTATTGAATTCTTAGGTACTATTGTGACATTTCGAAAGCAGAAATGGTCCTTTCAATATCTTCATTGGTAATATGTAAATGAGTAACTAATCTAATTGAGTTTTCATCTATTGAAAGTGCATCAATTCCTAGCTCTGAAAGTTTTTCGATTAATTCTGATGATTTGTCAGAAATGCATTTTACATAAACCATGTTTGTTTGGATTTGGTTCAAATCAACAGAATATTTAGTCATTGAGTCTATTGCTTCACCTAACATAAATGCTCTTTCATGGTCCTTACTGAGTCTTTCGATATTATTGTCTAGTGCAAAAAGTCCTGCTGCTGCAATAACGCCTACTTGTCTCATACCACCTCCAAACATTTTTCTCCATCTAAATGCCTTGTTAATCATTTTATTTGATCCTACGAGTACACTACCTATTGGGGCTCCTAGGCCCTTGCTAAGACAAATTGAAACTGAATCAAAATTCTCCGAAATTCTTGATACATCTAAGCCGGTTGCAATCGAAGAATTAAATATCCTTGCCCCATCAATATGAGATTTGCAACCATTTTTCTTTGCTATTGAGGCGATTGAGTCAATTATTTCAATGGGATAGCATGTACCTCCGCCTCTATTGGTTGAGTTTTCAATACAGACTAGTGATCCATTAGGATAGTGCCCTAGGCTACCATCTCCCTTTCTAATTGAGTTCTCAACATCTGCAGGATCCATGATTCCCATACTTCCATCAACTAAGGAGATAGATACTCCAGAAAGTGCAGCATATCCCCCTCCTTCGTAAACATAAATGTGGCTATAGCGCTCTGAAATTATCTCATCTCCGGGTTCTGTTTGGGCTCTAATTGCTACTGCATTGCACATTGTTCCTGATGGTACGAAAAGACCTGCTTGTTTACCAAACATTTTAGCTACTCTATTTTGTAATTCAATTACGGTATTATCATCGCCCAAGACATCATCGCCAACGCTAGCATTTGCCATGGCATCTCTCATTGATGGAGTTGGTTGAGTGACGGTATCACTACGAAGATCAACTCTGTCACTAGGATAGTTACGCATAATATCACCATAAATAGTTCGATTATTTCTATCTTCTTGATCTTACATCTTCAGAATAAATATAAGATCTTTTTCTTGTCTTTGGTTGCTTTTTCTCTCTATTAGAAATATATAATATAGCCATTATTCCGATGAAAATTATTGGTGTTGCATAAGTCAGAATCAAAAGTATTAGTGATGGTTCTTTAATACACTCATATTGACCTGATTCTTCTTGAGTAGATCCAGAAGGACAGGCTTTCTGGCTAATTGATCCTGATTCAGGAACATAGTGACCGGGATCTGCTTGTTGGCAAGATGTCGTTTCTTCTTCGGGTTGATATGTCCCTGGTTCACATGGCATTTGAGAAGGCGATCCTGAAGAATTTACGAAGTTACCTGGTGAAGCTGGCAAACACTCTTGTTGGCCTTCATCGGGTTGATAATTTCCTGGTTTGCATGTTGTTTGAGATAGAGCTCCTTCGTCGGGAACATGGTGACCTGGCATAGCTTCTGTACAACTATCCATTCCACCATCTCCTTGAAAGGAGCCTTGAGGACAAGGAGTCTGAGAGAATTGTCCTGAAGTTTCAACGTAGTGACCGGGGTCTGCGGGAATACATTCAGTTTGACCGGGATTAGATTGATAGTTACCAGGTGGGCATTGAGTTTGTTGAGTTGAGTTTGTTTCATTTACAAAATATCCTGGTGCGGCTTCCCTACGGTCTAAGATACTGGGGTTGTATTGATACTTCCCTGGTGGACAATTAGCATCCACTTGTGGCGCTGAATAATCACAGGAATTATCATCAATGGTCGCTAATGGATTGTAATTTGAAGCATTTGGATCCAAACACCCAGATAATTCATTAGAATCTTCATAGCTACAATCTGATGAGTTGATATTTGCATTTTGATTGTAATTAGTTGCTGTCGAATCCATACATCCTTCTATTTCTGAGTAAATACAAGAATTATCGTCTTGGGTGGCCGCTGAATTATAATTAGTAGCTGAAGAATCCATACATCCTTCTATTTCTGAGTAAATACAAGAATTATCGTCTTGGGTGGCCGCTGAATTATAATTAGTAGCTGAAGAATCCATACATCCTAGAATCACTTCTGAATA
>Ga0115012_10002346_pt1 | contig 11048 bp, 8 predicted proteins | sample TroAtlMetagenome_FD_88706 | JGI IMG/M metagenome (GOLD analysis project Ga0115012, IMG submission 88706) | Marine eukaryotic phytoplankton communities from Atlantic Ocean - Tropical Atlantic ANT10 Metagenome | ecosystem: Environmental > Aquatic > Marine > Oceanic | place: Tropical Atlantic Ocean...
ACGGTGCGAATGAAAACCCGAAGCTCATCGTCAAGAAGGAGTGGGCGACGCAGCTCGTAAACGGCGGGCCAGCGTGCTGCCGCCAGTAGTGTGCGGTTTTTGTTCAAAAAAACCCCGGAGGTCGACCTCCCGGTTTTTTTTCCATGGTTTACTAGTTTACAAACACAACTCCCTATCCGGCCGAAATCGTCATCTGCGGGTGCGTTGAGAAGCTGCTGAGCGAGTCGACCATCCCCGCGCTGCGGTTGAGCGCCGTGGTCATCACGGGCACGCTCTCGTCGAGCGTCTGGTGCGCCTTTTGCGCCATCTCGAGCACGTGGCGCGACGCCTCGGTGAAGCTGCCGGACGCGGCCGCGGCGTTTTCGAGCATGATCGTGAGCTTGTTGTGCGACTCCGACACCGCAAACCAATTGTAGAGCTCCTGCATCTGCTCAAACGCGTGCACCATCAGTCCTACGATTGCGGCGATGAACGCCAGTAACAAGAAGAAGACGACCCATTGCGCCGCGCGCCACGCTTTTGCCGAGTTTGACGTCTCGTAGCTCAGGTACTGTGCTAGCCGTTCGTTGTAGAGCAGTCGTTCGCAATCCTCATTCGGATGCGGCGGCTTGGAGTACAGCTTGATCGAAGGCGCCGGGGGCGTGCGCGGGAGCGGTTGGTCGTAGTACCGTCGTTGCGCGGTATTGGGAACAAACGGGTCGAGCTGCGTCGGGCGGAAGGGCATGGCGCGCGCGCTTGCCTTTACTCTCAGCGCTATCTGCGGCGGCTAAATCACCGGCTTGCGCGAGGGCTTTTTTTTACGGGATGCAGCACGACCTTCCTCGTTTAGCGCCGACGCGCGGTCCTCGTGTGCTGTGCTGGTGCCTGATGGGGCTGCTGGCGCTCGGGGCGCTGGCGCTCGGCGCGACGGTCTTGGCGCTGCGGTCGCCGTGCGCGTCCGTGCCCGAGAGCGGGCCTGGCGACGCGCCCGAGCCGATCGCTCCCGGCGACTTGGGCCCGCCGGAGGCCGGGCCGCGCTAATGCGCGTGCTGCGCGCGCGCCGGGATAAAGTCGCGAGTCGCTTGCAGCATGTCCGACACGGCCGAGGATCAGAACGAGGTGTACGACCCCTTCGACAGCAAGACCTTTCCGAAGGCCAGCGACGTGCGCGGGGTTGCGTCGCTGAGCAAGGATGACTTGAACCTGAAGAACTGCGCCTTTCAGCGAACCAAGGGCATCAACCGCATGTGGGCCGTGGCCGAGGCGTGCCCGCTGTTTCGCAAGCCGTCGGGCGTCGACAAGAAGACGAAGAAGAAGAAGGCCAAGGCGACGACGCGCATCAACCGCGTGCTGAATTCGCACACGATCACGACGCTCGCATCGGGGGCGGCGGGGAATGCGGCGGCGGTCCTCTACGGCGAGACGCAGGTGATGCGCCTCGACACCGTCGCCGAGACGTCCAAGTACCCGATTGTGAAGCCCTTTAGCAAGCCGTGCACGCTGCTGCTGAGCAAGGCATTGGCCGCGTACTGCGGCGAGGCCTTTCAGAACGCCGTGGCCATCAAGAATGGCATGGGAAAGCACACCAAGGTGACCGTCCGTTCGACGGTGGCGGGCACGAACATTCTGCACAAGAAGCTTTCGGCGGCCACCGCCATGGTGCCGCCGAAGATTGCGGTCCGGTTGCCGCCGCCCAAGGCGGCGCCCAAGGCGTCGGGAAAGGCGAAGAAGTAAACATTGTTAAACAAAAAAACCGCGTTACCACATACTACACACACCGCTCGCGCATACGCACACACCTATTGCACGTGCTTTGCGAGCCGCGGCTCGGCGCGCTTTGCCTCCGCTTCTTCGGCCTTGGCGGCCTCCTTTTGCCGCTTCTCGGAGCGCTCGCTCGCCGCCTTCTCGGCCTCGGCGGCCTCTTCGATCCGCTTGCGCTTCTTGAGAAAGGCCGCTTGCGACTCGGGCTCCACGTCGTAGGCCTCGTCCCACGCCTGGATGTCCGACGGCGAATTGAGCTTGCCGAATTTGATCGTCCGGCCCTGATTCGTCACTCCGTCTGGAAAGGCGCGCTCCGGGGCGCGCTGAAAGTGCGTCTTCGGCCCGACGAGCGGGCCAAAGCCATTGTCAGGCCGCAGGCTGAAAAAGTTGCCGGTGCGGCGCGCCGGGGTCAGCTGCTTCCAACCGGGAGGGCGACGCCCGCGGTTGTGGGGGTTGTCGACGACCGCGCAAAAGCTATTCGGCGCGGGTGTGCGGTACTCGGCGTCGAGCCACCAGAACGACTCGGGCGATTTCAAGAGCCCGCAGCGCAGGAGCAGCTCCTGCACCTCCGGAAGGCCGATGACGCTTCCGAAGGCGTCGCCGTCGTGCACGCGCAGGCATTTTTTCCACACCCACTTGCCGGAGTCGGCAGAGTCGGCGGGCGGGGCGGGCTGACGACGCGATCGCAGGTCTTCGACTGTCTGCCGCACCTCCTCTTCGAGCCGCTGGACGGTTGCTCGCTCTTCGACGATCTTGTCGTCGTCGCAGGCGTTTCGGGCGTCGCCGAAGCGGTCTTTCGCTTCGGCGAGCTGGCCCATCAGCTTGACGAGCGAGTTTTCCGTGTAGAGGGTGGGAAGTATGGAATTGCGCGCCTCTTCGTCTGGGTGAGCGCCTATGTACGTCTCTCGCAGCTTGAACTCGTCCCAGTAGAGGAGGTTGTCCTTGAATAGCCGCTGCAGCGTTTCCGGCGGCTTTTTCAGATTGGAGGCGATCTGAATCGCTCGGGTTTGCGCCTCGGTTGCCTCGGGAGGCGGGTCGTGCGCGGGGGGCCGACTGGCGGCTTGTTTTGGCTTTGGCGCCGCCGCAACCCTTGCGGCCTTGGCCTTGGCCTCCGCAATCGCCTTTGGCGGCGGCAGGCTGGACATGGGCGGGTTCTTCACGTCCTCCTCGATCTTCAGCGAGTAGAGCTGGTCCTGTTCGGACACGGGCGGCTTGGCCTTCTTTGCCGCCATGAGGCGACCAACGCCGGCGTCTTTGAGCGGAACCTCGCGCGTTCCCACTCGCTTGCTTTGGCGTCTTTGAGCAGCGTCCTTGGCCCATCCCATTCCCCACTTGGGTTCGTGGGATTCGAGGCAATGCTGGTTGAGTCCGTGGCGAGCGCGATCGCTGGTAAAGGGCTTGGCTTCAATGTGCGCCGGCAGACTCGCTTTCCAAGCGGCCGAATTCGCCGCTGCGGTCGTCTTCAGAATGCTTTCCAATGCGTCTTCCACGCACTCGCGGACTTTTCGGGAAACCGGCGGCGCGAGCATGCTCTCTTACTAGTAGGTGGTGGCAGCGGCAAAAGCGCAAGCCGGCGCGACGAGGGGCGGCCGCGGGGGCGCGGGCGCGGCGGGCGCGGCGCCACCCATGTGCAAATTTCTTTGCATCGTGCAACTCGCGCGGCAAACCGCGTCAACTCGGCGCATTGTGTGTGCAACTTGCGCCGCTAGGAATAATGTGGGCGTATAGCGCAGAGTACTAAAAGGGCACGTCGTTTGCGCATGGCCAGCGTGCGGCTTTCCGAAGCGCAGTGGTCGCACATTCTCTCCAAGAGCGGTAGGAATCAAGAGCCGACCGGCGATGCGCCCGTCGACGCCGGAGGGGCCAAGGTCCAACCGGGACGGAGCCGGAGCGTAGCGTACATTGTCGGACTGGAGGCGGATGCGCCCGATACGAAGTGGACCTTTGTGCAGCGGTCGATTGACGCCATCGTGCAGAGCTTCCAGCCGTCGCCGGTGCTGACGCACGTCGAGCTCGTCCTGCCGCCGCCGGAGGAGGGGCTTCCCACCGGGACGTCGCCCGATGCGGACCCGCACATGAACTTTGCAACGTACTTGGGTCGCAAGGCCGGGTGGGGCACGACGTTTGAAAACGCCGAGGACTTTTACCTCGGAAAGAACTTTGACGCGTGGCGCGCCATCCCCATTGTGGCGTGGGACGCGCCGCAGCGCCTGCGGAGCGCGTGCGAGACCCATCACGTCGAAACGGAGTACGCGGCGTGGTACCGGCTCTACAACTACCCCTTCTCGGTACCGCCGCTCCGATCGTTTGCGTGGACGCTCGACGACGCGCCCAAGTCGCCGGCGCATTGCGCCGCGCTGACGGCGCGCTGCCTACGGTTGGCCCTGCCCGAGTCGGAGTTGCCGAATTCGTCGGCTTGGTACGGACCGAGCACGCTGTTCTTGGAAATGGGACGGAAGGCGCGTATGCAGAGCTACCTGAAGCAGCTGAACGACCTCGGTCCACCCCTCTCGGAATCGGAGGTTGATGCGAACGAGGAGGACGCGAACACTGGCGAGAATGCGTTGCTGCGCGGTTCGGATCGGGACGTGAAAGAGCTCACGCAGCTCCAGTGCCACCTCGGCACGGAGAAGATTGCCAAGAAGGGCATAGAGGCCACGTTGAGAGACGACCCGATCATGGCGCGCATGTGGCAGAAGCACCTCGGCAAGTCGTTGATGAAGTGGGCGCACGTGCGCGGCGCGCTTTCGGACGAGGACATGGCGGAGTTTTTGGACGAAAGGGACTAGGATTTTCTTTTAAAAAAAAGGGGGGGGAAGGGGATAATGCTCTCATGTTCTTCTTTGCGTGATATAATGCCTTCAAAGCTGCCTTAGCTACATGGTCTCCTTATACCAGCGCGCTAAACGGTGTGTGGTACGCCGTCTCCATTCCGTCACGGGCGCGCCGCCGCCATCGCCATGGCCCGGCTGCTCGCCTTGGACGACTGTTCGGTTGCGCTGCGAAACCACCTGCTGAAATCGCTGCGGAGCTACGACGAGGCGGTGCTCCTCCCCCAAGCGCAGCGCGAGGACGAGACCGGCAAGTACAAGAACGTGGTGTTCCGCATCGCCGGGGCCGAGGCGGACGTGCCGGTGGACATCTTCTCGCCCGAGTGGTTCTCCGGCCTTTCGGCGGTGCGCGTCGATCCGTCCAAGGTGCGGAAGATCCTCGACGACCCGTCCAAGCGCGAGGCCGCCCTCGCTCGCCTCCGCGACGCGATCCCGTCGCAGATGGCCGACGCAAACATCACGGTCGGACCGGACCTCGACTGCGACGACGACGACCGCGACAAGTCAGAGTGGACGGCCGGGTTTGATTCGCCGTCGGCGTTCGTCGGGCTGTTCACCGCCGAGCATTCGTGCGCGCCCGACCCCGGACGGCGCGGGCTGAACCGCATCCACCAGGCGACGTGGCTCGTGTGCAAGGCCGGGTCGGGGCTGGCCGGCGCCATGTTCCACTCGCGGTTGGTGTCCGTGCTAAAGAAGGGCGTGACGCTCGAGGAGGCGCTCGAGAAGGCCGAACCGGGACCACGCGCGCTACGACGGGTCTCGCTCGCTGGTTCGCGGAACCGAGCGCGCATCCTGGAGATGGCGGGCAAGGCGCTGGACATTCTTCTGATGGACGGCGTTCCCGACCAGGCCAGCAACGGCCGCTACCGCTGCGCGGTGACGACGCTCGACGTTACCACCAACAGCATACGCAAAGTCGAAGACGACGATTATGGCAGGCCCTATTTTCAGTATACCACGTGTGTGGACGCGGCGGCCTCGCACGGGCTGGCGACGCTGTCGAGTCCCGGCGACGGGTTGGTGATCTTCCTGTCGCCCGAGGGGGAGGTGCGGTACTCGCTCAAGAATGGAGAGGCTCGTTGCGCGCTTCCGTTTTCGACGTGTCGGATTCGCTCCGATAAGGACATGCTCTCCGAAGTGATCAAGCTGCACGTCAAGAGCAGCACGTGCCACCCGGACTACGCGTTTGTGCACAAGACATTCACGTGGAAGAATCGCGAGTTCAAAGAACGACCCGATATTCCAAATATCGAGCCGTTGGCGCTATGGGGAACTTACGACCACGAGTACCACACTCAAAAGTTTTCGAGGGAGCTGGGCGTGGCGCCGTGCCAAACGGTGCGGCTGCGTCCGTTTGTGGTGTGCGTGGCCGGCATCGAGCCCGGCAAGCTGCGCGGCGCGGTGCGCCGCATGTAGCGAGCGGTCACGTTGCGTGCGTTGCGTGCGTCGTTAAAGAGTATCCGTAGTCGTCTTCGTCCGAGAGTTCCACGTTGGCCATTGTGCGCTCAATAACATGTTGCGTCGTCTCAAACTCCCTACGCACCTCTTCGGACGCCATACCGAGGACCATGGCCATATCGCGGTGGGCGCGCAGGGCGCGTTGGAGGCGCATCCACGGCGCCGTGGACGCGCTTCCAAAGTGTTGGCGCCACGGGGTCGGCGCGGGGGGCGGCGGCGGCGGCGGCGGCGGCGGCGGCGCGCGCACGGTAATCGGCGACTGAGGCGTCACGGACGTCGCGCGATTGCGGCTGTAGAAGATCTGCGAGCGTCGCAGGACCGGCCGCTGCAGCGCCGGCGAGTCGGAGCGCGCGGCGTTGCCGAGCAGCGGCGAGGGGAGGCGCCACGCGGCGAGCTGCTCGCAGTCGCACACGCGGTACCCGGGTCGCGAGTACCGGTGGCAGAGCTGGTCGGCGACGTGCGATCGGGCGCGCGTGACGGCGATCGCATTGGAGCTGCCGTGAGTCCGTTTGGAAACGGCGCACTCGAGCTTGTCGACTTCGAGGGTTTTCCACCTCAAGAGCGACTGCTGCTGCTTGGTGTGCGCGGCGTACCGGCGGCTCCCATTGTCAATCCAAGGGACCCTCTTCCCAATGACGATCGGGACCTCGTAGTAGATTCGCACGGAGCGGCCTTCGCTGCTTTCGTCGAGCGCGTGGTCGCCGGGGTCTACGATTCCGACGACGCGCGCGACATTAACGCTGACGAGCTCCGCCTCTTCCGGTTCCGTGTACGCTCGGGGCGCTCGGAACTCGGGGTAGGTCGGTTCCATTGAAAGCGGCTCGCCCCCCACAATCATGCTATCCCTGCACTCATAAATATTAGTCTGACAATACCATACCGCGGTCTAGTGGTCGCGCGAGATCCCGCTCTAGCGAGTCGAGCGAGGAGGCGCGCGAGGCGTCCGATCCGACCGACGCCAACGAGAAGGCGGGGCTGGGCGCCGAGCCCAGGGTCTGCCAGCTCGAGCTGGTCGCTTGGCTCACGCGGTCGTCCGTCGACCCGTCGTCGGAGCCGCGGATTCCGGACTCCACCGGGAGTCGCACGGCGCTGAGCGGTGCGATGTCGAGCGCAAAGAGCGAGCGATCGCGCACGCACTGGCGCAGCTTGGACTGCGTCGTAAAGTCCACGCACTTGTTTGTGGGGAAGGCGGCTTGCATGGCCCAGCCGAGCTCGAGCGCCATCCTCAGCTCCGGACTCGCCGAGACGTCGGCGGCGTGGCGGCACGCTTCGCGCGCCGCGTCAATGGCGCGTTCGAGGGCGCGCCGCTCGGCCTCGAGGGCGCGCCAGTGCGAAGTGCGCAGGCAGAGCGCGGGCGTCGTCCACGCCAGTAGCGCCGCTTCCGCGCAGCGCATCGCCTTGATGAACGACTCGTCGGCGGCAATGTGCGCGCACTGCAGCGGCTCTTCGCACATGCAGGCGAAGAGCGCAATCAGCGACGCCGTCGTTCCAACTGCGGCTCCGAGGTGGTGTCCACCCGGCGCGTCGGCGCGCATTCGGCGCATGCTTGCGAGCTCGGACAGTTCGGACCGCTGCGCGACGACGACGCGGTAGAGTCCCGTTCCCCGGCCGAGGTGGTTGGCGTCCTCTCCCCACATCGTTTGCAGCGCCGCGTCGGCCGCGGCGAGCTGGGCGCCAACGGCGCGAACGAGGCGCGCGCGTTCGCCTTTGCGCTGGTTGCTGTGCTCTAAATAGTTGATGATATTCCCCATCGTGGCGCCAAAGGTTGCACCACAGCAGGCGACCGAACCGCCCCCGTCGCGGCTCGGGCCTCCCGGACCCGCCGGGCCCGCCGTCCCGCGTTCCTTGCGCTTGCGCTCCGACATTGCCGGTGCGTTGGGTGCGTTGGCAGGCGGCGGCGCGAGCAGGAGGCGGCGCACGCTCACGGTTTGCGATCGCTGCTGCTGGTAGTGGAAGAGGCCCGGCAGCAGGCGAAATCCTTCGCACGTCGCCGCTACCGAGCACTCGCGGCGCGTCACTAGCGCCTCAACGCGCTCCGGCGCGATGGGCGGGGAGCTTCCGACGGGGGGCGTCGGCGGGACGACCTTCGGCGCCCTCTCCTCGATCGGTTCGGATCTCTCGGTGAAGTTCTTGACCTCCCGAGTCCCTCCCACGGCCGGGCACACGGTGTAACCGCGCCTCGCGACGTGGCGGCGGCAGGTTAGCGTTTCGTTCAACATTGCGCGCGAGATGCTTGACGCCGCCCACGACGAGCAGATCAGCGAAGACGAGCTGATCGGACTGGTATTGGGGTTTTCCATCGTGTTCACCGCGCTGCAATCGCGCGTGCGAGCAATACTCGCGCAGCGAAGGGTAAACGCCGTCAAGCACGCCAAGAAGGAGGCGCAGCAGCGGAATGACGAGGCTCTGGCCACGCTGGCACGCTCCGATCCAAACGCGGCGGAGGCGGTCAAAGGGGCGATGCTGCAAGCCGTCGAGCACCGAACGCTGCACAAGCTGGAGGACCGCCGCTCGATGCTCGACTTTCTGCACCTGCTCGTCGGAATCTGCCAACGGATTTGCGTCGCAATTTCAATCCAGCTTCTCGCGGCGTCGGTCCGCGCTCAGCAGCCCAGCCGGCTCGTGCGCACCGTGTCGCTGATTGCGCTCGCCGCGTTTTTCGTATTCGTCGAGTCGCTCACGCACCGAGTGCTCGTTTAGCCGCGTACCGGTGTCGCTGCACTACCGTTGCCCGCGTGAGCCAGCCGCCGGCCACCGATTAGAAATCCATTGGAAACTCAGAGTCTAGTACATTTCTAGTCATCGCGCAGCAGCTGAGAGGCGATTTTGCAGCACCAGGTGCTGCTGTCTGTCTGCCCTCTGCTGCCGTGGCGTCAAGTCACCTAAAAAGCAGCGCATATTCAGAACGTAGTGACTGTTAGAACTAGAAACCTACTGGACGCGTAAACCTGGTACATTTCTAGTCCTAACAGTCCCACGTTGCGAACTCTGTGGCCATTTTGGCCATGAGCTGACAGCAATTGAAGTACTAGAAATGTACCAGACGATCCTCCCGGTAGATTCCTAGTACCTCAATTGCCAGGAATCTGCGGGCCCGCAGTGCAGCCTGCAGTGTTAAGCAGCGGACAGACAGCCGGCTGCAGTGCGGGGGCCCGCAGATTCCTGGCAATTGAGGTACTAGAAATGTACCAGACGACCTTCCCGGTGGATTCCTAGTACCTCAACTGCAGCACAGTGCCAGGGCAAAGTGCCCTGGCACTGCGTCTGCAATGAAGGTACCAGAAATGTACTAGGGTACTGCGTCTTGTAGATTTCTAGTACCCAGACCGCCAAGGTTTGGAGGCCAAGCCTTGGCCCAAGCCTGGGCCAAGCTTTGGTCCAATGGGGGTTCAGCCGCTTCTGAAGGACTAGAAATCTACCAAGTTCTGTATTCTAGTAGATTTCTAGTACCCAGACCTCCGAAGCTTGAGCCTCCAGGTTTGACATCCAAGTCTATCCAGGTTAGGGTACTAGAAATCTACCAAGTTCTGTATTCTGGTACATTTCTAGTACTCCCCGTGGTTGTTTTCCCGGATGACAATCGGACAGCCGCCGCGCGGGCCGCTCGGAGCAGGCGCCAGCACATAATGCTCGACCCTCCAAGTCCATCCAGGTTAGGGGACTAGAAATCTACCAGAATACTCAATCTGGTAGATTTCCAGTCCCCTAACCTGGATGCGACTTGGAGGGTCAACTTTGGCCGCCTCATGTGCGCGCCATAACGTCGCGCGCGGCTGGTGCTCAAGGAGAGAAAGAAAGAGAGCAACGCATGGCACACCACCTGCCGAGCCTTACGGGGCTCAGCCTCGGCCCGCCCACGGGGCCGATGGCGCGGTACGGCAAGGAGGTCTTCGAGCCGCCCTCCCAAGGCAAGCGGCAAAGGGGCGCCAGTGGGCTCACCGTCAACATCTCGCGATGGGAACCGGAAGAGGGCAACCCCAAAGACCTGTTCACGCGGCAGCCCTTCATCCCCGGCCAGTGGGTGTACAAGACGCCGACCGATGTCCCCGGCCAGCCGCATTACGAGACGCCGACAAACTACGACCCGTGGATGCTGGAGCAGTATTGGGCGCACCAGACGCCCACCTGGCTCAGCTCGCCACCGGGTGCTCCTATGCAGAAATACGTAAAGGATCCGCTCGGCGCGGTGATCCCCTATGCGGAGTACGAGGCGCTCGCGCAGTGGGTGAACGATCCCAACAACAAAAAGCCCGAGTCGCCGCCGTCGACGCCGTTCGACCCGGCCGACTACGTGCACAAGCCGCCCGCCGGCGCCAGAGAGCCCCCTCCACAGTCGCCCGTGTCGCCCGCGGCGCCTCGAACCGAGGGAGCGCTCGACAGGCCGCGGCACATCCACGATTGGCAACTCTTGAACTTGGGACAGGTGGAAGCCCTCGTCCGTCGTCGGTCGTTTCTAACGCAATGGGCCGAACGGCTCAGCGACTACATCTTGCGACGGCGGTCGCTCGGAGAACTCCCGAATAACGTTGAGCCTTTGTTCTCCGCTGGGTTCGTCGAAGGCAAACTCACGGTGGACTGGTACATATCGCACGAGACCGGCGGCGTCGCTCGCACCCCGCGGCCCATCCGTACGAGGGGGACAGCGGGGGCGGGCGCGGAGGCCGGATTTCGCGTGGCAAAAAACTACCTCGAGGTCTCCTGCGCCGTTTCCCCGAATTTCGTGGGACACCTTACGCTACTCGGCGTACATGGGTCGGACTCGCGGTTGCGCAGACAGCTCTTGCGCGCGTTCGTAAACGTCGGCTCGGACTCGGAGCTAAACGAGCTCGCGCGGACGATTTCCGTAGCCGACTTCGAGGTGTACCTAGGCCGCGAGGGCGGCGCAATCTACATTCGACCGGGAGAAACCGGGCGTCGGCCTTTCGAGGACACCGACAGATTGGAGATGACCGTCAGAGTGTCCCCGCGGCTCTTGGCGGCCATCGAAAAGGGCCGGGTCCTTCCTGGCCAGGAAATCGA
>Ga0115012_10002347_pt1 | contig 11046 bp, 15 predicted proteins | sample TroAtlMetagenome_FD_88706 | JGI IMG/M metagenome (GOLD analysis project Ga0115012, IMG submission 88706) | Marine eukaryotic phytoplankton communities from Atlantic Ocean - Tropical Atlantic ANT10 Metagenome | ecosystem: Environmental > Aquatic > Marine > Oceanic | place: Tropical Atlantic...
GAATACTTGAGGTACAATAAATGCTACCATTGCTATCACCCAAAACACATAGTAATAGTTCTCTTTATTCTGCGTTCTCATGTCCAGTAATATCAGAGGGCAAATCTTCATTTCCAGGATGTTCTCTTATCACACCCTTATAATTCTTCTTATTATAAAAATGTGCATCCTCTATTTCCATATCATCCCACTCATGGGGATATACTAATACATTTGTCTCTTTATAACCATGCATTGAGTTAGGATCTTCTCTCCTATTCATACTCACAGTTATATACTGGTCACCAATAAAATTGATGTGACCTTCTTCCCCACTCTTTAACCTAACCTTCATTCCTCGCTCTAATGATTTAAGAATGTTTCTAACTTCCAATGGTATCGCCTCCGCAAGAAATATAGGAATTGTCATATGTGCTTCATATGAAGTGTATCAATTATCGATTCAATTAGTCCTTTATCTTCATCAGATATACTACCCTGATGTTCGCAAGCATCCTTCTGATAAAAGAATAATGCTTTCTTTAATAAATCTTTCTGATCGTGATTTAAAATCTGAGTTTTAAGTGACATGTACATTTTGGACCCTTCCCCTAAAAGATCTCGTGCTGAATTATTTATTAGTGTATCAAGTCTATCACTCATGTCAATAGGATATCCTTAACTGTCTTGGAATCAAAACCTAAGATGCCCCTATCCTCTATTGGTGGGATATTCTTCATCTCATGCTCATCGAATAAACTCTGTCGTATACTGGGTTTCATATACTTGAACGTCATAATATATCTATTCATCATATAACGTGGTGTGGGTGGTCTGCCTGTGTGTGGTAACCGACCATCGAACATAAGCACACGACCTGGTTTAGGTGTGACTATTCTTTGAGCATCTAAATTATGGTCATAAAATATAGTCTCACCACCCCAGTTAGGATGCCACTCATAATTCAAATATAATATTACTGTCTTATTCTCAGGTACATGGTGTGGTGCATCTACATGTATACCAGGTGTATTACCATGCCTCAACACATTAATATAACTGCTGTATAACCATTCTCTTTTGGGCATTTGTGGGCAAATTGCTTCCAAATAATTTAATACATCTAGGTATAATGGATCATTACTTGCCTCTAGTCCTGGATTCTGAAAGTAAGTAGGATCTGATACTGGACAGAAATTATATAACTGGTGTGTCCAATAATTATTCCTCTCATCTATCTCTGGTCTTGCTTCACATGGTGGATCATCAGTACGAGTAAACTTATAAGGTAAGTATACTGCTTTATAATATAACTCCTCAGATCCTAGTTTGGTATCTATTACCTCAATGGGGAAGTTCATAATATGTCCTATCAAATGGTTTTAGATGTGGTAACATGTGCTGCATAGGTATACTAACAGATAACCTCTTACCAGTTGGTTTTGCTTGATGATAACACCGTGCTGGTATGTATATCATATCACCTGGTGTCAACATAGTATCAATAGCAGGTTCCATTTCTGCTATCATCTCATTGAACTCTTCTTGGATAACATCCAATGGTTTTATTATATTACTACATCTATTTTTATATACTGTCCAATGTGTACTCCCTTCTATCTGTATAATAAAATTACTTGCTGTGTCTTCATGCACTCTAAATGATGAGCATCCTGTATAACCTGCATACACGTGCAATGCCATTCTTGCATCAAAATACTCTTCAAACTGTTTTAATATCTCTTGCCTCTTCTTAAATCCTGAATCAAAATTATTAATTATTATGTTATGTCCATCCACCCATGCTTGCATTAAATCCCTTACATCCTGACTATCATGTGCCCAGCATCTTTGATGCTTTGGTATTTGTATATACTCTAATGTATCACGATGAATAAACTTAATATCATAGAATTGAGGAAAATTAATACAATGCTCCACTTCCTCCCATGTTGCTAGTACATGTGGATCCTCAACAATACCTCTGAATAATTGAGGATGATCGTCTGTATACCAATTTTTACTTCCTAGTATTTTAGTCAAGAGTAAATTTATCATCACATGTAAAGTTAAGGTTTAACGCCACTCTATATTTCTCATCACCATGTGGATTAGATGATGCATGAAATTGATGACCATCAAATGCAAATAATGTATTTGCTTTAGGTGTTACTCTCTTAGCAATAGTATATTTTTGTGTCCTTGCTTTCCACCACCTATCATTAAGATCACCTTTAGGATCATCATACTCATTAAAGAATACTGTATCACCATTAGAATCATGGAAATAAAATAATGCTGCATAATGGTCTGTCTCATGGTCAGTATGTGGTGCATTATGTTGTCCTGCTTCCTTACCATGATTCATTGTCAATGATAACCTAACTCTTTTATAAGTTACTTCAGTACCTAATGAGTCTTGCACTGCATCTAACAATGGTACGAAATGCACTAACCAAGGACTCTCTAGACCATCCTGATCCAATAATACATGTACAAATCCAACACTCTTCTCCTGTTTAGGGATATCCATTAGATTACTACCACCAAACTTGAAGTCATCAGTTGGAGTATAACTAACATCTTCTGATAGGAAGTACCATGGGAATCCATTCATCCCAGATACCATCTTAGTTAATCTTGAGAGATAACTGGGAGTTATTATGTTTTCTCGTTGGATATATTTCATTGTCACGATAATAATCAGAAAATACGTGTATATTAAATGATAATGATATTCTATCATCATCACTAGCACTAGCATCAACACTATGCATCAACCACGATGGGAATAAAATCATTAAATTCTCCCTTGGTTGGACATACCATTCAAGGAAGTTATGTTGATGCTCATATCTATCAAAATTCTCATTACATCCCCAATATTCTTTAAGACATTGGTCTTTGAGTTCTCTAAGAAACTTTAATTCACCACAACAGCAGTTGGGTACCTTAGCATAATATACTCCTGACATTATACATCCTGCATGTGTATGCACATTATTAGAGTTACCCTTCCTATTAATATTCATCCATAGGTTAGATAACTTTAGAGTATAATTTTGGAAACCAAAAGAATCAGCAGACTCATAGGCATTTGCCATCAGTCTCTGATATAGTTTTGATAATGGATCAGGTATATGAGTATCTCTAAATGAATCAGATTGCCATCCACCAAAGTTAGATGCTTGCACACCCTTTGGATCTTCCTTCTCTACAGTATATACGAAGTCTGCTATCTCTTTAGGATCAACCCCACCACAATCCTCATCTATCCATATAGGAGTTGGAAATAGTAGTTCAGTCCTCATTGAATACAAAATCTCTATCAGTGCAGTTGGGATCAACGTGCTTTTTATATAATGCTAGTGCTTCAACAGCACCAGTGAGTTTATTTAATAGATCTTTCTTGTCTTGCAATTCTTCTAGTGATATCTTAGTGATAGTACTAGTATAATGCATATTATCTAATGCTTCTTGAAGTTTCTGATACTCCTCTTTAGCAGTAGCATGTTGTTGTAAGAAGTTCATTACCAACTCATCAAAAGTGATAAGACCTTCAATTACTTTTTCTTCTGTCTTCTCGATACCTGCTTCTTTAGCAAGATCAACCACTGTTACATCTTCTGGCATTTAATCAAACCTCTCTTTGTTTTTATTTAGCTCTAAAACTCGTTTCTGATTGTCTATACGTTCTTTAAGTGTAGTCATTTCAGTAAATCTCATGTATCTATTATAATCCATGATCTTATTATTCCTACGATCTTCATCGTTAGCAGACTCTATGATAACATCATATGTGTCAGTTGACAAGTGCTTCCTTTCAATAGGTATCCATACTGCTAATGGTGTACCTGCCTTAATAAGATACTCACCCTCCTCAATTTTATGCCAAAACATTTGTAAATTGATTTCATATGAGTATGCTGGATCCACTATACCTGTGGGTACACTGAATCTATCTTCATCCCAGTATGGTACTGGTATTTGTAAGAATACTATATCAGGATGTGCTTGTATCCTCCAAGGTAATTCTAATTTAATAACCATGTCAGATACAGGTGCAAATGGATTAACTAGGTTTCTCATACCCTCAGTCTGCTCTTTAGCATGTGCCTTAACATAAGTAGGTCCACCAGTATCAAACATTACCTGTGATAACCAACCAAAATCCTCACCCTTACCATACTGCTTAATGAGGAAATCTGCTGGTGCAGTCATTACCCATCCAGTTTCAAATAATGTTGTGAGTGCTGGACATGTTACTGCATGTTGAAACAAACCATCATAATCTGCATCCTCTACACCATTCATCATCTTATTTTGATGATGATTCCATAGTCTATTCAACTTTAACACAGGACATTTACTATCTTTACCATAGTATTTCTTAAGTGCTTCAGTTCTCCACTTCCTCTTAAGAGTCTTAGCAGGTACCCAAGGGTTCATGTCAGCGACACCTTCACTCAGTGAATAGAATCTAATCCACTTCTTTTTATTTTTAAACGGATTCCACATAGATATTCTCCTTAAGGTATTGATAATGTGATGGTAAAGTTTTCACCCAGTCTAGCATAAACTTTCGATCTTTGGTGTATTGACCATGATAATCTCTCACATCTTGTATTCTCTCATCATCTGCTCTTTCATAAAATAATTTATCACCAAATGGTCTTATACCTTGACCTGCTGCAATGTATATTGCCCCTTCACCTATTAAGTCAGGATCAAATCCTTTCTTATGGTGATAGTCTATAAGTTGTCTATAATCATTGAGTGCAGACAGTGTTGCTTCACTTGTGTGACCTCCCCAATGCTGCTCAAACTCTACAGTATTAGTAGCATCCTTCCAGTATGGAGTATCTTCCCTTAGACTCATAGTATAATGAAGAGTAACAAAGTTCTTCATTGCCTCAAGCATTCTCTCACATGTATGATTAAATATCAACCTCTCATGATGTGTCACGTGACCATCACGACAGTGTAGCATGTCAGTTAATACTAATAGATTTTCATGTGTTGTCATCAGTCCTGTAGACTCTAGTGGTTCTAGAAATCCATATGCTAGACCAATACCAACAACATTTTTCTCCCATGCATGTACATGCTTACCATGTTTAATCTTTATAGAATTAAACTGGCAATCCTTGGCAGATTCGGGCAGATATGCTCTAAACTCTTTCTCTGCATCAGCATCTGAGACATATTTACTAGAGTAAATGTATCCAGTGCCAATGTTATTCCACATAGGAATATTATACACCCATCTATTATCTAATGCAACACAGTCAGTATAACAGTGCATCTGTGTCTCCTTATCATCATACTCAACATGTGTTACTAATGCTCTATCATTGAATAACTGATCTTTAAAGGAAATAAATGGTACACCCATATGCTGCTCTAATAGCAATGATCTAAATCCTGTGCAGTCTATGAATAGATCAGCACTAATAGCACCACCATCAACAGTAGTTACAGCAGATATATCACCCTCTGGTGTCTTAATTACATTATGGACATCACCTTTAATGTGATGCACACCATTTGGTACTGCAATATTATCTCTTAGATACTCACCAAACTTATCAGCATTCAAATGATATGATAAATCCTTATCTGGATTATACTTTTCATATTTACTCTCGCCAAATGGTCCAGGTATTTCCATCGTCATCTTACCAGCATCTGCCATGTATGTCTGTCTATTACAGAACCTAGCAAATTCTTCTGGTGGATATACATTTCTACTATAAACACATTGCAACTCAAAGAACCTAGTCAGATGATCTTGTACCTCATCTTTATCTGGTCCCCATTCTCCAAAAGGATATTGAAATGTTTCTCCCTTATTTTCTCTAAAATTCTTAAATCTAATAGATGCCTTATAGGTAGCATTACACTGTGCCATCCAGTCTTCATCCTTGAGACCTAACCTATTGAGGTACCTATTAAAATGAGCAAGAGTAGATTCACCTACACCTATGGGTTTAATGTTAGGAGATTCTATAAGACACATCTCTATGTCTGGATGCTCCTTAGATAATAAAGCAGCAGTCATCCAACCAGATGAACCACCACCTACAATACATATAGATTCAACTTTCATAAAAAAAGAGGAGTATTACTCTCCTCTATGTAGGTCTTGTAATAGTAGCATTCTACTATGGTGGTGTCCAGTTGTCAACCCAGGGATCCCATGCGTTACGTCCCACTAGTTGAATTTTCTTCTCATCCTGCACAAATGCAGCGATGGTGCTTGGTTTAGTGGTAGTTGCTTTAATGTTAGCAACAAAATCTTTCCACTCAGTAGTACCATTTACATTGTCTCGATACATCATGTCAAGTTGATCACCAACAGACCCATAAGCATCCATACGTTCAACGACTGCTTTCTCTCTTAGGTCTTCGTTCTCACTACGATGAATTACAACACCATTGACCATATAATGATCGTAGGTAGTATCATCGGGAACTTCACACCATTTAAACTCAGCGTCGTTACCTTCGTATACTTCAAATTTGTCTGCTTCGTCAACGATATCGGTGAGACCACCATTATGTCGGTTAACTAATGCCTGTTTAGCCATGATTGAATTAAACTCCTTAATGTTATTTATTAACCGTAGTATTCGTAAACTACGACCACACCTTCACGTCCTCTAGCACCTCGGTTACTAAATTGTGATCCATTACCGCCAGCACCCCACGCACAGTGGGATTGATGTCTGTGTGCATAATTATCTTGCTGGTGTCCTCCTGGTTGTGATCCACCCATATATGATACACCACCATGATGGTTACCATAGTTAGACCAGTCACCATATCCACCACCACCGCCACCATAAGCGTTGTGAGTGCCACCAGAACCATTACCACCTACTCCACCTGCGTGTTGCTGACGACAATTTGCTCCAGTACCACCTGAGCAAGTAGCATATGATCCAAAACTTGAAGAGTTACCGTTACCACCACATCCTGAGTAGTTAGTACCACCACCTGGATTACCTATAGTAACTGATACTGATGATATGTTTGATGCATCAAGGACTCTCTCAGAGAACCCACCTGCTCCACCAGATTCACATTTACCTGATCCACCGCCACCAGCACCAACTACCTGCACCTTAATACTTCCAACACCATTTGGTTTACTCCATGTACCATTAGAAGTGAATACTTGCATAGATCTAAATCCAGCACCACCTCCACTACCTGATGCTATATCAGTAGACCATAGTAGATTTGTTCCATTAGTGCTTAAGAACCTACCACTCTGTCCACTCATAGATGGTATATTATATGGTGAGTTACCTGTAATAGTACCATTAATGTTTATGTTAGTGACCTTTAGAGTACCGTTAGCAGTGATTGATCCACTACTTAGAGTGAATCCACCTAATCCAGCGAGGTCTGTGACTGTAGTTACTTTTAAAACGCTCATGACTTATCCGAAGAACTCCTGTACGATTACAACACCTTCACGTCCTCTAGCACCTCGGTTACCGTGTTTAGCACCGTTACCACCAGCACCCCATGCAGCATGAGATTGATGCCTATGTGCGTAATTGTCCTGCTGGTGAGAACTAGGTTGAGTGCCACCTATAAAAGATGCTCCAGCAGTGTGATTACCAAATGCCCAATAAGATCCATGACCGTTACCTCCACCACCATAGATGTTTAAGGTACCGCCTGATCCATTTCCACCAGCACCTCCAGCATGTTGCTGACGACAGTTTGCACCTTCGCCACCAGAAGCAGTGCAGTAACTACCGAATGATGATGTGTTTCCATTACCACCACATCCTGAGTAGTTAGTACCACCTCCTGGGTTACCAATACTTACAGATACAGATCCAACGTTTGCTACATCAATTACTCTTTCAGAGGTACCACCTGCTCCTCCACCTTCTGTATAACCAGATCCTCCACCACCTGCACCAACTACGGTTACGATGATAGTTCCAACTCCGTCAGGTTTACTCCACGTTCCATTGGATGTCCAAACTTGCATGGATCTTATACCAGATCCAGAGACAACAGGAGACCAAACAAATCCACTACCAGTGGATTTAAGTGCTTTACCTGCGTTACCACCTTGAGGTGGTACAACATACGTGGATCCACCACGAATTTCACCATCAATGACTATATTGGAAACAGTCAAAGTTGTTGTCGCAGTGATACCACCACCAGCGAGCATGAAACCTTGTGCTCCAGTTAAATCTTTTAATGCTGATACTTTAAGATTTGCCATGCTTTATTTATCCATAAAACTCGTGAATTACAACAACACCTTCACGTCCTCTAGCACCTCGGTTACCGAACTGTGATCCGTTACCGCCAGCACCCCATGCACAATGAGATTGATGTCTATGTGAATAGTTACTTTGTTGGTGACTTGCTGGTTGGGATCCACCCCAGTATGAGCATCCAGCAGAATGGTTACCATATGAGTGGTGAGATCCGTGTCCGTTACCTCCACCACCATAGATGTTTAAAGAACCACCAGATCCATTACCACCTATACCTCCAGCATGTTGCTGGCGACAGTTTGCACCTGTACCACCAGATGCACTACAATATGATCCAAATGATGATGCGTTACCACTACCACCACATCCTGCGTAGTTAGTACCACCTCCAGGATTACCTATAGTAACTGATACTGATGATACGTTTGCTACATCTACTTGTCTTTGTGATGTTCCACCAGCACCTGCTGATTCACATTGACCTGATCCACCTCCTCCAGCACCTGTGCATGTAACCATTATAGTGCTAACACCAGATGGTTTTGTCCACGTGCCGTTAGAAGTCCACACTTGCATAGAACGAACACCTGAAGCAGCAGACAGTGTACCCCATGTCATATTCGATCCGTTATTACTAACGAAATTATCTGTATTACCAGATGGGTTGGGAAGAATATACGCAGACGATCCCGCTAATGAACCATTGATCTCAATGTCATTTACAGTTAATGTGCCGTTAGCAGTAATACCTCCACTGGAGAATGTAAAACCACCAATACCACCTACATCTTTAATAGCTCCCAGATTTAACTGTGCCATACTTCAAGACTTCTTTCTTATCTATTTATCATTATTTATAACAGGTGTATCAGTATTCCATGAAGATGCTTCAGGTCGGTAATTAGTGGGTGCATCTGGATTTTGCCACCTATGCTCACTATTTGTATCAGCGTTTATATTAAAAGAGATAGTTATTCTATCTTCATCAGTTTCATTAGGTGTAACATCATGCTCTAACCATGTAGGGAAATATAATAATAACCCTGGCTCTGGAGTTATATTATGAGAAGAAACAGAATCATTAAAATACTCATGATCCCTTTGTATATGCATTAATGGACCTCTAGGATCCCAAAACCTTATAACACCAGAATTCTCTGGCACTTTCACATAATATACACCAGAGAGAAATATATTAGTATCATTATGTACATGTCTCACATTATATGCACCCCTTGGATTTATATTACACCAAGGATATACACTAATATCCTTTAAAGGTATGTCATCTCTTTGTGGGCAATTAGAGGCAACCATGTCCACCCAATCCTGATTATGAAATAGATCACCTTGATAACCACCTCTATTTGAATATTGCTGATTAGGTTGGTGCTTCTGATATTCGTATATCTCTCTTTCTAATAGATCATTATCAAAATCAACCTTCGTACTCCACATTGGACTAGGAAAGAAATATGTTATTTGCATTACCATTTACCTAAAGGACATGCCTTGTAATCTGTGACAAGACTTTTATTAACTAGGCGAAGAAGTATTTGTTTGACATCCATGAAGCAACCACACTCCAAACACTGACGTGTAGATGCCTTCCACCTGTCACAAGTATAACATATCTCTATGTTTTTTGCAGCAGTGGGGGTAAGATGCTCTTTTCTATCATCAAGATCAGGGATAACAAAGTCTTTATACTTGTCTCTCCATACCAGACCATTCCATTCACCATTAATTATTTCCTTCTCTCCATCATAATGCATAATACTAATTACATAGGATCACCGTAAGCTACAAGGTATAATGAATTACCAGCATAATTAGATCCATTCGCTATACCTGGATCAGACTGCCTACCATTACTTATAGTCTGACTATTACTGTTAGAATGCCAGTCATTACCCCAATAACTCCAGAATGTCTGTGCTGGGCTGCCTCCTCTCCAACTATCACCCTTACCATTGGATAGTGATCCATAGTATGAGCATAGTACCTGTGTATCATCGTCTGAGTCTGTGTTTATACCCCAAACTGCAAATCTATTAGGTGTATTACCATCAGATGCTGATCCACCCCAACCACTGTTTTCATTTAAGGTACCACTATATCCATTACTATTACCAGTAAAGTTAGTTACTGAAGGTGAATTGAATCCTGAAGCATTCTGTCCTGCCCAGTTACCCTGATTCCTATTATATTGGTCTAACCTATTAATAATATCATGGAAACTCTCAGCACCACTATCTTCTACTAGATCATATACAAGATATTTACTATGAGATGTAGGACTCTGTAGGTCTCCATCACCAGTTACAAGTGCAACCTTAGTAATACCTTTCTTATTAAAGTATCCATCATATAGTCCTACACCAGCACCAAATGATGTTCTACCATCTGCACCAGTACTACCAGAACTAATATTTCTCCAACTACTCTGTCCAGTATATCCAAACCTTTGTGCACTACCTTGGTTACTTTCTCCACCTTTACGACCATTGGTATGCATAATAATATCCCAGTCAGGTGAAGCACCTCCACCACCTCCTCCACCACCAGATCCAGGTGCGAAGTATGTAATAACTACCTTACCAGATCCACCTTGGTTACTACCATTTCCTCTGTCATGGCTATGTCTACCACCATAAGATATCTGTCCAGAATAAAATGGACTATTCCTTGCTGCTGATGGTGGTGTTTCTCCATCTCCAGTATATGTTGCTGCACCTTCAACTGGGTATGATGGGTGACCACCAATATATCCTGATCCACCTCCACCATTTCCACCGTTGGGTGATCCACC
>Ga0115012_10002350_pt1 | contig 11040 bp, 9 predicted proteins | sample TroAtlMetagenome_FD_88706 | JGI IMG/M metagenome (GOLD analysis project Ga0115012, IMG submission 88706) | Marine eukaryotic phytoplankton communities from Atlantic Ocean - Tropical Atlantic ANT10 Metagenome | ecosystem: Environmental > Aquatic > Marine > Oceanic | place: Tropical Atlantic Ocean...
AATAAAGGCGGTTTAAACGATAAATTAGAGATTGATATTGGAGCATTAGATTATGAGGGAAACCAATCACCTAATCTCCAGAAATATGATGTTGGCGGTATTAAAGAGCACATTCGAACAAAAGCTAAGAAATGGAAGAATAGCTGGGTAACTAAAATAGCTCAAAATGTAGTTGATATGGAAGGCTCTCCCTCTATTAAGGAGAGACAGAATAGACAAGTACAAAAACAATACATAGAAGCTCTTTTAAAGATTAAAGGAACAAGGCCTGATTTTAGACTAAAAGTTAATAAGAAACTGTTAGGTAAAGCAAAACAAACTCTAAAAAATAAAAAAGAGAAAGGGTCAGTTACTTCTAAGAACATAGGTAAAGCAAGTGTAAGTGGAGGAGCAGCCTTTAGAGCAGCTAAAAGTAAAACTCCTCAAATGGGTAGAGGCAAATCAAAACGAGGTGTAAGATCTGTCAATGCAGCAAAGACTAAACAGAGTCCCATAGCATTAAGAAACTTAATAAATGAGATGTTGCCAGAAATGGTAGCGAGTAAAATGACACAGCCAGCACTACAATTTAGAACTGGTAGATTTGCAAATTCCGCTAGAGTGGAACACCTTGCAATAGGATCAAGAGGTGGAGTACATATAGATTATACTTATATGAGAAATCCATACGAAACTTTTGAACCAGGGGGTAAACAGGGGAGTACTAATAGAGACCCTCGAAAAATAATAGGAGCAAGTATAAGAGAACTTGCAATGGGAATAATAGGAAGACAACCAACTTCAATTAGGAGAAACTAATGGACGCAACTACAGCACGAAAACATTCAACGCGTAGACGAGCCATAGTAGGAGCGATTGCGGATAAGTTGTATGAGAATTTGAACGGGAGTGCGCCCTTTAGAAGTGCCGTTCAAAGTGTAGAGCCAAGACTTAGATTCTGGGACGAAGTACAAGACTTCCCAGCAATTCAAGTAGGGGCAGGGCAAGAAACTCGCGAATATGAAGGAGCGGGATTCAGATTTAGATTTTTACGAGTAACAATCAGATGCTATGTAAGTGACAACGATGATGTCATTTTAGCACTTGAAGAGTTACTAGAAGATGTCGAAACTGTACTCGAGGATTATGATCCATTGACGTACACAGATTCGACAGGAACGTCTCAGACTACTGCTAAGACCACAATTTTATCAGTAGATACAGACGAAGGTGTTTTGGAACCTCTCGGTGTCGGAGAAGTCATCGTGGAGATCCAATACTAGAAAAAGCTTAAGCCGAATAAACGTTTGGCACGGCTCTTTCAGAGAAAATAGGAGAAAAAAATGGCATTTCATTTTAGTAGAGATACCAAAGTATTTATGAAGTGGCACGCTAGTGCAGATGGCACAGATGACGCCCTTTATGAAATACCAGTACTAGATGGTTACTCCTTTAGTCAGGCAACGAACAGTTCAGAGGTTACTCTGAGTGAAGCTGCCGATTCATCAGGTAACAGTAAAAGAGGTAGAGCAATGTTCAACGATTCTTTTGCACCTGCAGAATGGAGTTTCAGTACGTATATGCGACCTACTACTTCAGCAGCAGCTGACACTTGGGCGTCCAATGGACACGCAGGTTCAGGCGATAAGTTTGCAGTAGAAGGCCCTTTATGGGGAGCTATGTCCGCAAGCACTTACAACTTAGCAAGTGGCGGAACAGGAGCACCAACAGCAGGAACTTGGGAACCGAATGTATTTAACTTTCAGAACTCAAATAAAGTTACCTTAGGTGTTTTTGACTTATACTTTGTAATGGGAGCAGCGAAAGATACTGCTACATCATTGTATACAACTGGAACAGAAGGCGTAACAATTTACAAAATTTCCGATTGTTCAGTAGGCTCAGCATCAATTGACTTTGATATTGAGGGACTAGCACAAGTTGCTTGGTCTGGACAAGGGAAGAAAATTAAGGAAGTAACTCAACTTAAAACTACAACAGGTGCAACATCACCGGCCGTAGCTGGAGAAGAGTATACTACCAAAGGTTTGGTTAATGAAGGAATATCAAGTACTTCAAACTATATCAGACAAAAGCTTACATCATTAGCAATTGCTTATGATATAAGTGATTCAACAGGCATCGGCTCAGGAGTCGCGTCTGATGGAGAAACTCAAATGGGTGCTGATAAGACATATAGTGTAGTCTTAACAGGTGGTAATATTACGATTGAAAACAATCTAACTTACCTAACACCAGAAACTCTAGGGTCGGTTAACCAACCTCTAGGGCACGTAATGGGAACTAGATCAGTTTCGGGTAACTTTACTTGTTACTTGAATACTGCAGCGGACGGCTCAGCAGATCTTCTTGAAGATTTACATGAGGCGGACACTATGATCACTAATAGTTTCGATATGACATTTAGCATTGGTGGAGCAAGTGCTCCTAAAGTTGCAGTAGCAGTACCAAATTGTCATCTAGAATTACCAACTCACGCCATTGATGACGTGATTGGTGTAGATGTTAATTTCCACGCGCTACCAGCTGATTTATCTTCAGCTACAGCCAGCGCAAGTGCAAATGAAATAACTATTACTTACACATCATAAATAACAACGGTGGGCAGGCTTAATCTTGCCCACCTTTTTTAGGAAAAAAATAAATGAACGAAACAGTAAAAACCGAGACTGCCCCAGTAAAAGCAGTTTCACTAAAGAGTCTAATGACTCCAATGAAAATAGTAGAATTTGATTATCCAAGCTGTGATGGCATGAAAGTATCACTTTGCTACTTAGCAAGAGAAGAACTTGTAAAACTAAGAAACCGTTGTGTATCTCAAGTTTTTAATAAGAAAACTAGAAGTTACGAAGAAGAAATGAATGAAGAAGTCTTTCTTGTAGAATACACAAAAGCGGTAATTAAAGGTTGGTCAGGCTTTAAACTTGGCTATGCCAAGAATATGTTACTTTTAGGAGAATTGACTCCTGAGCAAGAAGAAGAAGAATTAGAATTTACACAAGATAACGTTGAAGTTCTTATGAAAAATTCAACTGATTTTGATACTTGGGTAACAGAACAAGTAGGCGACCTAGAAAATTTTACCACGAGCAAGTAGCCTGGGCGCTTGCACAGATTTCTAGAGTTTACTCGGATAATATATCTGTAGAAGCATATCTACAGATGTGTGAACAGTTAGGACAGGAACCAGACCCAGCAGAGATGCCACCTGAGGTAGCGGATTTTCCGTTAGAGATTCAGGAGGCTTTTCTTATACATGCAATGTTACCAGATAGATGGGACGGAGCAAGTGGATCTTACCTTGGAAAGGATTGGTCACCTTTAACAGCTTTATTAGACATACAAGAGGTAGGAGATAAAAAGACCGTTTGTTTTTTCTTGAAACACGTAGAAGGAGCCCATACGATAAATATCAATAAGGAGCTTAAACGTAAGCAAGACGCCGACATGAGGCGAGCAAAGGCAAAAAGATAATGGCAGGAAAAGCAGTAGAAGTCGCTGAACTGATTATTAAAACCACTGATGGTAATTCGTTTGCTATCATGGGTAAAAAGATTGATAAGACTACAAAAAAGTTACAAGAGAATGAAAAGGCCACGAAGAACGCGGATAGAGCAACTAAGGGCCTCACTCAACAATCTGCTAATAGTACAAAAAACTTCAGTAAAATGGCGACCATGCAAGGTGGTCTCGTTAGTGTTTATGCGACCATAGCAGCACAAGTATTTGCCCTGTCTGCGGCTTTCATGTTCTTGAAAGAAGCATTTGAAACCCGAAACTTAGTAGAAGGCCAGTTAGCTTTTGGAGCTGCAACTGGTGTAGCTTATGCCACATTAACTGCTCAAATTCAAGAAGCCTCGGGCGGAATGATACAATTTAAAGAAGCCGCACAAGCAGCGGCTATCGGAACAGCTGCCGGTCTCTCTGGAAGTCAATTAGAGAGATTAGGAGCAGCTGCCAAAAACACCTCACTTGCACTAGGTAGGGACATGACAGATGCCTTCCAAAGACTAGTCAGAGGTACCACAAAAGCAGAACCAGAACTATTAGATGAATTAGGTATTATTCTAAGGCTTGAACCTGCCTTGAAAAAATACGCTATCTCAATAGGTAAAAGCGTTGATGATTTAAACCAATTTGAAAAATCACAAGCAATTGCCAATGAAGTTCTTGATCAAGCAGAAAGTAAGTTCTCAGCTATTGAAGAAACAATGGATCCAGCAGGATTTGCACTACAAAAGTTCCTAAAAGCATTTGATGACTTAATGAAAGGGGTAAAAACAGGAGTTACTAATTTCTTAATCCCTGTAATCTCTTTCTTTAGTAATAATATTTTAGCTTTAATTGGTTCTTTAACATTATTTTTAGTTCCCATTTTACGCTCAATATTGCCCGATTTTGCAAAGATGGCTGCAGCAGCAAATGATAAAGCAGCACAACATAAAGCAGCAATCGAAGTAGAAAAAGCAGCTCTAGAATCATATAAACAAAAGTTAGAAGAAGTACGGAAAGCAAAGAATAAAGAACACACATTAGCAGGGCAAAAAAGAGATAAACTTGCTAGTGATATGGGTATATCATCTACTACTACAGGACAGTTAAATGCAGTAAAACATTATGAACGTCAAACGGTACAGATTTTAGAGGGTTCAATTAAAGAAAGAACAGGTATGTTGAAAAAGTTCAATGCTGGACAAGTAAACGACCTCAAACTAGCTAACCAAAGAATGGCTAAATCTTCAACCGATTTCTCATTAAAAGTTCAAGTCGCTTTTCAGGGCATTAGCAAAAGATTTGCAATACTGACTTCCACTATGAAAATGAAATGGGCAAGTACTATGGCATTTATGGTAAAAGGTGCAAAATTCATGGCGAAAGGGGTTAATATGGCCATGAAGCTAATGGGAGCTTTAGGTATTATTTTAATGCTTATAGACGCAATAAAAATGTTATGGAATTGGCTGTTCCCACCTGATGAAGCAAAACAGGCTCAACAGGAAATGGTAGATGGCATGGTTGACAAATACGCGAAGCTTAATGAAGAAACAGAAAAAATGATAGAAACCCAAGAAAAAGGGGTACTAACCTTTTCGGGCTCCATAGAACAAATTGGTAATGCTTTTAAATCTGTAGATATTGCCGCAGTAATAAAAGATTATAATGAACTAGTAGCTGCAGATAAAGTAGATACAAAAGAAGGCAAAAGCATGATTGCCAACGTACTCAAAAATTTGGACGCCCTACAAAGTACAGCTAAGGGCACAAAAGCTTTAGCTTCATTAAAGAAGCTGATGGAAAGTGGAGAAGGAATTACCGAAGCAGACCTTACCCGAGATTCTAAGAAAGGCATAGAAGGATTCCAAGGATATACTGAAGCAATGGAGAACGCTGCAACAGCTTCTCAAATGTTAAGTGAAAAGCAAAAAACTTTAGCAGCATCTATTAGAGGTGCTATGGGTACCGTGAAAGAAAATAAATTTATAGGTATAGAAAGAAATTTAAATGATGTTATAGCGACTCAAGAAGCTAAAAGAGGAGAAGGTGGTATCGCTTCAGAGGCAGCCTTAGGGTCTATGAAGAAAGGCGTAAACAAGGCGGCTAGTGCGTATGCCGACAGTTCCACAGCAGCAACAAACTATAAAGGCAAAGGTATGAAGTTCTGGCAGAATGAAGATGTTATTAGGAAGAATTTAGAATATCAAGCAAAAAAAGATTTAGAACACCTTGAGTCTCAAAGAGAAAAATACGCGGAAGGCAAGAAAGCTGCAGAACAACTGGATAAAGAAATTGAAAGGAACAAAAATTTGGGGACATGGTTAAAGACATTACGAGAAGCAGAATCTAAACGAATTGAAGATTTAAATGCCGCGAAGCTAGAGGGAGCTAAGATAGATACTGTAGCTATGGACGCCAAGACAAAGAATGAACGGTTAGATAATAAAGTAGCATTGAACATGGATAAGCAGAAGAAGGCTCTTGGCGCATTAAATGCCGCAACCTTAATCTATACAACAGCTACACAAGAAGAAATGGCTGATCCTTTATGGAAGAAGCAGGCACAAGATAATATAAAACAGGCTGCAACGGCTTACAATATAGAAATAGAAAAGCATAAAAGACTTAAAGAAAGCACAAGCTGGCAACAGGCATTAAATGTTGCTAAAGAAAGAGATTTAAAAAGTACTTTTGAAATAGCTAAATTAACACATCAAAATGCAAGAGTAACTAAACAGCTAGCAATGGATGCTGCAGCAGCAGTAACTCATACAGATAGATATAATTCTACATTAAAACAAATTGGCGATAAAGGCAGTAAGGTTGTTACTCAGACAATGAAGAGAGATAGACTACAAACAAAGATAGACAACCTAAATAAAGAAGATGTTAAAAACGCCACTTTAATACTTGCACTAGAAAGACAAAGAGATTTAATTGATGAAAGTATATTAACAACACAGCAAGCAATTACACACGAATATCAAAAACAATATAACATATTAAATGCTATAGCTCAACAACAACAGAATGCAGACGCTACTTTAGCTTTTGAAAATATGTATGGTGAGAGAGGCCAGGGTGGATTAAGCATTCTTAAAGGTGCTGCAGGTAGTATTAACCCAAATGCTAAAGCACAGAGAGAAGCCCTTACAAAAGCAGGAGTAACTAGCTTTAAAGGCTTAGAAGATAAGTATAAAACAACTAAAGCGACAGAAGCCGCAGGTGGAGCAGACGCATACGCAAAATACACACCTGAGCAGAAATTAGAAGCTGAAGCTAAATTTGCAGTAGAAGCAGAAAGAGCCGCTACTGCTACTAGACAGGCAGCTAATGCGTCCGCACAAATAGCTATAGAAACAGAACTAGCAAATAGTGTTGCAAGTACTTTAAAACAAGGATTTGTAGATATGTTCCAAGCGTTGATAGATGGATCACAATCTTTCGGAGATGCTATGAAAGGGATTATGTCACAAGTACTTATGGATTTAGCAGCTGCATACTTACAAGCAGCCGCATTAAAAGCGCTAAGTTCTATGGGATTTGGATTACCAGCAAGATATGGGGGCGTATTGTCTCCTTCTGGAAAATCTTTCTCAGGTGGTGGTATTGGTACAGGACCAGAATCAGGTTACTTAGCTACTCTTCACGGTACAGAAGCAGTCGTACCATTAGGAAATGATAGATCTATTCCTGTAGAAATGAGAGGACAGCCAGGCGGAAATACAGTTAATGTTACAGTTAATATGGCAGAAGGTGGTCAATCATCTACTACAGCAACTGGCGACTCACAGATGCAGGGAATGGGCAGAGCTATTGGAAGTTTAGTCCAACAGCATTTACAACAAGAAATGAGACCTGGTGGATTATTAAATCAACAAGGCACAAAAGGTAGAGGTGGATAATGGCACTTGGAATAACACAGAAAAATGGAAGTAATATAAGCGGATTTTCCGCACCAGTAATGTATGATAGAGGAATAGCCGAGACTCCCTCACCTCGTGTACTATCTGTACAGTTTGGCGATGGTTACGAAATGAGAGTTAGAGATGGTATAAATAATACTCCTAGAAAATGGAGTTTGAGTTTTGAAAACAGGACCAAAGCAGATATTGATAATCTATTTGATTTCTTCAATGGACTAGCCTCAGTAGATACCTGTAAACTTGTAGTTCCTTTCGACGGGGGCGAGAGCACCGCAGTAGTAGTTATAGAAGAATATAGTAGAACTTTAACTCATGATGATTACTATGCTCTATCATGTCAAGCAAGAGAGGTATTTGAAGCGTGAGTCAACCAGTAACAGGGACTAACAGTTCCACTTATAATAACAATGCGTTAGTTACCGATCTACAAGGACAACAAGAGACAAGCGGTTTTATTACTGTTTTTGAAGTATTGTTGCCTGACAGCGACATTGGAGGTGCAGGTATAGACAAACTATACTTTCATGATGGAGCAAATGGAACAGCAGATATTACTTGGTATAGTTTATTAGATGAAGATAACTTTGGATCAACTACTTCTTCACACTATGGAACACAAACTTATAGTGCGTTTCCAATAGAGTCAGATGGTTGGGAAGTTAGAGGAAGTGGAACATTACCGCGACCTACTGTAAAGTTTGCTAATATAAATCAATATTGGAGTGCACATCTAAGTAATTTTGATGATTTAGTAGGAGCAAAAGTAATTCGTAGAAGAACACTTGCAAAATACTTAATTGGAGGTGCTAATGCTCAAAATCCTCCTGTAGAATTTAACAGAGATGTTTACTATATTGAAAGAAAAACCAGTGAAACTGCCACTATAGTAGAATTTGAACTAGCAAGTGCATTTGATGTACAAGGCATAAAACTACCTAGAAGAGCTATTATAGCATCACGCTGTCCTTGGAAGTATAAAGATACCGATCAAGGTGGTTGTGATTGGCCTGCAGATAATAGGTACACAATAGACGGATCAGAAAAAACTCTATATTTCGATAAAGATGATAACAGAGTTACTAGTTATAGTACTTGGGCGGGACAAAATGATTTAAATGGTACTGCTTTATATGACGCAACAAGTTATAGTGTAGGAAACTACGTAGAGTACTACAGACCTATAGGAGGCTTAATAGCAGCAAGTGCAGTAGCAGCAGGAAGTGGTGGAACTAATGAAATGACGTATACTGTTGCAACCGGTCATGGTATAACTGCAGGAGAATTTGTAATCGCAAAAGGATTTACTGATGATGACGCAAATGCAAAAGCAGTCCCTTTATTAGTAGAAGCAGTGACTGGTACAACTATTAAAGTACATCGTCCAGATGCTACTATAACAACATCAAGCGGATACTTACAAGCAACTAGAGTTACGTTATATAAATGTATAACAGCGCATACTGTTGCAACAAGTGATGGTGCAGATGATATTATAAGACCTACCAATATATCTTATTGGGAATTTGGAGATGTCTGTGGTAAAAGACTAAATTCTTGTGCTATTAGATATGGACACGATCCTGCAGGAACAGGTGTTTCAAGTATTATTGTTACTAAAGCTAATGGAACTCACGGTGGAGGTTCAGGATATACTTCTGCTCCTACTGTTGTTTTTAGCAGTAATAATGTTGCTGGACAATCTCACGGAGGAAGTGGAGCAGCAGCAACGGCTACTATTAACGTAGGTAGAGTAACTAAAGTAACTATGACATCTCATGGCACAGGGTATACTTCAGCACCTGCAATATCATTTACAGGTGGCGGTGGCTCAGGAGCAGCAGCAACAGCAAATATTAACATAAGAGGTACAAAAAATGTATCTTTACCATTCGGAGGCTTCCCTGGGGCAGCACTTTACTAATGATCGAACCAGTACTAGAAGATATAAAACAATACATTTATGAAAACTCAGATATAGAAGCCTGTGGTTTACTAAGTGTAGAAAGAGGACGCGTAAAATGGAAGCCTTGCAAAAATAAAGCAGAGAATCCAAAAAACGATTTTATTATCGACCCTTTAGACTACAAAGCAGTAGCGGATAAAGGTGATGTTATAGGTGTGGTACATAGCCACCCTGGCTGTGCTCCAACACCAAGTGTGTTAGACCGAGCTGCTTGCGATAGATTAGGAGTTCCGTGGTATATTTTTGGAGAAAATGACGAATGGATAAAATTGGATCCGAGCGGAGAGACTTATGAATTACTGGGAAGACCTTTCGTTTATGGTGTCTATGATTGTTTCACTATCTTAAAAGATTATTTTCTAGAGGAAAACATAATAGTTAATGCACCTGACTATGAGTGGGAATTTTGGGAAAAGGGAAAAAATCTCTATTTGGAGAATTTTGAAAAAGAAGGTTTTGTGAAAGTAACAGATAATAGCCTCCAGATTGGAGACGTCATGTTAATGGCTCTGAATAGTGACATTACCAACCACGCAGGAATCTATGTAGGGAGAGGAAGAATGCTTCATCATGCACCTAATAGACTATCTTGCAGAGATAACTATAATGGAATATGGAAACAGATAACTAGAATGGTAGTTAGACATGAGAGTAAAATATGAAACAAATAATATTAGAAGGAATACTAGGAAAGAAATTTGGGGAAGAATGGAACCTTGACGTTAGCTCGCCTGTAGAAGCTCTACAAGCAATTATGGTACAACGCCCAGGTATGCGTCAATTTCTCATAGACGGAATAGGGGTAGAAGGATATGAAATATACATAGATGATACGGATTGTGAAGTCCCAGAAGAACTACTAATAAATACTCCCGGAGACGGAAAGTATACTTTTGTACCTGTTGTTGCAGGATCAAAAAGTTCAGCACTCATGATGGTATTGGGGTTAACCTTAGTTATTATGACAGGGGGATTCGGAACAGCTGTTGCAGCACCTTTTATGGCATCAGCTGGAACAGGAGCGGCAGCAACAACTATTGCAGGTGGAGCTACTCTTACAACTCTTGGATCTGCAATGTCTTATTTAGGAACAGGGTTATTACTTGGAGGAGCAGCTATGATGCTAGCACCTGATGTACCAGATGGAAACTCATCAGAGAAAGCAGAAAACTACTTATTCAGTGGCCCACAAAATACAGTAAAACAAGGAGAACCAATACCTCTAGTTTATGGCAGAGCAATTGTTGGTTCTAAAACAATATCTGCTTCTGTATTTACTAATACATCAAGACAAAAATTAACAGCAGGAAGAAAAATGGTAGGTATACCAAACTTTAGAACAGACGGAAGTAAATCAGGAAGTGGTGGAACTACTACTGGTTCTGGTGGTTATGATTATAGAGGACGCGGTGGCTATGGAAGAGGGGTATATAGATAATGCCAAAGCAGCACTTAATATCTATTCGAGGCTCTAAAGGAAAAGGAGGAGGCGGAAGCACGTTTGAAGCAGACGATAATATGTTTGCAAGACAGTCTGCCGCATTTATAGATGCTATCGCAGAAGGCCCAATTAAAGGATTAGTCTATGGAGATGCTTCAATCCTTGTTGATGAAGTGCGTCTTAGAAATGTTAATCAATCTACTGGTCGTGTTAGT
>Ga0115012_10002351_pt1 | contig 11035 bp, 10 predicted proteins | sample TroAtlMetagenome_FD_88706 | JGI IMG/M metagenome (GOLD analysis project Ga0115012, IMG submission 88706) | Marine eukaryotic phytoplankton communities from Atlantic Ocean - Tropical Atlantic ANT10 Metagenome | ecosystem: Environmental > Aquatic > Marine > Oceanic | place: Tropical Atlantic...
TCTTGCGCTGGCCGCGAATGGCGAGCGTGCCGGTGACCGCGACGTCGCCCGTGGTGCCCTCACAGGAGGTTGATGTGAAGGTGATGTTGGGGAAGGCGGAGGCGCTGAGCTGGTCGGGCGCCAGCATGTTCTTCTTCACCGAGCCGCGCTGGTTTTCGGACAGCTCGCCCTCGTAGCCCACTGCGGCTCGCATCGAGGGGGAGTCGACGGCGAGCTTGCTGACCGGCACGCGGATGTCGATCTGGCACAGGCTGGCATCGGTGGGGTGCCAGGTGACCGTGCCCGACCAGCCCTTGGCGACGACGACGTGGTCGTGAGAGATGCCGGCACCGACGGTGTCAGGGTCCTTGAACACCTGAACGTAGAGCGTGCTGGCGCTGCTGCTGAGGGTGTAGGTGGTCGCCGCGACCACTTCCGGCTCTGCCTTGTCAGCATCGATGCTGTCCACCGGCAGGGCTTCTTCCGCTGCTGCCTCTGTGTCGTCTTTGGCGGGCTCTTCTTCGCTCTCCGCGCCTTCTTCTTCGCTCTCCGCGCCTTCTTCTTCGCTCTCCGTGACCGCCTCCGCGGCATCTTCTTCGCCCTGCCCGTCTTCCGCAGGGTCCGCGCTCGCTGCAGCCCCGTCATCCGCTGGCTCCGCGACCGCGTCGGGGCTCTGTACCGGGACGGGCTCCTGGACCGGGGCCTCGGCAGGAGCGGGGGGCGTCGCGTCAGGCGGTGCGGGATCGGATGTGCCGGTACAGGCGAGCAAGAGCAGCAGCATGGGGGACCTCTATGACGTGAACCGTGGTCAGCGAACAGCGCCACATAAGTATACGCATGGATATGAAATAATCGTTTTCCTGGGCGGTATATCGTTAAGTTGAAGGAGGGGCGGTGTCGTCATCTGCTGCCAGTCTGTCCGCTGGGCTCACTGCTGAGTTCACCGCTGAGGATCAGGAGCAGCTCCGCATCCTGTCGATCTTCCACTTTGTGATCGCAGGTCTGCTGGCGCTGTTTGGCTCCGTTCCCGTCATCCATATGGTCATCGGGCTGTCGTTGTTGTTCAGCGATCAGAACATCTGGGCGATGGATGGTGGTCCGCCGATGGCGCTGATTGGGGTCATGTTCACGGTCATTCCGGCCCTGCTCATTGGGCTCGCCTGGACGACCGCGATCCTGATCGTTCGCGCTGGATTCCGCCTCCGCCAGCAGCGCAGCCACACCTTCTGCTTGGTGATGGCGTCCGTCTCCTGCTGCTTCGCTCCGCTCGGCACGGTACTGGGTGTGTTCACGATCCTGGTGCTCAGCCGTCCCGGCGTGCGCCGTCGGTTCTCTGACAGCGATGATCTCGCCGCGCTGTTCTAAGCGGGGTCGCGCTGGGGGCCGGGGGCGTCAGGTTCGCTTGAAGCGCTCCGGCATGATGCCGTACTTCTTGACCCGCAGCCCCATCTGCCGCTCGGTGATCTGGAGCATCCGCGCGGCCTTGGCCATGTTTCCGCGGCTGGTCTTCAAGGCATCGAGGAGGATCTCGCGCTCCAAGGAGCCGAGCCGAGCCGAGAGTCCCTCCCGAGCCTGGGTGGTGCCGGTGGCCTCGGCGGTCTGGAGGGTGGGCGGTAGGTGGTGGCCGAGGATGACGTCATCGCGGGCCATCAGCACCGCCCGCTCGATGCAATTCTCCAGCTCCCGGACATTGCCGGGCCAGTGGTAGGCCATCAGCATGTCGATGGCCGAGGTCGAGATTCGCCGGACCTGTCGGCCATGCTGCCGGTTGCAGGACTCGATGAAGTGATCGGCGAGCAGGAGGATGTCGGCCTTGCGCTCTCGCAGCGGGGGCAGCCAGATGGGGAAGACGTTGAGGCGGTAGTACAGATCCGAGCGGAAGCTGGCGTCGGCGATCATCGACTCCAGGTTGCGGCTGGTGGCGGTGATGATGCGCGCGTCGGTGCGCACGGTCTCCAGTCCACCGACCCGCTCGAACTCGCCCTCTTGGAGCACCCGAAGCAGCTTGATCTGGGTGGCCTGGGAGAGATCGCCGATCTCGTCGAGGAACAGGGTTCCGCCTTGGGAGCGCTCAAAGCGACCCTTTCGCTGCTGCAGCGCGCCGGTGAAGCTGCCCTTCTCGTGGCCAAACAGCTCCGACTCGATGACCCCCTCTGGCAGGGCGGCGCTGTTGACCTTGATGAAGGGGCCGTCGGGGCGAGGGCCTGAGCGGTGCAGCGCCTGGGCAACCAGCTCCTTGCCGGTGCCCGACTCTCCAGTGATCAGCACGGTGGTGTTGCTGTCTGCGACCTGGCTGATGAGGTCAAAGACCACCCGCATCGCCTTGGAGCGGCCGATGATGTTGCTGGGGCGAATGGAGGTCTCGCTGGGCGCGCTCGGCTCCATCCGGGCGTACTGGCGCAGGTGGCGCCGCGCGAGGGGGGAGAGCAGGCCCGCGACCACGGCGAGCACGTGGAGATCGGAGGCCAGGTCCTCGGGGGTGGCCTCCAGTCGGTAGGCCCCCAGCGCGCCGATGCAGCGGACCTCTCCCATCACCGGCACGCAGCTGTAGGCCGGATCCAGTCCGCGCTCCGTCAGCCCGGTCCAGTCGACAAACAGCGGCTCGGCGGAGATGCGCAGCACTCCAGCGGGGCGGCCGGTGCTGATCACCCGTCCGGTGATGCCGGCGCCTGGGATCAGCCGGGCGCGACGAATCTCCGCGGGGGTCAGGCCGTGGGCGGCCTCGATGCGGATCTGATCGTTCTCGTCGTCGAGCAGGGTGAGGGTGGCGCGGTGGAGCTGGAGGCGCTCGGAGAGCCAGCGCAGCGCGGGGCCGAGCGCACCATCCAGCTCCGCGACCGCTGCGCAGCGGGCGGCGATGTCAGAGAGGACCGGGAGGGCATCGTTCATTTCGATCCGCGTTGTATCACCGCTGCATGGCCTGCACGCTCCCGGCGCCGCATCGGGGCGTGGATTCCCCCATGGCATCGGTTGCTCCGAGGCTCACTGGGCGAGGTCGTCGTAGGCATCCTCGATGTCGTCCTCGGTCGGATCGGGGCCGCCGGGACTGCACCGGCTGTAGCTGCTGTCGCTGTTGGTGGCGATCAGCCAGATCTGGCCCGGCGCGATCTCCACGCCGCAGGCGGCGGAGTCCGGGCTGTGGTGGACGGTGATGTTCTGCAGCGTCTCGGTCCCCTCGATGGCCTCGGTGACGATGAACTGGGTGTGCTGGGTGCCGTCGCATCCCACCGTGCTGCGCTCGGCCCGTCCGACGAAGACTCGCTCGTAGTCGGCGTAGCTGACCAGCTGGCTGCAGGTGCAGGCCCAGGACAGCCCGGAGTACATCAGCTGAAGGGCGAGGAAGCTCAGGAGGCTGCGCTTGATCATAGGGAGAACACCCGCTGTGCATTTTCAGCGAGGAACAGGCGCTGTGCTTCGTCGTCGAGGCCCAGTGCGTCGACCTCCGCCAGGCATGCGGCGGGGAAGATCATGGGGTGGTTGCTGCCAAACAGCACCTTCTGGCGGCCGTGGCCCTTCATGAAGTCCACCAGCTCGGGCGGATAGCGCGACGGCTTGTAGGCGGAGGTGTCGATGTAGACGTTGGGGTACTTCGTCGCCAGCGCGATCATCTCGGTGGTCCATGGGTGGCCAATGTGCCCGCCGACGATGGTCAGCTCTGGGAATTCGCAGGCGACGTGGTCGAGGTAGGGGATCGGTCGGCCGGGCTCGGATGGCATCAGCGGTCCAGCATGACCGACCTGCAGACAGAACGGCACCCCGAGGTCGACGCAGGCGGCATACAGTGGGTAGTAGCGGCGATCATCGGGGGGAAGCCGCCACAGCCAGGGAAGCATGCGCAGGCCGACGAAGCCCAGCTCTTCGACGCAGCGCCGCAGCTCAGCGACCGCCTTCATCGGTCGGTACAGATCCACACTGGCGACTCCGGAGAGCCGGTCGGGCGCTGCCGCCACCCACTGCGCGACCTGATCGTTGCTCAGCAGCGGTCCCGCCGGTCCCCACCAGGCGCTCAGCAGGCCACGGCGCACCCCCGCCTGCTCCAGCGCGCCCAGCGTCAGGGCGAGGGGTACCTCATCGGGGATGGTCTCCATGCGCATCCAGCGCCGCAGGCTGGCGAACATGTCGTGGGCGATGAAGGCAGGGGTGGGATGCTGGATCCAGGCGTCGATGATCGGGAGATCCGCAGCGGGCATGTCGTGGCTTCCTGGGGCTCAGGCGAGGGGGCTCATCGTACGCCTGAAATGGTTCAGCCAGCCAGTGTGGTGCGCGCCGAGCCGGCGCCGTCTTGCTTCGGAGGCGCGCTACAGCATGCCGGATCGCTTGATCTCCAGGTAGCGATTGACCAGGGTGGCAGGGAGGGCTTCTGGCTCGACGTCGAGGGTGAGCAGGCGGTGCTGGCGCAGGGTGGCGTGCGAGAGGCGCCGCTGGTGGAGGTAGCGCGCGGCGCTGGCCGCCCGTAGGGCATCGGAGAGGTCTGCGATCGGGGCCTGAGCGGCGGCGAGCAGGCTGGCCTCGCGCATCGAGGCGGTCAGCACGAGGTGTCGCCGGCGGAGGGGAGCGAGGGCGAGGGGGAGCTCTGAGGCGTCGTCGTCGCGGAGGTTGGTCACCAGGATCACCAGCGAGCGGCGCCGCTGTCGCGTGGCCAGGGTGGAGGCCGCGTGGGCATAGTCGGAGGGCGCGGTGCTGGTCTGCAGGTCGAAGATGCTGGAGAGGATTGCGTTGATCCCGCCTCGACCGCGAACCGGCGGCAGCCAGCGGTCTGAGCCGGCGAAGGCCTGCAGACCAACGGCGTCTCCTTGCCGGAGCGCGACGTGGCTCAGCAGCAGCACGGCATTGAGCGCGGTGTCGAAGTGGTTGACCTCGTCGCGGCCTTCGACTCCGCGCATCCGACGGCCGCAGTCCAGCAGGAAGACGATCCGCTGGTTGCGCTCCTGGCGGTACTCCCGGGAGATCAGCTCGTTGCGACGGCTGACCGCGCTCCAGTCGATCTGCCGGAGGGCGTCGCCCTCGCGGAACTCTCGCAGCTGGTGGAACTCCTGTCCGGCGCCGCGTCGGCGCTGCAGGTGGATCCCCATGGCCGCCGTGCGCTCCTGCATGGCCAGCAAGGCATAGCGGGCCACCTGCTGGAAGTCAGGGAAGACCTTGATGGAGCCGGGTGCTGGCAGTCGTCTTTGGTGCGCGAGCAGGCCGAGCGGCCCGCAGAGGTGGATGTCGACACCGTCGAATTCAAACGGCCCCCGGCGTGTCGGCCTGAGCTGGTAGGTCACCTCTTGCCAGGCCATTCCTGGGACCGACAGGGATCGGGGCATGCCCTTCACGCCGAAGGCGCTGGGGTGGCAGTCGAACAGGTCGAGCTGGATCGGTCGCGGTCCGGGGTTGCTGATGCGCAGGGTGAGCGCGTGCCAGGTGCCCAGGGCGAGGCTGGAGGGGCCGCTGCGCTCGGCGCGGGGGGAGGGCAGGCGGCGCAGCAGCCCGGCGTCCAGCAGCGCGGCCAGCAGCAGTCCGCCGCCCAGCGCGGCCCACGGCCCTCGCAGGGGCTGCAGCCACACCGCGGCCAGCCCCACGGCCAGCCACAGGGTCAGCAGCACCAGGAGGCGGCGAGAGGGAATCAAGAGCGCGGCGCCTCGACAGTGGCCAGGATCTCTGCGAGCGCATCATCGCCCTGCAGCCCCTCGATCTCCAGCGCGGGGGACAGCAGGATGCGGTGTCGCAGGGCGGGAAGGGCCATCGCCTTGATGTCATCTGGCGTGGCAAAGTCGCGGCCGTCCATCAGCGCCATCGCCCGTCCTGCTCGGACCAGGGCGATGGCACCGCGTGGGCCGGCCCCTACCGCGATTCCGCTGTGGCTGCGTGTGGCCCGGACGATGCGGACCGCGTAGGCCACCACCCGGTCCTCGACCTGCACCGCGGCCGCCTTGCGCTGCAGCAAGACGGCGCTGGCCGGATCGATCACCTGGGTGAGCGTCGAGACATCCAGCCCATCGCCGATGCGGCCCGAGCAGACCTGGGAGACGATGGCGATCTCATCGTCTGCCTCTGGATAGGCGATGGCGATCTTCAGCAGGAAGCGATCGAGCTGGGCCTCGGGCAGCGGGTAGGTGCCCTCCATCTCGATGGGGTTCTGGGTGGCCAGGGTCATAAACGGCGGAGAGAGGGCCAGCGGCTCTCCCTCGATGGTCACCTGCTGCTCCTGCATCACCTCCAAGAGGGCGGCCTGGGTCTTGGCGGGCGCACGGTTGATCTCATCGGCCAGCAGCAGGTTGGCGAACACCGGTCCGCGCCGCACCGTGAACTGACCGGTGGCGGTGTTGTACATGCTGTGGCCGGTGACATCCGATGGCATCAGGTCTGGGGTGAACTGGATGCGGGAGAAGGTTCCGCCGATGGTGCGGGCCAGGGCGAGCACCAGGAGGGTCTTTCCGAGGCCGGGCACGCCCTCCAGGAGCGCATGACCGCCGGCCAGGAAGGTGATGAGGACCTGGTCGATGACGTCATCTTGGCCGAGCACCGCTCGGCCGAGCTCCCCTCGGATCTGCTGCAGCGCGCGGGCGGCGTCGTCAGTGGTCTCGATGTTGATCTGCAAGCTTCCACTCCTGCTGAAGGTTCTGGATCTCAGCGGTAAACCGTCTGGGGTCTGTGATGGCCTGGCCCTCTGGGGGCACTCCGGCTGCCGCTCTGGCGCTGTCGAGCAGCACCGCAGAGTGGCCCTGTCGCCAGAGGAAGACTCCGGTGGCCTCGATGTGCTCGAGCAGGCTTCGGCGGTCCGTGTCCGGATCGGGCAGCAGCGGACCGAGGCGACGAGCGGCCCGCCAGCAGGCCGCCAGCACCAGCACCAGGAGGCTGGTCACGGCGGGCCAGGCGGCCTGCCACAGGCTGCTGAGGAGGGAGGGCGAGGCGCCGCGGATGACCATGGTGGCCCGAGCGGGCATGCCCTCGGCGGTGATCGCCGCCCACAGCTCATCGGCGTGTCCGGGCTCTGCGATTCGCTCGTTGGTGTAGCGGCTGGCCTCTGGCAGCACAGCGATCCAGCCCTCTCCGAGGTCGTGCCGGTCAATGGGCAGGCTCGACAGGTCGATGGTGCCGGTGTCTTCCGCCATGGCCGACGCCAGACCGGCGGACTCCAGGAGCGGATCAGCCACCAGGGGCGAGGAGGCGATCACCACTCCGCCGCCGGCGGCGGTCCACTCCAGCACCTCGGCGGCGATCTGCTCGCGAAACGCCAGATCCGAGTCCAGCAGCAGCAGCACACCCGCATCGGGCAGGACCGTGAGTCCCCAGACGCTGTCGGCTGGAACGCCGAGCCTCGTCAGCATGCGCTCTGCGGCGAGGTAGTCGTTGACCCGGGCCTCGCCGGACAGGCCGACCTCTTGCGGCGTCTCGACCCGCTCGAACAGGGCCAGGAAGCCGGCCGCCGCGGTGATCAGCCCGACCACGATCAGGAGAGAGGCCCGCTGGGGGCCGGTCAGTCGCTCCCACAGCCAGGTCATCGCGCCCCCTCGAAGTGCAGACTCCAGGCCGCGCACAGGTCTGAGACCTGCTCGCTGCTCGGAGGGCGGCGGGCATAGGCCAGGCGGATCCAGGTCTGGGTGAGCTGGGAGAAGGTCGCGACCTTCTCGGCATCGATTCCGCTGGCGCGGACAGCGCGGAGGCACTCGCGCTCGGTGGTGCCTTCTTCGATGCGCAGGCCCGTCTCGATGAGATCGACCAGGGCTCCGCGGTACAGCAGAGAGATCGCCTCCGGGCGTCGGCCGGCACACCACAGCGACCATGCCTGCTCGGCGATGCGCTCGGGCAGCGGGCTGTCCGCGTCGGGCAGCAGAACGCCGGTTCGTACCGATGGAGGATGTCTCTGGTCCTTGGAGCCTCGACTGGGCAGCTTGATGTGACGGATCACCAGGCCGAGCAGCAGCAGCAGCCCCACGGCCAAGATGCCGTAGGCGACGATGCGGATCGCCTCGCCGAGGTAGGGCACGATCTCTTGGGCCTCCGGGCTCATCTCCAGCCAGCTCGGCGGCCACTCGTAGCGATACTCCCAGCGCTCCTCGACGACGATGGGCTGGAACTCTGGCTGCTGGAGGACCTCGGCGAGGGCATCCTCCGGTGTGGCGGGCTCGGCCGCCGCGACCGCTGGCAGGACGGCGGCCAGGAGCAGGAGCGCTGCCGCGCCGTGCTGCAGCCGCCGAGCCAGCTGGCGAAAGATCAGCTCGATGTCCCAGCCCTCCAGGCGAGTGCGGCGGTTGAGGTACAGCCCGAAGCCGCCGGCGACCACCAGCGGCTCCACCAGGCTGATTGCCGCCAGGTAGGCCCCAGGCAGGGCGGCGCTCAGCCATGCCGGCGGATCGCCGGTGAGGATGCGATCGAAGATCACCTCGGCGTCGTACTGAGGGGCCTGAGGCAGCATCAGCAAGATCAGCCCGGAGAGTCCGATGATCACGGACAGCTCAAGCAGTAAGCCGATGATCGTAAGCGCCAGCGCGGCGCCGCTTCCCTGGTGACCGAGCGTCGCGCGACGCTTGCGCTGGGCCGCTCCGGTCAGGCCTTCCAGATCCGTGATCGGGGCCAGAAATGCCCGCAGGGGATCGGGCCGCCGCCACAGCAGGTCGCGGAGCGAGCGCCGCCAGAGCTTGGCGCCGAGCACCTCGCGGATCGTCGGCGGGGCACCAAACAGCGAGCGGCTGAGCACAAAGCGCGGCACCCGCCCCCACAGCGGCTTGAGCCACCACAGCAGGAAGACGGCCAGCACGGGACGGCGGTGCAGGCCGACGGCGATCAGCGCGCTGATCGGCAGCACCACCGTGCACCAGGCCGCCGCCAGCGGACGCCACCACTGCCGGGCCATCGCCACGCCCAGATCGATCGCCTCCCAGGCGTTGCGGGGGCGGAGGGTGGCCTGCAGGTCATCCAGCCGCATTGCGCCTCCCGGCCAGCAGCAGGTAGACGCCCACCAGCACCCACATCGCCGCGCCGACCCCGTAGCGAATGGACAGGGGGAGGGTGTAGCGGGGGGACCAGAACGCCTCGATGCCGGCGGCGATCAGCAGCATCCCGGTGAAGCCGTAGACGATCGGCATGGCGGCTGCCGCGGCCTCGCCCAGGGCCGCGCGTCGGCTGCGACGTCCGGGGGCGATGATCGCGCTGCCCAGCCGCAGGCCCGCCGCGCCAGCCAGGACGATGGCGGTCAGCTCGAAGGCGCCGTGGGCGATCATGAACGGGTAGAGCGTCTCGGCGAAGCCGATGTTGTCCAGGTGGCCGATGATCGCGCCGATGAAGAGGCCGTTGTACGCCAGGAAGGCGGATGAGCCCAGTCCGGCCAGCAGCCCGGAGGCGAAGACTCGGAAGCCGATGCCGATGTTGTTGCGGATGTAGAAGCCGAACATCTCGATGTCCGTCTCAGCGGAGCGTCCCTTGAGGAAGTGCTCGGAGGCTGGGTCGTACATCGACTCGACGTTGGCCAGGGTCATCGGGTCGAGGATGCTGTGGATCAGCGACGGATCCAGCTTGAGGAGACCGATGGTCAGCAGCAGGGGGACGGTGAAGATGGCGCTGGAGAGCAGCACCAGTCGCCACTCCGCCCGGACCCGGCGCGGGAAGGTGCGCTGGATGCCCTCGACCAGCCGCGGGGTGATCAGGGGGCGGCCGTAGAGCTGCTGGTGTCCGCGCAGGACCATGCGGTTGAGGCGGTCGACCAGCGCGGGGTTGTAGGAGCGACTCTGGGCGAGGGCGAGCTGCTGGCAGAGGCGGCGGTAGGACTGCGGGAAGTCAGGCGCGGACACGGTCTGGCCGCCCTCCAGCCGGTTCAGGGCCTCCTCCAGCGCGTCCCAGCTCTCGCCATGGCGGGCGACGAAGCGATCCTGCCCCCTCATCGCTGCCCCCGGAGCCACCGCGCTGCGGCGACCAGCGCGCTGCGGTCGGCGAAGGTGGGGTGGACCAAGGCTGCGAGCTCCTCGGCTCGGTCCGTGGTCCAGGACGGGCTGCGGACGGCGAAGTCGATCACCGCACGCTGCTCCTCCAGGGTCAGAGAAGCCGGAGCGGGACGGGGCGGGACCTCGGCGAGCTCAGTCGGCGAGTCCGGTCGGTCGATGTACACAACCACGGTGCGCGCAGCCAGATCGCCCAGGCGCTTGAAGTCGCGGCTGATCACCATCGAGGCGGTGCCGAACAGGTAGGCCAGCGGCAGGAAGTCAGCGAACCGCAGCAGGTTGCGGATCACGCTGGCCTCCAGGCCGATCGGGCGCCCGTCTTCATGCACCACCGACAGCTGCAGCAGCTGCTTGCCGGGGGTCTGTCCGCTGCGGAGGACCTCAAAGGCCACCGGGTAGAACCACTCCATCAGGAAGATCACCACCATCAGCGGTCCGTTCCCGGCCTGACCCATCACGGAGAAGGCCATGCCGAAGACGCTGTACAGGGCCAGCCGGATGAGCTGATCGAGCAGCCAGGCCATCGCTCGCGGCACGGGGCCTGCGACCCGCAGAGAGAGCGAGACCCCCTCGGGAGTCTCCACAGAGCGGGTGGTGTCCAGGCGCATCGCTGGTGAGTGTATCTGGTTTCCCGGCTCAGTCTGCGGTCGGCTGCTGGCTGTCGGGCACCGTCACCGATGGCGTCCACACCAGAACGCCAGCCGCCACCGTCGAGGGGAGGTGCCGGGTGCCAGCGCTGAAGGCCTCCCGAGAGGGGTAGCTGCCGACGAAGATGTCGAGCTGAAAGAGGTTGGGCTGGAAGGCCCCGCCGGTGTCGGAGAGCACCACCAGCCGCACCTCGCCGTCGGACTGCAGGGCGATGAGCTTGCCCAGGCCGAGGTTGTAGACGTCTCCCGCCACCGCTGCCATGGGCTGCAGGCGCACCTTGTTCGGCGGGGCGGGACCCCAGCCCATGACTCCATCTACCTGGGCGAAGTACCAGTAGCGCTTCTGCAGTGTCGGGTCTCGGATGGTGGGGTCGTAGGGCATCTCGTTGGGGCGGGCGACGTTGTACAGCGCGGTGCTTCCGTCGGGCAGCTCGACCTCGATGGTGCCCTGCATCATCGCCTCAAACACCCCCCGGCGCGTCAGCCAGACCA
>Ga0115012_10002353_pt1 | contig 11031 bp, 19 predicted proteins | sample TroAtlMetagenome_FD_88706 | JGI IMG/M metagenome (GOLD analysis project Ga0115012, IMG submission 88706) | Marine eukaryotic phytoplankton communities from Atlantic Ocean - Tropical Atlantic ANT10 Metagenome | ecosystem: Environmental > Aquatic > Marine > Oceanic | place: Tropical Atlantic...
ACCGACCCAGCTTTCAAACGAGATAACTTGTGGGCTAATCGACCCTTCGAGATAAGGAACAGGGAAGTAAAATGATTTCGTTTTTTTTGACACTCTCTATGTGTGCTGGTATTTTAAGCTATGATCCTCCCGGAAGATACTATGACATAACAGAAGAAAGCAAGCAAAGAGCTTGTGCGCTTATGCCTCACATAATAAGCCATTCTTACTTAAACGATGTAGATCCAAAACTTTTGACAGCATTGATAATCGTTGAGAGTAGATTCAAGCCAGCAGCAGTGAGTAAGTCAAACGCATGTGGCCTCACCCAAGTAATTCCAAAGTGGACAGGGGGAAGAGCAACCAAGCGAAAAAAGTACACTTGCAGCCAACTAAAAAACCCGGAAGTTTCTATCGAGGCAGGCTCTTCGATTTTGAGTTGGTGGATAAGGCATAGAAAAGGAAACGTAAGAAAGGGCTTGTGTGGTTACAATGCAGGCTTTAGAGGTTGCACAGCCGGCGGAAGGTACGCCGACGCAGTACTAAAGGTTCAGCGATATTTGAACTAAGAGGTGCATGATTGGAGTTAACAATACACACATTGCTCCGCATGAGTCCATGCTCCTCAATGATGTGTTAACCGAAATCGACCGGGACCTGTTTTTTGGCTACAAATTAAAAGAGAGAAACCCCATGGAAACTCTAGAAATCTTAGGACGCTTAGTCCTCATGCTTATGATTATCGGATCGGGAGCTCTAATAGTATGGGTCAATGTAAGAGAAAACCCCTACATTGATAAAAAGGAAGACGACGACAATGCTTCCTAAGAACGATCCAACACAATGAGATCAACGTGCTTAACCTCGATCATATCCGTGCCACACAGTAGCGTGCACTTCTCAGGCTTACCTAAACGGTAGGTCATACTGTAAAGTACACCTGTCGTCATAGCAGGAGTCTCTGAGGAGTATCCACGTGAATAAGACAAGACTAAATCGCCAATCTCGGGTTCTAACGTCTGGCTGGACGTAAGTGCTGAGGGATCTAGATCCAGCTTTGTGCATATTGACTTAGGGACACGATGATGTGTTTGTCCGTACCGAGCGTCTCGGTCCTCGACAATCAAATCAACCATGCCTACAATCAAGACGTTACAGAGAACTACGCTGTCTGCAGATCGATCGTCCTTACCAACGACACCACCGAAGACGGCGACCAGATCTCCCTCGCAAAATTCTGCTTGAACAGCTTTTTTCCGACTGATTACCATAATACTAAGTATAAAAAACGCGCAACATGTAAAAGTATGGGATCAAATACCCGAGAGACCGTAACCAGAAAGCTCTAAACAGATGACTGCTATAGAGATACCGACGAGGAACCAGAATGTGTTTCTAAGGGAACGTTGCATAGATCACGTATGTGTAAGTGTGATGCTAACTATGCAGAATCGAGAACACAATCAATACACCCAGGCGTGATATGAGCAATCACTCCCTTATCAGTAAGGATCTGGATGTCAAACGTCGTCCATCCCCAAAGCTCATCTGCGCTATTCTGTTGTTCCACGTGTATCACCACTGCTGTGACTGCTGTATCATGATAGCGCTTACGTAAACGCACAATATCACCCTCCTGAGGATGCCATTGAATCTTATTGCTCATGATTCGTAATTGCATGATGACTAACTTGTTTCATACCTTTAACTATAGGTAGAGGACAAGGCGAATCATTATTGTACGTTTGTCTCTGTAAGCTTATGGTTAATAGTAAGGAAGCGTATGAGTTTTAAACCATGTGAGCTTGTAACGTACAAGGATTTCCATGCCAGGATGCGCGGTCGTATGCCCGTAATGATCGTGATTGAAAAAGTTTATCGCATTAGGCAAGAAGGAGCTTACTATAGAGTCGTCGACGACGGAGAAGTAGTGCTCTTACACTCAAGCCAGCTTAGAAGATTGGAAAAAGATGAAGATTCTTATTAGTGCCTGTGTGATGGGACGAAAGGTTCGATGGAACGGTAGTAGCAAGCTAAACACTGAGATAAGGGAATGGGCTCACAAGCACGGCTTCGAGCTAGTCCCCGTCTGTCCTGAACATGAGCTCTTCGGTACGCCAAGACGTCCCATTCGTCTAGAAGACTATGGAGAAGACACACGCGCCATCATGGGAAGAGAAGACGTTACACAAAAGCTTCGCGAGAAGGCACGTGACATCCGGGGACGACACCAGCAAGTTGTAGGGTTCATCGGTATTGCAAAGTCACCTACCTGTAGTCACTCTGCGGGAGTGCGTGGCGTCGGTAGACACATCAAAGGAGTCATGCACGAAGATGCACCCTTTCCCACAACTGAGATTAACTCCCTGAAGACGGCTAGAGATCGCCTCCAATTTTTAGACCGCATCGTGAAATACATCTCGTACAACAAGCTAACGTGAAACGAGTTCTCCAAAGCACGTATAATTGCTCCAAAGAGAAATGCCATGCAAAACGAGAACTCTGATAACGTTCTAATCAAGACCATCGGATCGACTCTTGCTAAGATGACACTGTACGTGTGCGTTACGATCACTCTCATCACACTAAACTCTAAGTGTAGGGTTGACCCTCAAACAGTAGTCCAATGCGAAGAGACCTGTGGGCTCCAATTAGGCGTCAAAGAAGTGACTTCGACCCGATGCGAATGCAATACTTCTACCCAAAAAACTAATCCTTTCGTCTTACAATAGCTTTTTAGGGCTTGATTTACTGCTATGAAGTTTTAGCTGTGGATACATGTCCACTGTCGTTAGCGTTTAGTGGGTACCGGAAGTACGCGCTCAAAAACCGGTTCATTTGCTGTGGTAATTGCGCCATTCGAAAACGAGCTTGAAAAGAGAGAAGCTTCGACTTAGCCCGCGCTCGCACAAATGTACACTCTTTTTTTTACTTTTTTAAATTAAGTGCGCGCTCGACCAAAAACGTTATACAAATCAATGGCTTACGGGACTGAGCGTTTTCAGCGCAATTGTGTTACCAATTATATCCCAGTAACGAGGAGGCGCAATTTTGCGCAGCCCGGAGTAAAAAAAGTTACACACAATCTTGTACACTCGTCCGCGGGAGTCTATACTATATCACGTTCCAAATACGGACCGCAGACGCAACAACTTAAGGAGATCACGTCTATGAGCAACTACTATAACGAGAAGAGCACCAAGCGTTTCAGCTTCGGCGTAAGCCGCAACACCACCAGCCACCAAGCCGGTGCAAATGTCGTCACGATCGGCACCCGTCCAGCCGACGGACAACAGTACTCCACGGGGACAACGCAAATTCAAATGACCGTCAAGGAAGCACGAGCGCTCCAGTCGTTTTTGAACGAGAGTCTTTCTGTCGACATGAGTGCTGATAGCGCATCGACCGACGTGTAGTCGAGGTATTCGATCGTTAGCTCATGGGGCGGGTACTTCGGTGCCCGCCCTTTTTTTTGCAATTATTTTTTTATTTTTGTGCAAAAATCCTGTGCGTATGGTATAATATTACTATAAACAAGGAGAGGAAATAATGCACAACATCTTTGAAGAACTCAATCATCTCGACTTGGACCAGCTGGTCGAACTGAACGAAATCGTCGTCGGAAAGATCCGTGGTCGGCGCGCAATGCAGGCGCGTGCTGTGAAGGCAACCCTATCAGAAGGCGATACTGTCGCTTGGCATGGGAAGAAGGGTCATCAGCAAGGAGAGGTTCTCTCTATTAAACGCAAGTTCGCTCACGTTCAGTCGGGCGGATATCTCTGGCGTGTTCCGATGAACATGCTGAAGAAGATGTAACCAATTATAAACCGGAACACGGGACACTCGTGGACGCACTGTTCACCGCCATAACTTTGGCCAATGTCTGGAGCTTAGCTAGGCGTCGCGAGTTTTTTCTTTGAAATGTGGGGGACACAGACCAGAGAGATGGTGGGTAAGTCTTACGAGCAGTAAGCCATCTCGTGGTTGCGTAAGCGTGGTCGAAGTACTGACCTTACAGGCTGTGTCTTGATAGAGAAGCTGGGAACTCTATCACCTTGCCGGAGTGGTGGAATTGGTAGACACACGAGACTTAAAATCTCGCGCTCATAGGGCATACGGGTTCGAGTCCCGTCTCCGGTACCATTTTACAGAGGTTAGCATGTTTGAGAGACTGACAAGATTCGCGTTTAAGTTTGCAGTGGGATATGTTTTAGGCGCTGCAGCAATTTTTTGCCTTTTTGTTGGTATTTTGCTATTTATTTTATAGAATAAGTGCAAATTTGCTGTGCAGATGGTATAATAGATACATCGATGGGGACAAGGAATAACCCATCAAAACCCGTTCCAGGAGACGTAAATGGACATCAAGACTTTTAAAACCCTCGCTTCTCAACTTCCCGCAGAAATCGCAGTTCTGATGCGAGGGCCTACCGGTGTCGGTAAGTCTTTTATGGGCAAGGCCTTGGCTAATGAGGTCGGCTTGCCATTCCTTGATGTTCGTGGCTCTACAATGGATGAGTCACAGGTTTCTGGTATTCCAGACTTCGAAACCTCTAAGACAGCAGGGGTAGCTACCTTCTGCCTTCCAGCTTGGTACGTGCGTGCTTGCCGCGAGCCAGTGGTTCTGATGCTCGATGAGTTGAACCGCTCCATGCCTCAGGTTATGCAGTCTTTCTTCCAGATCGTTCTGGATCGTGAGCTTGGTAACAACGCTGATGGTGAGCCCATGCGACTCCACCCAGAGACTCGCGTTATCGCAGCAGTTAACCACGGTAACGAATACGATGTTGCTGACATGGACCCTGCTCTTCTCCGTCGTTTCTGGGTTGTTGACCTCGAGCCTACGGTGCACGACTGGATCGATTGGGCTGATAAGAATGACATCGACCCAATTACTGTTGACTTCATCCGTCAGCACCCTGAGCACCTTCGAGTTGCTCCTTCTTCAGTTGAGCCTGGTACTGTGATTCCTACTCCAGCTTCTTGGCACCGACTGGACTCTTCTTTGGCACACATGAACATGCGCCCTAGCGATCACGCTGGTGACCGGCCAGCAGGGCTCTACGCTCTGGCTACTGGCTTCGTTGGTACTGAGGCAGCAATTGCTTACAGTGAGTTTATTGCTCGCTACGAACGCGTTATCTCTGCTGAAGACGTATTGGCCGGCAAGATCGATGAAGATCGTGCAAAGGACTTGGTTGCTTCGGAAGCACTGAGTGTTATTGAGAAGCTTATCAACCACGGGTCAGAAGGCAAGTGGACAACTAAGCAGGCCAAGAACGTGGCAGCTTTCGTTCGATCTCGAGGTGGTGAGCAGATGATCCACTTTTGGAACGGGTTGAGCAAGTCGCAAAACCTCCCTAACATTCAAGCTGTACACAAGCTGGTTGGTAAGGAAGTTGTGGCTATTGTTCGCGAAGCACGTGGTCTCAACAGTTAAGAAAAGTCAACAAAATCAAGGCTTTAGACAAATTATACGTTTTAAAATTAATTTGAACATCTACTGCCAGAAAGCTACAATAGAACTATAGCCGAGGCAAAAATGAAAGTTACCTAGTTTTAAAGTGATAATATAGAAAATTGATGAGTGAGATCAGTCACTCGGATGGCTTCAAGTAAGAAGTAGATATGTGTTAAATAAAATAAGAGGGTGAAATCAGAAACTGAATCTTTCTTTAGTAACCCGCACTTTGCGCCCATAGCTCAGCTGGATAGAGCATCGGCCTTCTAAGCCGAGGGTCATAGGTTCGAATCCTATTGGGCGTACCACCTGGTCTTTGAAACTTATAAACAAGCAACAAAATAAATTGTTTGTTTTTAATCCGCCCGCATGGAGGGCTCCGTTTATGATGAAGTATTGCAGGAACCGGCTACGACACCAAACTAGTCAATGGTTGCACCGTAGTGCGCAAAGTCGAACCGCCGACTGGTACCGAATTCATAACAGCCGCGGAGGGGTCGCGCCAACGTCCATGCACCTTTTTTCAAGGGACATTAGCTCAATTGGTAGAGCATCAGGCTTTTAACCTGCAGGTCCTGGGTTCGATTCCCAGATGTCCCACCATCGGACATCTAAGCTATTGATATTGTTAGGGTTTTAACACATGATTTAGAGGTAACAAAAACTAAGAGCACGTGTTGGTGCTCACCCTGTGCACAAGGGGAATCAGCGGTTGCAAACGTTGGAAGACACTAGGGAGGATACGGCACTTCCGAATACAAGGACACGCATTCGGTGCAGTCAAAGCCGTTCTTATTACCGGCTGATAGCTCAATCAGGTTAGAGCAGCTGTCTCATAAACAGCAGGTTCTGGGTTCAAGTCCCAGTCAGCCGACCATACATTATTGGGGGACGTCATGGGTGAAGTTTTGTACGACATTTCAGTTGTAATGGCTGGGATATGGTTCTACACGAGAATCAGACAGTTCTACAGAGACTGGAAATACCACAGGTACCAGAGAAGCTATCATTCAGATGATGACCCATGGAACAATTATTAGCTAGAAAAAAGTGCAATTCCTACTTAGATGGTGTTATAATAGACACATAAGGAACAAGGCATAATGGCTAGTAAAAAACCCGAGAAGAAAATTAAGGCACGTAACTGGGTTGCTGTTGCTGCACATTTCCGAAAGGGTGGTGCTATGAAGGATCGCAAGAAGGAAGCGAACCGCAAAGCCTGCCGAAAAAATTGGAAAAAGATTACTAATTAGTGCAAATATCTGCTGTATATGGTATAATGTATATGTAGATGAGGAGGGGATGGACCCCGTACTCACTAAGTCGTCAAACTAGGAGATGCAAAGATGGCAACAATGAAGCTTAACGTTAAGTCCGATGGAATCGAGTTTGGTACTAACATCCTGAATGTGAGGGTGCCTAAGCAGCTTCGCAACAAGGTCAAGTGTGGTGTGCCTTATATCGACGCGGCACTTGGTGGCCATGGTTTCACACCTTCAGCTGTGACTTTCTTTACTGGTACTCCAGGTAGTGGTAAGACTACCATGATGCTTAAGATGGCTGATCAGCTTACTAAGCAAGGTGCCCTCGTGGTCTTCAACACGGCCGAGGAAAGCCTCTTCCAAGTTAAGCTGGTTGCTGAGCGTCTTAATCTTCAACACGGATTCCATGCTGGCCAGGAGACTTCGGTTCCTAAGCTTCTTGAGTTCTGTGACACGCTGCGTAACAAGCGCGGTAATAAAAACAAACCCTTCTTCCTTATCGTTGACAGCCTTCAAACGCTGGATGATGGTAAGTACGCTAACGGTGGAGGTGGTCGTGCTAAGGACCGTCGCTGCCTGGCAATGATTACTGACTACTGCAAGGAGCACTACTCTAACGCAGTGGTTATTGGACAGGTGAACAAGAGCGGCCAGATGGCTGGTTCCAACGTCCTTAAGCACATGGTTGATTCCATGATGACCCTGTCTGTTGAGGAGAAAGATCCTGATCTTCGCGGATGTCGCGTCCTCCAGATGGTCAAGAACCGCTTTGGCGGTGCTGGTGGTACATTCTTCCTTGAGCTTAACAAACGTGGATTCCGTGAGGTGGCACGCGTCTCCGCTGCCTAGTTGGAATCCTGGGGCACCCTTTCCGAGGGTGTCCCTTTTTTTCACCTTGAACAATTTGAGCAGAATGAATAATATTATTAGAACCGGTGATTTGGTCCAGACTGTTTATGATGGAAAAGAATATACCCTTAACGTTGCAGAGGTCTTATACGCAGGGGGAAGCATGATGTGCAGAGTACACCACCCAGAACTACCAAGCCTTTTAAGGATTCGTGATTGTGCCAAGGTCGAAGATGAGCAGCGATGATACCAACGCAGAGTCAACAAAGAATATTCTGAAACATCTCTTAAAAGAGAAGAACAGGAAAGAGCCCGATCAATGTCATTACTGCGAAGAGGCTAGCCCATTAAATCTTTACAATTGTACATGCGGTCATATCTTTTGCACGCTGCATGTAGCAGAAACAATTATTAATAACATTTCAGTAGACACATGTCCAAGCTGTCAAACCATCTTGGATGACTTATATTAGGAGACAGTATGATTCAGAGCGCAGGTATTATTATAGTAGACACCAACGCAGAACCAGAGCCTCGTGTACTGGCTGTGAGAGCCTATGCACACTGGGATTTTCCTAAGGGTATCAGGGAGCCGGGTGAGACCATTCCCGAGGCTGCCATTAGAGAAACAGCCGAAGAAGTATGTCTTCAGCCACTGATGGACTACGCGCTGGTAGAGAAGGGTCCCACCATCTTACGTGGATCGGGTAAGAAGAAGAAAGAGATTACCTACTATCTTGCTACACGATCTAGCGATACTGTTCCTTTCCTCCCTGTGAGTGAAGAACTAGGCAAGCCAGAGAACGACGAGTTCGGATGGATTCGACTCGGCAAGCTACATACGAAGTTTCGAAACAAAGAGCTACTCGAAGTCGTCGTACCTTATATTAAAAAGTGGTGCAAAAAAAATCTTTAAAATCAATAACTTAGAGGATTATCATGGAAAGCAAGATCATCGATTTCACTATTGAAGCACTAAGAGCAAGGTCGCGTCGGTACCTAGAGAAGGGGGATTACGACACCCACAACACTATCGAGGCTCTGATCATCGGCTACGAGGAAGGGCTCTGGTCAATTGACTGGCAAGATGGTGAACCTCTATTTAAAGCTCTGCTGCCAGAAGACGCTGCGCTAGAGAACTATTTAAAACAGGATCCGCTCGAGCGAGCAGGTGGCCCGACTTACGCTTTTGAGCCGGACTTCGGATACGATACGAACGGGTATCAAATTAGTTTTGAACCTGACGAGCTCAATGTCTCTGCCAACAACTATACTGGTCTCTGGACAGATGACTAAGGCCTTGATTTTATTGACAAAAATGGGGCCTCTGCGAAGCAATATACGGGGGCCTCTGCAAAGGGCCTCAACGAGGGGCCTTGAGAACCCCTCTGCGCAGGGCCTCTGCATACTCAGTGGGAACCCTCTGCGGGGGACGGCCTTGATCCCGACTCAAATTTTTCCGGAGAACTTTCGGCAAACTTTTTACTTTTTGGAGACACCATGATCGAATCACAAAGCTTTCTCATGCTCAAATTCTATACAAAGATCCTCGAAGCATGCGATTGGGACGAAGAACTAGCACAGGAATGCATAGGTCTTCTTGGATACGAACTATCAGTCGCTCAGCGCAATGAAACAAAATCAGCAGCGAACATTATGCACGTGCTAAGAGAGTCGCTTCTTAAGACCTATAATCTTAAAGTGGTGGACGCAATGATCGAAGTCCTTCAGGAATCGATTGATAGTGCACCCTTATTAGTGATGCCAAACAACAACACCGATCAATGGGAGAATTGATATGTCGACACTAGAGTTTTCAGATGGAGTAAAGTTTAACATGCAAGGACCGTTAAGGCTCGAACGTAGACGAGACGGTTGGTATGTAGTGGGACAAGGTATGCTAATTCCAGTAGCGGACCGAGTAGAGGGGGCAGAAGTCATTGCAGATATGACGAAACGTCCGGAGGATCAGCCCGGTCACTCACAACGATAGCTAAAAAGTGGGAAGGGTTTAAAAAGAAAAAGGGCCCTTTCTCTCAAAAATTTCCGGAGAAATTTTCGAAAACTTTTTCTAAACTAATGTTATAATATACTAATCAAGGAGAAAGCAGCTATGATGCCATACACATGTATCATTCAGAAAAGCAATGGTGAGATTAAACCCAGGCTTGTCTACGCAGATATGGGAGCCGGATGGACTACAGAGCAAGTTTTGCGTGCAGAAGAACCCGGATCAAGCGTGCTAGCAGCCATTCCGGGGAATCATATGACTAGCGTTTGGATGGGTAGTAACAAGAGAGCTAAGAAGTACTCTTCTAACGTGGACGTTGACGTTTGGAACCTTGACGACTTAACTTAGGTGGTAATACTATGAAAAACAAAGAACAGCAAATGTCGGATCTACTAGTAACCCTAAGACGGCTTAAGAGAGAGGCGCAAACTCCACATGGCAGTGGTTTAGATAAACGATCTCAAGCGCAGTACGATGAAAAGATCTCTCAGTTCACGTCAATGCGGGATGGAGGGGATGGTGGTATGTTTCGACAAACAGAGACGACTATTAGAGAGCTTCATTACAACGGTTGGCAAGATCAAGACTTTCAAACAATGCTAGAAAGTTTGGGGGAAGTCGACGTCATGTCAGACGAAGAAAGAGCAGAACGCTGGCCGGATGAACGAGGCTTCTTTAAGAAGACATTTGATAGCTTGTTTGGGAAATAACCAATGCCAAAGAAAAAAGATACAGCTGTAAGAGAAGTAAGAACCACGCCTAACGTGGCACACAATCGATCCAAGCAGATCAAGCAATGGATCGAGCAGAACATGGACATGTACAAGGTTCCAAAAATGAGGGGGCGCTTCCGGGCTACCAGGGAACGATATGTTGAGATGTCTCAGGGAGGCGACGGTGGCAAGATGAACCCGTCCCATGTCGACTCTATCAGAACCCTTCATCACAAAGACTGGACCGACGATGACTTCAGCCAATTGGTTAAAGATTTAGACAAGGCTGTCGAGGATTTCCATGAAGCCGAAGGCACGAAGCCCGAGGATCAAGCTTTATCAGATGTTGATGGTGCTATCAAAGTTTGTGTTGAAATCATTTCTGCGTACACTCACGATGATGCTGTGGATATTCTGAATGGTATCGCAGAAAAGCTACAGCTGTTTGATCCGGAAGACGATTAATTTTCAGGATAAACACAGATTTTGTGTAAAACTACGCTGCGACGCTGTATAATAAGCTTATGATTAATTCGCTTTGGAGACATATACATGGTAAGGAAGTCGTTCGTACCCGGGGAGGGGATTAAACCTCAAGAACCCATTTGGGTCATTTCATCTCGTTCTGTTTGCATACCCGCTTACTGCACCGGTATTGTCGGTAAGGTCGTGCATTTCAAGTATCTTACGGGTAAGACAGGGACAGTTCACATAAGTGAGGCTGCGATTCGATTGGTCACGATGCCCGGTGAAGAT
>Ga0115012_10002354_pt1 | contig 11030 bp, 19 predicted proteins | sample TroAtlMetagenome_FD_88706 | JGI IMG/M metagenome (GOLD analysis project Ga0115012, IMG submission 88706) | Marine eukaryotic phytoplankton communities from Atlantic Ocean - Tropical Atlantic ANT10 Metagenome | ecosystem: Environmental > Aquatic > Marine > Oceanic | place: Tropical Atlantic...
TGCTGGTCTATCTTTTAGATTCATCTATGGTGGTGCAGCTGCAGACGCTGAAAGTCATATCATCAAAACTACTGGAAACACTTTGTATTTCAAAGGTGCTCTAGTACACCACGACACAAACCAGACTGGTCAAACATCTGCTGCTGTCTATTCTGATGGTAACTCAAACAGCATATTAACTTTAACAGATCCTCAAGCATATGTACTTGATGTTGTTGGACATTCCGCAACTGTTTACTACATTTCAGGATTCGTTGCTGATAATACTGCTCCAGCATTCTCTGACGCTTAATAATTAGAGAAAGTTGGTTACTTAAAACTTTTGGGAAGGCCTTCGGGCCTTCCTTATTTAATTAAAATGGAGATATAATGAGTATTACTAAAGAACAAATTGAAACGAGAAAGTCTAGTTTAGAAAAAGATTTTCAAAATGTGAAACAACAAATTGAGGATAGTGAAGTCAAGATTATTAGTATGAGAAATAATTTGAATGCTTTGGCAGGTGCAATACAACAATGCGATATGTTTTTAAAACAACTTGCAGAAAAAGATGAACCATTGCCAGCAGACAAACAACAAGCACTTGATATCGCAACCTCGTAGGAGAAAAGATATATGGAAAAATTAACACAGGAAGAATTAAATGGTTTATCGTCAAGAGCGAGAAAAGCATATGAAGATTCAAATTCGGTCCTTTCTGAAATAACAACTGAAAATCCTAATATTGAAGTTGTTGTTAAGGAAGATAAACCTAAAAAGAAAAAGGAAGATAAAAATGAAGAGCTTTAAGCAATTCAATGAATCAGGTACAACAGATAGATTTGCTCACCAGTCAGTAGAAAATGACAATGTGGGTATCTTTGATGTTGCAAATCCTGAGTCATTACAAAAAGTTAATGCCTTTGTAGGTGCAATCGCTGAACAAGAATATGTACAACCAGACGCTGCTATGCACCAATTAGCGATGAAACTAGGAACTATTGGTTTAAGTTATACTATACCTAAAGTTGAAGGTAGTAATGGAAAATCAGTAGTAGAAGTTTCACAGTATGGTGGAAGATATGGGAAAACATCTGACAATACAACATCTGGTGAAGGTGATATTGAAAACGGTGATGGTATATCTCATAGAAAAGAAGGCGGTTTAAAACTAGAATTTAATTGGGAAAAACAACCTAATAACACTTACAAAGTATTTGCGAATTTAGTTTAATTAAGTACATATATATTGATATGTACAGATTGGTTTTATTATGAGTGATTTTAAACATCTGACGCCAGAGAATATTAATATGTTTGCTATCAAACATTATGATAATCCCTCTTGTATTGATGAACAAGAATTTTTAGATGATATGAAGCGATTTAAATATTTGAAAAGATTATTTAGAAAGTATAACACATCTAAAGAATTGAAGTCAAGATTAATTATTAATCATATAATTGTCTTGTCAAATGTATTTGGTATAGACGCTGCTACTACCTTATTATTTTTTAAGATAGATAGAGAGCATTGGCCAATACTTAAAACCATTCTTGTTTTTTTACATTTTATGCCAGAAGATGATATGACCGATATACGAATTAATCAAAATGTTATGGCAGAGTTAGGAACAATATAAATGGGAAGAGTAATAGACGCCTTAATAGCTTACAGAGTTTTAAAACTTTTAGTTACGCCTTTCAATAAAACTAAAGCATATAAGTTTGGTATTATTGATGATAAAGGTAAAGTACTAATCAAATCAAAAAATTTCCTCAAAACATTCTCTAGTCAAGAGTTGCCAAAAGCAAGAGAAGCATACACACTACTCATTCGCTTCGTATTCAATCTCAAAAGATTATTAGGTAAAGTAGGTATCAGAGGACCAATAACAACCTCTGCAGCTGCGGCTATAGCATTTTTCAAAGAAGAAAATGGTCAAAATTTAGAAGTAGAAAAAGTAGTTTACAAACATTTAAGAGAAAATGGTTTCGAATTTCAAGTAGATGAAAACTATGGGGAACCCTTGAAACCTGGCACTTATAGAGTAAAAAGAGAGATTAGAGATTTAGAAGGCGATATAGTAATAAATATAGATGACGAAGTTATATTTGAAAACATTACAGATACTATTATGGGTTATGATGTATTCAAATATAGAAATGTTTATTTAACAACCGAGGATTTATATGCCTAGTCAAAAAGAAGTAAATAAGTTTCTAACAAAATTTAGAGGCGGAACAATACAAAAAGAAATAGACGCTTTGATAAAAAAGTTTGGTTTATCAAATGCAAAAGCAAAAGACATGGCTATTAGATATAATGCTTCTGGAGGACCAGATCCAAGATTGTCTCCTTGGGGGCCTGCAGATATGCCTGAATCAACTGATAGACCTACATACGCTAAACTTAAATGGAATTCTAGTGCTGAAAGAGATAAAGCATATACAAAAATGCTTAGACATTATCCTAATAATCCAGCAGGATTTCAAGGTTTCACTTACAGAAAAGTAGGTGCCTTTTGGATAACTATGAACATAACTACAATGGTAACTAATCCAGTTAATAGACTTAAAGATTATAAACTAGGAGATTATAAAGTGGTATCAATGAAAGAAGAAGCACCAACACTAGATAAGTTTATGGAAGATACTCCAGCAAATGCTACTGGTACTGCTGTTGCAGGAACAGGTGATGATTCTTCTACGGTTGTTGTTAAAAAGAAAGACAAAATGAAAGATAAACTATTAAGAAGATTCAAAATTAAAGAAACTATTGATAGAACAATTCCTGATTTAGAAAAACCAAAAGATGAAATTAAAGAAAAAGTAAAACATCTAAAAGCTATGGCGGCAAAAGCTTAAATGTCAAAATCATACAAAGAATTTATTAAAGAATATGCCATGGGACTACAAGTTCCTTCAATGAGTTTTATGAAGCCTGTGGCAGCACTCAATCCATTACGAAAAAAAGAGAATGTAAATAAAGTGAGAGAAAAATGGATAAAGGAACTAAAAAAGAAGAAGTAAGAAGTCTTTACCTAACTGCTGAAATGGCAGCATGGGGAGATAATCAAACAAAGGAGAAAAATCAAATGGATTGGTTAAAAGGAAGAGTAAAAGAGATATCAACATGGTCAGGCGCTTCATTAGTTGCACTTGGTCTCCTAGTAGTAATAGGTGGTCCTTTCGTAAAGTTGGCTGCATATGCGGCTATCATATGGGGCATTATCTCAATGGTTAAAAAACAAGGTTAATTAATTATGGCTCGTGTGTTGAACAATAAGTTTTCATGGGAAACTGCTACAATGTGTGCTCGTTTAAGTATGAAGGCATACGAAAGCAAAAAAGACTTTCAAAAATTTTATAAAAAAGATTGGGATAGTGTTACCATGTTTTCGCAAGGTGGTACTGAATGTTATGTACTAACTTGTCCTAAAAATTATGTAGTAGTTTTTAGAGGTACTGAACCTACTTCTTGGGAGGATATTAAAGCAGACGCTAATATTCGTAAATCAAAAAGAGAATGGATGCCTGATGATAATAAATCTGGTGTTGGTTCAAAAGGTAAAGTACATACTGGTTTTAGAAAAGCACTCAACGATATATGGGGTGATTTATGGAATCATTATAAAAAAAATGGTCAAGGTAAACAATTAGTAGTTACAGGCCATAGTTTAGGGGCTGCACTTGCAACCCTTTATACAGATAGAATAGATGATGAAAAATCTGTATGTTATACTTATGGTTCACCACGAGTCGGTAATAAACAATTAATTAACAATATGAATTTCAATTGTTATCGTATTAGAAATAATAACGATATAGTAACAAAAGTACCACCTGAAATTGTGGGATTTTCTCACAAAAGCACAGAGTTAAAATATTTTGACTGTGATGGCAATTTAAAAGAAGGTTTCAGCAGATGGTATATGTTTAAACAATGGATTAAAGGCACATGGAAAGGTTTATTAAAACTTAAAATAGATGGTTTTTCTGACCATTCCATGGGCACTTATTATGAACTATGTAAAAAGGAAAGTAAAAAATAATGTGGGAAATGATTGAAAGAATGGCTACTGATAGATTGTGGATTTACACAGCACTAGTAGGGTCATTATTTGGATTAGCATTTTCTACTTATTTTAAATCTACAAGAATAGGTTTATGGTTATATGCTAAGTTTGATTTAATCCTAGACTACTTTGTAGAACGCTGGGGTTGGACTTGGTTGCAACAACCAACAGACGCTTGGCGTAAGAAGTATCCTTTTGTTACAAAAAAGATTGATGAATTAGAACAACGAATTAAAAAATTAGAAAGAAAAAGTAGATGAAAATAAGTGATAATACATCCGTAGCGATGCCAATGAGGAATTTAATTTCCATTGTTATAGCTGTAGGATTTGGTGTTTGGGCATACTTTGGGATAGTTGAAAGATTAAACCAAGCAGAAACAAGTATCATCTTAATTAAAGAAGATATTAAAAATGAAACTACTAGACTTGATGGTACTATTTTAGGTTTAGAAGAAGGAGATATTGCTGAAAACACAGAATTTAGAATTAAATGGCCACGAGGAGAAATGGGTACTCTTCCAGCCGATAGTGAGCAATATATGCTAATAGAATTTCTATCAGGACAAGTGGAAACTATGCAGGCACAAATGGAAGGTATGATGAATAATTCCGTAAATATTAAAAGGCTGCAAACTGATATTGAAAAGATGTTATCAGATATAGAAGCACTAAAGGATAGAGTCAGACAAAATGGCTCTCCTGCAAAATCTGGAGATTAAAAATGGAGAATGTATTAGTTTGGGCTTTGTTAATGTTTTATAGCGAAGGTAGCAATATAAATGATTTTAACACGGCTGACGAATTTACATTAACAGATGGAATGTCTAAATGCTTATCAATGAAAAGAGAAGCAACAAGAAATTCTGCTAATGTACAATGGAGATGTATGCAAGCGAAAGTAGATTTAGAAGTTGACGCTACTGGTACTTTACATATCCTTAGGTTAAAAGAAGAAGTAAAATAATGTTTAGTAGTTTAAAAATAGGTTTAGTATTAGTAATGTTAGCAGGTGCAGGTGGCGGATATCTGTATGTTAATAAATTACAAAAAGACAATGCTATACTTAAAACAAACCAAATCAAATTAGAAACTGCTGTACAAGAAAGTAATCAAGTTATTGAACAACAAACAAAAGACTTGAAACAAATAAGAAGTACACTTAAAAAAGTAGAAGAATTAAATAATAAACTACAAGCAGATAGAGATAGTTTAAATAAAAGATTAGGTAAGCATGATATTGGTAATCTTGCAGAAAACAAACCTGGTCTTGTTGAGAAGATTATAAACAAAGCAAGTGATAGTGCTGCTAGATGTGTTGAGATAGCGTCTGGTAGTCCACTAACAGAGGAGGAGTTAAATGGTACGCCTAATAGGGAATGTCCTAGTTTTTGGCCTGACAGCAATACTGCTAAGTAGTTGTGCTGCTGGTGTCAAAGTTATAGACACATATAAAATAGAAAAGAAAAGAGAACCATTGGCTTTAGAGAATCCTACTCCTTTAGAATTACAGGATGTAGATTGGATTATTATTACAAAAGATAATGCTGAAGAAGTATTTGAAAAAATTAAAAATGAAAAGAATGGTGATTATGCTTTGTTTGCTTTAACGGATACAGGTTATGAAAAGTTAGCATTAAACTTTGCAGATATAAGAAACAAAATAGCAGAACAAAGGCAGATTATTTTATCATACAAAGAGTATTATGAGTCAGAATAATTATGTCAGACCTAGAAAAACTTAAAACAGAAATAGCACTACTAAAGAAAGACGCCAAGACTGGCGAACTTATACATCAAAGATTAGAAGTTGCCGTAGATAAACTCACCGAAATTACAGTATCATTAAAAGGTATGATTGCTCAACAACAAACAAAGTTAGAAAGAGCAGAACAAACTGATGATGATATTTTTATTACTTTAGAATCCCGAAGAAAAGAATGGGATAATGACCTCAAAGAATTACACTCCAGAATTACTACCAATAGTAGAGAATTAAGAGATACACAATATCAATTAGAAAGTAAACTACTCAATGAAATAAGAATGGTAAGAACACAACTATCGGAAAGAGTAGGGGTGTTAGAAAAGTGGCGTTGGCTTATTATCGGAGGATCCATTATTATTGGACTTATGATGTCTAATCCTGATAGTATGTTATTTAATATGTTTTAATTGCTTGACTTTTCCATTAGGAACTGTTATAATGTGTGCATATGTCCTCATACATTGATATCAAGTTTCTCAATCTTTTATCCACTAGATTAGAAAAATTTAAAAGAAAATCAGATTACTTATATAACTTTAGGTGCCCACATTGTGGTGATTCTAAAAAATCATCATCAAAGGCCAGAGGTTTTGTATACCGTAAAAAATCTGATATGTTTTTTAAATGCCATAATTGTGGTATGGGTCAGACACTAGGTAATCTAATTAAGTTTTTAGACCCTACAATGCATAAAGAATATATCTTTGAAAGATTTAAAGATGGTAAAGTACAAGAAGAAAAACCAGAGTTTGATTTTACACCATCTAAAACATTAAAGAAATTTAATCATTATGATATAGCCTTACGAAATTTAAGAAGATTTGATGAGTTAGTTACAACACATCCAGCAAAACAATTCGTTTATAAAAGATTAATACCAAAAGAACATTGGGATAAGTTTCATCTTTGTTCTAATTTTTATGAATGGACTAATAGTATTATTCCTAATAAATTTCCTAGTTTAAGAGACGACCATCCAAGAGTCGTAATACCTTTCTTTGATAGAGAAGGTAACTTTTTTGCTTTTCAAGGCCGTGCATTTGGTAAAGAACAACCAAAGTATATTACAATTAAGTTTGATGACACAAAACAAAAGATTTATGGTCTTGATAGATTAGATTTAAATAAACCTGTAAAGATAACCGAAGGTCCTATTGATAGTTTATTTTTAAGTAATGCTGTCGCACTAGCAGGTGCTGACGCTACTATAAACATTAACCACGAACAATGTACAATGATATTCGATAATGAACCACGAAATCAAGAAATAATAAATCGTATGATAAAAGCTGTTGATAAAAATTTTAATTTGGTTGTATGGCCGAAAACATTGAAATATAAAGATATTAATGATATGATAATTGCAGGAAAAACATCAACAGAGGTCGAAGCTATTATAAGTAATAACACATACAGCGGATTAACAGCACTACAACATATTAACAACTGGAAAGGTATTTAAGCACATGGTCTCTAACGAACAAATAAAAGTAACAAAACGAAACGGAAGAGGCTTAGAAGCCTTAAATATTGACAAAATTCATTCAATGGTTGGGTTTGCAACCGAGGGTATTACAGGTGTTAGTGCTTCTCATGTTGAAATGAATAGTGGTTTACAATTCTTTGATAAAATATCAACAGAAGATATACAACAAATATTAATTAAGTCAGCAAACGATTTAATTAGTTTAGAAAATCCTAATTATCAATATGTTGCCGCTAGATTATTATTATTTTCACTTCGTAAAAATTTATTTCATAGATTATGGGAACACCCAAAGTTTATAGACCATATTAAAAAACTTATTGATTTGGGATTATATGATAAAGGTATAGTAGAAAACTATACTGAAGCAGAGATTGATAGAATGGGTATGTGGATTGACCATGAAAGAGATTATAGTTTTACCTATGCAGGGTTAAGACAAGTCATGGACAAATACCTATTACAAGATAGAAGTACAGGCGAGATATATGAAACGCCACAATTTATGTACATGATGATTTCTGCTACATTATTTGCAAAATATCCAACAGAAAGTAGATTACAATATGTCAAAAAATACTATGACGCTATCAGTAGATTTAAAATTAATATTCCCACGCCTGTTATGGCTGGTGTTCGTACTCCTCTTCGGCAGTTTGCGAGTTGTGTACTGGTTGACAGCGATGACACTCTTCCTAGTATCTTTTCTTCCGATATGGCTATTGGCCGCTATGTTGCCCAAAGAGCAGGGATCGGAATCAATGCTGGGAGAATTAGAGGAATCAATTCGAAAATTCGGGGTGGTGAGATACAACATACTGGTGTCATTCCTTTCCTTAAAAAATTTGAAGCAACGGTTAGGTGTTGTACACAAAACGGAGTTAGAGGAGGTTCAGCAACAGTACACTTCCCAATCTGGCACCAAGAAATAGAAGATATTTTAGTTTTAAAAAACAATAAAGGTACAGAAGATAATAGAGTTAGAAAACTAGATTACTCTATACAAATATCAAAATTATTTTATGAAAGATTTATTAAAGATGAAGATATAACTTTATTCTCACCACATGAAGTACCTGGTTTATACGAAGCATTTGGTATGCCAGAGTTTGATGAAATGTATGAGAAGTATGAAAGAAAAACATCCATTAGTAAACATAAAGTTAGAGCTCAAACTTTGTTTATGGATTTACTTAAAGAAAGAGCAGAGACAGGTCGTATTTACATTATGAATATAGACCATTGTAATACTCATAGCTCTTTTAAAGATAAAGTTTATATGTCTAACTTATGTCAAGAGATTACATTACCAACAAAACCTATAAAACACATAGATGATCCTGATGGTGAAATTGCTTTATGTATTTTATCTGCTATCAATTTAGGTCTTATAAAAGACAAAGAAGATTTAGAGGATTTATGTGATTTATCTGTAAGAGGATTAGAAGAAATAATTGACTATCAAGAATATCCAGTAGAGGCAGCTAAAAAATCTACTGAAGCAAGAAGAAGTTTAGGTATAGGATATATAGGTCTTGCTCATTATCTTGCAAAGAATAAAGTTAAGTATGATGACAAACAAGCATGGAAATTAGTTGATGAGATTACGGAGGCATTTCAATATTATCTATTAAAGGCAAGTAATACTCTAGCAAAAGAAAGAGGTGCTTGTGAATATTTTAATAAAACAAAATACTCTAATGGTATTCTACCAATAGATTCATATAAAAAAGATGTAGATGATATTGTTAAAAGAAAGTTAAGTTATAATTGGCAACATTTGAGAGAAGAAATACAAGAACATGGTTTAAGGCATTCAACTTTGTCTGCTCAAATGCCATCAGAAAGTAGCTCAGTAGTATCAAATGCTACAAATGGTGTTGAACCTCCTCGTGATTTTCTTTCAATTAAAAAAAGTAAAAAAGGAACACTCAAACAAATAGTTCCTGACTACAACAGACTAAAGAATTTCTACACATTGTTATGGGACATGAAAAGTAATGAAGGTTACATTAATACTATTTCTGTTATGCAGAAATATTTTGACCAGGCAATAAGTGGGAACTGGAGTTATAATCCAGAAAATTATACTGACGGTGAGGTGCCTGTTTCAGTAATGGCAAATGACTTGTTAACCACATACAAATTAGGATGGAAAACATCTTATTATCAAAATACATATGACGCTAAAGCTGATGTAGAAGAACCTACTCATCCACTTGGGTGGCATGATGATGTAAAAGAAGAACCTAAAGAAGTTATGATTGATGACCAAGAAGAATGTGAGGCTTGTGCGATATAATGAAAACATTTAATACAGAAAAAGTAGATTGGCTAAAACAACCTATGTTTTTTGGTGAAGAACCTAACACACAAAGATTTGACCAACAGAAATATCCTGTTTTTGAAAAGTTAAATCAACAACAACTAGGTTTCTTTTGGCGACCAGAAGAAGTATCTTTACAAAAAGATAGAAACGATTATTTACAATTATCAGATGAACAGAAACATATCTTTACATCTAATCTAAAGTATCAAACATTATTAGATAGTGTACAAGGTCGTGGTCCATGTCTTGCATTTTTACCATTTTGTAGTTTACCTGAATTAGAATCATTGTTAGTTGCATGGGATTTTAGTGAAACAATACATAGTCGTTCATATACTTACATAATGAAAAATGTTTATTCTGACCCTACTGCTGTTTTAGATACAATTATTGAAACACCAGAGATTATGGCTAGAGCTAAAACTGTAACCGAAGCATATGATAAGTTTATTACATATGCTCATAAGTATCACTTGTATGGTAAAGGCGACCAAAAAGAATTAAAGAAACTTTTATATCTTACATTAATTAATGTGAATATATTAGAAGGTATAAGATTTTATGTTTCATTTGCTTGTTCATTTGCTTTTGGTGAATTAAAATTGATGGAAGGTTCTGCTAAAATTATATCTCTAATTGCTAGAGACGAAAATTTACATTTAGCAGTATCTCAAAACATCATAAATAACTACCGTAGAAATGAAAACGATAAAGAAATGTTAAAGATAATTAAAGAGACCGAACAGGAAGTATATGATATGTATGATATTGCTGTTCAACAAGAAAAAGAGTGGGCAAAATATTTGTTCAATCAAGGCTCTATGATTGGTCTAAATGATACTTTACTTAATCAGTATGTTGAATTTATGGCAAATAAACGAATGAAGGCAATTGGTCTAAAAGGAGTTTATGACCAACCATCAAATAATAATCCATTACCTTGGACTAGTCATTGGTTGAATAGTCGAGGGTTACAAAATGCACCACAAGAAACTGAAATAGAAAGTTATGTGGTTGGTGGCATAAAACAAGATGTGGAGAAAGAAACTTTTAAAGGATTTAAACTATGAAGAACCCTAATCTAAAAACAGTATGTGATAACTGCTCGGCAACATACATAGTAAAACATGATTTGCCAGAAGATTATATTGAGCAGTTTTGTCCATTTTGTGGAGAAGAACATGAAGAAGTTGAAGAAACTATAACAGATATTGATGAAAACTGGGATTAATTATGAGACCACAATCAGCGAAAGCTAAGGGTCGTAGATTGCAACAGCAATTTAGAGACTTACTTATAGAGAAATTAGATATACATCCAGAAGATATAGAAAGTCGCTCAATGGGTGCAGGTGGGGAAGACCTCATCATGGCAAGAGCGGCAAGAGAAA
>Ga0115012_10002355_pt1 | contig 11026 bp, 6 predicted proteins | sample TroAtlMetagenome_FD_88706 | JGI IMG/M metagenome (GOLD analysis project Ga0115012, IMG submission 88706) | Marine eukaryotic phytoplankton communities from Atlantic Ocean - Tropical Atlantic ANT10 Metagenome | ecosystem: Environmental > Aquatic > Marine > Oceanic | place: Tropical Atlantic Ocean...
ATGAATCGTCGTTGTGTGACACTCTTAATGAGTGCCCACACAGATTGTCTTGTTATAAATTGTTAAAGAACATAGTGCAGAATCTCGACGCTGTTTGTCGTGACTTCTGCGCAAGGAGGACGTTGGCTACATATAGTTGCTAGCGTCTTTCTTGCTTCGCTTCTCTCGAAGCGGGAGGCGTATAATACGCCGTTCGTTTTCAGTGTCAACGTTTTTCGTAAATTTCTTTTCGAACCGTTGTTAACTCCGAAGAGCTAATGAAAACTGCTTTTCCGGTGTTGTTACCAACTCCTTGAAGCGAGGCGCGCATTCTACGCGATTCGGTTTTTGTGTCAACACTTTTAGAAAATTTATTTCAAAAGCACTTCCTTGAAAACCTTGCCAGTACTGCCTTTAAGGCTGTAGTGACTTGCTTTGTCAGTGTAAGTTATTTTACTTTCCTGTCGAAGCGGTTGCGCATTCTAGAGATTTCTGAGGCAAGGTCAACCTCTTTTTAATAATTCATAAAAAAAGCGACCTAGAAGGTCGCTTTTTAGTCTTTTGGTATATTAATACAACTAACTCATCGGTATTAACAACTGAAAGGCGTGTTTTTACACTTTATTAGATGACTCTTCGTCTTGCTTCCCTTCGCTACTGTCAACAGTATCATTAGCACTATTAGCATCGGCATTAAAGTCTGCATCTTCTTCTTGTTCACCTACCACGTCGTTCAATGTCACTTTATCAACGGTCCTGAAAGTATTAATCGGGCCCGCTAGTGCATAAAGAGAAAATACAATAAACAGTACTAAAGCAGGCTCTGTTGCAACCACTACAAATATAAGTAGCACAATAAGCAGCCCTACGAAGGGAACCTTCCCATGCCAGTTCAATTCCTTGAATGAATTGTATTTGAAGTTACTTACCATTAGTAAGCCAGCGAAACCAGTCACTAATGCAACTATAATTCCGTAGTCTGTACCTACAGCATCATATTCAACGCCTACCCATACTAAGCCAGCAACTACCGCTGCTGCAGCCGGGCTTGCCAAACCTTGGAAGAAACGTTTATCGGCAATACCAACCTGTGTATTAAATCGTGCTAAACGTAAAGCGGCACCTGCCACATAAACAAAGGCAGCTAACCAACCGAACTTACCGAGTTCAGTTAAGCCCCAGTTGTATGCCACCAATGCGGGCGCCATACCGAATGACACCATATCGGCCATCGAGTCATATTCAGCACCAAAATCGCTTTGCGTATTTGTCATACGCGCAACTCGACCATCTAATCCATCAAAAACCATAGCAACAAATATAGCTACGGCTGCTGCTTCAAATCTTCCTGTCATTGAAGACACTACTGCGAAGAAGCCTGAAAATAGCCCAGCAGTGGTCAATAGATTGGGAAGAAGATAAATCCCTTTTCGCTTTTGTTCAGACATAAGTCCTCATATGTACATAAATTACTGCGTTAATTATTTCATAGTTCATAGCTGACGCATAGATAACATTCACCACGCAAGAAAAAGCAGACCAAAATAACTAGGTATAAGCTTATATACTTAAGCACATCGTCTGTTCAGTTATTATCCATTAATCATGTTGAAGTTCACGAAATCTACTCTATCTATAAAAGAGTTAAATATCGTACGAACTACACCTTTATAAAATTAAGGAAGGTTTAGTTAAAATGCGTTTACTTAATGTATCAATACTTACCGCGGGCTTTATTGGTTTAACCTTATTGCCACTTTCAAATGCTGAAGCAGGTTCGAGCAAATGGCATAATTCAGACTACTCAGGATGCAGTTCAAATAGCGGTTCATCTAATACGGATTTATGTGAATCAGCGTTGGGCGAAAATATCTATGATCTCGTAGACGACGGCGTTCAATCAGGTACGGATCCTTTCAGCAGTAATATAACAGTAGGCGGCGTAAATATCTCTGTCTCGGCTTGGTCCGACACGTACGGCAATAAAGATGACATCGTTGTAGATGCGAAGTTAGAAAAGATATCTGATTACTATGGGTATGGCGTAACCAATGATGATTGGGAAACGTACTACAACCCCGACCACGCGATAGACAATGTGAATAAAGTAAACGGAAACGTGACAGACTTTGATTTCGTTTTGTTATCATTCGACCAAGCTGTTACCGTTTCAGGGGCAAGCTTTTCGTGGATTTACAGCAACAGCGACTCCCAAGTATCGGTCGCCGCACTAGACTCTATTTCAGGCTTAACCTCAGGTAGTCAGACTTGGAACGACATTGTTGCGGATGCACTAACTACAGCATCATATGATATTGAAAATTGTGATTATGTAGAGCATCGTGCAGATTTCGAAATCTCTGACACATCCCAATATTGGTTAATCGGAGCTTACAATACCGTTTTTGGAAATATTGGCGGTTATGTTGGCAATGATGCATTTAAACTTTCAAGCGTTGGATTTTCTATCGCGAATGAGAGCCCACCAGCGCCGTCAACTGAAGTCAGTGAGCCAACAACACTAGGCTTATTACTTGCCGGTGTATTCGTTGTCGCTTGGCGTAGAAAAAACACGCGCTCTACGTAGAAAGTGCTACTTTAGACTACACTCGGAAGGTCTTATCTGTCAGTTATTTTTACTGCCAAAGGGCAAGCGAAAAATAAAAATTTAAAAAACAGCAACTTAAAGATGTGGCATGAATAATGCTTAAATCCACTTAATAGAGAAGTTTAGTTTAAAAGTGGAAGTATAGCCATGCCGTATTTACGTAAAATTTTAATATCTTTAACGGTTTTATCAACATTAAGCGCACCCGTTTTTGCAGGCGGTAGTCGCGGGGACAGAGATAGCGGTACATCGTCCCCTGTCGATAGCTCTCTTGCTGAAGGCTATTACGATCTAACTGATTTTGATGAGTCTGTAGTAACCTCTTCTACTGGGGTAACGATTGGTGGTGTTAATATTACGCTGACGGGCTGGTCTGATACAGGTAACAGTTCAGACCCTGAAGACTTTGATAACATCGTAAAAACCGCTTCGCCTTACGAAGTATCTAGCTTTTACGGCTATGGTGTTTTGAATCAAGATGGTGAAGGATCAACGAGCCCTGACCACTCTATTGATAACTATTATTGGAATGGCGAAAACTCAAGCGCTGGAATTGCATACGCTGATTTTGATTTCGTCTTATTCTCATTTGATTCAGATGTGACACTCGATAGCATTGACTTTGGATGGGCAAACAATAATGGCTCTGACCAACAGGTTTCAATTGCTGCATTGAATAACAGTCAGCTAGGCTTACTCGAAGGTGCATCAAGTACTTGGTCTGAAATTATTGCTGGTGCAGTTTCAAGTTCATTTAATATTACTAAAACGGGGTCTTACAGCTATACCACTGGTGAGCTTGAACTCGTTAACTCGGCTAAGTATTGGTTAGTTGGCGCCTATAACACCGTGTTTGGCGCTGTTGATGGTGCATCAATGTACAATGATGGATTTAAAATTACTTCTATTGATTTTACCGAAGGCACGCCACCGCCAGTTGCTGAAGTTCATGAACCTGGCGTTTTTGGCTTGATGCTAATGAGTTTTGCTATTCTTGTATGGCGTAGAAATCGCGCTGCGTAATAGTTTCAAAATAATAAAAAAACACGTATCTTTAGAAGGTGGCTTTGGCCACCTTTTTTTATGGCAGTTAGCAGGATAAATTAATAATGAATTTAGGAACTGGACGTTCTCGTATATGGCGTTCTACATTAGCCTCGGCAATATTGGCTTCGGCATTCGCCGGAAGTTTTTTAAGCACAGCTCATGCTACAACTTCAGAGGATTATGAAAAAGCACTTACTGCATTTAACGCAGATAAGTATAACGAAACCTACATTCACCTGAAAAATAGCTTAAAAAAAGATCCTGAGAACTTAGCAGCCAAAATTCTGATGGGAAAAATACTTCTCATTAACGGGTATTTAAATGCAGCAGAACTTGAGTTCGTAGAGGCAATAGAGATGGGAGCAGATATAAACTTGCTCGCGGAACCATTGGGAAATACTTGGCTCTTTCTTAACAAATACACAGACATCGTAAACTTCAATCAAACCAGTAAACTTACGAAAGAAAGCAACCGAGCCTGGCTGCAAATTCGTGCCACTGCATGTATACGATTGGATGACTTAGCATGTGCTGAATCTGATTATTCAGATATACTATCCGATACCCCTCGCTATGTTCCCGCTATTAATGGGCTAGCTTCTATTGCACTTCAGAAAGATAATTTATCGCTGGCCCGCAAGCTTATTAAAGACGCCGAGAATATAGAAAATGAAAATGCCATCACCTGGCGCTTAAAAGGGCAGTTAGCCTATCGCGAGGGAAATACCAAAGCGGCTACTGAATATCTGCAAACCGCATTGTCATTTAATCGAGAAGATCCTATTGCACTTAGGAATCTTGTTGATCTTTATCTACAGGCAAAAGACTATAACCAAGCGAAGTTATTTGTAGATGAAATTATAGAAGATACCCCCAACGACCCTCTTGCCATTTTATTAAATAGCTGGTTGCAAAGCCGTGATACCGAGACGGCTATCGATAACGAGCAACTACTTCAGCTCAATGAATTTATGAGCCAGCTAGATCCTGAAATAATTGCCTCTCAGCCCATGTTGCTATACATAAGTGGACTTACAAACTTCTTCAATAACAATATGGAAAAGGCAGCAAAAGATTTCACAAGCTACCTACAGAATGAACCTGATGATATTCAAGCGGTAATGATGCTGTCTCAGGTTTATCTCTCTACTCAACAAGGCAAGCAAGCCCTACTTTTGTTAGAACGTTATCAAGAAGTATTGCTGGAGAATCCAGACTCGGCGCTAATTTTAGGCGATTTGTTTATTAAGCAGAATAAAGCCTTTAAAGCTGAAAGGTTGTTGCAGCAATTAGAAAAACGTTACCCGTCGGAAAGTAAGTTACAGTTATTTAAAATTAGATTAATGGCAGCAAGAGGCCAGCAAGAAAAAGCCTTAACGATCCTTGAACAAAATTTTTCTAACTACAAAGACAGCCCTTCTTATCTTTTTACCTACGCATTAATGAACCTTCAAGCTGCACGTTACGACAAAGCACTTAGCAGTGCGGAGCTACTTGCCGATAAATTCCCTGAGGATGCTGAAGTTTATAATTTGCAAGCAGGTATTCTTATTCGTCAAGGCCAGTTAGCCGAGGCGAAAAGCAAGATTGAAAAAGCGTTGGCAATTAGCCCAGCATTGTTTCCGGCAAAGTTCAATTTGGCTGCTACGGAAAGCCGGTTGGGTAATATAGAAACATCGTCACAACTCGTTGAAGAGTTACTTACACTATCACCAAAACATAACGAAACATTACTACTCAAAGCGCACAACTTGACTCGCCTTGGCAGGGCACAAGAAGCAAAGCAAATTTACCTTGATATACTTACGCTAACACCTCAAAACGTAGCAGCCAAGGAACGGTTGGTAGCTATTTACCAACGTGAAGGTGATAGTAAAAGCGCTTTGTATCACTTAGATAGGCTAATTAAAGATGAATTCGACAATCCTGATTACCTTCTCACTAAAGCCGGGTTGTTAGTTGCGTTAAAAGATTATGATGCCGCAAGAAAAACGCTAAATATTGTTGAGAACTTTATTGCGCAAGACGCTTCTAGGTTACTTCGTTTGAGTGAACAATTATTGTCAATAAACGAAGAAGATAGAGCCTTGGCTGCAATACAAAAGGCACAATTAGCTGAACCAAATTCTTCAATTATAGCCCTCGCTCACGTACGGCTTCTATTGCAGCTAGAAAAAGTTAACGACGCAAATGCCCTACTTGCTTCTATCGCGGCAGCACAACAGGGTAATGCCAATTATTGGTTAGTGAAAGGTAGAGCATTGGCCGCTGAAAATCGTGATGACCAAGCCCTTGATGCTTATCAACAAGCCCTTAAGCTAGATAGTAATTTCGCTCCGCCGCTAATAGCTATTTACAACTACGCCCTAAATGAACGCTATGTAGACACATTCATTGAAGAGTCAGAGGCGATTATCAAGCAAAACCCAAATAACCTTCTGGCCAAAAGCTTGCTTGCTCAATATCTCTATTTCATTCGTGATTTTGAGGAATCAACAACCTTGTACAATGAGCTAGTTCGAATACCCGAAACACCAAGCCCTGCGCAGGCTTACAATAGGCTAGCCATTATGGCAATGGAAATGGGATTAGGAAGCGCGGAAAGTATTGAAAACGCAGAAAGGTCTATTACCAGAGCTTATGAACTCGACCCTTCATCTTCTAAAATTCTTGATACATTTGGCTGGTTGAAAGCACAACAAGGACAATATGAAACCAGCCTTAAAATGTTGCGCGACGCCTTTGCCCGAGATGCCAACGATCCTAACATTCGCTATCACCTTGGTTATACATTGGCGAAGTTAGGCAGAATCGAAGAAGCAAAAGAAGAGCTAACGTTTGCGGTAAATGTGGAACGGCCTTTCTTTAAGCGCCCTGAAGCACAAAGCCTGCTCGATAGTCTTTAATTACCCTCGTTAACTCTTTTACTTTATATATAAAAAAGCCACACTATCTACCAAGATGTGTGGCTTTGTTTTATCTACACGTTCATTTTCGCGGCATAGCTAATTAATCACTGATTTGAAATCACTAGCTTTTCATTATCTACATCTATTCTAATAACAGAATCTGGCACCAAATCACCTGAAAGTAACTTTTGTGCGAGTGGATTTTCTATATGAACCTGAATCGCCCGTTTAAGTGGCCGTGCACCGTATACAGGATCGAAGCCAGCATCAGCAAGTTTATCCATAGCTGCGCCAGATAAATTAAGCTTGTAGCCTTTTTCTACTAATCTAGCACGCAGTGCTGCCAGTTGAATTTTGGCGATTGATTTAATTTCGTCTTTGCCAAGTGGGTGGAATACCACAATGTCATCAACTCGGTTGATAAACTCAGGGCGGAAATGCTGCCCTACCACCGACATTACTGACGCTTTCATTTCTTCGTACTGACTTTCTTCATGTTGCGTTTGAATAATGTCAGAGCCTAAGTTGGATGTCATGATCACTACGGTGTTTTTGAAATCAACTGTGCGACCTTGCCCATCGGTTAAGCGACCGTCGTCTAATACCTGTAGTAAGATATTAAAAACATCAGGGTGTGCTTTTTCTACTTCGTCGAGCAAAATAACTGAATAAGGCTTTCTGCGCACCGCTTCAGTTAAATAGCCGCCTTCTTCATACCCAACATAACCAGGAGGCGCTCCAACTAAACGGGCCACAGAGTGACGTTCCATAAATTCCGACATATCAATACGCACCATGGCATCTTCAGTGTCGAACATGAAACCGGCCAATGCTTTACATAACTCAGTTTTCCCAACCCCTGTTGGACCTAAGAACAGAAAGGAGCCAATAGGACGATTAGGATCCGCAAGACCAGCACGAGAGCGCCTGATTGCGTTAGACACAGCCTCAACCGCTTCACCCTGCCCTACTACGCGCTTATGTAGTACATCTTCCATCTTAAGTAGTTTGTCACGCTCGCCTTCCAGCATTTTGGCCACTGGAATTCCCGTCCAACGGGACAATACATCGGCAATTTCAACATCGGTAACTTTGTTTTTCACCAGCTTAGTTTCTCGGGTTTCATTTTCAGAGGCCCGTTCAAGCTTAGCTTCTAACTCAGGAATTCTACCGTATTGTAGCTCCGACATACGATTTAAGTCAGACGCTCTTCGCGCAATTTCTAAATCGAGTTTCGCTTGCTCTAGCGACGACTTAATAGTCTGCGTACCTTGCATGGCTTCTTTTTCATCAAGCCATACTTTTTCAAAGTCATTATATTTAGTTTCAGCTTGCTCACGCTCTAACTCAATCATTTCTAATCGTTTATGACTGGCATCATCGGTTTCTTTGGCAAGCGCTTGCTCTTCTAATTTCAATTGAATAATACGGCGCTCTAACCTGTCCATATCTTCAGGCTTTGAATCAATTTGAATGCGAATACTCGACGCTGCTTCATCAATCAAATCAATAGCTTTATCAGGAAGTTGCCTATCGCTGATATATCGGTGAGATAAACTGGCCGCTGCGACAATGGCGGGGTCAGTAATATCTACCGAGTGATGCAGCTCATAACGCTCTTTCAACCCACGTAATATAGCAATAGTGTCTTCTACACTCGGTTCATCAACCAAGACTTTTTGGAATCGGCGTTCAAGGGCTGCATCTTTTTCAATATATTGGCGGTATTCATCAAGGGTTGTGGCGCCCACACAGTGCAATTCACCTCGTGCCAGCGCGGGTTTTAACATATTCCCCGCATCCATAGCACCGTCGCCTTTTCCGGCACCAACCATAGTGTGCAGTTCGTCGACAAATAAAATAACGCGGCCTTCTTCTTTAGCCAATTCATTGAGTACAGCTTTAAGGCGTTCTTCAAATTCTCCGCGATATTTTGCGCCCGCCACCAGCGCCCCCATATCAAGGGAAAGTACCCGTTTATTCTTAAGGCCCTCTGGTACTTCACCATTGATAATACGCTGGGCTAAGCCTTCAACAATGGCGGTTTTACCTACCCCAGGCTCACCGATTAACACGGGGTTATTTTTAGTTCTACGTTGCAAAACCTGCACTGCACGACGGATTTCATCGTCGCGACCGATAACAGGGTCTAACTTGCCTTGTTCTGCGCGCTCGGTTAAATCGGTGGTGAATTTTTCCAATGCTTGGCGCACGTCTTCTGCATTAGGATCGTTTACAGTTTGCCCGCCTCGCATGGAATCGATAGCGTTTTCTACGTTATCTTTGGTAATGTTAAGCTGCTTTAAAATTTCGCCTAACCGACCGTTATCTTGAATAGCGGCAAGCACGAAAATTTCAGAAGTAATATATTCATCTTTACGCTGCTGAGCGATTTTGTCGCAAAGGTTAAGCAAAATGCCACTTTGTTTACTTAGCTGCACATCTCCGCCAATGCCATCTACGCTAGCAATACGGTCAACCGCTTCACTTAACGCCGAGCGCAGCGCATTCACATTTACATTAGCTTGGTCGAGTACGGGGCGCACCGAGCCGCCTTGCTGATTCAGCAAAGCCGTCATTAAATGTACAGGTTCAATATATTGATGATCGCGCCCTAGCGCTAAAGATTGAGCATCCGAAATGGCAAGTTGGAACTTATTGGTGAATCTGTCTAATCGCATGGCTAAACCCTAATAATGTCAAAATACCCTATGCATTAGTTATGGGAGCTTATTGAATGAGATTCAAGAGAAACGATTAAAGTTTCGTAAACCTTTGATTTAGCGCAAACCTATTACACTTACCATTCGACCGGTAGACGTCTTGCCTTGGTGGGTGGCTCTGCGGTGAGAATAAAACTGTTTTTCGTTGCAATAGGTGCAAAGCTGACTATTGATAATAGTACCAACATCGAGCGATGCCAACTGCTGAGCAGCAATGGCGGGTAAATCCAATTGAAACTTAGTGGGTATATCACTTTGGCATATTGCTGATGGATAATCCGCAAAGCGTTGCGCTAACGACGCGTCTACTTCATAGCATTGCTGACAAATAGCGGGTCCAATCCAAGCCATTAAATCTGAAGCTTGGCTTGAAAAGTGGTTTACTGTGCGGCTAATAATTGCAGACTCAAGCCCCTTCCATCCGGCATGCACGGCAGCCACTTCCTTACCCGCATTATCACAAATAAGGACAGGTACGCAGTCGGCCGTCATGACTGCACAAAAATGCGAAGTACTTGTGGTAAAAGCTGCATCGCCTTCTGTCTGGGTAGAAGGCAACGTAATAACATGATTACCGTGAACCTGATTTAACCACGTTATAGCTTTGGCGTAAGGCAACCTAGCGCGATTTATCGCCACGGCTTCCTTGTCATCACCTACGTGGTCTCCAACATTACACTGGGCAAACTCCCCACGGCTGGTAGCAACGCCCTCATTGTTACAGCCACTGCCATCACGGGTGGTAGTGAAAGCCACCACGTTTTTAGGGCTATTCCATTGAGGCGTTATCATACCGAATTCCGCTGCGCAGTAGCTAATATTAGTGATTCAGACATTCCGGTTGCACTGATTAAATCATATCTTCTGGGTTTTCTTTAGAGTCTAGGCGTACCGCCGCTAATAAATCTTGCATATCTTGCGGTAGAGGCGCTTGCCATGTCATCCACTCTTCCGTTTCAGGATGATATAAAGAAAGCTGAGCTGCGTGTAAAGCTTGGCGCTGGAAACCACGCAAGGTGTTGATAAAGTCATCAGATGCACCTTTTGGTAAGCGTGGTCTACCACTATAGGTAGGATCGCCTAGCAACGGGTGCTTGATGTGGGCCATATGCACACGAATTTGGTGAGTCCGGCCCGTTTCTAGCTTTAAACGCAAATGCGTATACGCACGAAACTTCTCAATGACACGAAAATGAGTCACTGCAGGTTTACCGTTTTCACGCACGGCCATGTGTGTACGCTTAGTTGCATGACGGCCAATAGGCTCATCCACCACACCACCAGCTACCATGGTACCCATAGCAACGGCTTCATACTCGCGGCTCATCACTCGGGTTTGAAGCTGATCTACAAGGTGGGTTTGCGCAGGTATTGTTTTCGCTACTACCATCAAGCCCGTTGTATCTTTATCTAAACGGTGCACGATACCTGCTCGCGGCACTTTATCAATTTCAGGAACATGATTAAGTAATGCGTTAAGTACGGTGCCACTTGGGTTGCCCGCGCCAGGATGAACCACTAAGTCAGCAGGTTTATTAATCACTAAGATATGTTCATCTTCATAAACAATATCCAGCGCAATGTCTTGCGGTTGGCTAGTGACCTGCACTTCTATTTCAGCGCTAACAGTCACCACCTCATCCATTTGCATTTTATGGCGTGGTACTGTGATAACCTGTCCATCAACGGACACATTTCCGCCTTGGATCCAAGTTTTTAGCTTAGAACGTGAATATTCAGGGAACAAATCAGCTAAAACC
>Ga0115012_10002358_pt1 | contig 11023 bp, 8 predicted proteins | sample TroAtlMetagenome_FD_88706 | JGI IMG/M metagenome (GOLD analysis project Ga0115012, IMG submission 88706) | Marine eukaryotic phytoplankton communities from Atlantic Ocean - Tropical Atlantic ANT10 Metagenome | ecosystem: Environmental > Aquatic > Marine > Oceanic | place: Tropical Atlantic Ocean...
CGGGCCCAATAGGGCCAAATTTGGGCCCAATGGGGCGCAAACTTGGGCCAATGGGCCCCAAATTGGCCCCAATGGGCCCAAACCTGGGCCCGGGCCCAATAGGGCTAAATGGGCCCAAAACCAAAAGCGGACCCAAAGGGTGCTAACCACCAGAAGGAAATTCATTAATATAAACATGATATATATATATATATACTGTAAATGCTTGCCTATATGTTACATTCCGAAGCTGCTTGTTACGTTCTCGAGGTGAATATTCGCTACTTGGGAACGGTGGATAATTTAAAGAAAAACATTTCTAATTTAAAGAAAAACATTTCTAATTCAAAGAAAATATTTCTAATTTCAAGAAAACATTTCTAATTCAAAGAAAAATATTTATAATTTCAAGAAAAATAATTATAATTTAAAGAAAAATAATTCCAATTTAAAGAAAATATACTGTATATAATTAGAAATACACCGTAATTCCTTTTTAAAGAAATGTCATGTGTGGTTTAAAAATCGCTGATTTGAGCATCCCCGGATCCGGAGACGAAGACAAGAGTGCAGAAAGTGTCTCCATGGAGGCCAGCTCTGCCGGCCACTAAAGAAAATCAATGGAACCTGGCTGGGAGCCATACAGTGCAACACTTTTTCGTTTTCCTGCTTTCCTGGTACTGCACTCACTAGTTTGACACATGCACAAAGCAAAAAACTCACGCCAGGCTAACGGATTTCTTCGCTCCCTCTGGGTGGAAACTGCGGACTTGATCGCCTGAGATCAAAGTCACAGCACCAAAGAAAAAGCAGAAACGGAAGGTGAGCATTCACCCTTGATCTGTGTGGCCTTGCCGACTCTCCGAGCCTTTTCTCAACCACTCTTGCTGCAACTTCCTTTGCACCCAGCTCGCGATCTGGTTTGTGCCCAGAGCACTGTCATACGAATCGAGGGAACTCGCCTCAGAGGAAGAATCCTCAAGAACGTCATTTAACTTTATCATGTGCAACTCATCTCCGCCCTCGATCTGAGCGGTCTGCACTGTTTGCTTTTTTGTGAGTCGTAATGTTTTACCTTTGAACACCAATTTGAATTTAACTCCTGGCGTTATCTTCTCCTTCACCATTCGGAAAAGTGCCATCAGTGTTTCCGAGGGCTGCACCTGGAGGCTACAAACCTCGCCACCCTCCACTAGGTTGCGGATGATGAGATGCCGCTTCCCACTGTTGCGCATCGGGGGCAGCGCATCTGCGGCATCAAGGCCAATGGGGGAATCGACGGAGGAAGTTGTCACCTGGTGGCTCGCGGCCTCTTCCGCATCGCTTTGGCCCTCGAGATTGCCAGCATGAGAAGAGACCGATATCAAAGGGGATGATTGACTGGTCAGCTCGATCGGCATGGCACAACCACTTGGCTGAGAGCCGTCATTGTGTAACTTCTTCGCTTGGCTTTCTGGTCCTGGTTCCAGAATCCTCTTGCAGGACTGCACTCCTGCGCTTGCGCTGCTCATGTGGCTGACGGAAGCCGCTGGTTGCCGCTAGTGTCTTGGAGCCCAAATGTTGAATGCAACTGCGTGATGTCACTTGATGAACCACTACTGCATGATATTACTGTATACTGTAAGGACACGCATGCCGTAGTGCATGGCGTGGCGTGCGTGCATGTGTGCGTATTTTCACGTGCTGCACATGCGCAAATGTGAACCCCACATGCTCAACCCACCATTGATAAAATTAATTAAAACATGCAGCCCTCACGGAGGCAAAGGGTTGTTTTCCAGGAACTTTTCGAACTCGTCCACAGGGGGCCACTTGTCGATACCCACCTTTGGAGGCATCCAATCCTCACCCAGCCATCTCGTGAGGCAGAGAACACCGTAGACGAATGCCCTCTCAAGGATGCTGCCCGTCTGTTGTAGAATGTGGGAACAATCGATCCAGGCCCAGTTGTGGAAGACGCATTCCCCTCTAGGGACGCACTGGCCGAAGAGCCAATTCAAAACTGCCTCAGCTTTCCGCTGGCCGCTCTTTTCCTTGTGCAACATGCCGTAGAGATGGTGGTATTTGGAAGTTGTGCACTTGTGATCCTTTGTCAGTGACATCAGGAAGTTGTGGAATTCTGGGCAGCACGTCACCTTGACGTGTGAAGGATGAGGCTTAGACCTGTTCTCACAGAGCCCCCAATTCATGTGAGTCTTGGTTTCCCAGGCTTCTTTTAAGAACGAGGATGTGGGTACAGGGCGCTTGAACTTATTAAGCGTCTGCCACTTATCCATTTGTTCTTCAAATGCATCCCATCGCTTTGCTGCCTGCAGTCGATGCCTGTGTGCCACCAGCCTGTGGAATAAAATGATCGGGTAATCCTGGGCGATGAACTTTCGCGTGTAAGTTGCTTCTTTACGCTGCCGCTGCTCTTTTCTTCTGGCCTCCTCTTGTCTGAGAATCGATTCTTGTTTTTGTTTCTGAGCATCTGCTTTGATTTGGTCCTGTTTTGTCCTCTCCTCGGCCATGCGAAACTCGTGATCACGTTTTTTGACTTCTTCTTCTTCTTTTGCCTGCACCTTGGCCTTCTTCCTTTGCTCAAGCATCTCCGCGAATTGATCGCCGCAACGTTTCGCCAGCATTTTAGCATCCCCTGTTTCTGCTATCTTTCTTGCGCCTGCGGCTTGTAGGATTTGCATCTTCATGATTCTCAACATCTGGTCGTCTCCTCTCTTAAGGGCGTCATCGAAAAGCACCTGTCTCGCTTTGACAACATCGTCTGCTGCAGAATCTGCAGCTGGCCTGTCCGCAGCCGAACCTCCATCTGCAGCAGACCCGGAGCTGCCGTGCTCAATTTGGGATTTGCTACCTGCGCTGGGCGTTGTGGTGATGCTGCTGCTGCTGCCCGCGCTACTGGCTGAGGGCCCGCCCACCACACCGCTGCCCCCTCCGCCACCTCCACCACCTCCGCCGCCGCCACCTCCATCACCTCCATCCTCACTTTCATCCTCATCATCAGCAGCATCACTTCCATCCCCACCATCGTCCTCGTTGCCGCCTTCGTCCGAACCGTCCTCCTTCTCGTCGTCGTCTGCACAGACCTCCTCAAATCCTTCCATACCCTCCTCCAGAGCATCTTCTTCATCTCCCGCGTCGTGCTCCTCGATGAGCAAGTGGCAATCGCTCCATGACGTCCAGCGTTTCTCGGCCCAGCCGTCCTTCACAAACTTAATTGCTGCATCCCGTAATTTCATGCAAGCCTGTTCTGGTGTTTCGCCGTCAGCTGCGTGTTTGTTTGTGAACACCAATTTCAAATCCCTGTAGAGGTCTCCTTCCTTCAAATCCCCGTACATAGGCATGTTGGGACCTGTTTGCCAATACCCTTTCTCCCGCACCGCTTTGTGGTCCAAGGACTGCCACGCCATTTGGAGGATGATGAGAACGTCCTCTCTCTTTAACCTGGGCGTTTTGTTTTCCCCTGCCTCCAGCAGGCGTATCCTTTCTCGATGTGACCATGCTATTTCCAGCCGGACGAGCTTCTGAGCCAGAGCGGCGTGCAAGTGTGTGTCATTCACTTGCGTGAACGGCGTGCAGCCCCCGCCATGGAAAAGGAGCACGTGCCCTCTTTTGCGGACAGTCTCTGCGACCTCGTTCGTCAGGTGGCCTTTGAACCAGTCCAGCAAGACGACCTTGCTGTCTTCTGCTTTGGTCGCCACTGGGAGCATCCACTCGAGCGCCGCGACGACGTCCTCAGATCGGTAGGAACCATTTTGCTGCACCTGCACCATAGTCCAAGCTTTCTTGAAGTCACTGTTGCGCAAATCTTGCTCTATCTTACCACCCGGAGATCCCTTGAACAGCAGGGCAACTTGTGGAGGCGTCTCTGGATCTTCTGGGGGCTCCGAGGGCACCGCAGTCAGGATGGAGTATCGCTGACGCGTTTGGTTGAAGTCCTCTTTTACGATCGGCGCACCGCGGCCTTTTCGCGAGAGGGCGCCGTGGTGGCCCGCGTTGTTGAACCAAGAGGGTTTCTGGTCAAGGCTCAAGAAATGCAACGGCACGTCTCTGCCTTCCCAATGCTCACGACAATGCAGCTCCCACAAGGCACGAAGGCGGAAGAGATTACTAAGGAAGACCCGCACGCGCCTCTTCACTTTTTTCATCGAGACTTTCAGCTTCATGCCAGTGACCAGCTTAGAGATACCGTACTTCTTTCTCCACCTCCTCATCCACGTGTTCCCCGAGGCACCGACGAGTCTGGGCAATTCCTTATCTGGCGTGCCATTCTGTGCCAATATAGCCCTCAAATCCCGAGCCTTCTCGAGCAACAGTATTGAATCGGCTCTCGAACAGATAGCTTGCACCTGGTCCACGAAATACTGCAGCAATTGGAAACCCAAGCATGGTGATTTACGTAGCGACATGACGCAGTCCTGGCGTGAGCTTCGATAGGAGCCTGACTTGCGCAATCCTCGGAAGCCTTCATCGGTGGACGCTCCTCTCAGCTGGAGCGCAGCAACATGCTCCAAGGCTCGACGGAGCCGCATCTTCACTGCCGGGGTGCAAGGCTTGCCCAGTTCTCTGCAGCAGATCTGCCAGAAGCGATGTGGAAGACGACGATAGCCCCAAGCAGTCTCGTCTTCGTGCTCGTCGTCGTCATCGATGGTGATGACACCAGGAACTTCGACTGGCTGAGAGCCTAGAAGTCGTGGCCGCTTCGACAACCACGGCACCTGCTCCGGCGTGTAAAAGCTTTCAATCACGCTGCGTACTCGCTTTCCGAGCTCGATCGTTTCCTCAATCGAAGGCGCACTGCGCTGAAATAGGTGCTCACCTCTGTGGCGCGGCATTTGGCAAGAAGAGATACTGCGCAGCTATAACCCCAGCGCTACGCAGCCTTGGGCCAAAGACAGTAACGTTGACATCTACCGTATATACTGTACGCACAATACTTGTTAGACGGCCAAATGACACACACACACTCTCTCTATCACAAGTGAAGTAATGAGTGGGCAGCGCATCACGCAGAAGCGCGCAGGCACACACGCACACTGCTCTGTCCTGCACGCTGCTCTGTCCTACGTACTGTACCTTCTCAAACGCATGCATATGCATGCATGCAGCCTTTACTCTCTACTGACAAAAACATTGCGCCGTAAAACACTCTGGTGCAATTTGCTCTTGCATTGAGCGTTGCTAGGTTGGCATCATCGTGGCTGGGAGCCTGCTACACTGCCACGACAGCCAGCGAAAGAAAAGAGTTCCGCACTCACTGCATCCACTCCCAATCCTGTCGAACTTGGGACACAGTTCCCTTGTCAGCACTCACACTTGGACCACGCATGGTGAGCCCCACTCCTGATCCCTGGAGATACGAAGGGCGCCTGTCATGTCGGGGTCGCATTATCCGCATCAGACTCACCTTTTATTCTGCGTGGGCACATGGGAATCAGGCTCCTCACTGGCCAGGTACGAGCTCCCCAAGTCTTTCTGTTGGTTGGGAGCCAGTCAGACCCTGGGTACATGTTGGTGAAGTGAATCTCCGAAAACAGCCAGAGCTGCGCTGCGTGCATCCCCACGTACTTCGTGTCCAAGCCTTTTTTCTCCAGCTTTTCACAGCAATGCGCCACCACTGCTTCGTAGTCATATAGATCCCGCGATTTCCAGCACATCATCTCCTTTGGCAAGTAAGGACTCGCCCGTCTCCTTGGAATTGGCCTCGGAATTCCATTAGCCTGTGCATATTTGGCCATGTGCAAAGCGTTTGTGCAGGTGAACTCGCCCAAGAACAACAGCACTCCGCCTGAGGCGCACGCTTGGAGGACAAGGGGTCCAACTTGCAAGAAGCAGTCACCTCTTCCAACGCCAGCGACTTCAGCTCCTATGGCTGGACCAACAGCAACGAAGCCCCACGGCATAGAGTCTTTCAGACGATCATGTCTAATGCCGTTGGACTCTGGCGCATACTTGGTGCCATTTATTTCTGGCGGGTGGCAAATTTTTCGACAAACCACCGGCCTTGTCATCGTTTGGCGGAAACACGTATTTCTGATGTCGACTTGCTTTTGGTGGCCTGTGGCAGTTACTATCACAGTGGCTTGAGGCAGTGCTGCAGTCAAAGCTGCAAAGATACAGGCTATAACCTTGGTGTCTTGCACGTGCAAATTCTCCTGCGTTTTGCAATACTCATAATCGTTGGCTCCTATCCGGCTGCAGATGCCATGGAAAACTGCCAGCACTACGTCATCAGCACACAAGCCACGAGCACGCAGGAACGCCCCAACATTCATTGCGTCTACGCTTTCAGTGACGATCTCAGCGCCCAGATCCCTCAACTCGTTTTGATTCTTCTTCATCTCATTCACTCGGGATTCTGGACAGTGCGGCCACTTGATGTCGCTCACATACCACTTCGTTAAATCTGGCTCCTGTAGCCTACTCTTGCAGTAGCCTGGTGGCTCTTCCGGCCGGCTCCTCTTCTTGTCGCGGACGGCACCCGGAGAGAGGGTGGCTTCTTCCGACAGGGGAGCATTGGGGTCCTGCTCTGGACGCTCGGCCTTTACATCTCCAGCACGCTTCTTGTCGCACCTGGGTCCATGTTCTCCTGAGACTTTGGCGCAGAGAAAGCAGCAATGCGTTTTATGCCAGGTGATGAGGTAACCGCATCCTCCAGGGCATTCATCACCAGGGGCACGCATCGGCGTCTCACTTGTCGCAATCGCGATGTTCGGTGCGCTTGCATGGCTGTGGGCCGCGTTTTCATGCGACTGTTCAGGTGACGACCTCTGCGATTCAGTAGCCTCTGGTGGGTTACCTCCTTCACCACTTTCTCGAACACCTCCTCGAAGACCATGGCTGCTCATGCTGACCACACTACCTCCCGTGATGCCGTACGACCCTACAGACCTTTCCTCTTCCAAGACTGTGCCGTTGAAACTGCAATAAATCCAACCTTTGGGAACGCTTGACTTTTTTTCGATGAGGTCTAAGAAGAAGGCTACACTATCGCTACTGAAGACAGGATCGACCACAATGGACCTTCCAGAGACGGTCCGGATTTGCACCTGGAAACCAATCTCTGCGACCAACTCATCCCCATTTCGGATGCCATAGTCCTGCAATTCACGCTCATCCAACAATTCCTGTCCATTGAAAGTTAGTCTTACCCAATTTTTCCTGGAATTGTCTCCGCACACTGCAGACAGACCGCAGCCTTTCAATTTCATCCACATCAAGTCCTTGAGCCAGAAGATGTCTTCGGCGTGACCGCATTTCACTGTATATTTGTTGGTATTGACTCGAAAGTTGAGCGTCGTGTCAAACTTCTCCAATGTACGCTTGTAAAACGTCGCAGCCCTCTCAGAAGCAACATCATCTGCAGAGCAGACGATACAATCAGGAGTTTCTAGACGTGGAATGAGAGCTTTGAATTTACCGCGAGCCCATTTCTCATCGTACACCGTGCCATTAAGTTGGAATGCGAGACCACCATCGGGAGCACGCGTTGGCAGCACAACATCAATTCTTCCGTCGAAGAGTGATGCGAGGTACGTTGGAAAACCGACATCACGTTCAGCAACATCGGGCTCAGCACAAGGCTCAGCACCAGACTCAGTAGCACAAAGCGGCTCACCTTCGGAAGGACTGTCGACAAAAGGCTCGGATTCGGGCTCGTCTTTTCTTAGCTTCTTGCTGTGTTCTGTCGCACGAGCTTTAGCTCTAGCTTTTTTCTTGGCTGAGGAGCCGCGGGTCATTGCGCAACCGCTGCACCACCCGCTCTTCAGGTGGAAGATGCTCCTAATCCTGAAGGGGATGCCCTGAGCCCAATGCCTAGAGAAGGTGAGGATGAATATGATTACTGCGCCGTGTACCAGTACTGTATGCTGTATATCCCATATAAACGGGATTGGATGTGTCATAGCATTGGAGGTGTGTGCCGTCTCTTCGGAGACTGGCAGCTGTGGCAGCTGCGCTCCCTGTGCCAATTGTGCCAGTTAAACCAGCAGTCAGCCGTGCCAGTTGTGCCAGTTAAACCAGCAGTCAGCTGTGCCGGTTCCGCAGCTGTGCCAGCTGTGCCGGCTGCGCAAGCTCTGCATGTTTTGCCAGCAGCACCACCTGTGCCAACTGTGCCAGCTGCACCGGGTCCGACCGCTCCGCCAGTTCTGCCAGCTGTGCCAGCTCTGCCAGTTCTGCTGGCACTGTGCCACCTGTGCCACCTGCCCAACCTGCGGCACCTGCGAGCTGTGCCAGCTGTGCCTCTGTGGCTGCTCTCTCAAGATGCACAAACAACTGTGCTCCCAATGACCACAACACTGACCGCCAACACGTCAAGTCTTGCGAACACTGTCCACTTACTGTACTTCACCAGATCACTCCTAACTTAAAAAGGGATATGCATCGTTTTGAAATTCCGCGCAAGCATCACCGTTCAAATCAAATCAAAAGTTATTGTAAACCAAGGCCTGTAGAAGATCCTGTCACAGGCGAGCTACATATGGCCACATAATGAATCTTCGAGGCTAGATGTGCCAATCGGACACGACAACACATTTTCAGGCAGTGCCAAGCACCAAAGCAACAGGCACTCAGCAATGCGCTCCGATGGCGTTAGCCAAGACCGCCCGCTGCGTCTCGGCTGTGGGCCTCAGGCAGGCCAAGGCAGCTGACTATCAGCAGGAATCTGACTATCATCAGGAATCTGACTATCATCAAAGTTGCCTGCTGGATTGTTTGCCCAGCCATGCGTCCTTTCTTCTAGGGGGTATGCTTGTGAATCTTCGTCTACGCCTTCGATGTTGGGCTCATCGTTCAGTGCATTTGCATCGCCTTGGTCATCATCTACGTTGCGCTTTTGCTGCTTTGGTGGATTCTGAATTTCCAGCATGTCGGGCTCGCCCTGTCGTTTGTTTGCTTCTGGGCCTGGAGCTGCAGATGGTTTTGGACCCATGAGCTTCTGGAACACCGACGGCTGATCTGGAATTTGCTCTTGTGACTGTCCCCCACAACAGTCATCAAAGATTTGCTCCAAATCACGATCAGCTGGACCTTGATCTGCTTCACCAGCTGGACCTTGATCTGCTACAGCTGGACCTGCTGGAACGTCCTGGACCATGTCTGCTGATGATTCAGCTGGACACGGGGTGGTGTTCCTCAAGATTTGCTGACCTTTGGATGTTGCAGCCCGAAGATGCCCTGGTGGTGGATGTGCTGGACGTCGTGGTTGGGCACTGGGAGCATCCTTCTTTTCTTCTTGGCTGGGAGCCTCCTCTTTTTGGTGATGGTCAGGAGCCATTACAGCAGTGAGGTGAAGAGTTTTCTACGCCTGGGGAAGCCAATGGTGCTTGAGCCAATACATCGCAATACATTGCACTGCACTACTGTATATTGCACTGTACGGTACGCCGTGCCAATTATGCCACCTGTGCCAGCTGTGCCCCACCTGCGCGCTGTGCTACCTGTGCCAGTGGTGCCTCCAGTGCAGGCATGTGAGCCAATGGTGCCAACAGTGCCAGCTGTTCCAGACGTGTTGCCTTTTCCGGAGGCAGCCGTGCCAAGCCAGAGGGTGGTGGGGATTCCTGGGACTGCATGCATCATTTTCCGGACGCATGGCACTAATGTCGTTGCACACCTAGCTCTGAAATCAAAGCACACATGCACCGCATGCATCATTTTCCGGATACTAATGTCGTCGCACACCTGCCGCGCCCCACGCAGCAGGCAAAAAAACAGAGCATTGTCTCAGGCCGTCTTCTCAGCCACTGCAAGCAGCTTTGGGCCCAAATCGATGCGGTGCCTCTTCGTGAGGTCGTTCTTGTTCCAGTGCTCGCACGCAGAGTTGTATGCGCGTTTACGTTCCTCGTCGAAGCCTTCTGGGCCATCCCCTTTCTTCTTGTCAACAGGGAAAATGTGAGAGAATCGGCTTCCATCCTGGACCTTCCAGTGAACCTCAAAGCGCTGTTGTTGTGGAACCCAGTGGACTTTGTCTCTGATCGTTGAGCAATCGTCCACCTTGATGACGAAAGCGGCAGGTGAACTGCTAGCCGGCAAGGCGGACTGCTCGTCTTCAAGCAATCTGACCTTTTCCGGAATGCGAAGACCGTCACCGCGCAGCCCCTTGCTGTGCGCAATGTTCGCTGCCACTTGCTGAATCAGTGGAATAAGGTAGTTCTCTGCGAATGTGATGGTTTTCCCGTCCACCATGAGAAGGAGCTGATGCGCATTGTTTACAACTGTTACCTCCAAATCGTTTTCGAAGCAGAGGCCCATGACTTTTGGCTGTTGCGGGTGGTCTCCCCGCCTCTGCCAAGCCATTCGTGGTGAGTCATCCGCATCGCTCTCTGATTCACCACCATTGGTCTTCCGCGCTGCGACCAGCTTGTTGTAGAATGATTTCTTGAGCCAGCTCCTGCTTTCCATCAGCACACAGCGTGTCTCTGCCCTGATTCCCTGCTTCCGCTGCGTCTGCACAATGGAGGCGACCATGTCATCAAACCACCCAGAATCAGATTTCTTCTTTGCTTTCCCACTTCCCGAAGTTCTCCACTCGCTCAGGCGCTTTATGAGCAAGAAATGTCCCGCAAGGTCCTCCCCCTTCCAGGACACCTTGTAGAGGGGTGCAAGCGCGATGAACTTGTGGTCGTGCTGGACGACTTTCGGTTTGTACTCAGTTGGGCTGACTACCTGGAATTCAACCTTCCGAGGATGCAGACTGCCTTTCTTTTTGACAATGTCTTTCTTTTGCTGCCCAGCGCCTGATGCGCCTGGTGGCTGTGGTGGCTGTGCGCCTGCTGGCTGTGCGCCGGATGGCTCTGTGCCCTTGAAAAGCGCCCTGAAGCAGCTCGCGTCTGCCATTGTCCCTTTCCCCTGGGACCCCTGGGACAGAGGCGCTACTGGTGGCACGCCCTTGAGCAAATGATGCATTATAAATGGTAGGTACTGTAATGGTATTTTACCAAGATTCCATCCTCCTCAGGAATTCTCTCCCTTCACTTCCCCCCGCCCCCCCCCCCCCCCCCCCCCCTCCCCCCCCCCCCCCCCCCACCCCCGTCCCCCCCCCCCCTCC
>Ga0115012_10002359_pt1 | contig 11014 bp, 24 predicted proteins | sample TroAtlMetagenome_FD_88706 | JGI IMG/M metagenome (GOLD analysis project Ga0115012, IMG submission 88706) | Marine eukaryotic phytoplankton communities from Atlantic Ocean - Tropical Atlantic ANT10 Metagenome | ecosystem: Environmental > Aquatic > Marine > Oceanic | place: Tropical Atlantic...
GAAGAATAAAATTGTGCGTCTTGGAGTAGACTCTCAACTTCACCATCGTTTGCCAATGGTAGCAGTAAGCCATTACCCTCGACTTGTGCCTTGTATTCAGCATAGTGTTTTGTGTAGTGGAACTTTCCCTCACATCCACAAGTACACGCATCGATTCTGCCTTTGTAAACTGATTTGATTTTCTCGTACTTCAAGTCAAAGTCTCTTTCAACTTCGTGACTTGGTTGTACATTTTTAAATTTAATTGTGTCCATAATTTTTGTTTTTAATGTTTGACATAGAGAGCAGTGTCTTTGAAGACACCACCCTTTCGTTCATTGAGAACTCATCAGTATGCCTTACTTATTTTCTTGCCATACTGAGATGTTAATCAATAGTAGAAACCAACCAAGTATCGCTACAAAGATGCTCGATGCACTCGCATAGGTTAGTTCTATCCACCTAAACTCATTTACATTGTTTACCCATATGTCAATTAGAACTCTAACTGCCATTGAATAGACCATTAATGTGATTAGGTTAAGCATTGCGTTTTGAAATGTGTTAAATGTTTTCATTTTTATTTAATTTAAATTTATTTATCTGTTTCAACCTTTTGGTATCATCAGTGGTAGCACTCACTACCATACAGAAAGCAGTTTTACATCTTGCTTAGGATGGCAACTTTTAAAAGTATTGCTCCTCTTTGAACTTCCTTACATCAGTGTACTCTGATGGTCTGAAATTCCTTTTGTAGTCACTTCTTCTTCCACCGAAGAAATAGTTTAACTGAGTATTAGAACTCCACCATCCCTCAAACCATCCGCAAGTCTTCTCATCAATCTTACCACCATTGATAACCTTTTGAAACTCCTTTGCTAACTCGATGGTCTTGTTAACTTTCTCAGTGTCGTTATCATACATAGACATTAGGATTGGTCTCACCGCATTACAGAAATGATGTAGTGATGAATTTTGCTTGTTCATCGCAAAGTCAACCATCTGATAAAAGAACTCATATCTTCGGATTGTCTGCTTCACTGATGTGAATCTCGATGGAACTCTAAACTCAACTACACCATCATCACCAAGAGTCTTGTAGTTAGCGATTGTGTACTTACTACCATAAGCATCAGATGTGTCCATTCTAAAGTTACCTCTGCAGTAGTAGTTACAGACTCTGTGTCTGTAGATAGCCATCACTAATCCACTGAACTTCTTCAGTCTATCAGATAACTCTCTACCACCTACATTTTTAACTCCCAATGTAATGTGACCACCGCACTTCATATTAGATGGAGAATACTCATCCTCAATGATTTTCTTCGCTTCAGCGAACATATTAAAAACTTTCGTTCTCCACATTGACTTATCTACCAATGGTAAGATGTGAGTAACTGCTTCAGCTCCACAACTACCATCGTGTTCAAACCCACAGAACAATGCATACTCTTGCACTGCTCCTCTGTGAAAGCGAACTTTTTCAAACTCCATACCGATAGTGAACAATGACTCTGTTCCGCTATCAGTAGTGTACAAGTTTTTTCTTGCACTGCTCGGTAGCCCATTGATATCAACAGACTCAGCTTTGTTAATTTTGTATGGTAGCGGTTTGCTCCCATAAGAAGAAACTCTCGCTCTCGATGGCTCATCGTGAGTAGTGAAAGTAACTCCATTTTGACTTAAATTTCTCATAATTTAATTTAATTATTTGTTGGTTTTCTGTTTCGTTCTTTAGAACTCATCAGCACAGACACTCATCTGTGGACAGAGGATAGTGTCTTTGAAGACACTACCCTTTGATACTCTTTAGAGATTCTCTCTATCGATGCATTCAATCATCATATGAAATGCTTTCATAATGTGGTCATCGATGTCAATCTCTAACTCTCCATTAATTGAGATTCCACTATCAGAAAGTCTTACAGAGTAACCTTTCTCACCATTCACACCATTTTTTGCGATACTGAAAGTAGCATATGTTTTCTCTCTTGCAACTTCACTCTCTCCCTCTGTACCATTCTCCTCATTTTTAGCGAACTTCAATAACGCTTCAATACTTCTCTGTACATCTTCGCCATTGTTCTCTGCAGTAGTACATTTTCTTTTGAACTTCGTTACCACAGATGATTGCTCTATCTGTAATTTTCCTGCCTTAGCCATTTTGTAACCAAATGACTTTTGCCATCCAAATACTCTGTTAAAAAATACTTCTGTGTTACTCCATTCGATTCCCTCATCTTCTAAGTCGTGCTTCGTTGTTGGGTTATTAAACCAATTCAGTGACTCTTGTACTAACTTCGCTAACTTCAGTGATTTGTCGAACTTCGATTTCTTCGCATCAGCTACTTCAGTGATTAGATTCTCGATAGAAGCAAAGTTTACTTGTCTTCTAACTCTTGCAGATGCTAAAAAGTCTGCCTCGATTTGCATTAAATTTCTCATAATTGTTTGATTTTTAAGTGTTTATGTCTACTTGAGGTTCATTCCTCGTTCATACATAGTGTAATAATACAACATTATTTTGGATTATCAACTATGAATTTCAATTTTCTTTCATCTTTAGTCTAATTCTTTTATTCTCTTTGTGTTTCAACAGATTACAAATGCTCTGTTCACTATGGTTTATAATGGGCAAATAAATGTCAAGCAGAGGTTAAGAGGAATCTCTGTATGTCTATCAGTAGATTACTCATTTAGTGTCGTTAAAGACACTCTATTTACTTTCTATCTGTAGATGTACCTCATCAACAGAGAGAATGCATAGAGGTAGCAGAGGTAGAACGAGGAGCAGAGCGGAGGAGCGGAGCGGGGGAGCGGAGGACTACAGGAGGACAACAGGTAACAGGAAAAAAGCCTAAAAAATTGACACCTCACCGATGAAAACACTATCCCCCCTCAGTTTTTTTTTTGACTTTCGGTTGGGGGGGTTGTTTTAATTTTTCAAGGGGAACCCAAAGACTCCACATATCTAATAAAATTTTATTATCTTTGTATAAAGAAAACTACAGATATGAAAAAGTTTAGTGTACCACCATCAATGATGGGATATGATGTTAAAGGCGGCAGGTTAATCAATGACGCTCCTTCACCTGAAATGGGAATCCAAAGACTTGCTATGATGAAAAAGGCAAAGGATAGATTTGAGAAGGTTCAAATGATTGCAGAAGGAAATGAATTAGCTAATGCTAACATTGACTTATTTAAAAGAGATATTTAAGAAACTATAGTGTGTCGTAAATTATAGTGTTTGATGTTTGATTGAAAGAGAGAGTCTCCCCGACTCTCTTTTTTTGTGTCTTCTTTTTAATTAAAGTGTTGAGTTAATGTTAATTAGTGTTGACTTAGTGTTAAGTTTAAATTAGTTAAGTTATTGTAAATCAATTAGTTAACTATAAAAGTGTTAAGTTTGACAACTTTAAAGCTATCATAGGGGAAATAATATTATTACATATAAAGTAGTAGTAGTAGTATAGGAACATTAAAACTAAGCACGATAGGTTGTCATTATTATTTTTTATATCTTTGCATAATAATTCAAATCAAATAAAACTATGCAACAAGGATTCACTCCCAAAGAACTTCATTTTTCTGATGAAGGTAGAACCAAACTTATAAGCGGTATAAATAAAATAGCTAATGCAGTTAAGTCAACATTAGGTCCAAGAGGTAATACTGTATTAATAGAATCACCTGAACACTTACACGGAATCACTGTAACAAAAGACGGTGTGACTGTAGCGAAGTCTATATCATTATTAGACCCGGTAGAGAACCTTGCGGTTAGGATGATGAAAGAGGCAGCCGATAGAACTGCATCCTCAGCCGGTGATGGAACCACAACTGCTATTGTATTAGCAGAGGCTTTAGTAAATGCAGGAACCGAATTAATTGATAACGACAATCGAACCGAAGTATTAAGACACATCGTAGAAGAAACCAAACAGATATCGAAGTCGCTAAAGGTAAAAGGTAAAACACTTGACCCAAAAAGATTACGTGACGTAGCTATTATCTCAGCGAACAATGATAAGCAAGTTGGTGATATCATAGCTGATGTGTATGAGAGTGTAGGTAAAGATGGTGTAGTAACAGTAGAGAAAAGTAAAACCTCCTCAACCTATTATGAAACCACAAAAGGGATTAAGGTAAAAAGAGGATATGCATCTAACTTATTTATCAATGACCAAAAGAGAGATGAGTGTGTCTTTGAAGACACTTATGTATTAGTATGCGACACCGAGATAAATAACATATTACAAATTGAAAATGTTCTTAAACCAATTATCAATGAAGGCAAAAAACTTTTATTGATTGGTCATTGCTCAACTAATGTAGTAAATACTTTAGCGGCTAATGTAATTAAGAATGGATTAAAGGTTTGTACGATAAACCCTCCTGACTTTGGATACAGGCAACACGAGCTTATGCAAGATATTGCGATAAGTGTAGGTGCTAAGTATTTTAGTGAAAAGACAGGCGATGACTTGAGTTTGATTAATTTCAACGATTTGGGTCACTGTGCTAAGGTGATAGTTAGCCGGGACTCAACGGTCATCGTCAAGGATGATGAAGAGACGACAGAAGAAGTAACTGAAAGAATAGCTCAACTTCAGGAGGCTCACAAAAATGAAAAAGATAAAACAAACCGTGAGTTCATCAACCAACGTATTGCTTCACTATCCGGTGGGATAGGAGTGGTATATGTGGGAGGAAACACTGACCTTGAGCAGAAAGAATTATATGACCGTGTAGACGATGCGGTATGTGCAGTACGCTCTGCACTTGAAGAAGGTATACTGCCGGGAGGTGGATTATCATTATACAACTTTCATAAAAGTTATTCTATAAAAGAATCTTCTGAAAAAGATTACGCAAAAAAAACTGCTTACGCAGTTTTAGCTGAATCCCTTAAAGCACCGCTTTATCAAATCTTAGAGAACGCAGGTTTAGATGCTGATGTAATCTATGATGATTGTAAAGGAGCTCTATATGGATACGATGTAAAAAAAGAAAAGTATGGCTATCTAATGACTCTTGGGGTGATTGACCCTGTTAAGGTTACAAGACAAGCTTTACAGAATGCAGTATCGGTAGCGGTTACTATTTTATCTACCAATGCAATTGTAACAATGGCACGTAGTTATGACACCAAATAAAAGTAAGTTTAACTAATACAAGTATATGCCAATACATAATCAGATTTTTGAAGCCTTTCGTGAAAATGAAAGACAGATAAAAAAAGCTATTAACCTTCTAAGAAAAAATAAATACGTAGTATATAAAGATGGTGAGTACATAAATAGAAATGAGAAAGAGAAAATTAAATAAGGGAACTATAAAAGTTTTAGAAAAAATGTTTCCTGAAGAATCAGGAAAAGATAAAGCAACTAATGAAAGCAATAGGAAAAAACGTAGTAATAGAAAAGATAGAAGAAGAGATTAAAACCGAAAGCGGTTTGTTGTTATCTAATGAAGATGCTCAATCGTTTAGATACCAAAAGGGTAAAATAATTTTGCCGGGTTCTGAATGTTGTAATTTAAAAAAAGATGACCTCATCTATTATGACACAAGAAACTCTTACACTTTAATAATCAACAGTGAGACTGTTACAATTATTCAGGAGAGAGATGTCGTTGTTGTCTTATAAACTCATTCATATTTATAATAGCTTCTCTATACCTTCTATCGCTATAGGAAACATTCTTTAAGAACATAGGGTTCTGCGAAGGAGATGTAGGTAGCTCCTCCCCATTAAGTTTTTTATATACTGAAGTAATAACTCTTTTTGCTTTATAAGATAGATTGTATAATCCTTTAGTCTTTCCTTTGCGTTTTCTAAACACCTCTACCCATCCATCTCTTAATAGCTTATTAAATCGATTCTCATCCCAAGATAAGATTCTATCAAACTCTTCAAACTTATCTTTGGAAAAGTAATCTTCGGAATTTAAAAAAAGGATTACATCTAAATCAGACTGAGTTAGTCCGTATTTTATTTTTATATATTGACGTATTACTCGCCAATATTTTAAATAGTCGTTGTTCAAAATATAATAGATTTAATTTATTAACTTTGTACAAAAGTAATAATTATGCCGGACAACTTAGATTTTAATAGCTCAACATTTAAAAATTCCCAAACAAAGGGGATAGTAAAGACTAAGCCAAACAATTATGGTAGGGGTAATAAAAAGAAATCCAAAAACCCAAGCGGTCTTGCAGGGCTCTCTTTTTTAAATCCTAAGAAAGGAAAATTTGGTTATTACTCGTGACCGAGAATGATAAGTGGTTGATTGACCAATATAACAGAAATCGATTACAAGAAGATTGGGTGAACACTATAGAGGAATTAAATAAAAAGATTAGATATGCCAACAGTAAAATACAAATGCGGACAAACAGGGAAAACGAAAACCAAAGAGTTTCCTTATAATGCTATGGGAAAAGCTCAAGCAGTAGAGTTTGCTAAAGTAATGGGAGGCTCACTTAAGAAGAACCCAAATATGTATACCCCTAAAATTGGCTACTAATCCATAGATGCGAAAAATTGAAAACAAAAATATTAGTATCTTTGTAACTTAAATACGTACCGTTATGGCAAGAAAGAAAAAAGATGATATAAAAATCAAAGAATCCAATGAAGGTAAATTTACCAATTGGGTTAAAAAGAATATGCCGGGTAAATCGGTATGTGCTGCTGCAGGTGCAGTAATGAAAAATAAAAAGAAGTATAAACCCAACGTAGTCAAGATGGCGAATTTCGCAAACAACTTTGGCTGCAAAAACTAATTAAAAGTAAAGTTATGAAACAAGGTTATAATGCAAGATTAGATGAGTCTTTAGGAATGAAGCATAAAGGTCCTCACAAACAATCTCTTAAAAGTAGAAGAGATGAGTCAAAAGGAATGGCTAAAAAAATGACAGGTCACGCTTATAGTGGAGACCACTCTATGAAGTACGAAGAGCATTTAGGTTCTAATGATAGAATCATAAGCAAAAAATAATATGGGTAAGCTATTAGTAAAGATAGGTTTATGGATGCAAAAGGTTTGGAGAAAAACTCTATGCAAATGGAATTGGTTAATTTCCAAACTAATTGTAAAAGTCGATGAATGCCCTATCTCAAAGTGCGTTTGTAAAAAATGAAACTGAAAGAGAAATCAAAAGGTTTTGGTGACACAATCGCAAAGGTTACACGTATAACAGGGATTAAGTCAGCAGTAGATACAGTGTCGAAAAAGTTAGGGTCGGACTGTGGATGCGATAAAAGGCGTGATACCTTAAACAGAATTATACCCTATCAAAAATAAAAATTATGGCGTATCAAAAATTACAAGGTCGAAGAGCTATACCTGTTACTCCAACAGATGATATTATCATTCCGTCACCGGGAGATAAAGCAGATGAAGGAACTACAGATGCTAACACTGCCAATAAATTAGTTGACTCCACTGCATTGTTTTTAACGAAGAGTATTATTCCCGGAGCAACGGTTTATAATACTACGACAAACGCAGTAGCAACAGTTACTAATGTAGATAGCAATACTACGTTAAGTTTGAGTGCTAATATCTTTGCTGCACAACCTGAAGGTTATGCAGTCTACAATACTAATAATAGTGAAGGTCCTGTATTGTTCGTAGGAACAGGCGGAACACTTGCTATCACAACAGTAGGCGGAGATACAGTACAATTAACTAATGTAGCTAATGCATCGTTTATTCCAATTATGGTTAAGTGTGTACAAGGCACAGGAACAACTGCAAGTGGAATAATAGCATTATGGTAAGATGGGTAGTATAATAGCTATAGGGAATGCAATACTAACCACTATAATGAGTGGAAGCGGTGCGGCACCCGGACCCTCACTTTTGATAACAGAAGCTACATTCGTTCCTGCTAATGACCAAATAGTCGATGAGAATGGTGTAGATTTAACAACAGAATAAAATAAAATTATGGCAACAAAGTTTTCACAGTTTAACGCAGTAGGTCCATCAGCAACTACCGAGATAGTAGGATTAGAGGGTGGTGTTAATGCAAAGTTTGCAGTAGGAGATATAGATGTAAGTAATCTTGCAGGACTACCTTTATCAATTCAAAATGGAGGTACAGGTCAAATTACTCAACCTTTAGCTTTAGATGCTTTGACTGATGCTGCCAACCAAGTTGCTAATGATGTTTTATATATAGATGGTTCAGGTGCAAGTAATGTAGCTGCACTTATTAATCCATCACAACTTCCGGGAGTTCCTATTCGTACAGTATTGTATGCGACTTGGGAACCGGGAGCAGCTAATGTAAATTATTTTAACTTTACCAATGGTTCTTCAGGTGGTAGTCTAACTAATGTTCCTTTTAATACGGCAAGTACAAACATCTCTACCGACTCTGTTGGTGGGGCTATAACTTTTACTTGGAATGGACAAGCAGGAGCAGCAGGTAATACAACATTTACTATGCCAAAAACAGGAGTTTATAAGATAACTCTTAATCTAAATCTATTTGACCAAAATGAAGGAATGATAATTCAACAAGTTGCAGTTAATACTACTGCAGGTGTAACTACCGGAATCATTTATGATGTTGGATTATTTCAAACAGGTTCAGTTGGTGGTGGTCAAAACAAAAGAGTTATGACAGGTTCTAATATAGTTGCTGCAACGGCAGGTGATGTATTTGAAATCCAACTTATATGTTCAGGAGGAACCAATACCCCTAACGTATATCCATCTACAAATGGAGACGTAACAAATTCAGTGTTAATTGAATATGCAAATTAATATATGGAGTATCAAACATCTATAACATTAGACATTAAAGATATTGAAATAACATATGAAATAGTAAATGAAGATGACTCAGATAGACAAGGATACAACTTTCAAGTTAACGCTTAAAGACGCAGCAGGATTAGGATTTGTACTCGTAAGTATAATGACAGTTTATTTTACTTTAAAATCTGACATTGCTTTAGCAATGGAAAAACCGGAACCTGTTATTTCAGAACAAGAGTATCACTATAAAGATGAGGTGGTAAGAAAAACTATAATGCTTACACAACAAGATGTGGACGCAATGAAAGATGATATCAAGGAAATCAAAGAAACATTAAAAACATTAGAAGCACGACTCTATGAAAATAAACGAAAATGAAAAATCTAATTCTTTGTCTATTATTATTATTAGCCTTCTCTTCAACAGTTGAGAATGCAAATAAAATAGAGTTAGATTATGATTATACCGTGCTTCATTTAAATGCAAATTGGAATAAAGACAACTCCCTACCTATTCAAACCTTAAATGGTTGTAATCTTGAATGGGCAATTCTTGAAGAACAACCCAAAAGTGTTCAAGAAAAATTTAGCAAAATCCCTGTTATAGCTTTAAAGAAAGGTAACGAGCCTGTACGAGTTTGGGAGGGCAATATAATGTTTGAACCCACTGTAACTATAGAAGAGATTCAGGAGGTTTTAAACGAACTTCAATAATGGCTAAGATATTCATCCCAACATACAAAGAGAAGTCCCATAAGAAAAGACCGGGAGTACATTCTAAAAATGCTTCTAAAGGACAGACAGGTTACAAATTAAAATACAGAGGACAAGGAAGATGAAAACAACTGATATAAAAAATATAATAATACATTGTTCAGCAACAAGAGAAGGTGATGATAGTATAGATACAGAAGTTATTGATAGATGGCATAAAGCAAGGGGATGGAAAGGATGCGGATACCATTTCATTGTGTTGATGGATGGAACAATAGAAACAGGAAGAAAGATAAATGAATGTGGAGCTCACACGAGAGGATTGAATTGTAAATCGTGGGGTGTATGTTATATTGGAGGTGTAGAGAAAGATGGTAAAACCCCAAAGGATACACGAACCGATAAACAAAAAGAATCATTAGAATATTTATTATACTTTTTAAAATTACTTGCTCCACAGGCAAGTATAAATGGACATAGAGATTATGCAAATAAAGCGTGTCCAAGTTTTGATGCAACAGAAGAATATAAAAACCTATGAAAGAAATATTTTTAAAATTATTTGGAAAAGCCGGAGGCGGAATAGTAGATAGCGTTAGCGGTGTAGTCGATAAGTTTGTTCAGACTAAAGATGAAAAAGCTCAATTTGAAAAAGAACTCACAGAGATATTTATTGAGGCTGAAACAGAAATGCAAAAGAATATAACGGAACGATGGAAATCAGATACGAATGCTGATTCGTGGTTAAGTAAAAATGTAAGACCTATGGTTTTAATATTTTTAGTTATATCCACTGTATTGTTAGTTTATATAGATGCAGGGGTAATTCAGTTTTCTGTAGAAGATAAATGGACAGACCTTTTGCAGCTCACTTTGATTACGGTGATTTCAGCTTATTTTGGCGGAAGGTCGTTTGAAAAGATTAAAAGAAAATAATTCGTAACTTTGTAACAAACTAAAATCAAATTAAAATGAAATTAAGTAAAGAAGAATTAGAAGAAGTTCAGTCGTTAAACACTGAATACACAAAAAAGAAAATGATGCTTGGAGATTTAGAGATTCAAAAAGCAGCAATCATTTCTGAGATAGGAGCTTTAAAAATGAAGTTTGCTCAGAATGAAAAAACATTAATTGACAAATACGGGAAAGATTCTGTTATCAATATACAAACAGGAGAAGTCCAACAAAAAAAATAAATACTGATGGCTAAAATATCTTCATATATCATTGATAGCACACCGCAATTAACTGATAAAGTTATTGGAACGGATGTAACCGATAATGACATAACTAAAAATTATCTAATTGGTGATATTGTAGCTTTAGTACCACCCCCGAGTTTAACTCCCACTAAAATGATTTATGGAAGTGCAACTTCTGTGTATGCTGAAACAAATACCTTAACATATATTGTGGGAGGTCAAGGAACTATTCCTGAAGACACCACAGTAATTGGAGGAACATTAATTTGTAATGCAACAAATTCTAATAACGACACTTCATTAACTTTAGGAAAAGGAGTAGTAGAAACACAAAGCCC
>Ga0115012_10002360_pt1 | contig 11013 bp, 9 predicted proteins | sample TroAtlMetagenome_FD_88706 | JGI IMG/M metagenome (GOLD analysis project Ga0115012, IMG submission 88706) | Marine eukaryotic phytoplankton communities from Atlantic Ocean - Tropical Atlantic ANT10 Metagenome | ecosystem: Environmental > Aquatic > Marine > Oceanic | place: Tropical Atlantic Ocean...
AATGGCCCTATAGTTTCAGAATTTTCTAGTAATCTAAAAGAATTCCTTAATGTTAAACATGTTATTCCATGTGCAAATGGAACTGACGCTTTACAGATTTCTTTTATGGCTTTAGGAATAAAGCCTGGAGATGAAATAATATGTCCTTCATGGACTTATATTGCAACAGCTGAGGCAGCTTCAATTTTAGGTATTAAAACTGTATTTTGTGATGTTGACTTAGATACTTTTAATATAACAGCTAATCATATTGAACCGTTAATAAACAGTAGAACAAAAGCAATTGTTCCAGTTCATTTATATGGACAATCTTGTGATATGCAAGAAATTATATTATTAGCAAAAAAATATAATCTTAAAATAATTGAGGATAATGCTCAAGCTATTGGTTGCATATATAGTTTTGCAAATGGTGAAAAGAAAATGACTGGTACAATGGGAGACATTGGAACAACTTCATTTTACCCTTCAAAGAATTTAGGTTGTTATGGTGATGGTGGGGCTTTATTTACAAATGATGATAAATTGGCTGAAAAAATAAAAATGATTGTAAATCATGGTGAAAAGATTAAATATCATCATGAAATTATTGGTTGTAATTCTAGATTAGATTCTATTCAAGCAGAAATTTTAAATATTAAGCTTGAATATTTAAATGAGTATAATTTTAACAGAAATAAAATGGCTGATATTTATAATCAATCATTTAAAGATATTAATGGAATTCAAACACCAGTTGTTATAGAAAATTCAAAGCATGTATTTCATCAATATACGATAAAGATAGATCAAGATATTAGAGATAGTTTTAAAAATTATTTAACCAAAAATGGAATTCCAAACATGATTTATTATCCTATTCCAATTCATCGTCAAAAACCTTATTCTAACGGTCAAATCTTAAAAAATACAGATCTTTTAAGTAAATCTGTAATCTCATTGCCTATTCATACAGAGATAGAAAATTCAAATCAGGATTATATTATTGAAAAAACACAAAATTTTTTTAAATGAAAATAAATAATATTTGTTGTATTGGTGCAGGATATGTAGGTGGTCCTACAATGTCAGTAATCGCTCAGAAAAACCCACACATAAACGTTACAGTTGTTGATATAAATGAAAATAGAATTAGTTTATGGAATTCAGATGACTTGAGTAAACTACCTATTTATGAACCTGGATTAGATAAAGTAGTTTCAGAAGCTAGAGGTAGAAATTTATTTTTTTCGACCGATATAGATAAACATATTGATAATTCAGAGATGATTTTTATTTCTGTTAATACTCCAACAAAAACATATGGAGATGGAAAGGGCATGGCCGCAGATTTAAGATATGTTGAACTGTGTTCTAGAAAAATTGCACAAGTAGCTAAAAATGACAAAATTATAGTTGAAAAATCAACACTTCCTGTAAAAACTGCAGCTGCAATTAAAAATATTCTTACTGAAACTGGAACAGGAGTAAAATTTAATATTTTATCAAACCCTGAGTTTTTAGCAGAGGGTACTGCTATGAGAGATTTAGAAATACCCGACAGAGTTTTGATTGGTGGAGAACAAGATGATGATGGTAAAAAAGCGATTCAAAGTCTTGTTGATATTTATAGTTCATGGGTTCCGAAAGAGAATATTTTAACAACTAACCTGTGGTCTTCTGAACTTTCTAAGTTAACCGCTAATGCTTTTCTTGCCCAAAGAATATCATCGATTAATTCACTATCTGAGTTATGCGAAATGACAGGTGCTGATATTGATGAGGTATCTAAGGCAATTGGTATGGATACAAGAATTGGATCAAAATTTTTAAAATCATCTGTTGGTTTTGGTGGAAGTTGCTTTCAAAAAGATATCTTAAACTTAGTTTATATAGCTAAATCATTGGGATTAAATGAAGTAGCTGATTATTGGCACCAGGTAATTATAATGAACAACCATCAAAAACAAAGATTTTCTAAAAATATTTTAAAGTCTTTATATAACACAGTTGCTGGAAAAAAAATAACCTTTTTAGGATGGTCTTTTAAAAAAGACACTAATGACACCAGAGAGTCAGCCGCGATTTATGTAGCTGATATGTTACTAGATGAAAAAGCTTTAATTTCTGTCTATGATCCTAAAGTTTCAGAAATACAGATTTTTTCTGATATAAAAAATATTAGAAATAATAATGATGATAATGCTAATGATTTAAGTGTCCAAAAAAACCCATATGAAGCATGTAAAGATTCTCATGCAATTGCGATTTTAACAGAGTGGGATGAGTTCTTAAATTATGATTGGAATAAAATTTTTAAAAATATGAATAAGCCTGCTTTTATTTTTGATGGAAGAAATATCTTAGATAAGAAAAAATTAGAGAGTATAGGTTTTATTTACAAAGGAATAGGTAAGCATTAATGAATTCAAAAACAATTTTAATTACTGGAGGTGCAGGTTTTATTGGATCGCATCTATGTAAAAGATTATTAGCTCAAAATCACAAAATAATATGTGTTGATAATTTACTTACTGGAAGTTTAAAAAATATTTCCAGTTTTTTAGATGATGAAAGATTTGAGTTTGTCAACCACGATATAATTACTCCTTTATTTGTAGATTATGTCGATGAGATATATAATTTAGCTTGTCCAGCTTCGCCAATACATTATCAAAATAATCCCATTAAAACTATTAAAACTTGTACAATCGGCGTGATCAATTTACTTGGTTTAGCTAAAAAACATAATGCTAAGATTTTACAAGCTAGTACCAGCGAAGTTTATGGTGATCCAAATGTTCATCCTCAAATTGAAAGTTATAATGGCAATGTTAATCCAATTGGTTTTAGGTCATGTTATGATGAGGGAAAAAGATGTTCAGAAACTTTATTTATGGATTACAGAAGAGAACATGGCTTAAATATTAAGATTGTTAGAATCTTTAATACTTATGGTCCAAATATGGCAATTAATGATGGTAGAGTTGTATCAAATTTCATAAATCAAGCTATAAGTAATAAGGATATCACAATTAACGGAGATGGATATCAAACACGTAGTTTTCAGTACATTGAAGATTTGATTGATGGGTTGATTAAAATGATGAATTCAGAAAATGATTTTGTTGGTCCAGTGAACATGGGTAATCCAGATGAGATTTCAATAAATGATTTAGCAAAAAGAATTATAAAATTAGTCAATTCTAATTCAAAATTGATTTATAAAGATTTACCAAAAGATGATCCTAAGAGGAGAAAACCAGATATATCCCTATCTTTAGATAAATTAAACTGGAAACCACTTTATGATTTAGAAGTAGGTTTAATTAATACAATTGATTATTTTAAGGCTTTAGGAAACAAATAAATTTAAAATTAACATGAACCACTACAGTAATTTTGTCACCGTTTTTAAAGATGAAATTGAATCTATTAACCACGTTATCTCTCAGATATATGAGAGAAATATAAACAATATTATTGATGCTATTAGTGCAGTAAAAGGAAAATTAATAGTTAGTGGTATAGGTAAATCTGGATTAATTGGAAAAAAAATTGCTGCTACTTTAGCTAGTACAGGTACACAAAGTTTCTTTATACATTCAACTGAAGCATTTCATGGAGACTTAGGTATGATAAGTAATCATGATGCTTTATTGTTAATTTCACATTCAGGAGAGACAGATGATGTTTTGAAAGTTTTAGACTATTGTAATAACAACGAAATATTAACACTTTCCATCTCAGGGAATAGCAAATCAACTCTAGCAATTAATTCAAATTTTCATATCAATTGTAATATAATTAACGAGGCTTGTAGTTTGAATCTAGCACCTACATCATCAACAACTGCAACTTTACTAATAGGTGATGCTATTGCTGTTTCGTTAATGAAGGCGAAAAGCTTTAAAGAAATTGATTTTGCAAAATATCATCCTGGCGGTAGATTAGGTAAAAGACTTTTAACTAGTGTTTCAGATATTATGAGAATTGATAACATGCCTATTGTTAATGAGTCGATGGATTTATTTAAGGTTATATTTACAATTTCAGACTCTGGTTATGGAATAGCTTTTTGTATTGATGAAGATAAACTTGTTGGAGTAATAACTGACGGAGACATAAGAAGAGCAATTAAAACTGATTTAAGCTTTAAAGAAGTCAAGTTAAGTAGTTTGTTAAATAAAGATTTTAAATATGCCTATTTAGAATCTAATCTGCAGGAAATTAAGTTGGTTATGCAAGAAAACAAGATAATTACTCTTCCTGTAATAAATTCAGATTCTAAGTTAATAGGACTGGTCCAATACTATGATATATAAAAACATTATTTTGATTCCGGCTAGACTCAATTCTAAAAGACTAGACAAGAAATTATTACTTGAGATTGATGGTAAATCAATAATTCAACATTCTTATGAAAATTCACTAAAATCAAAGCTTTCTCAAAGGTCAATTATTTTAGTTGATTCTGAAGAATTATTAGTGCATTGCCAAACCTTTACAGATGATGTTTTTTTAACATCTGATTCTCATAGTTCAGGTACCGAAAGAATAATTGAGTATATTAATTTAAATGATAAATTTGATAATATTGTCAATATTCAAGCTGACGAACCATTTGTTAATCCAGATTTAGTTGATTCTATTTTTACCGAATTAATTAACGGAAGTAATATTGTATCTGCTGTTTACACTTTAGATGATGATGATAGTTTTGATCCAAATCGAGTAAAAGTTGTATTGAATAAAGACTGCGAAGCTGTTTATTTTTCAAGATCTGAAATTCCATACAACAGAGACTCTGACGTTAAGTTGAGAAAACATATTCATTTGGGAATATATGGTTATAAATTACAATCATTAAGAAATTATAGTAATTATTCTAATAGATCTCTTGAAAAGATTGAAAAGTTAGAACAGCTTCGATTTATTGAAAACGGTGATAAAATTAAAATTGTAATTTCTCACGAGTCTAGTATCGGAATCGATACTTTACAAGATTTTGAAAAAGCAAAAATATATTATGAAAAAAGATAAAATAAATAGCTTGTTAAATGTAAGTTCTTCTAAGAATTTCTTTCTATTAGCAGGCCCCTGTGCAATTGAAGGTGAAGAAATGGCATTTAAAATTGCTGAAAAATTAGTTCATATTACTGATAAATTAGATATACCTTTTGCTTTTAAAGGGAGTTTTAAAAAAGCAAACAGAAGTAAAATTAATAGTTTTACCGGAATTGGTGATGAAAAAGCTTTGGGTATTTTGAAAAGGATTGGTAATGAATTTGATGTCCCAACAATTACTGACATTCATGTTCCTGAAGATGCTAATTTAGCTTCTAATTTTGTTGATATATTACAGATACCCGCTTTTCTGGTAAGACAAACAGATTTATTGATATCAGCAGCTAAAACAGGGAAGATAATAAATTTAAAGAAGGGACAATTTATGAGTCCCGAGAGTATGAAGTTTGCTGTAAAAAAAATAACTGACTCTAACAATAGCAAAGTTTGGATTACAGACAGAGGGACAATGTTTGGTTATCAAGATTTAATAGTTGACTTTAGAGGTATACCCATTATGCAAAAATTTGCAACTACAATATTAGATGTGACACATTCTTTACAAAAGCCTAATCAATCCAGTGGTATAACGGGTGGAAGGCCAGAAATGATAGAAACAATCGCTAAAGCTGGAGTTGCAGTTGGCGTTGATGGACTTTTTATTGAAACTCACTTTGATCCTAATAATGCAAAAAGTGATGGTGCTAACATGTTAGATATTAATTTACTAGAAGATCTACTTATTCGTTTAATTAATATTAGAAAGTCAATTTGATAAAATGAGTTTAGTAAAAGGTATTATATTAGCTGGTGGTTATGGTTCAAGGTTATATCCCTTAACTATAGGTACATCTAAGCAATTATTGCCTGTGTATGATAAACCAATGATTTACTATCCTTTATCAACTTTAATGGTTGCAGGGATTAGAGATATTCTTATCATTTCAACACCAGAAGATTTGCCAAAATTTAAAAAATTATTTGGTGATGGGTCAAAAATTGGGTTAAATATTTCGTACAAAAAACAGATAAAGCCATCTGGAATAGCTGAATCTTTCATTATAGGTAAGGATTTTATTGGAGATAGTGATGTTTGTTTAATATTAGGAGATAATATTTTTTATGGGGATAATATTTCAGAAACTTTAAACAAAGGAATTTTTAATCTAAAGAATGGTTATTCAACTATTTTTGGGGTAAAAGTAGATAATCCAAATGAATTTGGAGTTGTAGAATTTGACAGTAAAAATAACATTAAAAAAATTATAGAAAAACCTAGATCTTACATAAGTAACATAATTGTTTCCGGCTTATATTTTTATAAAAACAATGTTATAAATATTGCAAATAATTTAACTCCAAGTAATAGAAATGAATTAGAAATTACAGAAATTAACAATTATTATTTAAGCGTTAAAAAGTTAATGCTTGTAGAATTTGGAGATACGGTTTCATGGATTGATACGGGAACTTACGCTTCTATGTTAAAGGCATCTAATTTTTTTCAGGATCTTGAATTAAAGACTAATAAAAAATATGCATGCGTTGAGGAGATTGCTTTTTTATTAAGTTATATAAATGAAAATGATTTTAAGAAAATTGGCACTTCTATGAAAAACAGTAGTTATGGACAATATTTATTAAAACAATTAAAAAATTAATTTTGAAATTATCAAAAACCAAATTTAACGGACTTGTAATTTTAGAAAGAAAATCATTTAATGATTCTAGAGGAAATTTTACTGAGTTTTTTAACGAAAAGCTGTTTAATAAATTAGTAAATACAAAAGTTGATTTTTTACAGGATAACATTGTAAATTCTAGGAAGAATGTTTTAAGAGGTCTTCATTATCAATTTAACCCCTTTGCTCAATCTAAGCTTATATCTGTAATTAAAGGTGAGATCTTTGATGTAGTTGTAGATATAAGGAATAACTCTTCTACATATGGTCAGTTTTTTTCTGTTAATTTATCTTCTGAAAATAATTTAAGTTTATTTGTTCCAAATGGATTTGCTCACGGATATTTATCGCTAACTAGTGAAACAATTGTTCATTATAAAGTAGATAATTATTATAACAAAGATTTTGAAGATGGAATTAGATATAATGATTCTTTTTTAAATATTAATTGGGGAGTTCCTATTGATGATTTAATTATTTCTGATAAGGACAAAAATTTACCTGATTTCAAATGGTAAAAAAATTAAAAATATTGGTAACCGGTTCAAATGGTCAACTGGGTCAGGTTTTAAAAAAAATTTCAATAAATTATTCTCATTTTAGTTTTATTTTTTTTTCAAAAGATGACATGGATATTTCTAATATTAAATTATTAGATAAAACTATTTCTGACGTATTACCTGATGTTATAATTAATTGTGCAGCTTTTACAAATGTTGAACTAGCTGAAAAAGATTTTGATTTAGCTAATCAAGTAAATAATGTTTCAGTTGATTATTTAGCTAAATCTTGCAGTTTTTATAAAATTAGATTAATACATATTTCCACTGATTTTGTGTTTGACGGAAATAACACATTGCCCTATATTGAAACAGATAAGCCAAACCCTATTAACAATTATGGTCGATCTAAATTTTTAGGCGAAAATTCAATTTTTAAATATGAATTAAAAAATTCTATAATATTAAGGACATCTTGGCTGTATTCTTTCTCTAATAATAATTTTGTAACTAAAATTGTAAATAAGATAAAAGAGGGTAAAGATTTTAATATTAATTCTGATGAAATTGGCTCTCCAACTTCAGCATTTGACTTGGCTAATGCGATTTTATTTTGTATTCCAAAAATTAAGAACAATCAGACAGAAATTTTTCATTTTTCTAATCTTGGTTATTGCTCAAGATTAGATTTTGCAAGAAAGATTTCAGATCTACTTGAGTGTGATTTGATTATTTCAAGATCTGACTCCGAAACAAATGTAAAAAGACCTAAGTTTTCTCCTCTTTTAACTAAAAAATTTATTGATATATTTGATTACAATGTTAATGAGTGGGGTGTTAGTTTAAAAAATCATATTTCTCAAAATTATGGATAGATTTAAAAATATATTGGTGACTGGTGGTGCGGGTTTTATTGGTTCTAATTTTTTGAATCATATGATAATTAAATATTCTGATGTTAATTTTATTAATTTAGATCTCCTTACATATGCTGGAAATCTTGATTATTTGAATGTAGTAAAAGATTATCCTAATTATTTTTTTATTGAGGGAGATATTTCTGATTCTAAATTAGTGACCTCTATCTTTAAAAAATATTCAGTTGATGGAGTTATTAATTTTGCTGCAGAATCACATGTTGATAATTCAATTGGTAATCCTTCTGATTTTATAAAAACAAATATTAACGGCACATTTAATCTATTAAAAGTTGCATATGATTCATGGATGATTAGCCCTTTTAAACACAAGTCTGGTTTTCTTCATTCTAGGTTCCATCAGGTTTCAACTGATGAAGTTTATGGCAGTATTGAACAGGGTAGTTTTAACGAGAATTCTGCTTATAATCCCAGCTCACCTTATTCTTCATCTAAGTCTAGTGCTGACTTAATTGTAAAAAGTTTCAACAAAACTTACGGATTAAATACTACAATTTCTCTTTCTTCTAATAATTTTGGTCCAAATCAAAATAGAGAAAAATTTATTCCTGTAGTTTTAAATTCTATTTTGAATAATGTTCCTGTGCCTGTTTATGGTGATGGTAAAAATATAAGAGATTGGATTTTTGTTGATGATAATTGTAAAATTATAGAGCTGATTTTTAAAAAAGGTCTTTCTGGTGAAAGTTATAATATTGGAGGGGGTAATGAAATTTCTAATTTAGATCTTATTGATTTAATTTTTAATTCTATTATTACTTGTTCAAGAAACATCACAGATTATCAAATTAATTTCATAGATGATCGATTTGGTCATGATAGGCGATACAGTGTTAATAATTCCAAAATCATTTCTGATTTAGGTTGGCCTAACGATTTTTCCAATTTTCATAAATCTTTAGATTTTTATGTTAAAAATTATATAAATTGTCATTTTTAATTTTTTTCTAAAAAAATCGCTTTTTCTTTTACATATTTTATCTATTTTTTCAAAAAAGCAATGTTATATTCTATCTCACTTTAAGAAATGCCCTTAAATCGCTTAAAAATTGATTTTCCCCTTTTTTTTTATTTTTTTCATATAATTTATTAGATCCTTAAGAGCCTCTATTTTTTGTTATTTTACTAAAAATTACGTAATTTTGCACGGTAATTTATGATCATTTTAAATGTTTAATATTAAACGTTTTTGATCATATAAAACATATATCATTGATTATCAAAAAATTAAAAATATTAATTTATTGAATGTCATTGGTATGTTTAATTATAAAATATTAAAAATACTAGCAAAAATTTAGTACTAGACAAATAAAAAAAATATGAAGAAATTTTACTCTTTACTCAGTTTAATTACCTTTTTCGTTTTATTTAACATTACAAGTGTATTTTCTCAGGCAACTGTTAAGACTGTTTCTAGTTTTGACAGTAATGGAACTTACAAAATTGGCGATCAAATAGATCTTGTATTTTGGTTTTCTGAAGCAATTACTGTTTCCGGAACTCCAAGATTAGAGTTAGAAACAGGTGATTCTGATGCTTTTGCAACCTATCAAAGTGGATCTGGTTCAGCATTCCTTACTTTTAGATATACTGTTTCTGAAGGTGAAAGCTCCTCAGATTTAGCATATACTAGTACTTCTGCGTTAGCTAATAATGGTGGTAGTTCTATGTTAGACAGTGGTGGTAGTGCCGCTACTCTTACCTTGCCAGCTGTTGGTTCTGCTAGTTCCTTGTCTGGTGCTCAAGCCTTTGTGATTGATGGTATTAAACCAACAATGACCATTACTGCTTCTCAGGGATCAGATGGCTTTTCGTCAAATGATTCTACTTTATCCTTAACTTTTACTTCTAGTGAATCCACTACAACTTTTGCAAGCGGAGACGTCACTGTTTCTGGTGGTACTTTAAGTAGGTTTTCTGGTAGTGGGACAACCTATACTGCAACTTTTACTCCTACTGGTGGAGAAGGTGCTAAAACTATCGATGTTGCTGCTCAAACTTACAAAGATGCAGCTGGAAATGATAATTCTGCTGCTTCTCAATTTAATTGGACTTATGATACTACTGCACCGACAGTTAGCGGTGTTGATTCTTCAACTAATGCTGGAACTTATATTCCCGCTGATGCTATCAGTATTCAGGTAGCTTTTACAGAAGCAGTTACTGTTACAGGAACGCCACAGTTAACACTTGAGACAGGAGCTAGTGATGCTGTTGTTGATTACGCTAGTGGTTCAGGTTCTACAACCTTAACATTTACTTATACAGTTGGAGCAGGGCATGCATCAGCAGATTTAGATTATGCTTCCACTAGTGCACTTGCACTTAACGGAGGTACAATAAAAGATGCTGCAGGAAATGCTGCAACTCTTACGCTTGCTACACCAGGAGCTGCAGGTTCCCTTGGTGCAAACGAAGCACTTGTTTTAGACACAACTGCACCGACGGTTAGTGGTGTAAGCTCCACTACTAATGCTGGAACTTACAAAGCCGACGATGCGATTAGTATTCAGGTATTATTCGATGATACGGTCACAGTTACAGGAACACCACAGTTAACACTTGAGACAGGATCTAGTGATGCTGTTGTTAATTATGCTAGTGGAACAGGTTCTAACACCTTAACGTTTACTTATACAGTAGGGGCTGGTCAGAACAGTTCAGACTTAGAATATGTTAATACTTCATCTCTTGCTCTTAATAGTGGTACAATAAAAGATGCTGGTGGTACTGCTGCTACATTAACATTACCAACTATTGGTGGTGGTAGTTCATTATCAGACAATGAGGCATTAGTTGTAGATACAACTGCACCGACGGTTAGTGGTGTAAGTTCTACAACAG
>Ga0115012_10002361_pt1 | contig 11013 bp, 3 predicted proteins | sample TroAtlMetagenome_FD_88706 | JGI IMG/M metagenome (GOLD analysis project Ga0115012, IMG submission 88706) | Marine eukaryotic phytoplankton communities from Atlantic Ocean - Tropical Atlantic ANT10 Metagenome | ecosystem: Environmental > Aquatic > Marine > Oceanic | place: Tropical Atlantic Ocean...
CAGGCGGAAGAGCAGTGCCAACAAGGGAGTAAATTTACAATCCGCTTTCTCGTAAAGATTGTAATCTTACAGCTACAGCGTCTTCATTACAGACGTTACAAATCTTATTAGGCTTATTTGCCAATGGTTCAGGATCGTGGCTATCCATTATATTATGTATTTCTTTTCCGCATAAGTAACACATTATAGGTTCTGCTAGTTTTTTCTCTTTTTTAAAACTATTGAAAAGTACTTCCATTAGTTCCCAAATTTTCTTTGAGTTTTTCTCTCACGTTTTATTTGCTCTATTGGTGATTTTATCAAATCTGTAAGCGGTTGTCTATTTAAAACACCTGGGGCATTATTAAAGAAAGGCCGAACTCTATCTTTTGCTTTCTGTAGTTCTCGCCATTCATCGCGCAATTCTGATTTCCATTCTCCATCTCGTGCTTTATGGGCTTCAATATACCTTCTGCGTATACTTCCGCTTTCGTTACTAAAATATTGTTCCAGTTCGTACTGTTGTCCGCGTGTCCATTTAATATTTTGAATTTCTGACGATGGTATACCCAAAGCATTCCAAAATAACGACCAGTTACTTATTTCTCTAGGATCAACTACAACATCACCGTTTCTCATAGTGTACCCTTCGGTTGCTAGACGATAACTTTCGAGCATTGTTCGAACACCTTTTGGGACTATATACTCTAAGGTTTTTATTCCATCGCCCTGCTTCATATACTCCCAAGCTCTAAAAAAGTTACCAGTTGTTGTGCCTGCGGGGCCGACAATTCCAGATAATAGTTCTTTCCACCCAGCTTCACCTGCTTGAAAATCAACATAAGGCAATGGGTGAAATATTTTATCCTGAGTAAGTTTTGTGCTAAGGTCTATCCCCACAAAACCAAATACCCCTCTCGACAAAAACTGCCCAAACGCGCCGTCGTCAATATTTCTTTTAATCCAACGCTCAAGGTCTTCTGGCTCGTCTCCTTCTCCTACTCCTAAAAATGTCGACAGCCAGAAAATTAAAGATGATAATGGCATACCTACAGACCCTGCGAAAATACCTGCATGAGCAAGAGAGTACAATAATACTCGTTTTCCGGCAGCTCTTGCATGTGCAGACTCTCCTTTAAAAGCTTGCTTAAAAGCACTTGAGTAATGCCATGCCATTAGTAACTGGTATTTACGATACTGGGTTATAACCTTTGCGCCCGGTAAAGATTTAATTAGTAACGGTGCATCTAACCTTGAAAAGTTTCCTTGAGTGTCTTCGACTACAGCTACCGCATATTCTTCTGCGGTCATATTCATCGCACGCACTTTAGAAGGATCTTTTCTTGCCATATCATATGCAGAAACTGCCGCTGATATACGATTAACGGCTTCAACGTAACGAGACACCTGATATAATTTGTGAGTTATTGTTCCAAGACCATCACCAGCTAGGTTTAACAGATTATATCCTGTATTAAAACTTTCGAACCTAGATAAATCTTCTTCCATACCAACATCAAGAATTTGCCACAACCCCATCTTTTTAAAAAGTTTTTGGTATTCAGGAGGAGCATTTTCAACATTAACACTCGTTTCCATGTTTGACATTTTTACAATTTTCATTGCAATGCCGTATCCTTTGGTTAGCCCTTTCCATGCTCCTGCGTAGTTATTAAAATCACCTGCAACACGTGTTATAGTAACCATTATTGGTTGAGTTGCGTTTGCTACATGATAACCAAAACTTGTGAGAAGCATATAAACAGAGTTAGCCGCCGCTATCCTGTCCAGAATAGGAGATTCATCTCCCTTTAAAATTTGTTTATAGTGCTTCGCGACTAGTACATATGCATTATTTTCTTCTGAACCTCTTACATTCCCCTCAATGGCTGTTTCTTTTCCGGCTTCAATAAATGCTTTATTAATATTTGCCGCGTTTTCCATTTGCGCAATTAAGTTAGCTTCGGCCTTAGCATGCGATAAAAACGACCGCATCATGTTCTTGTCGTAGCCTGCGCGATTTAATCTTTTCGCACCTGATAAACGCGCACTACGTTCGTCTAAAGATTGAAAGTAAAGGTCTCTTACCATTTTACCGAAAGCTTGTCTCGCGGTAGAATCAATTCCAGAATTTTCTCCTGCGTTTAACGCGCCAAGAACTTTTTCAAATACCTGTGTATTAGCAATCCGACCTTCATCGGCGGCAGGTATTTTTTCTGTAGGGCTTCTGTATCTAAATTGTGGGTTAGCGTTTGCAAACTCTTGTGCCTGACCTAAAGTATCGAAAAAACTAACAACATAGTGCTGAGGGTCTTGGCTGAGTTTATCATAAAGTTTTCTATCTTCTTTAGTCGCACCTTCTGCGTCTTTTGCTAGTTCCGCTTGGAACATAGCCTCGGATTTAAGCACAGTAACGTAGTTACCAAAACGTTTTAGAGGAGCATACGGACCTTGTAATGCCGCGTCTGTAAAAAATTTCCCTTCGACTCCTGCTAATTTTGCTATATCAATTTTGCGCAGGCGCATTTTTTCGCCATGAGCAAATACATCTTTAACTATTTGTTGTTCTTCAGTACTTAATCGAGCAAAAGCTCTTGCCATGATTGGGTCAACTTTTACTTCCCTTCCTTCAATCTCAGGGTCGTACCCCCACTTTTGAAAAAATGTAGACTTGCTTAAGAAATCATTAACAAGATACAGCCTATCGCCTTTTAAATTTTTTGCGCGTAAAGCAATACTCTCAAAACTTTTTCTTATTTCAGTACGTGTAGCTTCTACTGCCAACATACCTTCGTACCATTTGCCAAGAGACGGCACTTTATCTTTTACACGACGAATAACCTGATGCAAAAATTCTACAGACGCGGCACTTTTACGAGCTATTTCTTTAGTGTCCACCCATGCTTGTCTTGTTGTTTTACCAAGTGTGGCTTCTACCCAATCGTCGGCTATACCATATTTTATTTTAGTTAAATCCGTCTTTACGAAGTCTGGTCTTTTAGACCCTAAAGGACCAAGCAGACCTGATCGTTTAAGTTTACCTGTAGTACGTGATCTGTCTAGTTTCATATCTTGACTGTACGACCGGCCTAAAACAATAAGATTTTTATCGTTAAAAATAACGACATTCTTAGACATTCCTTCTATATTATCTTGCGCCCGAGCTACATTATCAGCGTATATAATTCCTTTAACCCCTATACTATCAAGCCACATAGACGCTAATTTATCAGCACGACTATTATTATAATTATCTGATTCCTCAAAACGGTGTGGGTCCGGAGCCTCTTCATAAAATCTATCCATTGTATCAGGACTATCACGCATTTTTTCTGCTGTAAATTTTGATAGTGCGCCATATAATGTCCCACCGACATTATCGTCAACGAACTTTTCTATAACATCATTTGTTATATCGGATGCAATGCTGTTTAAACGCAAACGAAGTATAGTACTAGTTTCTTTTATTTGATTGGAAGGAATCGCGGAACCAGTTATCGCAGCTAACAGTTCTTCCTCTGTGTAGTCTAGGCTTTGCTCCTCATCAACACCATAACGCATGTCTAGCTCTTGTAGTAAAGCCTCTTTTCTTTGGTTTTCTTCTCGACTTATTGCTCTTTTAAGATCTCTTTGCGTTTCAATGTAGCGCGTTATTATTTTAGACTCTGAAGCTGACATTCCTGCGATATTCGCTAAAATGTCTGCAACTACTCTGTTACTTTGGCTCTTTAAAGATATTAATTTTTTAACAATAGCATTTCGCACTTGTCTATTATTGCTAATAGCAATATCCCACGGAAGGAGTTCTTCATTAGTTACATCTGTATCGACATGCATAATGCTACCTGTAGCTTCATTTGCCGCTCTAAACTCCTCGACTTTCTTCGAAATTAGAGCTTCTAAAGAGTCAATATCTTGTAATAATTGGGTATACTTAGGGTCGATAGTAGTTAGATCAGGCGGAGTAGGTATGCCAGCAGTAATCCCAGCGCGCCGATCGTTTTCTTCTATTAATGCTTGCGGCGAGCTAAAATAAAAGTTAGGGCCTCTTTTTATTCCAGCTATATGATCTCTAATAACCGCACGAAGTTTTAATGTACGACCTTGGCGGTCTTGTTTAATTGGCTTGGACGCCCACCCGTAAGCTCGTGTTAACTCTGCAGATTGTGGGTAAGAAATTCTAAAGTCTTTAATCTTCGGGTCATAATCAAGACGTATTTTTCTGAGGCCTTCTTTTTCTATAACTTCTGGGTCGAGTTCTACCCCCATTACAGGTTCTGTATCAATGAAAGATGGCTTAAACTGAGTCAAATCTACCCCCCATTTACTGGGGTTTAAAATTACTTCCTGAACTGACTCAGGCAATTCGTTAAGTTGTAAGGTAGATGGGTCCTTTATATTTTGCTGATCATTTTTAAAATCAATTAATTCTTGTTTTTGGATCATATCTTTTACCATATAGAATCTTGCAATTCCAAACCGTTCAGCTAAATAGGATCCCCATCCATAAGCTTGTGCGCCTTCTCCAGTTCCCATAAATTTATGATTAAACCTTGCAAACCAAGAGGCAGTTCCGTGTTTGCGTGCTGATAAACTGATTCGAGCTGCACCATAACCCAAGTCAACAATATCTTGAGCAGTAACTTGGTCGCTATTTATTCGAAGCTTACGAATAGCATTTCTAAAATGTGCGTATAATTTACGAAGCAGTCGACCAACTGGAGCTTTTACACTTGGTTCAACCCCTGCAAAAGTAGCTTCCTCAAGAAAATAAGCTATAGTCTCACTTGCTGCATACCCCTGATCGTCAAAAGGATTTGTTTCTTGTCCTTCTAGTTTTGTATTAATTACTTCACGAGCAGTCTTAAGACGATTTAATACTCTGTTTGCTATAATGCTTTCTATCGAATTATCTTTGAAAGAAGCCCATGTATTGATTGTTAGTGCAATCTGCTGCTGCATTTTTAAGGGTATAAGATTATCTATTCCCATATGCCCACCAACTTCGTGCATAAATACGCCTTGCTCACGACCTTCTGGGATTCTATCTAAAATTATATGAACTACCGGTGTGTCTTTACTATCTGGAACAGTCCAAGCATAAGCTTCTGCAGGAACATCTTCAGTCAATTCGCCTTTAAGTCTTGCTGCTACAGCATCTTCAAAAGTATCATAAATTTTTATACGCCAGCTTTCTGACTTACCCGTTAATTGTTTAATTGTTTCTTCGAAATTCTTACGTTTTCTTTTGGCCTCTGCGTTTTTAAGTCTTTCAGGAATTATAGTTAGATCATATGCTGCGTCCCACGAAGTTACATTAAACGCGTCTAATATTTTTTGGCTTATCCCAAACTTTTTCTTTCGCTTCGTTTCTACCTTTACGCTTTCTGATTTGTCTTCAACTGCGGTGAAGCTGTCGGGGTCGCCTTTTTCAACCGGGCTAGTCTCCGTTCTACTGCTAGGCTCAGAATCTGGTTTGGCTGCCTCTCCCTGTCCATCTTTCTGACTATCTTGTCCAGTTGTCGGTCCGTCTTGATCTTGTCTGTCCGTGTTATCTTCATTAGTTTTATCCTCTATTGCTGTATCTAATTGGGCGCGCTCCTGAGCTTCGAGAATCTCTAAAGCGTCGTTTAATTCTTGTTTATCTTCGGCCTCCTGATTACTGGTGTCATATTCTCGAACAGCTATTACCCAATCTCGTTGGTCAATAGGACTAAGACTTCCAAACGGTTTTGTTTCTTTTGCTCTGTCGGAGTTCCACTGAGCCGCTGCATCTGTAATTATAGAAACTGGTATATTTTCTAAATCTTTCAAAGCTGAGTTTTCCGCTTTTTGCATATTTTCTTGCGTAATCTGAGAAGAATCGTCTTCTTGTTTTGCGTAAAACTGATTAATTTGATCATCAGTCATACCCAACTTTTTGTACCCTGCAATTTCTTTTTTTCGGGCTTTTGTTTGTTTATTCGAGCTTGCATCTTTCGCCTGTGCGCTTCCAGCACCCCCTACAGTTCCCATTCCGGCCTGAAGATCAGCAACATCTAGTTTCTGGGATGCATCATTAAAATTTTCCGGCCCAGTATCTTCAGCTCTAACATTACCTTGGGCGTCTCTAAATTTTGTTTCGTTCAAGCGTTCTTTCATAGCAGCTTTTGTTACTCCAAAATTTTTGGCAAGTTTATCCATCAATCGGTTTAACGCTGTATTATTTGCTTGTTTTGTTTTTAAACCTGCTCTTTCTCGCAAAGCTTTATGAATAGGTTTACCTTTTGAATCAATCAACGTATCAAGCGTTCCGTCTCTGGACGCCTCTAGTAAAGTGTTCGCGATTTTTTGTTCACTAGGAGAAAGTTTAAGTTCACCCAAAGTTCGTGCTAAACCGCCAACTTCTGTTGACTCATTAACAGCTATAGCCGTACTTCCAGCCTTATCTTCGGAGGAAAGAACTTCTGCTTTTGGTTTTGCTGCTTCGTTCCTAGCAGCAACTTCAGCGTCGACTTTATTTTGGAATGAAGTTCGACCAGCCTTATCTTTCTTATAGAACCCTGTTCTCCTATTAAACGCCGTAGCTAAACCTGCATTTTCCTCTTTACTATCCCAATCTTTTCCAAGTTTTTCTTCAACGTAAGAACGTTGCTCAGCTATAAGGTCTGTTTCGGGTTTAGGTTTATTTTTGTCTCGTAGCTTTACTACTTCAAAATAAGTATCTTCGTCAGGTATACCTAAAGTTTTATAATCACTGGTTCCTTCAGGATCAGCAGGGCTATAAGCCGCCCATTGTTCTTCAGACATTGTAAGCAATTCTGAATTTTTTGCTACTAAATCGCTTGCTATTTTCTTAGGTGTTTCAGGCTTTGTTTTCTTGTCGTAATTCGATACTGGAATAATCGTGCCGTCGGCGATGCCTGCTGCGTGGGCGTCAAGCGCCGCGTTGTATTCTTCTATGCCAGCTTCTCTATCGTCTTTTGGTACAAAACTCTTCATAAATTTAGTAAGAAGGGCCTTATCTGCGTCAGGCGAACCACCATATTCACCCAAATCTTTTTTATATTGTTTAAACGCTTTACCGACTTCTGTTTCAGGGTTTACAGCGTCAGCTTCACGCGCTTTTTTTCTTTCGTTAAGAAATGTATCACGTGGCGTAAAAGATTTCGCAGCTTCAAGACGTGCTTCTTTTACTACGTCATCTGTTTCTTGTTGTATAACCTCTGCTTTTTGTTGTTCGGCTAGGTTAGCAGCTTGCAACTGAGCTTCTTCTTCAGCTAATTCTTGAGCTAAATCTCCATCTAGTCTAGTTTCTGAGTTTGCAGGAGGGGGCGTTCCACCACTTCGCATATCGCTTGCTTTTTTAAGTCCAAAAGCGGCAACGTCAGCAGGAGCCATAGCACCTTCGGCAAGACCTTCAACTAGTATTTCTCCCGGTCGAATCTCATCTCCTGTTGCAACTTGAGCTAAAAATTCACCAGTACCACCACCAATAGCTTGAACACCTGTTTGGGTTGCTATACCACCTAGATTAAATTTAGCTTTTGAAGCCAACCCAAGAAAAGCTAAATCCGTTGCAGCTATAATAGCGCCCCGAGTAAAACCCTTTTTCGATTGGTCGCTCATAAACTTTGCGTCTTTTACCGCCTCTAGCGCTTGGTTAGGATCGCTTAAATCATATCCAGCTTCTTGAGCTTCACTTACAAGTTGTCCATAGCGCTCTTGTAAAAAAGAAGAACTCCCCATTATTGCCATTGCTGTTTTTGGACTTTTCCTTGCTGCTAACATTACCGCTGCTATCGTAGGTATTTGTTCACCTGCAACTTGCAACATAGCTGATGATGTAGCTAAAGGATCAGAAAGTGCTTGTAAAATTGCGCCCTCTTTACCGAACCAAGTATCGGATTCGATAATATTATTAAGCTGCGCTTTACCAGCTTCGGTCATTGGAAACAGTTCATTTTTCCATTTATTTACATCATACGCTCGTTTAACATACTTAGCCGCTAATGCATCTAGTTCTTCGACAGTCTCATTATCAGACGACCAATCAAATATTTTACTAGATAAAGATCGTTCTCCTCCCTCAGCAGCAAGTTCGGCATATCTTGCTTCTTTTGCTTCTTTAGCACGAGCTAGCTCAGACAGCTGTTCTGCCCTCGACACATTTGTGAGGTTATATAAATTAATTGAACCCCTTGCGAGAGTATTCCCAAGTCCTTTCCAAAATCCTTCTGGAGCTTCAGCTGCAATAGTTTCTTGTGATGGGCCTAAAAGTGCACCATAAGGAGAATACTGTGTTGTTTCCCCACCAGATGAAAGTTTATCTAAATCTTGGTCTTGTAAAAGCGCATTTACCTCAGCGTCAGTAAGGTCATCATCAGCTTCTATCTCATAAACTGACCCGTTTGCAGCTTTAACACGAAATTTAGCCATGTACTATAATCCTAATTAACTTTTGTTACTGATTCTATCCCAGGAAGATCTTCTAAAGTATTTTGCGAAACTATTAAATTTGGAAAACTACTCCAAAAAGCAGTCTCCATCGCTTTTTGCTTTTCTGCATCCGATATAATATATACATCACTAACTTTTAATTCTAAAAATGCTTCAGAAACTTCTTTTAAAGTAAGCCCAGTATTTGATAGCCCTGTAGTTTGTGCTTTTATTTTTTCAGTTGTTGCGTTTACTTGTTCTATTTGGGCGGTAGTTAATTTTTCTTTAGCTATGCTTAGAAGTCTTTGGTTAACTGATTGTTCTGCATTTACTTCTGCATTTAGAGTAGCTGCGTCAGCCCCCTGTTGAGCAATCTCGGTTCTTATTTTTTCAAGCTCAAGTCGTTTTTCTTCTGTGTATTTACTAAACTCAAATTTTGCGTCTTCAAGCGCAAACCGCTTCTCGCTAAGGCTAAGATTACCTTCTGCTACATTACCTCTAATTGCAGATAAATCAATATTTGCTTTAGTAAGTTTATCATTCCACTCTGCAGATCTCGCACTAACTTCAAACTTTTTACCATCAAGCGTCATATAAAACTTATCTTTGTTGATTTCAGACTTAACTTTCTCCATATCAAGAATCGAAGCGGCAATTTCCATACCAGCACCAGGATTAGTAATTTGACCCATAAGTTTAGCTTCTATTTGAGATTTATCTGCCCCTTGATATAAAATTTGTTCTTGGGCATTTTCTCCTGTTCCTGTTGTTTTAATAAGCGCAAAACCATCTGCTGTTTCTTTTAAACTAAGAGATGTAGCATCTCCGTCATCAACCCCGTCATACCATTTAATAAGACCGTCTAAACCTTCTTTTTGCATTATATTTTTAGCTGTTTGCGCAGTTTCCAAAGCTGTGTTTTGTAATTTACTAATTCCATGAGTATTAAGCGCAGTTTCAACAGCTATTTGACGTTCAATAGGAATATTAGAATTTTTGTAAAAATTTATAAGTGCCTCAGTACGTTGCGCGTCAGTAGGGTTTTCTATACCTTGGTCCGCCCAAAACTCCTCACTACTAATTTGTGTTAAAAAATCGGTTTCTTGTTTAGCTATATCAGCAGCAAGTCGCGTTGCATCATTTGCAAGTTCTTGGCCTGCGGCGTTTGCGGCATTTAGGTCTGTGCCTGAATCTATGTTAGCAATGCCTGCTTTCTTCTCGGCGTCTAAATTATCTGTTGTTATTTTATCTTGTTTTGCTTTTTCGATTATACTTTGTCGGTTAGCCATTATTTCTTGTTCAAGGCTTACTTCTCCATCAGCTGCGTTTATTAGTGCTTGTTTTTCTCTAATATTTGCCTTTAGTGTTATAAGTTTTTCTTCAAGAGTTGTATCTGCGGTATCTTGGGCAAGCATTGCATTTACCCCTGCTTCGTCTGCTGTAAACCCTGCCAATCGAGCTTGTTGTACTGCTAAATCAAATTGGGGCCCTAACATTTTCTTTATTTTATTAGCGTTTTCCTGATTTAGTTGTATTTGAGATTCCTTTAATCCAATATCTGTTTTCATCGCTTGTGATTTTAGAAAACCTAGTTGGTCTATATTATGCTCAAGTGTAGCCGCAGATATATCATTAGCCCGACGAGTTTCTTCTAAATTCATAAGTTGTTGACGTATGGCTAACCCTTTATCTGCGTCACCATATTTAGTGTATATATCGCCAAGTGCTTTGTAACGGGCTCTTTCTAGCGCATCACCCTCTAGTGCTTTACCTGCTTTTGCGTCCCACCCAAGTCCACCTTCTTCTGTAAATTGCTTACCAGTAATTCGCGCTGTTTCAGAATCTTGCCCAATTTTTTTAAATGTGCCATATACAGCCTCAAAATTTTCGGCAAATTCCAGCCACGGTGATTTACGAGCCATGTTGTATCTCCTTAAATTCTATACCTAGGGCGTCGTAATCGACTGCTTTAAAACCTAAGTCGGTATCCATAACTGCATCTGGGTAGCTAAGTTCTACTTCATCAGCCATTACTCCACGGAATCGACGTGTAGTGTCTCCTATATAGTTAAACTCATAAAGAGTTAGTGCTGTGCGTTGATCAACTCCAACCTCTTTAACATTTTCTTTAATTTTTCTATCAGATGGGAAAAAGGCAGTTTTTGCTGCGGCTGCACCTCCAAGGGCTCCTCCGAGATCACCTAAGAAACTACCAGATGTATTAATATATGTTTGAGCCTGATTATTTAACACGTTACCGAGTCCTTGTATTTGCATGCCTTGGCCGGAACCTATTGTACCTGCGCCAATTGCCATATTACCCATATAATTCTGGCCCGCAGATTGGGCACTTTGTCCTGCCGCTGAACCTGCACCTGTAGCACCGCCATATGCGCCAAGCGATGCTCCTGCTAATCCACGCCCAAGTCCAGCTGCATCGAGCTGTCGAGCGTAACCCATTTGTTCGGCTTGAGTTCTTGTACCTGTCATCGTCGCCGCTCTTGCAGCTGCCTGTTGTAATCCCGACGCGTTTTGCATTCCTGCAAATCTTCCAGAATTAGGGTTCGCCCCCATTGCGGCCATAGCTCTTTGGTTCTGTTGTTGTGATATACCAAA
>Ga0115012_10002362_pt1 | contig 11010 bp, 10 predicted proteins | sample TroAtlMetagenome_FD_88706 | JGI IMG/M metagenome (GOLD analysis project Ga0115012, IMG submission 88706) | Marine eukaryotic phytoplankton communities from Atlantic Ocean - Tropical Atlantic ANT10 Metagenome | ecosystem: Environmental > Aquatic > Marine > Oceanic | place: Tropical Atlantic...
GCGGAACCGGCCATATCTTTCTTCATTAATAAAATTGAAGAGTTGATTTTAAGATTTAACCCTCCAGAATCAAAACAAACACCCTTACCAACCAATACAATTTCAGGAAAATTGGATTTATTTTTCCATTTAATCTCTACAAATCTAGGCTTATTTATGGAAGCTCTTCCAACTGCGTGCACAAGAGGAAATCTTTTCTTTAATAAGCTGTTATCAACCGTTTCCTTCACTGAAACATTTGGTATTTTTTCAAAATCTTTGCAGATATCAGCTAGCTGCTGAGTGTTGAAAAAATTTGCAGGCATGTTTACCATGTTTCTTACCAGATACTCGGCCTTAGCAAGTACAATAGCTCTTTGAAATTTCTTTTGAGAACAATTTAAAGAAACTTTGCTCTTTGCACGCTTCTTAAAAAAATCAAAGCTGTAAGAAGACAATAAAAAACTATGGATTACATCATCTGCAATATTCCTGAAAGTTTCTGTATCTAAACTATAATTACCTTTGGGCAACTTACTTATAATTTCTCCCATTTTTTTAGAGCATTGATCAAAACTAAAAATAACTACTTTTACGTTAGTTTTCTGTTTTCCCCGAAAAACATAATAATTTGAATCTCTATCAAAAAATTTAATAGACCTGAGAAAATTTTCCTCTTCCTCATTCAGAAAGTTGTTGTTGTTATTTTTTAAGAGAAATATTTTATTTGACGTTTTAACTCTTGATAGACAAGGGGAAGTATCTTGAAATAATTTCAAACTATAATTTTGCAAAATGTTATGCTTTTTTTAAGATTTTTGCGCCAAGTAGCTCAGCTATCTGCACAGCATTAAGAGCCGCGCCCTTCCTCAGGTTATCCGAAACGCACCAAAGGTTTAGACCGTTTTCAACAGTAGAGTCTTGCCTAATTCTACTTATAAATGTTGCATAATCCCCTGCGCATTCAGAAGGTGTCATGTAACCTCCATTTTCCCTTTTATCTACTATCATAATTCCAGGTGACTCTCTTAATATTGCTCTTGCCTCTTCCTCATCAAGAAAATCTTCGAATTCGATGTTAACCGCCTCAGAATGTCCTACAAACACCGGAACGCGTACACATGTGGCAGTCAATTTAATACTTTTATCTAGGATTTTCTTAGTTTCAGCAACCATTTTCCATTCTTCTTTTGTTTGACCATCATCCATAAAAACATCAATATGAGGAATTACGTTGAAGGCAATTTGCTTTGGGTAAACTTTTGGTTCCACTTCTTGACCAGGAACATACATACCTTTTGTCTGCGACCATAATTCGTCCATAGCTTCCTTTCCTGAACCAGATACTGATTGATATGTCGAAACCACAACTCTTTTTATTGTTGCTCTATCATGAAGCGGTTTGAGAGCAACAACAAGCTGAGCAGTGGAGCAATTTGGGTTGGCTGCAATTTTAGTCTTATTTATTTTTTCTATATCTTCTGGATTGACTTCAGGAACTATTAACGGGATATCTGGGTGATATCGATATAGTGATGAATTATCGATTACGAAACAGTTTTTTTCTGTAGCCTTTCTCGCATATTTTTTTGTTGCATCTGCTGCTATAGCAAATAAAGCTATATCAACTCCTTCGAAATCAAATGTATCTAGATCTTTTGTCTTTAATATCTCATCTCCAAAGCCACATTCCGTACCCAGAGATCTTCTACTGGCTAGAGCAATAATACTTTTAACCGGAAACCTTCTCTCAAAAAGAATGTTGAGCATTTCTCGACCCACGTTACCTGTAGCACCAACAACCGCTATATTGTAAGCCATATCCAAATGTCCTATTTTGTTATTTTTTTAATTGATAATCTTTAATTTTTGGCAGACCCGTGAAATTACCATCTGTCTTACTCTGAATCGATTTAAAACCTTCCATTAATTCGGCAGGACTTAGCATTGAGGCATTCCACATACTTATCCAGTCTAATGAGTCCTGATTAGAATGATCTCTTGAATAGTTTATCACTTTTTTACAGCCGAAAACAGCTGCTGGTGAATTCTGAGCTATTTGATTTGCGAGTTTCAAAGCACCTTTAACTAATTCCAATTGATTGTCGTACAAATGATTAACAAAACCATATTCCTTAGCTTCAGTTGCAGAGAAATCTCTTCCCGTGAATGCCAATTCCTTAACTATACCCTCCGGCATAAGCTTTACTATTCTTGGAAATGTACCTACATCAGCAACCATTCCAATTTTTGTCTCCTTTATGCAAAAAAATGCATCCTTTGTAGCAAGCCTTATGTCGGCAGCACATACTAAGTCTACACCTCCGCCAATACACGCCCCTTGAATTGCGCAAATAACAGGAACTCTGGACTTTTGAAGGGAAGATATTGAGTCTTGAAGGAAAGCCAAGAAATGCATGAAAAGTTGAGGCTTATGCAATTCTTTATCTTTTTCCTGTACTTCTTTGGATGAGGCAAACACACTATCACCAAAAAGAGAAAGATCCAATCCAGCGGAAAACACGGGTCCTGTTGAGGAAATAACAATACATTTAGCCAAGGCGTTATGATCAATTTCCTCTACTAATTTGGGAAGATCTTTCCAAAAACTCCAATTCATGGAATTTCGCTTTTCAGGACGATTCAGAATTATATGCGCAACACTATCTTTAAATTTTACCTGGAAACACTCCGAGGAATTTTCTTTATCAATATCTAAACTTATTTTATTCATCTTTTCCATCCTGGTTTTTGGTACTCTTTTAATTATAAATTTTTGCTTTGCAAATTAAAGCTTTTAATCTCTTCAATTACCAATTCTGGCATTTCCATTGGAAAAAAGTGGGTTCCTCCCTTGGCAACAATTATTTTACTTTTCGACTTTAAAGCCTGAAAGGATTTTCTTGCTGAAGTGGTGCTATTATATTCTGCAACTATCAGTGTCATAGGAACATCAATTTTTTTTATTATATTTGGAGTAGCAACCAGTTCTGTATTTTTAAAGCTGGCCGCCTCTATTTCAGGTTTACAAGATAATCTAACAAAATTTTTTTCTTTTTCTGTTCCACCTTTAAGGTAATCTCTTAAAAACTCCTTTTTCCACGTTTTAAATGCGCCTCTACCTGAATACGATTTTACTATATCTTCAAAGGAGTTCCAACGATCTCTCTTATTGAGCGCCTGATTAGTTAATTTAATAGTGCTTGAGATATATCCAAAAGGACCCAAAAACCTAGTCAAATATTTATATTTTGAGTTTATGATTACTGGATCAGCCAATATCAAACCCGCAACTTTTTCTTTAAGCGACTCACTAATCATAATGCTCAAAGAGCCTCCAATTGAATGACCGCCTAATATAATTTTTCTTTTATGCCTTGAGTATATAGATTCTATTAAAGCTTCAAGATCTCGAGCATATCCTAATACTGGATTTTTTGAATTATAATTTTCTCCGATTTTGGTCTTCCCATAACCTGGCGCATCCCAGGCGTAAATATTAAAACTTGACTTCAACTTATTTAGCAAAGTCGCATATGTCTGCCCATTAAACCCGTTTGCATGTGCCCAATGTAGCACGGGCGCGTTCTTAGGCCCTTTCCAAAAGCACACTGAAACAGCACCTCTACTTGTTTTAAAATTTATTCTTTTCATAGCGCCTTACAAAAAACATTTTATAATTATGTTCTGCAAATATATAATTTGATAATGGAAAAGATAGAAGAAAATATCTCTAAAAATTTAAAATTATTTGGAACAAAAAAATCTAAGCTGATAGATAGACAGATATCGAACAAAGAAACACCCTCTTTCGTTTTTATGATGAGAGCTGCTAATGCTGCTAAGAATTTACTTCTTATGAGAAACGTGAAGAACGCTACTATTTTTGTTGGAAAAGGTAATAATGGAGAAGATGGTTTTTGCTTAGCCGCTCTTTTAAAAATTGAAAATATACCAGTAGAGATAATTGATCTTAGCTATAAAGATCGTATTAAGACTAAAAGCTTTAAGCTTTGTGCTGATCTAGGTGTGGTTAGAAAAAAATTTGGTTTAGATAAAATAAAAAACACTGACTGGTACGTTGATGCTATTATCGGCACCGGTTTTTCTAGGGAACTAGAAGGTAATTTTCTTAAGGCCTCAAGATTTTTATCTTCTACAAAAAAAAGGAAAATTTTAGCTCTTGACGTTCCAACAGGGATAGATGCCTCAAAGGGAGTTGTTTCAAAAAATACTGTCAAAGCTACTGCTACTATAACTTTTTTAACTTTAAAACCTGGCTTGTTTTTCGACGAGTCCGTTGAAAACGTTGGAGACGTTTATCTTGATGAACTAGGTGTTTCCAAAATAAAAATAGATTCAGATATGATGCTGATAAATAAAGAAAACTGCAATTTCCCTTTGCTAAAAAAAAGTGCACATAAAGGCACGAGAGGATCAGTTTTATGTTTAGGAGGTTGTGTAGGAATGGAAGGGGCAGGAATTATGGCAGGAATTTCTAGTCTTCGTTCTGGAGCTGGAAAATTATTCTGGGCGACAGATACCAACAGTTTAGATAGACCTCCTGAACTTATACAAGTCAAACCTATTATATCTGAAATAAAGAAGTGCTTGGACAAACATGTCAAGGTCGCAATTATAGGGCCCGGACTGGGAATTCGATATGATCAGGAAATTGAGTTTCTCTGGAACACTAATTTGAAACTAATTCTAGATGCAGATGGGTTAAGGTGGTTGGCTAGAAGAAAACCAAAAAAAAGAAAAGCCGCTTGGCTTGGAACTCCGCACTTTGGAGAAACAAAAGCCTTATTGGCTAATCAAATGACTGATAAATGGTCAAACATTATCAATCTCAAGAAAAAATATGGGGGAGATTGGTTACTAAAAGGGCCAGGATGTCTGGTTTCTGAAAATAATGATTTATGGCTTAGCAATTATAGCAATGGATGGCTAGGCACTGCGGGGATGGGTGACGTTCTTACAGGTATGGTTTCTGGTCTTTGGGTTTCAGGGTCCCGATCACCCTTCAGAAGCTCCGTGTTATTGCAAAAACAATGTGCAATTAAGTTCTTAGAAAAGAATAATGGAGCTGGACTGACTGCATCCGATATTTCGGATATGATAGGATCTTGTTTAGGTTTAGTAAAATAAAAACATTTGCTAGTTTTCAAAAACAGAAAACTAGCAAATATTGTTTCTTATTTATTCGTCTGCAGGCACTGTCATCCATGCGCTACTTAGCTCACCGACTTCAGCTGCTCTCTGGACTAGTGACTGGAACTCCTCTGTCATGCCCATTTCATCAAAGGCCTTGCCAGAATCCGCTAAGGACTTGGCTCCGTAAGCTATAACCATACTACTCATTTGATCACCAGTAACTGGGACTAGAAGAACAGGATTTACGTCTACCTTCTCACACATTGCCTTCACTTCTTCGAACATTCCCATTACTTGAGGAACTTTATCCTTCTTCATTAGATACCAGCGAAAATTCATAACCCTATGTGACGGCTTCATCTCACCAGCGGCTACTCTTATTATATTTAGAGGAATCACAATATCACTTGCAGGATTATCATCTAACCTCATTTGCACTTTAGACCACATTTCACTTGAAAATACCTTTTGAGTATATGTCATAGCTTCTGCAAAATTACTCGCGAAATTTGAAAAAACAAGGCAACCCGCGTTAGGCCCAAATAAAACTCTAGATATTCTTGACGTTATGCCCATATCGCCAAAAGCTTTGACAACATCCTTCATATTATTTAATTGTAAGCTAGCTTTGCCAGGATGAGGTCTTACAGTCTGTGTGGTTATTACGGTCATTTTTCCTCCTTAATTTTTGTTAAAGTTCACAATTAAAACTATTTTAAATGCTAGTAAAAAAAATGACAGTTAAAATAATAGAAAACTCCAAAATAAATAATATTAGAGATCTAGGCGGAACAGAGACAAAGAAGGGCCATGTATTAAAAAATAATCTTTTCATTCGATGTGCAGTTCCTATGAATATTGGGAAAATAGAGCATGAAAATTTGATGGAACTCGACCCGGCGGCAATTATTGATTTTAGAGGAGTAGAAGAGGCTAAGAAAAATCCTCCTAATTTAACTAAAGAATTAGCAAAAAAAAGAGTTCATTTACCTATAGAACCAAAGGTTTGGAGCACTCTTAACCAACTAAATGATACTAATAGTTTGAATGATAAAACTTTTCAAGAAACTCTTAAAGAAGCTTACGAAAAATACACCACTGAGAACCTAGAGGTATATAAAGAGTTTTTGCGGATACTGTTTAAAAATGTTGGTAAACCTATTATGTTTCATTGCACCGCTGGAAAAGATAGAACTGGTTTTGCTGCTGCTTTAATTTTTTTAATTCTTAATGTGAAAAGAGAAACTATTTTTAAAGATTATCTTTTATCAAACATAAATTTCAAACCACCTAAAAATATTACCAAAGAGGTATCGCTTATAGGAGCTGAAAGACTAGTAAAGGTTGATAGAGAATGGCTAGAGGCTGGTTTAAAAAAATTCTTTAGCGTAGTGGAAGACATTGATGATTTTGCAGAAAGTTTAATTGGAAATCATGATAGACTTGAGATGTACACTTCTCAATGTCTAGAAAGGAAACCTTAATACATGTCTATAATTAACAAATTTAAATTAGATGGAAAGCTCGCTTTGGTGACAGGGTGCAGCAGAGGAATAGGCTTAGGTATAGCGCAGGCTTTGGCAGAAGCTGGTGCAGACATCATAGGCGTAAGCGCTAGCTTAGAAGCAGGAAGTGAAATAGAAAAAATTGTTACTAAAAATGGTAGAAAGTTTTATTGTTATCAGTGTGACTTCTCCCAAAGAAAAAATACACTAACCTTTCTGAATAAATTAAAAGCTGATAATTTATATCCTGATATTTTGATTAGTAACGCAGGTTCTCTGGTTAGAACTCCCTTAGAAGATCATACTGATCAACATTGGGATAAAATTATTGAAATTAACTTGTCATCACAATTCATATTAGCGCGAGAGTTGAGTAAATCGATGATAGAAAATGGTTTTGGTAAAATTATTTTTACTGCTTCAATTCTATCATATCAGGGCGGTCTTTTTGTTCCTAGTTACGCTTCCTCAAAAGGAGGAATAGCACAGCTTACAAAAGCTCTTTCAAATGAGCTCGCAGAAAAAGGAATTAATGTAAATGCCATTGCACCCGGATATGTCGCCACAGACATAACAACTGCTTTACGGACAGATCCAAAGAGATCGGCTGATCTAATGGCTAGAATCCCTATGAAAAGATGGGGAACTATTGAGGATATGGGTGGCGCCGCAGTCTTTTTGGCTTCTGCCGCTTCAAATTATGTTAATGGAGAGCTTTTAAACGTAGATGGCGGGTGGATGGGTAGGTAATTATTTTCACTTATGCTCTTCTAATTCATTAATTATTTTATCTGTCATTGAAGTTGTAGAAACTAACTCACCTTCTTCTCCCATAAGCAAATCAGGAGTTCGATAACCCTTTGCCAAAACTTTCTCTATGCATGTCTCAAGAAGATTGGCGCTTTCTAATTCTGAGTAAGAATATCTTAATGCCATTGAAAAACTCAATATACATGCAATAGGATTAGCTTTTGATTGACCTGTTATATCAGGTGCTGATCCATGAACAGGTTCATACATAGCTCTTGGTTTTCCATTTTCCATTTTGTTTCCAAGACTAGCAGAGGGAAGCATTCCTAAGCTACCGGTTAGCATGGCAGCACAGTCCGATAAAATATCTCCAAACAAATTATCTGTAACTATAACGTCAAATTGTTTGGGATCTCTAACCAACTGCATAGCACCGTTATCTGCATACATGTGACTTAGTTCTATCTCTTGATAGTCTCTGTGAACTTCAGAAACTACTTCCCGCCACAATACGCCACTTTCCATTACATTTGCTTTTTCCATGGAGCAAACTTTATAACTTCTTTTTTTTGCGAGCTCAAATGCACTAATAGCTACCCTTTTTATTTCTGATTCTGTGTATCTTTGGGTGTTAATACCGACTCTTTCATTCGAATCATTTTTTTGTATGCCTCGAGGTTCACCAAAATATATTCCTGAGGTCAGCTCTCTTACGATTACTATATCTAGCCCAGACACAATATCTCTTTTAAGGGACGAAAAAGAGGCAAGTGCGTCAAAACATTGCGCGGGCCTAATATTAGCATATAGATCGAGCTCTTTCCTTAGCCTTAGAAGAGCTCTTTCAGGCTTTAAATTAAAATCTAAACTATCATATTTTGGACCACCCACTGCACCTAGCAAAACCGCATCGACTTCTAATGCTTTCTCCAATGTTTTTTCATGAAGGGGAGTCCCATGTTTATCAAATGCTGCGCCTCCCACTAAGTCTTCGGTTATATCTAACTTTAATCCCTTATTCTTGACAAACCATTCTATAACTCTACGAACTTCGACCATAACTTCTGGTCCAATACCGTCGCCGGGGAGAATTAGTAAAGAAGACATTACTTTTCCTTTTTATATAAAATTAAGCCCATGAAAATTGTTCAGCATACTTTTTTTCAAATTCAGCTATTTTTTGTGAATTTTTTAAAGTTAATCCAATATCGTCAAGGCCATTCAATAGACAATATTTTTTGAATTCGTCTACCTGAAAATCTATTGAGTCACCCTCTTTTCGAATGATCTTTTGGTTATCTAAATCTATCGTCAATTGAGAATTTTCTATTGTATTGGCGTCTTCCATTAAAACTTGCCGCTTGTCATCGGACAGGATTATCGGCAAAATTCCATTTTTGAAGCAATTATTGAAAAATATATCTGCAAAACTGGTTGATATTACACACTTAATCCCAAAATCTTTTAATGCCCAAGGGGCGTGTTCACGCGAAGAACCACATCCAAAATTATCGCCAGCCACAATAATTGAAGCAGAAGAATAATGATCTTTATTCAGGATGAAATCCTTTATTAAACCGCCGTTAGTGTCATACCTCATTTCAAAAAATAAACTTTTTCCTAGGCCAGTTCTTTTAATCGTTTTTAAAAACTGTTTAGGAATAAGCATGTCTGTATCAATATTTATCAGCGGCATAGGAGCAGATATTCCCGTAAATTTTACAAATTTATCCATCTATTTAACCCTTTTTACAAATCTCTAACGTCTGTCAGGTAACCCGTTATTGCTGCAGCGGCAGCCATTGCAGGACTCATTAAATGTGTTCTTCCGCCTCTTCCTTGCCTGCCTTCAAAATTTCTGTTTGAAGTAGCTGCACATCTTTCCCCAGGCATAAGTTGATCTGGGTTCATAGCTAAACACATCGAGCAACCCGGCATTCTCCAGTCAAACCCTGCCTCTATGAGCGTTGCTGATATGCCTTCTTCTTCTGCTTGTTTTTTTACCAACCCCGACCCCGGTACAACCATGGCACGCACTCCGTCTTTAACTCTTTTGCCCCTAACAATTTTTTCTACCTCTCTGAGATCTTCAATTCTACCATTTGTACACGATCCGATAAATACCGCGTCAATTGATATGTCTTGCAACCTCTCTCCTGGGTTTAATCCCATGTATTCTATAGATCTTTTTGCGGCTGATATTTTGCTTCCTTGAAAATTATCAGGGTCTGGAACACGTTCTGTTATAGATAATACATCTTCTGGGCTTGTCCCCCATGTAACCACTGGAGCAATATCCTCAGCTTTTAAGAATAACTCTTTGTCAAAGAAGGCATCCGTATCAGTATATAGTGTTTTCCAAAGCTTTAATGCTTTTTCCCAATCTTCCCCTTTGGGTGAATGTGGTCTTCCTTTAACGTATTCTATCGTTTTTTGGTCAGGAGCAATTATACCAGCCCTTGCACCTCCTTCTATTGCCATGTTACAAACTGTCATTCTGCCTTCCATTGAAAGCTCAGTTATTGCATTTCCACAGTACTCTATGACATGTCCCGTGCCTCCTGCGGTGCCCGTTTTTCCTATTATCGAAAGAGTTATATCTTTAGCTGTAACACCGCGTCCAAGAGTACCCGTGACTTCTACTTTCATATTTTTTGATTTTTGTTGAATAAGTGTTTGTGTCGCTAGCACATGTTCAACTTCAGACGTTCCGATACCGTGGGCTAAGGCCCCGAAGGCTCCATGTGTGGCAGTATGACTATCCCCGCACACTATTGTCATTCCCGGAAGAGTCCAACCCTGCTCCGGTCCAATTATATGCACAATACCCTGACGTATATCTCCAACAGGATAATAAATTAGTCCAAATTCTTTTGCGTTTCGATCCAAAGTTTCCAGCTGGATTTTACCTTCTTCACTCCCAAAGTTGGTTTGACGATCAGATGTTGTGGCAACATTATGATCCGGAACAGCTATAGTTTTGTGAGGAGCATATACCTTGCGACCTGCGTCTCTGAGACCCTCAAAAGCCTGAGGACTGGTAACCTCATGCACCAAATGTCTGTCAATGTAAAGAAGTGATGTTTCATTGTCAGAATGAATCAAATGGTTGTCCCATATTTTGTCGTATAGAGTTCTTTTAATCATATAGGTTCTCTTTAATTTCTTTTCAGTGACAAACTTATAAAATTTGGAAATAAAAATCTAGTGGCAAAAAAAGTTTATTTTTTTGAATTTTTACAAACTGGGAAAATTGTACTAAGTAAACGTGACAAAATTCTACTTTTTGAAATAAATTTTCTCTTTTGTAAAAAAATCTTTATGAAAGTAATTCAGAAAAACCTTTCATCCTAAATTAATAAATTGTATTAATTTATCCTAATAGTTGGACTAAGCATTAATTAACTCTATGGTTTAATTAAAAAAAGGCGAATATGATTAAAAATCTAAGTTTTAAAATAAGCTCTACTCTTATATTTTTTTCCGGATTTCAGTCATTTGGGGAGGAAAAACTTCTCAAAGAAGAAAAAAATTATAGAGACTGGAGCGTTTTTGTCTCTAAGGATGACCCGGTCACATGTTTTGTTGCATCCCAATCTGTTAAAAGCGAAGCATACAA
>Ga0115012_10002363_pt1 | contig 11010 bp, 10 predicted proteins | sample TroAtlMetagenome_FD_88706 | JGI IMG/M metagenome (GOLD analysis project Ga0115012, IMG submission 88706) | Marine eukaryotic phytoplankton communities from Atlantic Ocean - Tropical Atlantic ANT10 Metagenome | ecosystem: Environmental > Aquatic > Marine > Oceanic | place: Tropical Atlantic...
ATTTTCACTGTTCCTGAAAGTGTAGATTCTGCAGAAAAATCGGCAAAAATTTCTAAATATGTACTGCGCTGGGGTAATAATCCACATCAGCGTCTGGGAATGTTTCTGCCAATTGTGATTCTAAAGCCAGAGAAATCCGGGGCCAGGATGCGAATCAAGTTTAAAGAAACCAAGATCCCACCAGGGGCGACCCACATTTTGCTTTATGCACGCAACGAAAATGAAGAGGAAAAAGAATTTTACAGCCTTATATTGATTGACAAAGGCGTTCCAAAAAGTAAGCCGCAGGAAATTGTTTTTGAACAAACAGGAAAGAAGGGCAACCGTATTCAGGGTAAAATTACTATAACACGGGCTTGGGATGAACGTGATTTGACCCACTATGCTGTTTATTGGGGTGAGTCTCCTGAAACTGTGTTGAGATCTCAGCCACCTGTTACAGTGATTGAAAAAAAATCCTGGTTTGGTAGTCTAGCCTCTCAGCTACAGGCACCCTGGAAATCAAACACATTGAGCGAGGAAATAGACGTTCTCTTAGCTCCGGAGGCTACACACCTGCTCGTCTTCAGCAGAAATTTGACAGGTCAACTGAATGATGGTACATCGGTTAAAATTTCGGTAACTAAAGAAGAAAAAAAAGTCAAGAGCAAAAAAATGCAGCTTAAATTAAAAACTGCTCCTTCAGGAATGATAGCCGGTGAAGTAAGTCTTGTCCTGCCTAAAGAAGAAACTGACTCTGAACACTATTTGTTGTTTTGGGGAAAAGATGAAAAAACAAGATTAGGTGATTTGTCGGCGATTACTCAATTTGAAATAAATAAAATCAAAGATGGTTTGACTGTAAAAGAAATACAAGTTTCCACGTTGACTGTGATGGATCAAAACCTGCAGGTATCAACAGTGAAAGATGCAGTCCGAAAATTAAAATATGAATTTCCACTGAAAACTTTTATTCCTAAAGACGCAACACACATTCTGGCATACACTCAGCAGAAATTCTGGTTTCAGGATGATGCAGAAAGAAGACTTATAGGGCCGGTTGCAAGTGTCGCAATTGAAGATCCTGATGGAAGCAAACAGAAAAGAAAAAAAATTACTAAGATCCAGGAAGGATTAAAAAACTTTTCTATTACAAATTTTAAGAAAGATACTATAAAGGCGGGAGATAAAAAAGGGTATTTGGATAATCCCCCAGTCGGGGGGAAACTAATTGAGAGTCAAAACAGGAGAGCTCCTGATTGGAGGATTTCTGAGTATCGAGGTTTAGGCCTTGGACTTTCTTTGTCCGGATTGAATGGAATTGCAACTTTTTATGATTATAATCTGGATGAAAATCAGCAATTGCATTACTCTATTGAACTTACCGGCCCGCAGGTTGGCAGTACTTTTAAATCACTGAGGTTGACCGAAGAAAGTACTGACATGCAGAGTATAGAGTCAAGCTTATCCGGAAACTCGCTAGAAATTAACCGTACATTGCTATCAGCTACTTACCGTTGGTTTGTGGATGGTTCATTGATTTGGGGAATTACGGAAGGTTTTTATTATGGTGCAGGGGGTGGATTGGGTTATGCAACCTTAGAATATAAAGGCAGAGATGCAAATGTGACAACAGGTGTCTCGGGTGATATAGAGACTTTTAATTCAACAGCCACAGTATATTCCCATTCAACAAAAGGAGTCGGCCTTTTTGCAGTGTTAGACGCTGGTTGGCAGGGGTTAGAAAACTACTATTTTCAAGTTTCACTTCAGCCTTCATTCTATTTTTATTATAAAGACGGATTTGAAGAAACAAGCATACCTGTAGATCCAAATCAGCGTTCGACTGTCAAAGATCGATGGTCTAAAGCAAAAGATCTTAGCCGATTATTATTAGGATTTGGAGTATTTTTTTAAATAAAATGATACACTTTTCAGGAAAATACAAGAATAAATCAATAATACTACTGGCAGTATTTTTGAATTTTGCTTTTTCATCTTTTATTTCAGCAGAGGAAAAACCGCTTGATGAACAAAAGACTGCAGTACGTTATGTTTTCACTCAAAGCGTTGAACGGGGCCTTCACCCTTGGCTACAGGAAGAAGTTGCGGATACATGGTTTGATAGTAAAATTCCTAAATCATGTCATATCTGTGATAATGTTTATCGTTATCCCGCAGACAACGGTTCTGTATTGACACGTGGAGTTCAGAATATAGTTAATAGGAAAAGGTTGGCTACAATTCTAGAAGTTGAAGAATTTTTGACTGTGATTGTCAGACAATCGGGAGAGGTGCTCAGTGTCGAAACTACGTTACACAATCTAGAGCAGGATGAACCGCTCTGGGCAAAAGTCTTTGAATGGTCAAAACCTTGGAGTTTGTGGTAAGAGAAGTAACATATAGAATTATTTGTACTTAACTCAAGAAAAAACATCGCTTTAGAAAGTAAAAATTTTTTCTTGATCAATTAAGAATCTGCAGTCGTTCTCTTGTATTATACAATCCGGGATTTGGTATTTCACGTACGTTAATGTAACGTCTGGTCCCTTTTAATGAAAAACTCTGAATTTCGTAGCAACGGTTTTTGTAGTCAAAGAATATATCTTTTTTGATAGATTTAGCTAATTTTTTCTTCAGCTCTAACTCCAATCCATGGTGTTGGCCGAACAATCCAAAAAATCGTACCGGCATAAGTTGTCCTAAATTTTCAGTTTTAATCATCAGTTCTTTTTCTTTCTATTTTCAAAAAATAATTAAGCTACCTCGTGGAATAAAACTATCATTCTTACGATTTGCTGTCAAAGAAGCTTATTTTTTTAAGAATTCAAATACAAGAACTGTGCAACAAAATATTAACTGGACAAAATATACTAGTATAAAATAAATTTTTGTCAAGTTAATAATAAATTGATCCCTGATCATTATTGATGAGCCAAAAAAAAATCCTAAAGTGAAATTTATTTCAATCAAAGATAGGAATATTATTTATCTTAAAAACCAATATAATTACTACTCCAACCCAATTATGCTGAGCATTAAATAAATATACAAGAATATTGAAAGCTGAGCTTGTTTGTTTTAGATTAATATCAAAAGCAATTATTTAAATTCAGTAAAGATGAAAAAAACGCCAAGGTTATTTACAAATTTAGCAACAATAATTTTCATTTGCATGGGAACTCTGTTATCATATGTCTGGATAAATTATGATGATTTGGTGGCTGAACAGTCATACCGTCAAATGTGGTATTTAAATCATAAATTTGAAAAAAAATGAAAAATATAAGTTTGTTTTATAAAAATGACTGAAAAATAAAATAAATAAAGTATTAAAAAAGCATATTAACAATAGTATGAAATATTTTCTGTCACATTGAGCTTAAATTATGTTTTAGCCCTGTATTAATATTATTTAAAAAATTATTTTAGAACAAATTATGAAGGTAAAGCTAAGGAAAGCAGGACCAAATGAACTAAAAAATCCGCCGCAGAGTATGTCAGGAGTTGTTTTTGGTACACAGTTTTCGGATCACATGTTCTCTATGGAATGGGAAGATGGGAAAGGCTGGCACAATGCTGAGATAAAACCTTATGGTCCGTTATTGATGGAACCTTCTTCAATTGTTTTACATTATGCGCAAATGGCTTTTGAGGGGTTAAAAGCATATCGTACCGATTCAGGCGAAAACGTACTGTTCCGTCCAAGAGAAAATTTTAAACGTATGAACAATACTTCTCAGCGAATGTGCCTCCCGGATCTCAATATAGAGGAAGTGCTAGACGCACTTAAGCAGCTTTTACGCTTGGAATCTTCATGGGTTCCGAATGAATCCGGAACCACGCTTTATATTAGACCAACTATCGTGGCAACAGAAGAAGCAATAGGTTTGAAAGTATCTTCCAAATATTTATTTTTTATTATTCTGAGTCCTGTGGGACCATACTATCCCCAGGGTTTCAATCCAGTAAAAATAATGGTTTCTGACAAATATGTGAGGGCTGTTCCGGGTGGTGTTGGCTATGCTAAAACAGGTGGTAACTATGCGGCAAGCATATTAGCAGAAAAAGAAGCAAAGAAACTAGGTTACACTCAAGTACTCTGGTTGGATGCGGTTGAAAGGCGTTTTATAGAAGAAGTCGGTGCGATGAATATCTTTTTTGTAATCAATGATGAAATTGTAACTCCCCAACTTACAGGCTCTATTCTTCCAGGGATAACAAGGATGTCAGTTTTGGAACTTGGTAAATATTGGGGTTTAGAAGTATCAGAAAGGAGAATTCCCATTGATGAAATTCTGACAGGATTAAAAGATGGTTCGGTGACAGAAGTCTTTGGTGCAGGAACTGCTGCAGTTATTTCTCCGGTCGGAGTTTTGAGTTACAAAGAAGAGGAATATTATGTAGGTAATGGAAAAACAGGAACTGTCGCTACTCGTTTTTATGACCATTTGACTGGAATCCAATACGGCAAAGAACCAGATCCTTTCGGATGGGTGGAATCGATTTAACTGTATATTTTTTATCAAACGCAAGTGTAGATAATGTGATTCCCATTTTTCGGTCATCCTGAAGGCTTAAAATTACGTTAGGATGAAATTAAAACCCGTACAATTATAAATCTTGGTTCTTATTATTCAGCCATATTGCAATTTTCAATTATATCAAGCTAATCTGCTGTGTTACAAATGCGTTGATTAATTAAATTATGCAAAGTTTAATATCTAATTATATATCTCTCCTTAGACATTTGCGACAGAAAACCCCACTTTTATTTGTTATGCACGTTTTTTTCGTGGTTGCGGCTGTGTTGACATTATTGCTGGTCTTGTTGTCTAGCGGATTACGGTTACTCACCTGAAACAGTTTTTATTTCTGCGCTTCTTTTCGAACCCAGGCGTTTTTTTCAACTTTCAGAAACCTCTTAAAACTTGGTGTGTCCAGACTGCGTAATGCACGCCCTGCTGTTATTCTAACTTGGGCATTACGGTGCAGCAGCAAACGTTCTGCTAGCTTTTTTACTCTCTCAGGTTCAGTTTTGCTAAAACCAATTTTCAAGGCTTCAAATCCACGTCTTGCTAATGCTGCAAATGATTTGTCTGCGGTGTGCTCCAAAAAGACTGCAGTTTTTTCTGTAGGAAAAAGCGACAAAGCCTCCATTGCTCTAAAACGTAAATAGTTGATCAATGCCTTGTCCCCGGCAATTTCGATTAGGAGTATGTCTGTATCATCTCCAAGAGATTTAAATGACTTGTCTTCCAATTTCCAGTGACGTCCTTCAAGCAATTTCATAACCTTAGACTTTTCAGGAGATGCAACTGAAATTCCTGTCAAGTTCGAGAATAAGACGCAAATAATTAAAAGATATTTCATGGTCATCCTTTTTGTAATTTTATATTGATTTCGAGAAAACTCTTTAAACTAAAAGATGCCTTTTCGATCATATTGAGAAATTATAATTTTATTAGTTCTTGACTTAAAATTATATTTCTAGTTTTGCTAGAGCTGTAACTATTTTAGGAAAAATTAAGTAATTTTGGTTTTATGAATTTATGAAATATTAGTAAATTATTTTGCAATTGGTGAATACTTCAAGACCTGCCGTTGATGACTGGAAAGTGTTTCCTGCTTTTTACCGGCAGATCTGGAAGATGAAGACCAGGGTGTCCAAAACATCACATTCTCCGCACCGAAACCCTCACATTCTTCAGCAGACACTTCACCATTACTATCATTATCTCTGCTGCTTTTAGAGCATTCTGCTGTGTCACTTAAAATATCAAACGTTGTACCATTTGCTTCTGTTGGATGATACAAGCCAAGCTGATGCCCCATTTCATGAGCAGCTGTTTCACCCAGAAGTTGCTCATTCAGGGTACTGCCGGAAGCATGTGCGGTCAAACTGTTAAGCACTCCATTCCAAGCATTTGCAATACCCATTGATCCCGGCATTCCTGCAGCATTTCCAAGGATACCTGATGATCCACTTCCGGCATAGTCCTCAATAAAAAATAAATTGACTGCATTTGTACTACCCTGTGAAACAAGAGCGCTTGTTGTCGTGTCAGTAAAATCTTTAGATACAGTGGCATACTGGGAGTCACTGATTGTGATAGTACTGTTGATGCTGAGAGTGATTCCGTTTGCTGAGTAGATTCTTGACATGACGCTCAAGGCACCGTTCAGATCTGCAGCCGACCAGGTTGTGCCGGTGATATATGGCTGAACAAATATTGTCGCAGCATTTGGAAAGGTTCCAGTCCGCAGCGCCAATTTAACGCGGTCGCCAAGTATGTATTTAAATGTCCATGTACCTGCTTTTGCTTTGAAGCTGGGTGATTGCGGCACAAGTACATTTGCATATCCCTTACCTGAAGTACTTCCACTTGCAGCTCCATATAATGTTGGTGTTGAAGAAGAACTCAAAATATCTGTGCTGTCAGGATCGGAAAGTGAATAAAAAGCAGCCGATCCGTTATTATCTTTAAATACTGATAAAATAAAAGATATTCCGTTCGAAGGTACGACGAAAGAACCGTTATAATATCCATCATCGCCTAATGTTTGAGTTATTTCTGATACAGCAAAAGTTGATGTTGAGTTATCTTGTGAACTTGTTGTTGTAGAGATAGATTCTTTTTTTGCGCACCCGGCGACAAGTAATAGAGATGTTGTGATCAGGATGAAGCACGTAAGGCAGAGTTTAAGTTTTGTTTTCATGAACATACTAGATTAATATTATCTTTCATTTCGGTCTACCTGATACGGCCAATAGGAATGACGACGACTTTTGTGCTGTAAGTCTCACTTACCAACGAGATGCTACCTACGTCGGAAAAGTCGAATGCACTTAACGAAGGAGCATCCACTGTGCCCGCTGAAGATCATTTTTGGAGGGATCGGTCGTTTCTACAAATTCAGCTGGCTCCAACAGTGTAAACTGAAAGCAGGTCTAAAAGAATTCCCACGATTGACATTGAAAACATAAATTCGTATTAATTACCGTAAATAATTTAGTCACAGTTATTTATACTAAACTAATATATAGAATTAGCATGACAACATTATTTGGCAAAGTATATCTACCAGATTTTTACTCAGTATGCATTTGGATCGAAAAATCCTCTGAACAGAGTCAGAAATAATATTTTAATGTCAAACCAGATTGACCAGCGTTCGATGTAGTACAAATCAAATTCAATTCGCTTCTCGAGTGATGTGTTTCCACGCCAGCCATTGATTTGTGCCCAGCCTGTGATACCTGCTTTGACCTTATGACGAAGCATGTAATTTGGGATTTCAGTTTTAAATTGTTCAATAAAAATAGGGCGTTCAGGCCTTGGGCCTACAAGACTCATTTCACCTTTGAAAACATTAAAAAGCTGTGGCAGTTCATCTAGGCTGTAATTGCGTAAAAAGATTCCAAGTTTTGTCCGTCGTTCATCATTTTCACTGGCCCAGACAGCACCGGTTTGTGATTCAGCATCAACATGCATAGAACGAAATTTTAATGCTCTAAATTTTCGACCGTCAAGCCCCATGCGTTCCTGACCGTAAATTGCTGGTCCAGATGAGCTAAGTTTGATTAAGATTGTTATCAAAAGCATTAATGGAGAAAAAAGAAGAATGACTAAAAAAGATCCTGAAATATCCAGCAGACGTTTGAGGATCTTGTTCCAGCCGCTCATTGGACTTTGTATAATTGTTATAATCGGCATATCATCAAAAGACTCCACTTCTGTATGCAGTGTGCGGAATGTTCCAAGTTCCGGAATAATCTTTACATCAACCCATTGTTCCGCTAATAGTTCTTTTAGCCCCGTCAGATAGTGTTGTTCAACTAAAGAAAGAGCAATAAAAACTTGATCAATATGGTTTGCCTGAATAATCTGGTTCAACTGATCAATTTTCCCAAGCCTTGGAATATTAGCTGGAACAACTGAGTTCTGACATTCATTTGTTTCGACTACACCTTTCAGGACAATCCCTAATGATTTAAGTTGATTGAGACGTTCTATAAACTTTTTCACAGTTATCCCGTTTCCGATCAACAAAATATGCTCAGTATATGCTCCTCTATTGTGAAGCCAACGCAATGAGGCTTTTGAAATAAGACGTGAAATGAATAATAAAATTAAAAAACAGATAAGAAAATAAAGTATGTGTACACGTGAAAAAGAAAAATCACGGTAGAAAAAAGCCGCCAATAGTGTCAATAATAATATGGTGAATGTTCCTTTTATAAGATGATATAATTCCTGAATTGGGCGAACAACTTTTTGCAAACTGTAAATTCCACTTAAGGAAAATACGAAACCAGTTAAAACAACAACAAAAATCGCTGCTTTCAAATATTCAGAATGCGAAGGGATCATCAAAGCATTTGGTAGATTAACCCAGAAGAACCTAAGATGATATGCTAGTTCCCATGCAGCAAAAGCTAAAGACATGTCCAACAGTCGTAAGACAGTTGTTAAAACCTGAGTATGCCTTTTTAACATTTACATTCCCTGAGAAGAGGTAACAAGTAATAAACAGTTAAGTCTTCTTTAAAGTACTTATTAATCATTTTATAGATTTGTAATGAAAGGATTTCATCCGAGTCGTATTCGACGTTTAGTTTTTGAACTGGAAAGCCTAACAGTTAATTTTGATCAGAATGCATGGGAAAATTTTCGTCAATATCTATGTGTTCTAGACGATCGCGATTTTTCAATTGTACTTATTGCAAATTCTATCCAAGCTTCTGAATGGTCTTCATTTGCAAAACTCTCTGTTATAAAAAGTACTGGTGAAGAAGCATTTAAAAACAATTCTTCTCTTTCTGGTACAGATGTTTTTTGGTTTTCAGAGCAAGGTTCTCTTCAAAAAAAAATATCAAATTCTAACGCAAACTTTGCAGGTAGTACCGGAGAAACTAAAAATAACGGTGGTCTGCAATATCAACATTTATACGATACCCTCCAGATATTTCATCCTAGTAAAATAACAACCTCTGACTTGTCCACGACCATCTTAAAGTTAAAGCATGACTCACAGCAGGTTCCTTTGATGATTGGTATTGGTGGCCCTGATGAATGCGGACATTCATTCTTTGTCGGTGAACTGTTCGATGCACTTGAGGATCAGGAATTGTTGGTCTCAAGTTTGGATCTGACTAAAGTATTAGGTACAGAATTTAAAAATCTTGACAAGCCTGATCGAGAGGCAAGTTCTTCTCTCTGGCGTTCATATGAAATTCGTGACTGGGTTATTGATGATGTTTTAATTCCTTATAGTCAAGGGAAACAAGTATTTTTCGAAAATTCTCCAGAAATTATTCAGGATTTTGAGATCTGTACTTTTCCATTTTTTCTTGCGCCGGAAATGATTTTACTGGTTTGGGGTACTACAGTATTTCTGCCTGAGTTTGAAAAATTAATTGATCTGCGTTTATTACTCGAACTTTCTGAAAAAACTGCAGCAGCACGTATGTTTGCCCTTGATGAACGTGAAAATTTTGATAAATCGTTCATCGAAACATATCAAATGAAAGAGGGCAAGTATTACTCAGACTATTTAAAAAAATATGAAGTAGAGAAGCAAATAGATTATCGGATAAATTTTGAAAATTTTAACGCTTTTAGTATAAAAGAACAGTCTTAACTTTCTTTAAATTGCGCCAAATCCTCCTTAAGTACTCTCTCTTCTTCCTCAGTAAGTGATGCCAAATTAACATACTTAGGTTGTCTTACCCAGGATTTAGAGCGAAATAGGACAAAAATTAGTCCAAAAAAAATTCCTACGATAGGCAGTAACCAAAGCACCAAATTGAAGCCGGTCTTTGTTGGTGACCTTAAGATCCACTCACCGTAACGCTCCACAAAATATGCCATTATTTCTATATCTGTTTTACCTTCTTTTATCAGTTCAATGATCTTGTTTTTTATACTCTTTGAAAATCCTGCTTCTGAATCCTGGACGGACAATCCCTGACAAGTTGGGCAGCGTAATTCGTTAGAAAGTTTTCTGAAGCGTTCCGAAAAATCTTCGTGTTCTTTAGCTTTACTGTCGCTGAAAATTGTACTTAATAAAATAAATGTAAGCAAAATAGTTATCCAACTAAAGTTAAATTGGTAATTTATGCTGTTTTTTATTGGGTAAGACATTTCTTGAAATCGGTTTAAAATACAGAAATTATTTAAGTGAATTTTTTCTTAATCAATACATTTTATCTTCCTCTTAAAAAGGTTGCAATGTAAAACACTAAATGCGAACTAAATTATGAAGAGTATTGAGTAATTTTTTAAAGTTCATAAAAAACGTAAGAAACAATTATTATCTTGTGAATCTGTTTAAAAATCTGTCTAATGTCTAGAAAATATAGAAAAAAACTTAAAAATGCAGATATAAAATCTATTAATCATAAAATTGGGATAAATTTTGTTCACAAACAACAAGAAAGCACCTTTTCAAGGTGGTGGTGCTCCTACTTACGTGGGAAAAGGTATGCGCATAGAAGGTAAGATATGGGGTACGCGACCAATTTGGATTGATGGCGAAGTTAAAGGGTCAATTGATATTGGCTCTGAAGTGATAATTGGTGAGCCGGCAAAAATAGATGCAACAATACGTGCACCTATAATTAAGGTCAATGGTTTTGTTGAAGGAGAATTATATGCTTCCGGTAAAATTGAGATAATGTCAAGAGGACGTGTTCATGGTGATGTTACAAATCTCGCTGGCTGTTTGATTATACATGATGGTGGTATTGTTGAAGGCCAGTGTAAAATTGAAAATGAAGAAAAAATGAAAAGTCTATCACCACAGCAGATTCCAAAATTACTAGTTGAAAAATCAACTACACCTCCAAAGAAAATTCAAGATTCTGAAAATGAACCATATTCAAATACTAAATCAGAAGAAGTATCTGTTGAAACAAAACAATAAAAAATAACATTTCCCCATTTCCCGAGCTACTCTTCGAAATGTAGTTTAACTTTTTTTGTTGTTTCACGGTTATTTGCGATTACTTCTCTCGGACTAAAAGTA
>Ga0115012_10002364_pt1 | contig 11008 bp, 11 predicted proteins | sample TroAtlMetagenome_FD_88706 | JGI IMG/M metagenome (GOLD analysis project Ga0115012, IMG submission 88706) | Marine eukaryotic phytoplankton communities from Atlantic Ocean - Tropical Atlantic ANT10 Metagenome | ecosystem: Environmental > Aquatic > Marine > Oceanic | place: Tropical Atlantic...
CATGGTGGGCAAATGCGTACCACCTGAAGCGATGGGAATGATAGACCAGATGGTATCATCAGATCCAAGCAATCCTTGCTCCTCGATGGGAGAACTGATTGACTGCATGTGCGATCCTGAGAACGATTCCGTTCCTGCGATGCCACCTATGCCTTCAATGGCAGATATGCCTGCGATGTGCAATGACATGATGGCAGGTGCTTTGGCCGATGATGGAATGGAGTGGGCAAATACAATGGTAGATATGGCAGGAACTGCTATGTCAGGTGGTCCGATCTCCATCGATTGTAGAGTCAGTTTTGATCCCACAACCATGGATATTTCCGTGGAGAAAATGTGAACGAAGAAAAATGTTGCGAGTGTGAAAACTGCACTTGCGATCCTTGCGAGTGCACACCTGAAGACAAATGTGGATGTGAGTAATGGCGACAAGTCCATACATTCATCATTACAGGGATATCGGTGAGCAAGGACTCATACAATCGATCACTGCCGAGACTATTTTTCTCGGTGGCCGTGATGTAATATATCTGCCCAGAGAGGACTATAACAAAGAAGATTCAATCTTTGGGCAGGCATCACAACTTATTTTTAGATCCTCATTCAACGTAGCGATGATGCTAGAGTCGACTGAGGGATTTGAAGGTGAAGGCGAGTTTTATTCTAAGTTTGGCTTGGATATTAAGGATAGAGTTACATTATCCTTGTCTAGAAAAACTTGGGAGGAGATGAACATCGAATCGGCATCTCCAGTCTATGCGACTGCTGATGAAGATCCAGATGGTTTTGATAGGTTGCTCTTAGAACCTTCTGTTTTATATAGAATCGAGGTCTCCAATCTGATATCGGAAGACATTGATTATTTTGTAACAGAAGATACTGAGAACGCCAATACTACGCAGGAAGACGATTTGATAATGGAGGTCCAAGATGGGGACCAAGCGATTGATCGTCTAATTTACGAAGATTCAGGTGGTTTGATGGAAGTGAACCTGATTCTCGAGGTACAGAACGCAAATGATCCAATCGAATATCTGGTTTATGAAGAGCAGGAAACTGCTGGAACTGATGATAAACAGATTATGATTACTGAGTTTGTTAATACAGAAACATCAATCTTTTTTACGATTGATTTCGAGATACCTGATCCTGACTATGTTCCAGATCGATTTGTGGTAGACCACGAAGTAGTAGATGGTTCTTCTGCTATTGATCGTATAGTTAACGAAGATGGTTCAGGGGATGTATTCGTAATAGAAGACACGAGTCAGTATGGAAGCAGGCATCGTCGTCCATTTGAAGGGGATTTGATTTATTTCCCGTACAACAAGAAGGTCTTTCAGATCACTTTTGTTGAACACGAATCACCCTTCTATCCTGGAGGTACCTTGCCCCAGTTCGTGCTGACATGCGACTTACTGGAGTATAGCAATGAAATATTTATTACTGGAATCCCTGAGATCGATAGCATCGAGGATAACCTCTCTCAGATGGCAATTGAAGTCACCTGCCTATCTGTTGAAGGTGGTGCTACTGGACAGTTTGAACGTGGTGAAATCATCCGTGAGACTACGTTACTTGGAGTTGACGATAGCAATGCTAGTTCTGCAAGTGCTCGTGTTCTGCGTCATGATTCTGACACTGGTAAACTTGTCATCGCACCTATGACACCAGGACTTGAGATAGGCAGTAAAGTTTATGGACAGACGACTGGTTCTTCTACGACCATAACGTACATGTTAGCGAACGATGGTCTTGGTCTTGCACCTTCTGTAGAGTTAGAAGAGTTGCAGGACAATGCTGATGAACAAGCGATGAACCTCGAGGTAGAGAACTTCGCAAACAACTTCATCGATTTTACTGAGAACGATCCATTCTCTGAAGGGAACTTCTAATGTTTGGTAAGCATTTATACCACCGACTCGTAAAGAAGTACGTAGCATATTTTGGCACTCTCTTTAACAACATTGAGGTTCGTAGATATGACAAGGATAGCAAAATAATCGGAAGACTGAGAGTGCCAATCTCATATGCAAGTAAAGACTATTATAGGCAAAGATTAGTTGCAGACCCTGAGTTAGCGAGACAAGCATCACAAATGCTTCCTCGCATGGGTTTCATGATGTCTTCGATGACCTATGATGTTTCTAGGAAGCTAAACCCATTACACCATTATGCGAGCAATCATTCTGGTCAAATGATGACTATGGGAAATAGTATTCCTTATGATTTTTCTTTTGAACTTCATATTTGGTGTAAAATGCAGGAGGACGGGCAACAGATCATAGAACAGATCCTGCCTTACTTTCACCCTGATTTTACAGCCAGTTTGAAGTTGGTTGATTATATGGATATAAGTGTTGACGTCCCTGTTATATTGGATGCTGTTTCAAATGAAGACACTTATGAAAATAGTCCTGACGGTACAAGAACAATAATATGGACTCTTCAGTTCACAATGAAGGGTGCATTTTTCCCTGAAGCGAGTGCAGATTTATCTGGTTATGTAAAGCATGTTGATATACATTTAGCTGCGACAAATGCTCAGGATCAAGGATACAACTCAAATATAGAGGTAAAACCTTCTCCTACATCGGCAACTCAGTTTGATCCATACACTATCGACGTAAATCAAAACTTTTTCGACACAGCAATGCATTTCAATCCTTTAACCTGTACTCCTCAATTAGACCCCTATGAAGGATAGGAATGAAATACCTTTTAATTATACTTGCTATGTTTATAGCGAGTTGTACTAAGATAGTCGAAGTAGAAAAAATAAAAGAAGTAAAAATGGGTACTTATACTGGCACGTATCCCACAGAAGATGTTCGGGTAATGTGGCAGTCTTGCTTTATGGGGCACCAGCAAGCAAGAAGAGTTCCTCCACAAATTGCAATGATTATTTGCGATTGTGTTGCTGACCAGACAAGGGTCGATTGGAAAAGAGATGACATTCAGGCGATTTATGGGTTGAATGCTCACGGGAACTCTGATAACAAGTCTAATGCAGATATGGTAAAGTATTGGACAAAAGCGAATTACGATTGCGAGATGAAAACTAAAGTTAAACTGCAGGAGCAATTTCAGCAATCGTCACTTACACTAGAAAAATCAATATGAATCAAGATGAAGAACTGAAACAGATGTTCGATTTAGATAATGAGCGAGAGACGAAAGTCTCGGGTGAGGGTGGGGTTCCTGAGGTAATACAGGATAGGACGCCAGTAGAGGCACCTAAAGGCAATATCGAGTTACAGACAGACTTTGAATACACCAGAGACAACATGTACACTGCTATGGAAATGCAGAACGAAGCCATGCAAGAAATGTTGGAGTTGGCAAAGGCATCTGGACATCAAAGAGCATTTGAAGTTTTCGGTTCTATGTTTAATCAGTTTGCTGATGCACAGACTAAACTGATGAATCTACACCAGCAAAAAGAGAAAGTGGAAAAAGAGTCAAGCAAGACTGTTAATAATACGACAAACGTCCAGCAGAATGTAATGGTAGGATCCACCAAGGATCTATTGAAACTTGTGAAACAAGGAAAGGTAACCGAAGATGGCGAAGTCGTACATCAATAATCCACTTATCAAGGCACAACATCAAGAAGTTGAGTTCACTGAAGAACAGATAGCTGAGTTCGTTAAGTGCGCCAACAATCCTGAATATTTTATAGAAGAATATTTGAAGATTGTTCATCTTGAGAGAGGGCTAGTCCCCTTTCATATGTATGATTTTCAAAAGAATATGGTAAAGACATTCCATGAGAATCGTTTTACCATTTGTAAGGTCGGTCGACAGTCAGGGAAGTCAGTCACCGTAATCGCATACCTACTATGGTATTTGCTTTTTAACGAGAGTGTTTCTGTAGCGATGCTGGCGAACAAAGCAGCAACATCTCGAGAACTTTTATCAAGGATGCAGTTAGCCTATGAAAATCTTCCCTTTTGGCTTCAACAAGGTGTTGGAGTTTGGAATAAAGGTTCGTTCGAACTGGAGAATGGTTCAAAAATTATTTCTGCTGCTACTAGTTCCTCTGCCATTCGAGGTAGTTCTTTTAATCTGGTATTTCTCGATGAGTTTGCATTCGTGGAGAACAACTTAGCAGAGGACTTTTTTAGATCCGTATATCCTACGATTTCGTCAGCAGAAAATACGAAACTGATTATTGTCTCTACCCCGTATGGGATGAACCACTATTATCGTATGTGGAAAGAGGCAGTAGATGGTAGGTCGAACTTTACGCCAATCCAAGTCCACTGGTCCGAGGTCCCAGGGAGAGATGACGAATGGAAAGCAAATACGATAAGAAATACCTCAGTAGAGCAGTTTCGGCAAGAGTTCGAAACTGAGTTTATTGGTTCGGATAGTACGTTAATAGATCCCAATGTACTACAAGCATTACGTTGGGAAAAACCTTTGATCGATAGAAAAGGTCTTACTATTTACGAAGAACCGAGTACTAACAATCTATATGCTTGTACAGTCGATGTTGCCCTAGGAAAGGGTAAAGATTATTCGGCATTTTTAATATACGATATAACTCAGATACCATACAGGATAGTGGCAGTGTATCGAGATAATCTGATAACTCCACTTGTATTTCCGAATGTAATACATAGCCTAGTAAAACAATATAATAATGCTTACACTCTTGTAGAAATAGATGGCTCGGGTGCTCAAGTTGGCGATATTCTACGACACGATTTAGGATATGAGAATCTTCTCATGACTTGGAACGCAGGTAGAAATGGAATCCAAATCTCAAGTGGATTCAAAAGGTCAGCGATGATGGGACTTAAGATGACCAGACCAGTAAAAAACATAGGGTGTATGACATTGAAGAATCTTGTTGAACAAGAAAAAATATTACTACGGGATGTGAATGTTATCACTGAGTTTTATAGTTTCGCACAAAAGGGTCAAGGGTTTGAGGCAACTCCAGGAACTCACGATGACCTTGTTATGTGCTGTGTATCATTTTCATGGTTAGTTGCTCAGAGATATTTTGCTGAGCTAACTGACGTAAATCTTAGAGAAAACTTACTTGACGACGTAGAAGATGAGACTTGGGACAGTCTAACACCTTTCGGTTTTATTGATGATGGACTACTTGACATTCCTTCCGAGAATCCACACGTTGCCAGAGATGGTAGCGATGATTGGTTGGAAAATAGAGGAACCGAATGGGTCTAAAACTGAGAAACCCTAAATAATCTTAGCAATACTTCTGCTGACGTTAAATTACTAGGAGTAAGATGTCATTTCCAATTTCACCAGGTGTAAATGTACGAGAGATCGATCTTACGACTGGAACTCCTGTCGTCTCCACGTCCATCGGAGCAACTGTTGGGCAATTTACTTGGGGTCCAGTTGATGAGAGAGTATTAATCTCATCCGAAGTCGAACTTCGCGATACATTTAATAAACCTAATGATGAGAATTATGTGAGTTACTATACTGCGGCAAACTTTCTGTCGTATAGTAATAATCTACGAGTTTGTCGTGTCACAGACGACGATACTGCCTTAAATGCCACAACTGATGGTGTGGGTAAACTCGTAAAGAACGACGTAGATTACGTCTCAATGGATCCAGATAATGGCGGTGGCGTTGACGCAACTGCTAATCGTTTCTGGATTGGTCGATTCCCAGGAGATCTGGGTAACAGTCTCGGTATTTCCATTTGTACTGCTGATAAAGTGGGTGCAAGGATGGTAGGAACTGTATCTGTCACAGGAACAGCGATGACAGGTGTCGATACTGCTTTTGATACTGAACTCGAAGCAGGTGACGTTATCAGCATGAATAATGTAGACTACGTTGTTGCTTCCATCGCAGACGCAACAAATGCAACTTTGAAATATGCTCCTGCTGATCAATCTGGCGTAATCGCAGAAAGAAAGACTCGTTCAAATTTTGAGAAGACCTGCACAGGTACTATCTCAATGACTGCTAATTCAAATACAGTCACAGGCGATTCTTCGAACTTTACAAACGAAATCTTCGTTGGCGATACTATTATCGTAGGTACAAATACTGCCGAAGTCATTGCTGTCACTAATGATACAGTTATTGAACTCAATGGTCCGATTTCGCCTTCTGCTGTTTCCACTGGAACCACAATGGATGCCAGATGGAGATTCGCTCTGAACTTCGATCGTGCCCCGACTACAAGTGAGTTCGCTGTAACCGCAAACTCTGTCAACGATGAAATGCACGTAGTTGTTTATGACTATCGTGGTCGTTGGACTAATGTTGAAGATGAAGTTTTAGAAGCATATGACAGCATGTCAGTCGCCAAGAACGCAAAGTCACCTGAGGGTGCTACGATTTATTATAAGAATCGTGTTAATAATACTTCAAAATATGTCAGATTCGTCAAACATCAAACTGGTCCTACTAACTGGGGAGACAAAGCAGAAGATAACATCTTTGATCTCGTCAAGGGTACATCTTACTATGAGATGTCAGGTGGATCAGACGGAAACGTTGTTTCTGTTGGTGATCTTCAACTTGGATGGGATTTATTCAACGATCCAAATACCATTGAAGTAAGTCTACTGATGATGGGAGCTGCTCCTGAGGGAGACGGACCTGCCTTAGCGAACTATGTAATCAACGTCGCAGAAAAGAGAAAAGATGCTGTTGCTCTTATTTCTCCAGAGTTCTCCGATGTAGTTCTTGTTCCTGGTGCAGAAATGACTAATCTGAAGGTTTACAGAAATAATATCAAATCTTCTACTTATGCCATTCTTGATACAGGATGGGGTTACCAGTATGATAAGTACAATGATACTTATCGTTGGGTTCCTCTGAATGGTGATGTAGCAGGTATTTGTGCCAGAACCGATACTAATGCTGATACATGGTTCTCCCCTGCTGGTTTGCAGAGAGGTATTCTGAATAGCCCAATCAAGTTGGCTTTCAACCCTGTACAGGCACAGAGAGACGAACTTTACAGAATCGGATACAACAGTGTTGTCTCCTTTCCTGGTCAAGGCATCATGCTCTTTGGTGATAAAACATTATCGCCGAAACCTAGTGCTTTTGATAGAATCAATGTTCGCAGACTTTTCATTTATATGGAAAAGGTTATCGGTGAAGCAGCAAGAGGAATACTCTTCCAATTCAACACCGATTTTACAAGAAATGCTTTTGCATCTCAGGTCGAGGGATTTTTGTCAGGGATACAAGCAGGTCAGGGTCTTACTGATTTTGCTGTTGTCTGTGACGAAACAAACAACACTCCAGATATTATTGATTCTAATAAGTTTGCCGCAGACATCTTCGTAAAACCGACGAAATCTATTAACTTCATCCGACTCTCCTTTGTTGCTGTTCGCTCTGGCGTAAGTTTCGAAGAAGCAATCGGACAGGTATAAGGGGATATAAATGGCAGTAAACATTGAAAATTTCATAGATAGTTTCGCTGCTGGCGGTGCTAGGCCATCGCTTTATAAAGTAGCGATTACTAAGAATACTCATTTCAAAAACGAAGATCCAGAGACTTTACAGTATCTCTGTAAGAATGCATCTCTTCCTGCTTCAAATATCGGGCAGATTCCCGTCTCCTTTTTGGGTAGACAGGTGAAACTTCCTGGTACAAGAACTTATGAAGATTTGTCATTGACCTTCTACAATGATGAGAATTTTGGACTTAGGAATTTATTTGAAAAATGGGCACACGCGATGGGCCAGTTCAAAACTCCATTCAACAACAAGGTATTGTTGACAGGAGAAGGAAAGGCAACATCTGACATCACAGTATCACAACTAAATAAAGATGGAAGTATAGCCTATGAATATAAGTTCTGGTACGCATTCCCAACTGTGGTTGCTGCTATCGATCTTGGATTTGATCAAGCAGAGGCAGTAGAGGAGTTTACAGTTACCATGGCGTATTCTTATTTCAATATTCCGACTAATGCTTCTGGTGAAGCAATAGTAGATCCAACTTAATCTTTAATAGAAAATAAATTATGGCAATCAAACTTTTCGGTTTTACAATCGGGAGGGATGACAGTGATAAGGTTTTATCCTCTCAGACTTTTACAGTACCGGAACCCGAGGAGGGAATAGCTCCCATCGCCTCGGGTGCTGGTGCGTATGGTACCTTTCTTGATTTAGAGGGTACTGTCAAAAATGAGTTCGACCTGATTGGTCGATATCGTGGAATGAGTCTCCAACCAGAATGTGAGACAGCAATCGACGATATTATCAATGAAGTTATTGTTGATACTGGCAGGTCGGATCTTATTACCCTCAACCTTTCGCATCTTGGCGTTGGCGACAAAGTCAAAAATCAAATCAGAGAAGAGTTCAAGCACGTACTTCGAATGATGGATTTTCGTAACTTGGGTTACGATATCTTTAAGCGATGGTACGTAGATGGTAGAGTCTACTATCATCTCATCATTGATCCTGAGAAACCTGACAAGGGTATCTCAGAGATGAGACTAATTGATGCTCTGAAGATGAAGAAGGTTCGAGAGACCAAAATTCCTAGTGCTGAAGAGCAAGATAAAATGAGAAAGTTGGGTATTATCATCCCACGAACTCAGGACTATTTTGTATATAATCCACAAGGATTCTTTCAGAACTCAGGTAACTCCAAACAACAAACGATAAGAATCGCACAAGATGCAGTTTCTTATTGCACATCAGGTCTTATGGATGGTGGTCGCCGAATGGTGATTGGCTATTTACATAAGGCAATCAAACCTCTAAACAACCTACGCATGATAGAGGATGCTCAAATTATCTATCGTGTATCTCGCGCACCCGAGCGACGTATTTTCTATGTCGATGTCGGTAACCTGCCCAAGATTAAGGCAGAGCAGTACATGCGTGACATTATGAATCGGTACAAGAACAAACTGGTTTATGATGCCTCCACGGGCGAAATGCGAGATGATAGGAAGTTTCAATCTATACTTGAGGATTTTTGGCTCCCACGAAGGGAAGGTGGTCGAGGTACAGAGATCACAACTTTACCTGGTGGAGAAAATCTGGCAGAGATCGAGGATATCCTTTTCTTCCAGAAAAAACTTTACAAGGCACTAAACGTACCACTGTCACGAATGGCAGTTGAAGATTCTGGTCAGGGTTTCTTTGGTCGAGCATCAGAGATAACTCGCGACGAAATCAAGTTTGCTAAGTTCCTTGATCGTTTACGTGCTCGTTTCAATAATCTTTTCTACGACGTACTGAAGAAACAATGCCTACTGAAAGGTATTTGTAATAAGCAGGACTGGGATAAGATGAGAGACGGTATAATGTTTGAATATGAAACCGATTCCCATTTTGACGAACTCAAGAATGCTGAGTTGACTGAGCAAAGATTGAATCTTGTAGGACAGGCGATCGACCACAAAGGTACGTTCCTGTCTATCAAAGAGATTCGCTCCAAACTTATGCGTCAGAGTGAGGAAGACATGGCGAGAATTGATGGCGAAATCCAAGCAGAGAAAGACGCAGGACTCTACGACGACGATGACGACGGAGGGTTCTAAAGTTTGTGGTATCGACTACTCGATGACGTCACCTGCGTTCACAATATATAATGGATCCACTTTTAATATTAATTATCTTGTTGCTCGTGATAGCGACCTTGTACTTGGGAGGGAGACCTCCGAAACTCTGAAACCACGATTATATCCTGAGTGGACTCACGACACAGAGAGGTATTCCAAACTCGCTGGCTGGGTCTGCGATGAACTGATGTGGCAGATGAGACCCGTAGTTTGTATTGAGGACTATGCCTTCAGTGCCAGAGGTCGTGTATTTCATATTGGAGAAAACACGGGCATTCTAAAATACAAGCTAAATAGATGTGGATTAAGATTCGAGTCTGTTACTCCTCAGATCGTTAAGAAGTTTGCTACTGGAAAAGGTAATGCCAAGAAGGTAGACATGTACGAGGCATTCGTAGAAGACACAGGAATAGAACTCGGAAAAGTTAAACAATGGTCAGACATAGCTGACTCATATTGGATTGCTAAGTGGTATTACCATAATCGGTCGGACACCTGATTATACCACATTAACTCTTATTTGTCAAGTTTTTATGATTAGACGACTTGCTGCCGAACTGGCAGATGAAATACTCCTCACAGACCCTGTACGTCCCCACATCAAACCTGAGGTAAAGAATGCTCCAGGACGAGAAGTTTATGCCCTCGACTCTAAAGCATTTATTTGCATCGCGTACTGTGCATCGGTTCCCGGAAGCGAAGAGGAACTCCTCACTACCAGGATCGGATCGATCGCTGTTCCTTATACGGTATGGTCTTTTGAAAAGGGAGCTGGTAGAGACATTATCTTTGCACTACGCGATCTTCTCCAGAGTACCTATCGAGTCGATCGACTTGTTACCCTCTCTCCAAAGACCCAGGAGGCTAAAGACTTTCATCTTGGCCTAGGAGCAACCCACCTTCGTGAGACTGACTGGGCCAATAACTTCGAATATTTTTTGGAATCGTAATATTTCGCTTGACATTTTCACACAGTCGTGGTATACTTAGGTCACAGAATGAGAAAAGGCAATAACGCCAGTCTCAAATCCTAAGGAGTCTTATGACTGAATGTAAATATCTCTATGTTGTCAATAACGGTGAACTCGAAGTCGAAAGCGACCTCGAAGCAAATGATTTCATCCTCGGTTTCAATGACGGGATGATTGACGAAATGCGAACCATTGAAGATCTGACTGCCCTCGAGCAAGTCGTCTCTCCTATCGAATCCTACAAAATCGTATTATGAAAATACGGATCTACGGAAAACCAGAATCCTGGATGACTGAAGATTATCGCTCCCAGATTAGGCGTATGATAGACCATACCCTATCTGGGTGGTTGTCCTATCGTAGGATGAAAAACCTTGAGATCAAGGTGTGTCTTAACAGGAGTTTTGACCTCGGAGGAGAGGTCGCTCCTGACTGGATGGCACGTGATCGTAAGCCAAACCACTTCAAAATGACTTTGAATCCTGCTCTCGTTGA
>Ga0115012_10002365_pt1 | contig 11006 bp, 18 predicted proteins | sample TroAtlMetagenome_FD_88706 | JGI IMG/M metagenome (GOLD analysis project Ga0115012, IMG submission 88706) | Marine eukaryotic phytoplankton communities from Atlantic Ocean - Tropical Atlantic ANT10 Metagenome | ecosystem: Environmental > Aquatic > Marine > Oceanic | place: Tropical Atlantic...
ACACGTTCTTCCAAGCGAGCTAAAGCTACTTCCAACTTCTGCGATTGAGTTATCTTCATAACTAATATTCTTTTCTTACTTGCATAATTATTGTATAAGTATCCGCACTCGAATGTCCAACCGTAGTAAATTGAATATCACCCGTTTTACCACTTCCTGCATTATTAATAATACCTCCGAAAGAGGTGTAATCGTGATAACCGGATTGATTTTCACCTAGTTGAATCGCTAAAACATCAGTAGTCGCATCGAACAAAATACTAACTTTCATACCTGTGCATTGCAACCATATTTTTTCTATAGCGGCCCCTGTACAAGAGGTTCCATTACCATTCGCAGATAACGCACTTACATCTACTTTAGTAACGGCACTTTCGCCCGTACCATCGCTTATATTTGTAAGTTTTAAAACCGCAGTTTTTGGGCCATCAACGATCGTTTGACTTGTTACAGCATCAGCCATATAATTCTCCTAAAAATGTGGGGGAATTTCACCCCCATTTAAATTTTATTCAAAGACGTTTCTGCTTATCGCTTGATAATGAACATTTATTGCTTCAGCGGCTGCCGCACCTGCTTCAATTCCGATGTAAGGAATCAAATCAATATCATCTGTCATAGCAGCCGATTTTGTAGTTCCAGTAGTAACAGCAGTTCCACCTGTGCTTCCAGATGTACTTGTTATGTTGTACTGTATACCGTTTATGAAACATGTAGCTTTTCTATCACTATCAATAACAATTTTTAAATGATAAGGTGTATCGGCTGCAACAGTATCTGGAATTTGACTGATATAGTCAGTTCCACCAATACTGTGTACTAAGTGCCAATAAGTATAATCATCAAATGCTTCACTGTTAGTAGCGTCTGTTTGAAACTTAAAAAAGATTTGATTAGCATCAGTTGCAACTAACTGATCATTAGTTAACTTTAAACCGGCCCAAACTTTTTGATTATCAATTGCAGGCAATGAAATTGAACATTCCCATTCTACTGAGTTTTCAGTCCCCCATTTAGTACCACTCCAAGCTGTTTGGTTAGTATCTAAGTGAGGTAAAAGAATTGCTTGATCCTGATCAGCACCAGCAGTAGTCATTAAAATACCACCGTGTGTAGCTGAAAAAGTAGTCAAAGCAGTTGTCATGTTAGTTCCTAATGTTTCAAAGTCTCTGTTAGCAATAACATATGCTGCTAGAGCCGATGCACTATCTGCATCTGGATCAATAATTGAAACAGCATTAAGTCCTGGTTTCTTTGTAAACCATTCTTCTAAATAATATCTTCGTGCATCTCTTATACCTGCACCAAGAGTTCTGTCTTGAACTAATCCTGTAGTTGTATTTTTACTTACAAGATCAAAATTGTTCTCAGACCGTACTGGTCCTGAAAAAGTCGAGTTAGCCATATCAATCTCCTTGTCTTGGCAAATGTCTACTTAATTGTAGTCAAGGTTTTTTTTACTATACAATAAAAAAAGGCGACTTGTAAAGCCGCCCTTTCACACTTGTTATAGAAACTTTACGCCCCCGCTGTGCCAAACACACAACGCCAGTCAGAAACTCCGAAGGCATAACGCTCTCTAGCCTTAAACCTCATGTTTCCTGTATCAAAATCACCTTCCATAGCTGTTTTGATAGGACTTCTATTAAATAGCTTAAAGCCATTAGGCGCGTCAGTCTTAATAAAAAACGCATCAGTATCTGTTAAGAAATGATTGATAACCGCACCTTGAGGAAGCATTCCCATGCTCTTCATTGCGTTAACATCATTATCAGATGTTCCAACACGTAAATTAGTTGCCATTAAACGCTCGGCAATAAACTGAAGTTCTTTTGGAATAATCAGTTTCATACCTCTAATTGCAACTTTTAAACCACGCTCATCTGTAATTCCTGAAATATCAATAAGCATTTGCTCAAGAGAAGTTTCGTTAAGGTCTGAAGCAGTACTTAACTGATTTCTTTGATTTCCACTTAAAGATGGATGTGAGGAAGAACATAAAGCAGCACCGTCTCCAATTGGGGAAGAAGTGCTAAATGCGTTGTTTAAAATAGACGCAGCTTTAATTTGCTTAGTTTGTGCCATTGAACGGGCTAAAGCTTTTGTGTAACGAGACGCTAGTCTGTCATACAAGTTATCTTCAATAGCTTCTTCAGTAATAGAGAAAGCTAATGCGATTGTTTCCATTGTATAACGCGCAGTATACGTTTCCTGTGCATCGTCAAAGGTTATTGAGGAACCTTCTTCTTTTACAGGAGCAGTAGTAAAGCCTGCTAACATTGTCTCTTCTTCAAATGCTCTATCTGAAGATTCTTCATCAAAAACTTCAGAATGTTCACTTTCGTACCTACTATATTCGAGTCCGAAAAGGGCATTCAGTCCTGGCTCTAATTCTTTCGCCAGTTGTGCTCTAGATATTGCCATTTATATACTCTCCTATAATCCAGTTGTCGCGAAAGTACCAACTGCAATAGTAGTACCGCTGTTAAAGTGACCGTTAAGCCTAACAACATATTGATGCCCAACCGCAGAATAATCTGCATTTGCAGGATCATCATAAAGACCTACAATTCGGATATCAAGGGTATTTGTTGTGTTTGCTGTATCAATATCAAGCATGTCACTGGCTTTACCAGTATCTGTGCTACCGCTATTAACGCTTGCCATATCACAGTTACTAAAAATGTCAGCTAGAGCAGTTGCTCTGTCTGTGTTAGTTCCGTCAGCAACAACTGTATACAGTTGCATAGGATTATCGTAAACGTAAGCTTTGACAGGATGATTCGTGTCAACGCTCACACTATTTGAGCCGGGCCAGTAATTCAGCCAAGTTGGTTTTTTAGTTGTTGAGTCCACATACTGTACTCCAGCTAAAACGCCAAGTGGTGCTACAGCCTGATCGGATATAGCAATTGTACCACCAGCTAGTGGTATAACAATACCACCATTATATATAGCTGTTGTATAGTTAGATGCAATCTCATATTGGGTTGTGCCGGTTGTATTCGCACCACTACCCACTAAACCAATTGGACGAAGACCATAGCCACCAGTTAAAGTGTTTGCCATTTATTTTGTCTCCTTTTAAAATAGCTGATGGTCATTTCTTAGGACCACCAAAAGTTACTTTTGTTTGACGATCAGGTTTACTAATCGTCATGGTTGAATGAGAATTTTCTCGCATCATATCAGAATCGACCGCATTAATTTGATCTTGCGTTTTTTGATTAAAATACGCATTTCTCTCCTTAATCGTTTCTTCCGGTATGCGTGCAAGGACTAGACCTCCTTGTCCAAAAACACCTGTATATTTACCTGATTCAATAACGGGGGCTTCAAAATCAGGATACTCATCTTTTCTTACTAATTCATAACCTTCACGCATTCTCGAAGAAATATTCTTCGTATCGTCAAAGCCACGAACTTCAGAACGTATCCACCGATGTCGGTAACCATCCGGGGCAGGCGGTGCTTCTAGTATTGACGGCGGAGCCCAAGGCTTACGCCGTGTTTGCTTGTCTCTAGTCTTATTAGCGCGAGGAGTGCGATCTACGCCGTTCACATCTATTTCTGTAATTGTTTCTGACATTTATTTTTACTCCTTAACGTATTTTGCATATTCTTCAAGTGGAACTCCCAGCTTATGTGCCATTGCAACTTGACTGGAGGATAACTTGACTTTTCTTTTGCGCCCAGTTCCTTTAGCGGTTCTTGTAACGGAAGCCACATTCTGAGCGGGCCTTCTGCTTCCGTTTCCGTTACTGCCAAGCTTATGAGGAAACTCTGTCTTCATACGCTCGTCTAATTCATCATAATACTCATTTGTCTTCGGGTCAAACCCTTCTTCTTCAATTAATTTTTTATGTATGCCAAATGCCGCATAAGTCATAGCATCATCTTGTCCAAACCATTCATTCTTTTGAGCCCAATCCTCTGCCTTTGGATCCGGTTTTTGTTGTGGAAGAGGGGCAGGCTGAAAATTTTCCTGTTGTGGTTGGGGGGCATTGGGAACTTCTGTTTCTGAAGGTTGTTGTGCTTTTGCTAATCTAACTCGTTCCTTTGCTACAGAAAGTTCCGACAATTTTTTTTGAGCTTCAATGGTGGCATCCGTATCTCCTGCCTGCATAGCGTGTTTTAGAGAAGCTTCAGCAGACGCTAACTCACTATCTACCCTTTGGGAGTATTCCGTTACATAACCTTGATCTAGGCTCTTTAAACGACCTTTAAGGCTATCTGCTTCTATTTTTACTTTTTTAGCATAATCGATAGCAGCCTGTTCGCGCCTTTCAGCTTCACGCATTTTTTTAGTAAGGCGATCAATACGTTTTTTCGATTCGGAGACAGCCTGCTCTTGTTCATTACCTTGCTCAACCTCAATATCAGAGGAAGCTTCTTGCTTGTTGCCTTTTGCATCAACTTCTATTTCTACGCTTTCTTCTCTTGGTTCTATTTCTAAGTCTAATTCAGTTTGTGTTGATTCTGCCATTTTTTCCTCAATGTAAAATATCTTCTGGATTTAAAATTGTTGCTAATATTTCATCATCATTCAAAATTTTTACTTCTCCGCCTTCTATTTTAAAGCGTGAACCTGAATAACGAGCAAATATTACCCAATCCTTTTCCTGACACCACGGTCCTGTGTGAAATTTATCGGTATCCTTGTAAGCAAGGGGTCCCATTTTTAGCACATAACCAACCTGTGTCGCTACCTGATTTTCGTCTATAACTTTATCGGGTAAAAAGACACCACCTTCTGTTTTTCCCTTTCCTTTGTAAGGAAGAACCAGTAATCGCCATCCTGTCGGGACGGGCATACGGTCTAAAAGAGGTTTATCTAAAAGATTTGGGTCTAAAACCAGATTATCTGGGTTAATATATGCAGAATTTACATTTACTGCTGTAGCTTTAGTCATCTATTCGCTCCTGTTTATTTAGCAGGCTCTTGAGTTCCTGTTCAATATAATCTAATGAACTTAGGTTTCCCATCAGTTCTTTGTAGTGTTCCATATTCTTTACACCATCACTAGCCAACATGTCAAGTATGTGATTTCGCCTATCTTTTAATAATTTAATCACATATTCTGATAGACTTATCGCATCCATTAGTTTTTCCTTTTGTTTATTAACTGTAATCCTGTCTTGCCGAACCTATACCCAAATGAGCTTCCTATACAAATATATAAACATGTAGAAAACCAATTTGGAGTTGACTCTTCCAAAAAGATAAACCCTTCTTTAACAAAAGGTTGGCTCCACGGTAGGAAAGATGCCACTAATATTGCTCCAAAAATTAGGGTCCAAAATTCGTCCTTCCATGACCCTGCCATTTGATTAGTAAGAGCTTGCTCATTAAGCATATCCGATGTTGCAGAAGTCTCGTAAACCTTTGCTTCAGCTTTGGCTCTTGCTACCTTAACATCTGTTTCAGCTTTTGCCTTATCAACACGGCCCTGTAACCACGTTCCAGCAAGAGAACTGATGGGTCCAATTATTTGTCCTAATCCTAACATTTTTTACTCCTTTATTTGGTGAGAGATGTTTGACATATATAGCAAAAACACATTTAACATTTAGAATCTAATTAAGATTAAATTAACCAAACATCTCTCATAACTTTATTATTCTAAGGGCACATCTTCGGTATATAATGTAACCTTTTGGTCTAATAATTGTAACTGCATTTCTATTTTTCTCATTCTTGTAATGCTTTCTTTTACTGACTCTGGAGGTTGCCAAGTATCAATCCAGTCATCATTTTCTTCTACTTCTATTGTTAGCATTTCCATCTGATGCTCTAAAAATGTAAGTCGTTCAGTTAATCCAAAATATAGCCAAACCGATAGACCAGTAAGGGCAATCATAGAAACTAAGTTCCTTAATGGTATGGTTATGTGGCTATCATCTGATATAACTGTATTAATATCCTTTTTATTCATACTTCTGTTATCAACCCTCTTTTAATTCTTAACTCATTTAAGTCTTTTTCTTTTGTGCCACCATCATATTCCCAGGCATAACCTTTATCTATCATTTGCTGGTTCATGGACACAATATCATCATTTATGTAAATGGTTCCAAGCATACGCCCGTATTTTCCATCTTTTTCAGTAGAAATCATCAATTGATTTGCATTAGAAAGATTTGTTGAAAGGTGTTCTTTAGCTTCAAGACCTAATTTTTTTTCATCTAAATCACGAGTACGACTTTCTGGTGTATCAATTCCTGCTAATCGAACTCTCTCCTTCTTACTTAGATCAAAACCAAGATCAATAACCACGTCTATCGTATCGCCATCAACTACTTTTACAACTTCTTTTACTTTATACTCGTACATTATTTTTCCGTTAACCATTTAAAAAAAGGCTTTCTTTCCTTTGTTCCAACAAATTCTTTTACAAGATCAAAAATAGTTTTATGTTTTTTGACCCACGCTTCATTTGCTTCTGTAAAAGGGTCATCTCCAAGATACTGACCTTTTTCATTTCTTGCTCTTTCTACATCTTCTTTGTCTATCATAAGTTTTTCTCCTTACCCGCTAAATATTTAGGGATCTCAGTTTCCTTCTTTTTCATCCACCTTTTGAGGGATGCAATAAGCTTTGACCCAAATCTTGTCTCCTGCCAATGACTGTGACCAATTCTGTGCTCCGATTTTGTATGCATATCTAAGGCACGTATCCATATCACTGAAGTAGACACTTTCTTGCACCGTCCCTGATAAAAAAATTATTAAAACCCATATCATTATTTACCATTTTCTTTTGACCTAGTGAAAGCGGTTGTTCCCATAAATGTCGCTACAATACCTAAATTTGCTACGATATATGTAGAAAGTAAAGCTGTAACCATTTCCACCCGCGAATCGGGAATAACCGGCGACATTGCTAAAACAATCAATATTATTGATGATACAGACGATACCCAACATAACATACGCTGCTGGTCTTGCATTTTATCGTTGTTTTCCAGACGAATAATTCGTTCTTCACGGGCAATCTCTTCGTCCGTTACAATTCCATCACCATCTAAATCGTGTTTTAGGTATTTACTACCCTCTTGTAGCGTTTTTTTAGCCATTACACGCCTAAGTAGCTACCACCACGCTTTGCTGCACCCATTCCAGAAGCTGTTTTCTTCTTTAAAGGGCCTTTTGGTACAGATACCTGCTTCAACTTATAGTTATTATCGTCTTTTACCATTTTAGCTGTTACTTTTCCTGTAACTATTCTTACTTTACTCATTGCTCACTCCTTGGGTTTGATTTTTCTTTACTCATTGCAGCCCGTTGCTTCATAATTTCTCGTTCTCTCGCCGCTTCTATACGATCATCTGTCATTTTTTCCTGACTTTGTATCCTTTCGCGTGAAATATCGCCTGATTGCTCAATTTGTTTGTTTCTTAGCTGTAAATCGAGTTGTTCACTTTCTATATCGGCTTGATCTTTCTGTGCTTTAAGCTCCAATTCCTGCTGTTTAAGCTCAACAATTGGATCAGGGGCTCCTGCTCCACTTAATTGCTGGCTAAGTTGTTGTACCTGTTGCAAGCCTTCGGCTATATACTGCGCGGTCAACGCTTCTATTTGGACAATTTCTTCTTGGGACGGCCCCGCTTGCGCTTGAGGGGCTCCTTGAGGGGCTCCTTGTTGCTGCTGGGATTTAGCCATTTCAGCCATAGCGCGTTCTTGAGCTTGGATTTTAACGTGTTCCATGACATGCTTTTGTAAAGCAATTGCAACCGGAGGTACTCCTGTAACCGTAGGCGTACCGCCAAAAACCAAATGCGCCATGATATGTGCTTGATGATTCTGGCCTTGAAAGGCCACAAGGGGGGTTTGATCCATTGCATCGATGTTCTCCTGTGCTGGGTCTTTCGGTGCAGGCTTGTCGGAAGCCGGAGGATTAAGATATTTATCAATATTCCTTACTCCTAAAGCTTCATACATGTCTCTGTAAACCTCATACATATTATGCATGTCAGGAGCCTGTGCCGCTAACTGCATTTGTGTCTGAGCAAGAGCAATTCGTTGTGCCTGACTAAAGACGTTTGGATTTGAAACAGGAATGATGTCCACTCGTTCATCAAAATCCTGCGCTTTAATACTTGCCTCTACCCCTTCTATTGCGTAAGGGTATTCAGGTGGTAAGCTTTCCGACATAACTTTTGAAAGCAATTTAAATTCTACCCGCATTGCATAATGCAAGCGTTTATGTACAGCCGACATGACCCGTGAGCCCTGTTCCATCATTGCTATCGTAGTGCCTACGGCTGCCTGTTGGTTTCCGTCACCAACTTTTAAATCTGTAATAGTCGCGAATCGTTGTCCTGCTTGAACAACAAAACCCAATAACTGGAATAATGTTTGGTCCGGCCCCTTGAAAGGTAGTGGCATCAAAGAGTCGCGTATCGCGCCGCCCGGTGCATCCACATCCCTGAACTCACCCGGTTGCAAAGGATCTTCATCATCCCTGATCCGTAGACCACGGGCCTTGAAGCCTGCTGGTAAATTCGATAATGTCCCCGCGTCTATCAACTGTCTTAGAGCGGCGGTCGCGGTCCGTGACAAACCACCGATCGTATGTATAAGCCCTAGCCCATAAAAACCAAAGCCGGGTAAAAATTTATAATGTACAAAATACTGTATCTTTTTCTTCTGAGGATCATCTTCGGCATAATTCCTGCGAATCGACAATACCTGACCATTATCCTGACTAATCGTCACAATATATGGTATTTTTATTCCAGTAGGTTCTCCATCTTCACCCGCGTCTTCAAAACCTTCTAAATCAAGGTCAACATGGCATTCAAGCAGAGTACAGTCATAATCAATCTGAGACGGCTCTATTCCACTTAATTGGTCTAGCTCTTCTGTCAGATTACTGCTTTTTTCCTGTTGGGGAAGAACCGGTATATCAAGATAAAATCCCGAAAGCTGCTGTTTTCTTAACTCATTTAAATTTATTTTTACAACATGTGTAATATTAGGACAGGTTTCCAGATCATTTGCTTCATAGGGAACAATTAAATTTTCTGCCGGAACAAACTTACTGACCGCCCTGTCAAGGGCCCCATCGTAATATACTTTCTTAAAAGTAGAACCTGCCAACGGCAAATAAAACAACATCTGGTCAAATTCAGGGGTATACTCTTCCATTACACAAGTAATGTAATAATTCATAAATTCCTTGACGCGCTGCGACTGATCCTCTTTTTCCGCATCAGCGGTTCCTACAATCGTTGTACGAACCGGACCTCCTGCTGGAAGCATTTCATTAAAAGCCTGCGCCTGAAATTGTACGGCAGCTTCTGCCAAAAGAGGATGGGTCACACCTGTTGCACCACGAAAAGGCTCTGAACGCTCATCATAGGAAAAACCTAGAAGTTCCAAGCCATTTGCAAAGGCATCTTCCCAATCTTTACGACTGGACCTGTTACCTTCATATTCCGAAATTAATTCGCCACCTAGCCTTCCAAGTTGCTGATCAGACATATTTTCTGCCAGATTTTCAAAAAAATCTTTGGGCCTGTTTTCTGCTGCGGTAAGCGTTGGGTCAAAATCAATAACGGCTCCCCCATCGTCTTCCATCTCTATTGCTATTTCAGAACCTTCTACATCTCCGACTTGCTTTGGTTCAAAACTTCCGGGAACCTCAAGCTCAATTTCTGCTTCAAGATCAGCAGGATCTATTTGAGAAGGGACGTTTCTTTCAATAAGATTAATGGGCGGTTTTGCCATCTAATTCTACCTCAACTATTTCAAACATTGCTTCTTGGTCATTGTGAACAAAAATAGGGGTTGTGTCACCGACCCATGCGCCTACAACATTAAATTCCATAAACTCTTCTGCTTCTTCATACGTCATCTTATCACGTTTCACAAGTATTTCGCAACATTTGTGATAATCGTAGACTAAAAGGTTTGGTTGACCGCACCTTCGGCCTACTCCTAAGATCGCTTCGTCAAAACCATCTGCTTTTAAAAGTTGTTCTTCTTCCATTTTTTATCTCCCATTATTTAGTTTATTAAAATAGTTATTTATTTTTTGTGCAGCGTCTAAAGATACTATTCCGCCGTTTTTAAAGTTCATACTATACTGATCGCCTTTAAGACTATATTTACGGTGCCAGTCTGCTTCATATTGCAAAGCTTGCCTTTCAATATCCGGAAGGTTTTCAAAACCGCCTGCTAAAAATTTTTTCCGGTGGAGCCCCACGGCAAAAGGTTCACCGCCAATCCACTGAATAAGATCCATGAAATTATCCATTACTCTTCTCCCCTTAAAAATTTACCTAACTGTCCACGCATGTTTAAATAGGAACCTTCTATTTTTTTAATATTCGGGCTAGGGTAATTAGTTTCCGTCTTTCCCGCGCTCTTCATAGCATTGTCTATCACACTACTATATTTTGGGCTACCCTGCACAATAACTTCTTCATATCCCAAAGTAGAGTTTTTAATACGATTAACCTGATCGGGGTCTGACAGTAACTTCTTTGCCCTGTCCGGTGTCATAATTGTATCGTAATTTTTTATTGGTAGCTTTGGACTTATAAGGCCGTGTTCCGCGGACAGTATCGCAATATCCAAATCTTCGGGCATGTATTTTTCACGAATAGCTTTTTTTACCTGTTGAAACATAGGACCCGTATATCGTTCTAAAGCCTGTACGGCTTCTATATCACTACATTTCTTACCGCCACAGGATAAAATTAATAGTCTTTTTTTCTTATCGGGGCCCTCAACAATACTTTTAGAACCTAATGTTTCCTTTACAGCTTTACCAGAAAAATCAAAAGATTTTTGCATATTTTCAGACATAAGAACTTCGCCAAGCCCTTTATTGCTTTTTGCTATCTTTTGTGCTGCGCGAGGACCCTTTAAACCAGTACCTAACAAGGCACTTGTCCCAAAAGTAAAGGGTGCCAGTACCATAGCTACATCACCAGCGGTTGCTAAACCCTGCAAGCCTGCATCAAGATAATTCCCTCTCAAAATATTTTCTCCAAAAC
>Ga0115012_10002366_pt1 | contig 11005 bp, 8 predicted proteins | sample TroAtlMetagenome_FD_88706 | JGI IMG/M metagenome (GOLD analysis project Ga0115012, IMG submission 88706) | Marine eukaryotic phytoplankton communities from Atlantic Ocean - Tropical Atlantic ANT10 Metagenome | ecosystem: Environmental > Aquatic > Marine > Oceanic | place: Tropical Atlantic Ocean...
CCGATGCTAGTTCGATAAGATTAGCAAAAGCGTCGGTGATCAAACCCACTGTACCTTCTTGCACAGACCCTTCAGTAAGACCACTTTTTAATACATCTGCCACAGCGCTCCCCCAGTTAACTCCGGCTACGGAGGTAACCGAAGCCACTTTACTGGGCGCTACACTTGCGGCATATCTTGCCGTAGGTCCGCCATGGCTATGGCCAATAAGGTTAACTTTTTTGGCGCCAGAAAGTGCAAGTACCTCATCAATATAGTTAAGTAACTGCTCTCCCCTCACTTCGGTAGAATTAGAAGGAGACACTTCTGCGATATAAACCACCGCGCCGTTTCGAGATAGTTTTTGAGGCACTTTGTAAAAGTAATCTACAAACAAAATGTCATCAAAACCGAAGAGACCGTGAACCAGTACAATTGGGTATTGTGTTTTAGCGTAATTACCCGCCCAAGATTGAGAAGGTAATACTGCGGCAAGCAAAAACAGCATGAGTGTTGTTATTTTCGTTCTTAGTTTCATTGCATGTTCCTTGAGTGATAGACATTAGTGGTCTGAGGCCAGACCTGTGTTATTTTTATGTTAATTTAATGTGAATGACAAGGAGGGAAGCAGAAGTTTGTTGATAGACTTACGGTAAGGTTCCAGTAATTAGAACGGTTTTCGCGAAACATAAAATGTAAAACACTTTAGATTCAGCCGACTAGGTTGTTCTGAGAGTATACTCAACCATACCATTCAGAGTGGAAATAAAGAGAATATCGAACACTTATAATATCGATTATTGTCCACTGTCGTTCAGGAACATGAGTAAGCGGGAATGAACGGGAATGTGAGTTTAACAAAAGCGAACCGTCAGTATCGGCAACACTTAAAATAATCCTGAAAGGGGGAAGTGCCTACCAACAGCTTTATAGTGAACGATGGTAAACCTGAAGATAATTCACACTCGGATTGGTTGTAAGCTTCCATACTTTGATGAATGGATTCAATGCCATTCCGGTCTCGTGCTTAAGCGTAAACCCTTCACCTACCCATTGATTTAGCTCAGTGGGTTTAACGAACTTTTTCCAATCGTGAGTACCAACGGGTAAATATCGCATGACATATTCAGCCCCTACAATCGCAATAATAAAACTTTTAATGGTTCTATTTAGCGTGGCTAGCACCAATAAACCGCCTGGCTTCACTAAGCTTGCACACTCCTTTATTAACTGCACTTGATCAGGTACGTGCTCAACAACTTCTGCATTAATGACTATGTCAAATTGGCGGCCTTGGCTTACTAGGTCAGATGAAAGGCCGTGTATGTAGTCAACCTCCACATTGCTTTTCTTGGCATGCCGCTTCGCCACTTCGATACTCATGGCGCTTGCATCTATGCCAGTCACATCTGCCCCCTTTAACGCAAGCGGCTCACTAATAAGCCCACCACCACAACCAATATCTACAATTGAGAGCCCCGTAAAAGGCTTGGTTTTATGAGTGGCATTCGTCAGGGAATTTGCCGTAGGCGCATTTTGAGGAGAGCTCTGGGCTTGCTCACTTTTCAAAAAGTGACTGATTATTTGAGACTCAATCACAGATAACCGTGCACGATTAAAATCTAACGCGGTTTTATAATTACCATTGGGATCCCACCAGCTTTCTGCTAGCGCATCAAAGCGGTCAATTTCCTGCTGAGAAAAATTAATGGGCGCTGACTTTTGGCTTTTATCTAACATGCACTAACACCAGTTTAGAAAATGGGTAATTCATTCAAATCTATCTACGCTAGGTTCCCGTAATTAAAACACCTAGGATATTGTGCAGCCAACGGCTAGCAGATGCCTGAGTTTTATGAGAAATAGGTATACAATCAATGCTTATACGCGCAAAAAGAGGTATTCGTTTTGGCTAATGCTAAAAATGTCTATGGAAGACCATTACAACTGTGTTGTGGTAACACAGGTTTCACGAGAGAAGGCTTTTGCTATGTGCCCGATGCAGATGTGGGTAACCACAGTGTGTGTGCGGTAGTCTCCGACGAGTTTCTACAATTTTCCTTACGCCAAGGTAACGACTTAATCACGCCCTGGCCTAGTATGGACTTTGCTGGTTTACTTGCCGGCGATAGATGGTGCTTGTGCGCCGCCAGATGGTTACAGGCTTACGAAGCGGGTGTTGCACCCAAAGTGCGATTAGAAGCAACCCACGAACGAGCCCTTGATATTATTCCCTTGGCTACCCTTGAAGCTTTTGCGGCAGATTAAAAAAAGCGGGTGACTTCTGTTAGAAGCACCCGCTTTATTGTGGTTGATTATGTCTTGTTTGGCTTTTAAGGTTTTATTATCGTTGCCACCTTATAAGCGTGTCAGCTGCTCTAATTCCTAAGGCGTTCGAATAACCATAAGCCGTGTTTCTGTCATGTCTTCTATGGCATAACGAATACCTTCACGGCCAAGCCCTGAGTCTTTTACACCGCCATAAGGCATATTATCTACACGCCAGCTAGGTACATCACCTATTACTACTCCGCCCACTTCAAGCACATTCCATGCTTTATGTGCTTTGTAGATATCACGCGTAAAGATACCCGCCTGTAATCCATAGCGACTGTTGTTCACTTCTTCTAACGCACTATCGTAATCGTCAAACGGTTGCAATATAGAGAGCGGACCGAAAGCTTCTTCGGCGCTAGCGTCACAATCTTTAGGCACGTTTTCCATTACGGTGGCCTGTAGCATGGCACCATCTCTTTCACCGCCGCATAGCACGCTAGCGCCAGCTTCTTTAGCGTCTTTAATCCAGTCTTCTAACCGCTTAGCCTCGCCCTCAGAAATCATGGGGCCAATGAAAGTATCTTCATCACTTGGGTCGCCAGACACCAAAGCCTTGACCCGTTCTACATAGCGAGATTTAAAATCATCGTAAATGGAAGAATGCACTAATAAGCGTTGCACTGAAATACAGCTTTGGCCCGACTGATAATATGCGCCAACAATAATACGGTCGATGGCATCACTAATATCTGCATCTTCATCCACCACACAAGCAGCATTGCCGCCAAGCTCTAATACCACAGGCTTTTTGCCCGCTTTAGCTTTTAGCGCCCAGCCCACATCAGGTGAACCGGTAAAGCTAAGCAGCTTTAATCGCTCGTCGGTAGTAAATAAATCAGCGCCGTCTCGGCTACAAGGAAGAATGGAAAATGCGCCTTTGGGCATTAATTCGCATTCCGCTAACACTTCGCCAATAATCAACGCACCAATAGGCGTGCGAGAAGCAGGTTTAAGCACAAACGTGCAACCAGCGGCGATGGCTGGAGCTACTTTGTGCGCAGCTAGGTTTAACGGAAAGTTAAACGGAGAGATAAACGAACAAGGGCCAATAGGCACTTTTTTCGTCATGCCCTGATAGCCTTTGGCACGGGCAGAAATTTCTAAGTTAACCACTTCCCCATTAATTCTTACCGATTCTTCAGCCGCAATTTTAAATGTATCGATTAACCGGGCTACTTCGCCTTTGGCATCTTTAATGGGCTTACCCGCTTCAATACAAAGGGCTTTACCTAGCTCTTCCTCGCGTTCAGTAAAGCGCTTAACGCAATACTCTAGAATCGCTTGACGCTCGTAAGGTGCCAGCGCTGTCATTGCAGGCTGTGCTTTCTCGGCAGCGGCTATGGCTTTATCAATAACTCCAGCGTCGGCTAGCGCCACTTTTGTAGCCACTTCGCCTGTGTATTTATTGGTTACGTCTAAATCGGTATTAGCAAAACAAGGTTCGCTTGCAAGGTAATAGGGATAGCTGTCTTTTAACATGATCACTCCTTATAATTTCGCGCTTAATTCGGCAATCGTATGGTTCAGCGTTTTGTCATTCATGCTGTAGTCAACCGGGCAATCAATCACATGCACACCCGGTGTGTTTAAACAGCTTTCCACCATAGGAATTAGCAACTCGGTACTGTCTACGCGCCAGCCGTGGGCACCGTAGCTTTTTGCGTATTTCACAAAATCCGGATTACCGTAGTCCAAGCCGAACTCATCAAACTGCATATTGGCTTGTTTCCACTTAATCATTCCGTACGCATCATCCCGCAGTATGATCACAATAAGGTCGAGTTTAAGACGAACCGCTGTTTCTATTTCTTGGCTGTTCATCATGAAGCCGCCATCGCCACACACGCTCATAACAGGCACATCAGGCTTCACTAACTTTGCGGCTATCGCCGAAGGTAATCCTGCGCCCATTGATGCTAACGCATTGTCTAACAACAAGGTGTTGGGGTGATAGGCGGGGTAATTACGAGCAAACCAAATTTTGTATACCCCATTATCTAAGGTCACTATGCCATCATCTGGCATGACCTTCCTGATGTCACGCACAAAGCGCTCAGGCAGAATGGGGAATCGATTATCGTTTTCTGCTTCCGCCCTATGTTTTTCATAGGCATCGTGTACATCCTTATAAAAATCAAGCTTCCAGTCAGTTTGAGGCGTAATCCCCTCTTTTATTTGCCAAACACTGTTCGCAATATCCCCTACCACCTCAAGCTGTGGAAAATACACTGGGTCGACAGCGGCTGACTCAAAGTTCATATGAATAACTTTTTTACCATTGTCATGCATGAAGAAAGGCGGCTTCTCTACGACATCGTGCCCAACATTAATTATAAGGTCGGCTCTTTCTATCGCTCTATGGACAAAGTCGTTATCTGATAATGCAGTATTGCCTGCAAACCTAGGATCGCTTTCGTTTAGCACCCCTTTACCCATCTGTGTAGTCACAAAGGGGATACAGGTTTTATCAACGAACTCACGAAGCATTTTTGCGGTCAGCTTCCTGTTTGCCCCCGCTCCAATTAATAACAAGGGTGATGTAGCTTCTTCAATCATTGAAATGGCTGATGAAATGGCTTTGTATTCAGCAATAGGTCGCCTTGACGTACTAGGCGTTAATAAGGGGACTGAGGTGTGCTCATCGGCAATATCTTCAGGAAGTTCTATATGGACGGCACCGGGCCGTTCTTCAGAGGCTAATCTAAATGCTTCGCGCACTACAGAGGGAATACGGTCGCCGCTCACCACTTGCGTGGTAAATTTAGTAATGGGACGCATCATATCGACAATATCGATAACCTGAAACCGGCCCTGTTTACTGGTTTTAATGGGCTTTTGCCCTGTGACCATTAACATTGGCATCGCGCCAAGCTGTGCATACGCGGCAGGAGTAACAAGGTTGGTCGCACCTGGACCAAGGGTAGATAAGCACACGCCCACTTTACCGGTTAATCTACCGTAAGTTGCAGCCATAAAGCCCGCGCCTTGTTCATGGCGGGTAAGTACGAGTTTAATTGAGGAGGTTCTTAACGACTCAAGCAAGTCGAGGTTTTCTTCGCCAGGTATGCCAAAGATGTATTCTACACCTTCAGCTTCCAACGCTTTTACGAAAAGGTCAGACGCTTTCATTAATCCTACGCTCCATTTTACGTTAGTGTTTACGCGGCAAACGCGTATTAGTAAAGGTTGCTACGCAAAGAGTATAGATTACGATTAATGTGGTTTTGTGAAACTACCAAACAACACCTAAATGTGAACGCTTACTGGCGCTCTAGTTTCTCTTCCCATTCCGTTAGCTTTTTCTGAGTTTGGGCATCTACATCGGCTTTATTTTCGCTGATCCACCACTTTTCCATTAAGCGCACGTTCTTTAGATTCGCTTTATAGAATACATCAACGATGTCGCCAATGAAGGGAACAAAGCCTAAGCCAAAATCGATAGCGGAGTTCTTTACCATTTGAGCTACCAATGCACTGGGCATTCCCAATGATTTCCCCAACCACACGATACGTAGAGAAACGAGCAGCATTAGCGCATCACCCGCACCTGGAATAAGGCCAACAATTGAGTCGAGGCCTATCCGAATAGGAATAATCGGTAACTTCACAGCAGTATCAAGTAAATTTGCTAACTTTTGCGCCTTTAACAGAGCCTTTGGGGCTTTACTATCCATGTTTAGCTACCTTATTAACGTAATAACATTACTGGCTATTTGTCAGCGCCTAACGCGCGCGCTAAGCCAGCTCGTAGTGCAGTATCTTTGCTTACTGTCCAGCCGTGTAAATTCTCTTTAACCAAACCAAACAACATATCAATGTGTTCTTCGTCGCTGTTTAATGCGGGAATGTATTCGTACTTTTCACCACCGGCTTCCATGAAGTATTCACGATTCTCTTCGCCAATCTCTTCGATAGTTTCTAGGCAATCGGCAGAAAAACCGGGGCACATAACTTGTATTGATTTCACCCCTTGACCCGGCAACGACTTCATTGTTGCGTCAGTGTAAGGTTTTAACCACTCTGCTTTACCAAAACGAGACTGGAAGGTGGTCATGTACTCTTCGTGAGTTAGCCCAAGTTCTTCGGCCAACAAACGCGATGTTTTATGACATTCACAGTGATAAGGGTCGCCATTTAATAAGTAGCGCTTTGGAATACCATGGTAAGAAAGGATAAGCTTATCGGCTTTACCGTGTTCTTCCCAGTATGCCCGTACTTTATTTGCCAACGCCTTAATGTAGTCAGGCCTGTCGTTATAATGATTCACGAAGCGAAGTTCTGGTAACCAGCGGCGTTTAGTAAAGTCTTTCGCAATAGCATCAAAAGTAGACGCCGTAGTAGAGGCGCTATATTGAGGGTACAAAGGCAAGACCACTAACTTTCTTACGCCTTGCGATAACATACGTTCAATAGCGTCGCTAATAGCAGGGTTACCGTAACGCATAGCAAAATCAACCACGACATCGTCGCCATATTCTGCTTTGCAACGCGCCTCTATTGACGTTGCTTGGGCTTTGGTAATAGTAAGCAACGGTGATCCTTCTTCTGTCCAAACGGTTTTATATGCTTCAGCCGAACGCTTAGGGCGAGTATTTAATATAATGAGGTTTAAAATGAACCACCAAAGCGCACGAGGTATTTCTACTACCCGCGGGTCTGAAAGAAACTCTTTTAGATAAGGGCGCAGGGCCGCCGCAGTTGGGCTTTCTGGTGTACCTAAATTGGTAACTAACACGCCTATTTTGTCTGACTGACTGTGAGTAAAACCCTGATTGCTTTTGAACTTCATCAAATATTCCGCACTGAACAAACAATATAACTAGTATACTGAATTTACGGCGATTTTGGGTGAATAGACCACAAATTTACCACGATTGATGCAATTAAATTTAGCGATTAAAAAAGGCGGCCTTAGCCACCTTTTTAGTCTTAATATTTTCAATCAGTTAAGGCTGATAGTAGGTTGCCGCACCTGGACCTACAGGCATGCCTAATACAAAGACCCATAGATAAAACAGTATGGTCCAACCCACGATAAATACCATGGAGTATGGCAACATCATCGCAATTAGGGTGCCCATTCCTAGGTCTTTCTTATACCGTGCAGCCATAGCCAAAATAAGACCGAAGTAGCTCATCATAGGCGCAATAACATTCGTTACTGAATCGCCAATACGGTACGCCGCCTGAATAACCTCTGGTGAATAACCAATCAACATTAGCATGGGCACAAAAATAGGCGCGGTTACCGCCCACTGCGCTGAGGCACTGCCTAACGATAAGTTAACCACACCACACATTAAGATGAACAAGATAAACACCGACGGGCCATCTAGGCCAGCCGCTTGTAGAAGCGCAGCGCCTTTAACGGCTAATACTGTGCCTAAATTCGTCCATTTAAAGAAAGCCACAAACTGTGCAGCAAAGAAGACCAATGTAATATAAAGCCCCATTGCGCCCATGCTTTTTGCCATAGCATCAATCACATCACGGTCATTTTTCATCGACCCTGTAACACGGCCATAAACAAAACCAGGCACAGCAAAAGAAACAAAGATAAAGGCAACAATACCTTTTAAGAAAGGCGAACCAGCTACCGCACCGGTCTCTGGGTGACGCAAAATACCGTTTTCAGGCACAATGGTGAGCGCTAAAATACCGCATACTACAACAAAAGCGATGCCTGCCCAACGAAGCCCTTTCTTTTCGATTTCCGAAGGCGTGTCCATTGATTGCTTACTTAAATCTACAGAAGCTTCTGATTCATCGAACTTGCCTAATCGTGGCTCTACCACCTTTTCAGTCACCAGAGCACCCATAGTGGCTACTACAAAGGTACTGATAAACATGAAATACCAGTTAACTTCTGGGCCTACCACATAATCAGGGTCAATCATGTGAGCGGCGGCCTCGGTAATACCCGAAAGCAAGGGGTCCACCGTACCAAGCAACAAATTTGCACTGTAGCCTGCTGATACACCGGCAAAGGCGGCTGCGAGACCAGCGAGAGGGTGGCGACCTAACGAATGAAATATCATAGCGGCTAGTGGTATTAACACTACATAGCCAAGCTCTGAGGCGGTATTTGAGATAATACCCGCAAACACTACGGCAAAAGTAACCGTACGCTTTGAAGCATTCATCACTAATGAGCGCATAGTGGCCGACAACAAGCCTGAATGCTCAGCAACTGATACACCAAGCAATGCAACTAATACGGTACCAAGAGGAGCAAAGCCGGTAAAGTTAGTCACCAGACCAGTAACAATACGTTGTAAGCCTTCTGCGCTCATTAGCGAGATGACTTCTATCATGCCATCAGCTTCGCGACCTTTTGCACCTTCTGGGCGAGGGTCGACTACTGCTAAATCGAAATAGCCAAGAATACCGCTTAACACCACAATAAAGCAGGCCAGCATGGCGAATAAAGTAACGGGGTGTGGCAATAAGTTCCCAAGAAATTCCACAGTAGCGAGAAATCGGGAGAATAAACCACCTTGTCCGCCCTGATTTTGGGCAGATTTATTTTTTGTATTTTCCGGAATCAAAACATTCCCTCTGTCGTTTTATTACCCAGTCACTACCAACTAAGCAGCAGGGATATCTGCCGTGCAGTTTAATAATGCTGCGTTTTATAATAATAAATGCTCGTCTATTTTAACGTATTTTGAGCAATTTTGGCAGTAGGTGGGCAAATTGGACAATTTAAAGTGTTCGTAAAACGCGGCAAATATTCAGTAAAGCTTTTCACTTTCAGCTAATTACACAGTTTACAGCAGGCACAAAAAAGCCAGTCTAAAGACTGGCTTTTTAACAAAAAACGATGTTAGGTATTAATTACCTTTAGATGCGTTCATGTAGCGGAAAAAGTCGCTATCTGGTGCAATCACCATCACATCTTGCTTATTATTAAAGCTGGCTTTATATGCATCCATACTTCTTAAAAAGCTGTAAAAATCAGCATTTTTAGAATAAACATCTGCATAGATTTCAGCTGCTAACGCATCCCCTTCACCACGAAGTTGACGGGTGTTACGTTCAGCATCAGCAAGCATTACCGTTACTTTGGCGTCTATATCAGCGCGGATAACTTCAGCTTGCTCTTGGCCTTCTGAACGGTGCTCTCTCGCTACACCCGCTCGCTCTGCACGCATGCGTTGAAAGATTGAATTACTGACTTCCGTAGGTAAGTTAATCTGCTTAACACGTACATCAACAATTTCGATACCAAGCTCATCAGAAGAGGTTGAAGCCTGTTCCATAGCTTGGTTCATTAGTGCTGAACGCTCACCAGATACAATCTGGGCAATGGTACGAGTACCAAATTCAGAACGTAAACCGTTATTCACTTTTTGTTTCAATAGCGCTTCGGCTTGCAGCTTGTTACCACCTGTTGAGAGGTAATAGCGAGCGAAGTCATCTATGCGCCATTTAACATATGAATCAACGATCAAATCTTTCTTTTCACTAGTAACGAAACGGTCAGGTGTATCATCCAACGTTTGTACACGTGCGTCTAAGTGACGAACAGAGTCAATGAATGGCAATTTGAAGTGAAGACCAGGTTCGAATACTTTCGTATCGCCAGTGGCATCATCTCGTTGGATCTTACCAAATTGAATAACAATGGCACGTTCACCTTCAGTCACTACAAATAGAGAGCCTGAAGCAAGAACCGCAAGAAGTACTAATACTGCAATCGCTAAATTCTTCATCATGATTATCTCCCCTCTCTGTAGCTATCACCACGTACACCAGAGGTGGATGATGAATTACGGCTATTTTGACCTTCGTCAGTCACCGGCATTTGTAACCCTTCTAAGGTACTGCGTGAGCGCGGTGTTGAACTGCCTTGTTGGCGTTCCATGATTTTATCTAAAGGAAGATACATCATGTTGTTTCCACCTTTACTGTCCACAAGGATTTTACTGGTATTGCTCAATACCTCTTCCATTGTTTCTATGTAAATACGTTCACGTGTCACTTCAGGTGCTCTCTCGTATTGAGGTAGCAACTCTTCAAAGCGAGCAACTTCACCTTGCGCTTCAAGTGTTACACGCTCTTTATAAGCCTGAGCTTCTTCGTTCATACGGTTAACTTGACCACGGGCACGAGGTTCAATTTCACGTGCATAAGCTTCAGCTTCGCGAATGAAACGCTGTTCATCTTCCTGTGCTGAAATGGCATCATCAAATGCATCTTTCACTTGCTCAGGTGGGCGTGCATCACGGAAGTTCATGTCGATAATCGACACCCCCATGTTGTACGGTTCAATAATAGCTTGAAGCTCTTCCCAAACGCGTTGGCGAGCCACTTCACGACCATCAGTAAGAACATCATCCATGGTTGAATGACCTACTACGTAGCGGATTGCACTGTCTAAAGACTGGCTTAAGCTCGTTTCTGGGCTTTCAACAGCAAACGTCCAGCGGTATGGGTCTACCACGCGGAATTGCATTTCCATCTGTACGCTAACCACGTTCTCGTCTTCCGTTAGCATAGAGCCTGACGAAGATTGGTCGCGTATAGATTGCACATCCACAGGAATAACTCTGTCGATAAATGTTGGTGCCCAACGTAATCCAGGTTCAACTTGCTTAGCATACTCACCGAAACGTAATACTACGCCTCGCTCAGCTTCACGAATGGTGTAAAAACCGCTTACAGCCCAAATGATCACAACTAAGCC
>Ga0115012_10002367_pt1 | contig 11005 bp, 14 predicted proteins | sample TroAtlMetagenome_FD_88706 | JGI IMG/M metagenome (GOLD analysis project Ga0115012, IMG submission 88706) | Marine eukaryotic phytoplankton communities from Atlantic Ocean - Tropical Atlantic ANT10 Metagenome | ecosystem: Environmental > Aquatic > Marine > Oceanic | place: Tropical Atlantic...
CGGTAAGTCCACCAAGTAAGGATTTCCTTCGACCACCTTACGGGTGCAGTGCAACAGCGCTGCACCCGTTTCTACTTTTTATATTGTTCACATCGTTTTGTTACAATACACCTATGCAAACATTCCACTATCATTTTCTAAAAACAAATAGAGAGCTCGATAAAGTCGCTGAACAGATGCGCGAAATTTTTGATATGACAGCAGATAAAGTAATTACTCTCACCGAGCCAGTAGAGACAGATATTGTGGTCCGTCACAGTCCTCAGAATGCAATCCCTGAATTAGGAATTTCTGGGCAGTATACAAAAGATGCACGCTGTATTGATGTGTACGTAGACCTCAATAATACTTATCTTAAAAATAATTTTGAAACAGAAATTGCTCGCACACTTATTCATGAATATATGCACGTGGTACGTGAACAGTATGTACCTTGGGAGAACGGAACGTTACTTGATTCCCTAATAGCGGAAGGTTTGACACAAAGTTTTGAAATAGAAGTACAGCCTGATTTACCTCCATCTATTTATGCTACCTCCTTCACTGAAGAAGAGCTGGAAAACTTATGGACTAAAGCAAAGAATATTTTAGATCAACGGGGCTGGATTAATGATGAGTGGTTCTTTGGTGGTGACAACATTAAACGCTGGTCTGGATATTCGCTCGGTTTTAAATTGGTACAAGATAAAATTAGAAAAAGTGGATTAAAACCTAGTGAATTGTATAAACTACCTTCTGCTGATTTTTTAGATAAAAAATAGGGCGAGGAGTTGTACTCCTCGCCCTAAGCTGTTGTTTACGCGAAAGGATGCGGGAACTTCCGGATGTTTCCGTAGGTTAAACGCTTACCCTTCTGACGAGCCACATCGTACAACCTCTTTATGCCTCCAGGTTCTTGCCCATACCCGAAGGTCATCGGCACGAGTCCTGGAACAATTGAGCGTACGATGTGCAGGTCACCGTTGCCACCATATTGGTTCGAAAGAAAGAACTGGGTGGTGACCAAAGGAGTCTTCATCTGCTGGAACTTGTCCAACAATCCGTTCCAGTTATTCACCGGAACAGACAGCTCGTTAAGCGCACGAACCTCACCCCCAAACATAAAGTCAGCTCTACGGTAATGTCCTTTCTGTTCGTAGAGCGCTCCATGATGTAGAGGCATAGCCACCTCCGACGGTTTCAACGCCGGTGCAGGACCATTCTGTAGTCTTGCTAAGACTGAGGCCTCAACCTCCATCAACGCATGGTCTATAGCCGACTCAACCTCGAAACGAGAGCATGAAGCGCAATTGGTATACGCCAATGCCTCATTTTGAACCAAGACGGTCACAACCGGAGCCAGATCAAGAGTGTGATCCTTAATCGTAACTTCGAACCCTTCTTGTTCAAGGGTCGAAATGCGTTCCTGTAGGTACCGAGGCAAAGAACCAGCCGATATTGTCGGATAGCCCAACCCGGTCAAGTAGGCAATCATGAACGAGTCACGCTCAATGAGTTCGAGCACGCTTGATTCAATTGCCTTTTGCAAATGAGGGTGTGCAGCAACACCCGACGAGTTCGCAAAAAGATATGGCGGGGTTTCCCCAAAGTACGGGAAATAGACAAGATCAGCCAACAGGTGTTTACTTTCACCCGTTATTTCATCTTTTCCTTCCACCCACTCATATGCGACGTTCTCGTCAAATGGTTCCAGAGGAAAGTCGTTCTTTTTGTACTGACTTTCATGGAACTGAATGACAGTTCTCGGATCGACTGCATCAGGCACATCTTTCAACCGTGCCTTCAACAACCCTTCCGGGACACAGCCACATGCCGCCCATTCTTTTGCTTCAGACACAGCTTTGGTCATAGCCATTTCAGGCGAGGCATCTCGCCCGTACGACCAATCTTCATTCAGCTCCGCTGACACTCGTGCTTGCGCAATAGCGAACGGTGCTTGGTAGGATTTGGCAGTAGGCATGACCCAGTCCACCTCGGACACACCAGTCGTACTGTTGACCTCTTGTGATGGTTGGCCAAACAGAATGGTGGTCATCGGTAAGTACTCACTTGGCATCCCACAAGCTGTTCGGAGCATATCTTCGGCAAAGCCGCCGATTTCTACCGTAGCGAGATTGTGGGAATAGGCAGCCAAATGAATATTCTGTGCAACATGTCCCACTTCCAGCGGAACATACAGCATACTGCGATTACCGTACTTCTCAGCGGTATGTTGTAGAGAACCGCCAATCACCACTGCACCATGTGCTTTTTCCGCCATCAGCGGATCCATGAATGCTCTTTGGAATTTGGCAACATCCTCTGAGACCATCTCGAACCCAACTGACCACATTTGACTGACGCTCACACGATATACGCCCGGAGAAAGTTCTCCAGACGAACGCATAAGCGCCAAGTACAGCACGATTGGATACAATGCCCCGGCCGATGGAACAGTGCGTTTAGCATTTCTGCATTCACCATATCCAGACCAGAGCATATCCACGATGACCTGCACTTCGACTGGCAGCTTCGAGAAGCTACGAGTGGAACACCTGTCTTCGAGAAGATTGCCAAAACTAAATGTTGACCGATGGTAGTACTTACAAACGGTCTCAGCTTTTTGGCGCTCCCAGGCTATTTCGGCTAGATTTGCAGCTTCCTGGTCGCTGACTGCACGAGCGTAACGTGAAGGGTTTGTAGCGTGTCGCCATACATCCTCACATATGTACTTCGGGTCGATGAGTAGTCCAAGGCGGAACAGTTCATCGATCAGCTCAACGACACAATCTTGATCCCACTCAGAGGTGAGTGAGTCGATGATTTGCATCTTTGTGAGCGTACCGTCACACAAGGCAACCAGCTGCCCCATAAGAGAGCCGGGTGCATCGATGATGATTTTCTTGTCGTGTTGCTGAAAGACTGTCTTGGTTTGTGCAACCTTGGCAGTCACGGGGATCATAAGGAGAGAATCGTCTTTCATTTTCGTATCCTTCGTTGATTTGTGGAGAACAAAACAGTCACTCGTATGAGTGACTTCTAGTTGCGACTATACAACAAATAGTTAGATATGGCAATGTCTGCCTTTGACAAAATAAGTAAAACGTGTGAAATTATCATTACATTACAAAAGTAACGTTTTACCCATGAAGACATCCGCGTAACAACTTATAAGTTAATTCAGGCGCCTCAGCGCTTGTCTATGCGTATGTTAAAAACTTTACTTTCAACTCATGATGTTGCTTACGCAACGTCAACACAAAAACTTTTCTCTAATATTTCAGTCACAATCAAGGAAAAAGACCGTATTGGTCTCATTGGACCTAACGGGATCGGAAAGTCCACTTTCTTGAAAATATTGGAAGGAGTATTAGAGCCTGATTCTGGCACCGTTACCAAACACGGCAGAATTGGGTATGTACCACAAATAGCTGAGGAGTTCCGTCAACAAATGACTATCGATGAACTGTTGCAATCCGCAAGTTGCCCTTATGATCAATTTTGTAATACATACAAAAGTATCTTTTCATCTACTGTACCAAATAAGGATTCAGCAATTGATTCGATGTCTGGAGGTGAACGAACAAAATTATGGATTGCAATGGTCGCATCACAGCTACCACAGGCGCTATTACTTGATGAACCAACCAATCACTTAGACCAAAAAAGTATTACCGAATTGAAACGCTGGATACACACTTTTAAAGGTGCTGTTGTTTTTGTTTCTCATAATCGACCTTTTCTATCTGACGTGGCCCATATAATCTGGGAACTAAATGCTCAGACAATTAATGTGTTTGGTAGTGGGTATACAGACTATCTACATCAAAAAGAACATCTAGCCGCTGCACAAGCACGTCGTTATGAAGTAACTAAAAAAGAACTTCTAGCACTAGATAAAGGGGTCCAGATGAGAGAGACGAAGGCAGCTCGAGCTGCTAAAGTACAACGAAAAAATAGGACGGAATCAAGTCGAAGTAAAAGTGCTGAGAATTATTTTAAAAACCGATCTGAGAAAGGTGTCGGTAATATTAAAAAGAAACATGACGCCAGACGGAATGAACTTGAAGAATCACTTCAAGATTTGCAAATGGGCTCTCCTAAAACTATAAATGTGCCTTTAGATAGTCGATCGAGAAAAGGTGGCTTGATACTTGAAACTGAAGCATTACCTATTACTATTGATTCTCGCGTACTTATTAACGATGTTAGTTTACGGATTGAATACGGCGATAGACTTGCAATCCTTGGAGAAAATGGGTCTGGCAAAACAGTACTTGTTAAAAAACTAATGGAAGAAGTAACTCAACCGACCCCTAACATTAGTAAAGTTGGTAGCGATATCACTGTCGCCTACATTGATCAACAATATGAAATGGTTGCTCAAAATCTAACTGTATTTGAGAATTTAGAACAGAAGATGAATGATATCGACCAGGAGCTTATCTATAAGCAAATCGGGAGATTCCAGTTCCCCGAGCACTATATTCATAAAAAAGCCGGTGAATTGAGTGGCGGAGAAACCGCACGTCTAGCCTTTGCAATTGCCACTATTACACCGTTGGATTTACTAATACTAGATGAGCCTACAAACAACCTAGATATTGAGACTACTGACATAATTATTGACGCCCTAAATGACTTTAAAGGTTCTCTAGTTGTCATTTCCCATGACACATATCTTCTTGGAGAATTGAAAGTTCAACAGGCTTATATAATTGAAGGACGTTCTTTAGTGCCAAACAAGTTATCTTACAATCACTGATGTAAACCACTGTTCTTGGAAACGTGTTTTCTTTCTGATTTCTTCATCAGAAATATCTTTTTGCTCAGGGGTAACTACAATTAGTTTGTCGTCATCGTCATCTGTTCGATGAATAATTGCAACGCAAATACCTTCGAATTCATCAACTGGTTTATCGACGCCGATTACGTAAGCGTCTAATTCCTCTCCGTCGGGTGACTTAGTATCTGGAACGAAACCATAGTTGAGTTCGTATTTCCAACCATGTTTAGGATGTTTTGCATGAAGTGGTCTATCCATCTTTACCTTCACTTCCTTACCAAGATAGTCACGCGCATTGGTGTATTTTTTTATAGTCATATTTTATTTAATCATCTTGATATATTTCATCTTCGAAATCAACTACACCCGAGTGTCGTAGCTCACCATCGCCTCTCATTTCTTTCTCTGGTAAGAGTGTGAACTTCGGCTGATAGCCAGTCTGGTGCGTGTATCGTTCAAACGGATCTTCTGGGATGCCAAACGCAGCACGCAATCCTTTAGCCAAGTCGCTCTTTTGTTTTTCAACCGCATTCTGCGATGTCACCTCACACACGTTCATCAGGTGATCTTTAGTCATGACCATCTTCGGTTCGTAGTTGCCAGCAATTGCTAGTAGAGTCAGCAATGCCCAGCATCGGTCTGGCTTCTTCCATTCAGTGTTGTTCTGAGCAAAGCCAAGGTCTACGTGAGAGTACTTACCGACACTTGTATCACCGTACTTAACCTCGATATCTTGCTTGTTTATGAAGCTGAGGGTAAGGTCTTGCCATTTGGCGTTTGGAGGAAGCTCCACCTTTGGCTTACTAAACAACACTTCTTTCTTGGTCTTCGGTTTTACCTGCTTCGCTGGCTTTGCAGTTTCTGGAGCTGGTTCTACTGATATCTCAGTGACTGACTCAGCGCCGTATACTTCCTGATAAATAGCTTGAAGCTCGGCAATGAAGCGGAGCGTTGGTTTTATTGGCTCTATAGCTTGCCGTACCTGATCCTCAATAGCTTTACGTTTTACGAGAGTCTGGCGAAGCATAGCGAGCGTATGTTTCGTGTCCATATACCTCTATTATACAACCAGTTTTTACAGCAAAAATACCCTTATTTTTAGCCATATTCGTATTTTCAAATCGTTCTGAAAATACTCTTAAAATAGCCGTTTGGGTGTCAGATTTGTAACATCTGGCTTTAAATAGGCCCTACCGAGAGGGGTCAGTAAAGACTGATTTCAGTCGCCAAGAAACGCTTGTGGGGCTTGATGGGTATTTTTCCGCAACGCCAAGGGGGCACCTTAAATATTTGTAGCTGGCTGGATCGTAGCACCCGACTCCGACTCCGCTTGTACGTCTTCTTCTGCAGGTTCTACCTCAACAGGTTCATCTTCCTGTACTTCATTTGCTGGAGACTCTTCGTCTACAGAGTTTGATGTTGCATCTTCCTCTCTCTCGACCACCTCGCCTACCTCTACCTCTTCCCCGTCACTCTCTTCCTCAGTTGTAACAATCGGCTCAGCCTCTACTTCTGGTACCGGCTCGGTATCACCCAACAGCTTTGAGAGTCTTTGTGCTTTCTCACCCAAAGAAGTAAGCGCTTCATTTACCAGTGTTTCTCGATATACCACAACTGGGGCTTCTGGTTGGACAGACGTCTGGTGGTCGATATTTTGATATTGAAAATACTTAATCGAACTCCAGGCTGCACTGGCTGAAAATATACTCACTGCCACGAATACACCAATCATCCATTCTCGACGTGGGTGCATGAGCTGGTGGTTTTTCAGTCCTTGCTGTGCGCGGACGATTTTTTTTGCAAATGTAGTGATTTCTTTTTTATTCATCATAAGACATAACGCGTACCCGCATAGTTATCCTGGCTTGCCATTGTGTTTGGTCGGCGGCTACCAAGTCGACCATAGTGATTTTCGACACGTACGGCAGCTCTTCCAAAATATGGAGAAAATTCTGCACTCGACTCCGAGAACCTTCAAACAAGAAGCCAATCTCCACCCACTCTTTTCCATCCTCAGCATCTTCAACTAAATTCAAACTGGTTGTTTCGAGCTCTACCCCGGAACGTGGAGCCATCTGTTCAACCATATTCAAAAAGTCGATACTTTCACTTTCACCAGAGAAAAAATAGTTCCCCAGCTCTGCTCGCTCCGCCGCACTCTCTTCAGCTACTCGACGTAGTCGGAAATACGCCTCCTCTTGAGCACGTTGTTCACTGAGTGTGTCGAGCTGAGTAACAAGCTTGTCACCTTGTTGCTGAGTCTGCACCCACATGAAGGCAAAAGCACCTGTTGCACCCAGGAATAAAACCACCGACAGAGTTGTGATTTTTATCGTGGAAGGACTCATACGTCAGAGGAGTTAGTCATAGTAACAGTGATTGAGAACTGAATGTCTTTGTCGGACGCGAGGTTTGAAATAGGCAAATCCACTTCCGTGATCTGCGGGCTACTGAGCATTCTGTCTCGAAACGAAGCAAGAGACTGTCTGTCGGTAGCAGAGCCGGTGATGTTGATTGGCAGTATCACCTCCCCTTCTTGTGTCAGGGTTAGTCGAGTGATGTTGATGTCAGACCCTTGTAAGCCGGTAAATAAATCAAGGTAGCTCGACACTGGCACCACTTCGCTTTGCGCAACGACTTCTCGAGCCTGCTGACTCGCGCGCACGAGCGCTACACTTGCTGACTCATAGTCGGCCACTTTTTGAGATGCGAGCAGAGCCGACTCTTCATACACTGCCACTTGCGAGCTCACGAGGATATACGCCGGAAACACAATTGCTGCTCCACACATTAGTGCAAACGCCCACAACAACAACCAGGTCGAGAGAACTCTGACCCAGTATTCAGTAACGATGTTTTTCTTGGCACTTCGGGGAATGAGATTAATCATAATTACACGGTTGTTTTTAGTGCCAAACCAATAGCAGTGGCGTAGCCATAGGAATGCCGCTTATCGATTGGAGGAACAGTTGAGTCTAGAGAGAAAGTATTTTCCCACACATTTCCCCGCACACATGGCACTCCAAGCGTTTCTGTCATGTATGCAGGTAAGCCTTTGAGGTTGGCGCTCCCTCCGCACATTACTATAGAATTTATTCTTCGCGCACTCATATCGTTGCCGCGCATGTGCCAATACTGCATGCGTGTAGCCAACTCGTCTTTAATCACCGACACGGTACTGAGCAACGTGTCGTACACCTGTGATGACTCTACTCCTCGGACCAAGCCTTGAGTATTTTTTAGTCGCGTCAGCTCTGACTCGGCGATATCTTCGCCGAGAACTTTGCGCAATGCTTGTGAGAGTTGATTGCCCCCGATATCAATCGTCGACGTATAAAGCAAAGCTCCCTTATACACGATTCCGATTCCGGTACGAGTTTTCCCAAAATCAACCAGCATCGTTGCGCCCGCAGAATCCTCAGGAACCACACTGCGAGCCATGGCTTGCGCCTCTACTTCAAAAGAAACTGGGCGCAATCCAGCGGTAATACACGAGTCATAATATTTGAGAATTGTTTCTCGAGCGTAGGCCGCAACTGCCACCTTAGCTTTCTTTTCCTCACTGGCTCCAGGCAAAATATAATAATCAAAAAATACTTCCCGTGACGGGATCGGTACGTTTTCCTCTAGACGAAACTCCAGCAAACTTCGCACTTCTTTTAACGGTGTGTCGTGTTTGATTTCAGTTTCAAATAAATACGCTCGTTCTTCTGGGAGTGATACACGAATAAACTCCGCCTTAGTCTCACGCTTGAGCTCTTTAAGCACAGCTACGAGTTGCTCAGTGTCATTTACCTGCCCTCTTTGGACTGCACCATTGGGAATAGTAATATCTCCCCACAGCTTTATTTTCTTTTCGGTTTTATTGAGAGTTGTTGGCTCAAAAGCCACGTATTTCATAGAAGTATCTGAAATATCCACACCTACACACGGCATCATCAGATACGTAGGTGGCGGTAACATGCGAGAAAGAGCGTTCAACATAAGTCGTGCCTCTAGTATACCTAATTAAAACTATTTGGAGCGACCGCAACTCACATCTGATACCAGACGTACAGCCCGACCAGGAGAAAAATAACTATTGAAATCGCGCCGATATATCGTCGAGCATACCGGCTAGCAGCTGGTCCAAATCGATAGACACTGTACCCCACCACTGCATATCTCAGGGTTCTACCAATAACTGATGCCAAGATAAACATCACCACATTCCCCTTTAGGGCTGCAATCACCCAGGCTACAAGAGTATACGGAATAGGAGTAATTGCCCCCAAAATAGTAATGACAAAGGTATTGGTCTGAGTATCATTCACCAAAGAATCAAACTCACTAACCATAGCTGGAGTCATAAATTGCATAAGCACTTCTAAAAAGAGCAAAGCTGAAACGTAGGCACACAGCCCCCCAATGACTGACGCCACGATGGTGATAAAAACAATCAGGAATGACCGAGAACGATCAAGCAGTACCCCAGCAATCAAAAACGGGTCTGTGATCAGCGGTAGTGGTAGTGCCGACTCAACAAAAGAAATCAACGCAATAAGCCACAGTCCAAACTTCGACTGAAGAATTTTTTGCGCTTTGCTGACAGAGGGATTTACAAATACCTCCTCAACTTTTGTATCGATTTCTTTTAATTCAATCATTACTCTTTAACTTACTGACGTTCCTGCTGGAAGCGCCTGGTGAGGATTCAAAATAGCAAACACATCCTCGGTACTCGCAGCCAAAATCATTCCCTGACTCTCTAGACCCTTAATCGTCCGAGGCTCAAGATTTGTCAGAAACGGACACTGCTTCCCTACGAGCACTTCAGCCTCTGGGAAGAATTCCCGAATACCGGACACGATTTGTCGTGGAGTCTCTTCCCCTACGTCGACGGTCAATTTTAGAAGTCTGTCAGCATCAGGCACAATTTCAGCCTCAAGAATAGTTCCAATCTTAATTTCTAGTTTTGCAAAATCGTCGTACGTAATCATAATTAATTTTTTAGTTTCGTAAGGTAGCTATCAAGAATCAGAGCGGCTGCAGCGGCGTCGGTTTGCGTATTTTTGCCAGTCACATGAGCAGCTTGGGCGGTCGTATACTGTTCAGGCTCGAGATGGACCGGAATACCCAAAGATAGTGTTATATCAGTAATAAATTCTTCTACCGCAGCGTGAATAGCATTTGGCTTCCCTTCTCGGTCGAGCGAGTGTCCAATCACAATCTCTTGCACACCACGCTCAGTAACCAAAGACTCAATCGCTGCAAAAAAATCTTTGTCATTGGGTATTACGCTGTGTGGAAAAGCCATCACTCCTGCCTCATCACTCAATGCGATCCCTATCTTCTTTGAACCAAAGTCAATTCCCATTCGTTGCATAATGTCCTAGCATACCATGACGAATTTCATTTTGGGACAGAAAACAAAAAGGGTGAGATTTAAAAATCTCACCCTTTTGTGTGTGCTCCCGGCAGGAATCGAACCTGCAGCGTCGGTACCGCAAACCAATGTTTTATCCATTAAACTACGGGAGCAAAATGACGTGAAATCACAAAACTTCACGTCAGCGATATTATCACAAATAAAATTGTGTGTCATTTAGAAACCAAACAGCTCCAGCACTTTAATCAAAAGTGGTTCAACTAGCTCTTCTTCTTCCAACTTCTCCTTTAGGATGTGGTCAATATCGTCAATATGGTCAACCGGAATCGGTAGCACCAGAAGTGGTGATAGTCTCTGGTGAGTCTTTAGTAATAGCTGCGGTCCTTTTGGATCCTCTTCATCAATATGAAAACTCTCAAGTGTCGAGTACGGATAGAGACGCTCATCGATTCGCACTCCTCGGACAGTAACTGCGTACGGAATGATTGATGGTCGCTTGGCTGCTGAGACGCCAAGCGCTCCCCCAGCCAGGCCAAGTAGCAAAGCAAATAATACGTTGTTGAACAAAATAGCTATTATCACAAATGACAATACAATAATCGCGAGAGCAAAGAACCAATCGTTCCCTTTTTCCACGTGATGGTGCTCAGGAGCTTCCCAAGTAATACTTCTTAGTGATGGTTCCATTTGCTAAAAATTGTATCACACGTAGTGTGTACTTTTTTAACATCTTCTGTTACTATCTTCTGCACATTGATGGTAAAACCATCATATATATTTTGGAGAGATGGCTGAGTGGTTGAAGGCAGCGGTCTTGAAAACCGCCAAGGGTGAAAGCTCTTCGAGGGTTCGAATCCCTCTCTCTCCGCACA